>Ga0137373_10004329_pt1 | contig 15504 bp, 13 predicted proteins | sample SagtaG_5_FD_104912 | JGI IMG/M metagenome (GOLD analysis project Ga0137373, IMG submission 104912) | Vadose zone soil microbial communities from Sagehorn Ranch, Mendocino, California, USA - Sage1_R_80_16 metaG | ecosystem: Environmental > Terrestrial > Soil > Vadose zone | place: USA...
CCGGCTCGATCAGTTGGTTTTGACTATTGTAGAGCTGCACGCGGCTGAAGCTGGGGTCAAGCTCCTCGCTGAACTCCAACTGGATCGTCGGTGGCGCGGTTTCGAGCACCGCACCGGCTGCTGGAGTCGAGCGGATCAGGTTTGCGTGGGCCGCCGCTGGCCGCACGAGCGCCAGGAGGAACGCAAACGCAAGCAGCGCTGAGATCAAAAGGGATTTGCGCCGTCTCATGGTCATTCCTTATCGACAGGACTTACGCGGAACCGTCTGCGGCTGTCAAGCGATCTGCCGGTGAATATTATACGTACGAATGTATTGCCGGCAATCTCGATCGCGATCCTGTGTGAATTGTAGTGCCGCCTTATGATCTTTGAAAAATAAATCGGGTATCACACATCTGAAACCTGTCAGGTCGGCGGCGGGGTTCATGCCCATCAATGCGGCGCCGCCTTGCCGCCGACCTGACAGGTTTGGGAATACCCGATTTAATAAGTAATCTTCATCAGGCGGCATGCGCTCCACCATCTGAAGGCGGTACTACGGTGAGTTTACGAATCAGATCGGATCGCTATATCGCGATCAGATCTGTTTGAATTATGATATAGTGCCCGTGCTGGAGTGAAGCAGTTCACGATGAAAGGAATAGGCCACGGATGAGACGGATTGACACGGATTTTTGAGATATTAATCTGCGTGTTACAGCAAGCCGCGGGCATCCGTCCGAATCCGTAGTATCGGTGATCTATGTCATGGAGTTATACATGGGCGATCAATCGATCGATCGTGCGGTGCGCGAGGCCATGCGCGCCGGGCAGGTGCCCGGCATTGTCGCCGCGGTCGCGCGCGGCGCGGATCCAGCAGAATTCCATGTTGTGGGCGAAGATGCGCGAGGCCAGCCGCTCGCGGCGGACAGCCTATTCCCAGTCGCTTCGATCACCAAGCTGGCGACGGCGCTGGTGGTGCTGCGGCTGTGCGACGCCGGGGTGCTCGCGCTTGACGATCCGCTGGAGCAACACTTGCCCGAGGCCCTGGCCGCGCGGCCGGGCGTGACGCTGCGCGCATTGCTCTGCCATACCGCCGGCCTGCCGATCGACGTCGCCCCGGTGCACGCGCCCTATGCCGAGGGGCTAGATTGGCAAGCGTTGGGGGCGGCCTGCCTGCTGACGCCGCTTGAAGCGCCGCCGGCCACGCGCGTGCAGTATGGCAATGTTGGCTACGGGCTGCTGGCGCTGATGGTCGAGCGCCGCACCGGCGAGCACTTCCCGGCGGCGCTGGCGCGGCTGGTGCTCGGCCCGCTGGGAGTCGAGGCTTACTTAGGCGATGAGCCACCGCGCCGCCCGGCCGTGCTGGCGGGTGTGCGCGGCAAGCACGCCGGCACGCCGCTCGAACCGTTCAACTCGCCGTTCTATCGCAGTCTGGCGCTGCCGTGGGCGGGCATGGTCACGAACGCCGCCGGAGCGTTGGCAATCGTGCGCGCCTTTCGCGACCCACAGTTTCTGAGCGCCACCACCGCCACCGCCGCGACGAGCGATCAGACCGGCGGACTCAGCGGCGGGTTTGTCGAGCCGCTGTTCTGGGACCCATGCCCGTGGGGGCTTGGGCCCGACCTGCGCGGCATGAAGTCGCCGCACTGGGTGCCGGCCGGGGCCGGCGCCGACTCGTTTGGTCACAGTGGCGCGTCGGGCTGCCTGGCCTGGTACGCGCCTGCCGCCGATCTGACCTGGGCGATCTTTGGCGCGCGCACGGCCGACAACGGCTGGCTGCTGCGGCGCAGCCCGGCGCTCAGCACGGCGATCCTGGCGCAGGGAGATGTCTAAACCACCAAGGTCCAAGACAGCAAGAGTCAAAAAGGCGTTGGTTTTCTGTGTCCATGAAAACTTGGTGCCTTTGTGCCTTGGTGGTTACGGCCTATTCTTCGCGACCCACGCCTGGATCGGCGCGAGGTGCTCTTGATAGTGCTCGTAGGTGTCGCTGGCGATCAACTCCAGCAGCGAGCCGCCTAGAAACACGCTGAGCCGGCTACCGGCAGTAAGATCGTCGCTGGTGAGTTGGGTTAGGTTGGCCAGCACCTCTTCGTAGGCCTGTGCGTACTCGGCGCGCACCTCGGCCAGTGGGCGGTGTTTGTTGGCGGCCTCATTCTCGGCGTTCACGCGGTCGATCGCGGCGGCGGCATCCTCGCCCTCGTTGCGCAGCCGCGCGAACGGCTCACCGCGCAGCGCGCAGTCGACCAGGTAGCTCAGGCGCCGGTGCCAGAAGCTGACATGCGCGAGGATGTCCTTGATCGACCACTCGTTCTCGACGCCCGGCTGGGTCATTTGTGCGTCGCTCAGGTGCGCGAACGAGCCGGCAAACATGGCGTGCTCGCGCTTGATTCGGTCGAGTAGTTGCTCTTTGCTGAGAGTATTCATCGGACTTTCCTTTCGTATGCTGCTTGCGCATCGGCTACACGGTGGTATAAGTCGTGCTGGCTGTCGCTATGATAGCACCTTCACGGTGAACGCACGGTGAGTCGCAACGCTGGGTTAGCTATCGTGCGTGGCGAGGAAGCCCACACGACGAAAGGAGTCAGATCATGCAAGTAACGATCAATGGTGTGCCCGAGGAGGCCACTCTGACACTCAGAGGCGCGGCCGGGCAACTCGGCGTGGAGCATCTGTATGTCAACGAGATGCAGGTTGCGCGGGTTACGCACTCGCGATCGGATGTGGTACCGGTGATTCTCGCGATCGACGAAGAGACCGTCGTTGAGATCGACCCGCGTAGCTTCTATGTGATCGACGGCATGCACTACGATTGGCAACCGGGAAGCCAGGAGGGGTCGCTGTCGGCTCGCTAGTGTAATTGCAAATTGCAAATTGCAGATTGGAGATTGTGTCTAGTCTGTACTCGTGCGCATTACGAAATGGAAACACCGAGGACAAGTGATCCACTGGTATAGCTCGCCTTGCAATCACTCTCGCATCGGATACAATAATTCTTCAGATTTCTCTGAATATCGCGGCCCGATTAGAGAGGATTTGCAATCATGAGCGATCAGATCACCGTCGAATTTGATGTTCCGGCGTCGATGCGCGACGGCGTGGTGCTGCGCGCGAATGTCTTCCACCCGGCCGGCGACGGGCGCTACCCGGTGGCGCTGACGCGCACGCCCTATGGCAAGGATTACGCCAGCGTCACGCCGTTCCTCGACGCGCCCCGGCTGGCGCGCGCCGGCTATATCGTGGTGATTCAGGATGTGCGCGGGCGCTTCCGCTCCGAAGGCGAATGGACTCCGTTTAAGCATGAGGCCGAAGATGGCTACGACACGGTCGAATGGGCCGCGCGATTGCCCGGCGCGAATGGCAATGTCGGGATGTTTGGCGCGTCGTACTATGGCTTTACCCAGTGGATGGCCGCGAAGGCAGCGCCGCCGAGCCTCAAGGCGATCGTGCCGGCAATTACATGGGCCGATGCGCGCGACGGGCTGGTGTGGCGCGGCGGGGCGCTGGAGCTTGGTGTGCAGGCCTTCTGGTATCTGAATGCGCTCGCGCTGGATATTGCCGTCAAGCGCACGCAGGGCCGGCCGCCTGCCGAGCAATTCCAAGCAATCGGCGCGGTGGTGCGCGAGATTGATCGGCTGCGCGGCGAGGGCTATCGCTCGCTGCCGCTCAAAGACTTCGAGCCGCTCAAGCGGGTGGACTTGCTGAGCGATCTCCAGGAAGTGATCGCGAATGCCGAAAATCCCGAGTACTATGCGCCCTCCTCAATCGCCGACTCCTACGAGCAGGTACAGGTGCCGTCGCTCAATATCGGCGGCTGGTATGATATCTATCCGGCACCTACGCTGCGTAATTTCCGCACGATGCGCACGAGCGGCAGCACGCCCGCGGCGCGCCAGTCGAAGGTGCTGATCGGCCCGTGGTCGCACACAAACTATAGCAACACGGTTGGCGATATCGATTTCGGCTTCGCCGCCCAGATGGCGCTGATGAATATGCAGACCGACCTGACCGGCCTGACCCAACGGTGGTTCGATTACTGGCTCAAAGGTATCGACAACGGCATCGCCCAGGAGCCGCCAGTCAAGATCTTTGTGATGGGTGAGAACGCTTGGCGCGACGAGCAGGAGTGGCCGCTGGCCCGCGCGCAATCGGCACCGTTCTACCTGCATAGCGGCGGCGCGTTGTCGGCTGAGCGGCCCGGCGACGAGCCGCCCGACCAGTATACCTACGACCCAGCCGACCCGACCCCGGCAGATGGCGGCAACATGCTGATGCACATTCTGTATGGCCCTGGCGCCAAGGATCAGCGTTTGGTCGAGGCGCGGCCCGACGTGCTAAGCTACACCACCGCGCCGCTCGTGCAAGACATCGAGGTGACCGGGCCACTGGTCGTCAAGCTGTGGGCCGCCAGTGACGCGCCCGATACCGACTTCGTCGCGCGCTTGGTCGACGTGCATCCCGACGGTTTTGCCCAGAACCTGGCCGATGGGATCATTCGCGCGCGCTACCGCAATGGCGCGGTGCCCGAGCCGATCGAGCCGGGACAAGTCTACGAATACACGATCGACTTATGGGCCACCGCGAATGTCTTCAAGGCCGACCACGCTCTTCGGGTCGACATCGCCAGCGCCAGCTTCCCACGCTGGGATCGCAACCCAAACACTGGCGCGCCATTTGCCCAAGATGCCGAGCTGCGCCCGGCCCGCCAGACGATTCTGCATGATGCGGCGCATCCCTCACATATTGTGCTGCCAATTGTGCCGCGATAGGACGAAAGACGAAAAACGGATGACGAATGATCACCGTCTTTGGTCCTTCATCCTTCATCGATTAGAACGGCGGCTCGTCATCTTTGGGCTTGGCGCGGTCGCCAGGCGGATTGATCCGCAACATACCCGCGCGCGACGATTCCTTGCGTGCGCCAAGGATCAGATTGGCGATCGCGTCTTCGCCCTGCGCTTGCAAATATTTGACAATATGATCGAGCTCTTTCGCATCGTATCGGGGTACTACCGAAGGGGATGTAAGTGTCAGCCGGAAGCCATCGGCCTCGGCCCGGCCACCCAGGCGCGCCAGCACTTCAGAGATCTGGGCGCGCAGCTCGGCCTTCTCGGCCTCAAGCGGCGCGATCTGCGACTCTACCTCGCCGAGATCGGAGAGCAGCGCGCGTAGCGCCTCGCGGTCGCCGATATTGCCCGATCGCCAATCGGAGAAAATTGTCGAGTGAGCCATGATCTCCTCTGAGATTTGGAGATGAGAGATTGGAGACTGGAGATTGGAAATAAATCACTAATCTCTCATCTCTGATTCCTGAATTGTCATCGAAGGCAAAGACACACCATCAGAGCGAGCCATCCCGCTTGTCGCCAACGCCGCCCCAATGATGCCGGCCTCGTTGAGCAGTTGCGCCGGCACCACTGGCGTGCGGACAGTCAGTAATGGCAGAAATTTCTCGTGTTTTTTGCTCACGCCGCCGCCAATGATGAACAGCGTGGGCGAAAACAGCGCGTCAAACCGTTTCAGCACCTCGTCGACGCGCGCGGCCCACTGCTTCCAACCGAGCTTCTTCTTCTCGCGGATACGGTCGGAGGCGCGGTGCTCGGCCTCCTTACCACGCACCTCCATATGCCCAAGCTCAGTGTTCGGCACGAGCCTACCGTCGATGAACAGCGCGCTGCCGATACCGGTGCCGATCGTCAGCATCATCACCACGCCCGCTTTGCCCTTGCCCGCGCCGAACTCAATCTCGGCGATTCCGGCGGCGTCGGCGTCGTTGATCAGTTGAAATCGGCGACCAGTCTTCTGTTCGAGCAGTCGATCGCCATCGGTAGCGATCCAGCTCTTATCGACATTCGCCGCGCTATAGGCCACGCCTTGCTTGATGATGGCCGGGAATGTGCAGCCGACTGGGCCAACCGACTGGAACTGCCCCACGATCCGAGCCACCACGTCGGCTACCGCATCGGGGGTTGAGGGCTGGGGCGTGGGGATGCGTTGGTACGGAGTTGTCAGCATCCCGCGCTCGATATCCACCAGCGCTCCTTTGATGCCCGAGCCGCCGATGTCGATGCCAAGAATGATCATAGGTCCTCCACTTTGAGAGAGTTGGTGAGCTGCTCGTCGCGCATTAGCCTGCACGCGCACGCCATTATAGCACCCCGGCAGCCGAAGAGCGCGCTGTGCTTAGGCACTAGGGAAGAGCGTTGGGACTGAAAAGCCGCCCAAAAAAGAGGGCTCGGAGGCCATTCCGGCTCCGAACCCCAGAATCCATGATGTCGACTTTGCCTTAGGCATGTTTCAAACATACTTTACAGTTTGGAGCGCGGCGTAGTAACGCCTCACCCAAAGGGTACCCGGCAGGCGAGCGCATCACCACCGCCTAAAGGCGGCAGTACGAACTGTCAAGCCGAAACGCGCGTTTCTGAAACATCCCTTATGCTGCGTTGGAGGCGGAATCAGGTGTGCCATCCGCTAATGCCGTAATGGTCGTGCCCAAAAACGGCGCCAGCGGAAATGATCCGACGATCGCCTGGACTGCTGCGATCGAATCGCCGCGAAAGATCTGCCATGCTCTGGAGTTATCGGCCGCGACATACAGCTGTTCGCGAATCCCCTGTTCGTCGAACTGTTTGCCATGCGCGATCTCCGCGGGGATGAGAGCCAGTATTTCCGGCGTCGGCTGAGATTGGAATCGGCTGTCAACTAAAAATCGCATTGGTCGCCCCTTTCGTTGTTCTCGTTTGAGCGCTCATTCAAACACTCTAACAAACAGTCTGGTTGGGCGACGATTCGTTACAGTTGCCGATACTCGCCCTGCTGCTGGATGAGCTTGGCAATCAGGCCGGTCCAGCCAGTCTGATGGCTCGCGCCTACGCCGCTGCCGTTGTCGGCATGGAAGTACTCGTAGAAGGGGATATAATCGCGCCAGTGCGGGTCGCGCTGGAAGTACTCGTTCGCGCCAAAGACCGCGCGCCGCCCGTCGCGGCGCACGAACAGCCGTATCAACCGGCGCGACAGCTCGTCGGCGATCTCGCGCAGCGTCAGGTATTGCCCCGATCCGGTCGGGCACTCGATCAGAAAGTCATCGCTGTAGTAGTGATGGAACTGCTGGAGCGACTCGATAATCAGGTAGTTGACCGGGAACCAGATCGGGCCGCGCCAGTTGGAGTTGCCGCCAAACAGCCCGCTCTCCGATTCGGCCGGCTGATATGTGACGCTGTAGGTTGCGTCGTCGAGCTGCAGCACATAGGGATGCTCGGCATGGTAGCGTGAAAGCGCGCGCACGCCATAGTCCGAGAGGAATTCGGTCTCGTCGAGCATACGCCGTAACACGCGCTTCATGCGGTGGCCACGGCAGATCGCCAGCAGCCGCCGCGCACCCGCGCCCGGTTCCTGCCAGCGCGAGACCAGCTTGGCCAGGTGCGGCCGATGCTCAAGGAACCACTCCAGCCGCTGCTTGAACTCCGGCACCCGATCGAGCAGCGCCGGCTCGATCGTGGTGACCGCGAAGAGCGGAATCAGCCCAACCATCGAGTGGATTTTGAGCGGCAGATTTGGATGTTTGCCGAGGTGCAGCACATCGTAGAAGAACTCGTCCTGCTCGTCCCACAGCGCAATGCCTTCGCCGGCGATATTGTTCATGGCCTCGGCGATATACAGGAAATGCTCGAAGAACTTGGTCGCGATATCTTCGTACACCTGGTTGTGCACCGCCAGCTCCAAAGCGATTGTCAGCATATTCAGGCAGAACATGCCCATCCAGCTGGTGCCGTCGCTCTGCTCGATATGGCCGCCGGTTGGCAGCGGCGCGCTGCGGTCGAACACGCCGATATTGTCGAGGCCCAGGAAGCCGCCCTGGAATACGTTCTTGCCCTCGGCATCCTTGCGGTTGACCCACCAGGTGAAGCTCAGCAATAGCTTATGGAATACCCGCTCCAGGAACGCCAGATCACCCTGGCCGCAGCGCTTCTGCTCGATCTTGTAGACGCGCCAGGCCGCCCAGGCCAACACCGGTGGGTTGACATCGCCGAAGGCCCACTCGTAGGCCGGGATCTGGCCGTTTGGGTGTTGGTACCACTCGCGGCCCAGCAGAATCAGCTGCTGCTTGGCGAACTCAGGGTCGATCAGCGCAAGCGGGATACAGTGAAACGCCAGATCCCAGGCGGCGAACCAGGGGTATTCCCACTTGTCGGGCATTGAGATGATGTCGGCGGTGTTGAGGTGTTTCCAGTCGGCGTTGCGGCCGGCCCAGCGTTCGGGTGGCGGTGGCGGCTGGGCCGGGTCGCCGCTCAGCCACTCGTCGACGTCGTAATGATAGAACTGCTTCGACCAGAGCATGCCCGCGAAAGCCTGGCGCTGAATCATTCGCTCGTCGTCGCTGAGCGTCGGTGGTTGAACGGCGGCATAAAATTCGTCGGCCTCGGCCTGCCGAATTGAGAATTGAGAATTGAAAATTGAGAAAGGATTCTCTTGTGCCAGTGTGTCATTCTCAATTCTCAATTCTGCATTCTCAATTTTGCGTAGGCGCAGGCGAAGAACCTCCGTCGCACCGGGCTCGATAGTGAAGCGATAGTGCGCCGTGGCCTTGGTCCCGCTGTGCTCGGGGTTCACGGCGCCAGCCTGCCCATGCACAATCGCGTCGTTGATCCCGTCTTTCACATATGGTGATGTGCTCAGCGCGCCATACAGCCGCGCAATATTGGTCTCGTTCTCGGTGAACAACAATGTGGGTCTGGTGGCTGCCTGTCGGCTCGACTGTGGAATGTCGCAGAACAGCGCGTATGTTCCAAGCGAATAGTGCTCGGCGAGAATCGATTGAAACTCTGTGTTCTCTGTGCGCTCTGTGGCGATTCTTAGCACCGGCCGCAGCTGCGCGCCATCGTGTTCAAGCCCCCAGCTCCACGTGTTGCGAAACCAGAGCGTCGGTAGTAGGTGCAGATCGGCGGCGCTGGGCCCGCGATTGGTCGTGCTGATGCGAATAAGCATGTCGTGCGTACTGGCCTTGGCGTACTCAATCTGCACGTCGAAGTAGCGATCCTCGGCGAACACGCCGGTGTCGATCAGCTCGTACTCGGGGTCGAGCTTGCCGCGCCGCCGGTTGGTCTCGACCAGGTCGGCGTAGGGGAAAGCTGCCTGAGGATATTTGTAGAGCATCCGCATATACGAGTGCGTCGGCGTCGAGTCGAGGTAGTAGTAATATTCCTTGACATCCTCGCCATGGTTGCCCTCGGGGCCGCTCAGCCCAAACAGGCGCTCCTTCAAGATCGGGTCGCGGCCGTTCCACAGCGCCAGCGCGAAGCATAGCCGCTGCTGATCGTCGCAGATGCCCGCCAGCCCATCCTCGTTCCACCGGTAAGCGCGCGAGCGGGCGTGGTCGTGCGGGAAGTACTCCCAGGCGCTGCCATACGCGCTATAGTCCTCGCGCACAGTGCCCCAAGCCCGATCGCTCAGGTATGGACCCCAGCGCTTCCATTCGGCGCCGTGCTTGAGTAGCCGGTCGTGCTCGGCGGTGTTGTTCATGCTTTTATGTGTTTGTTCTTTGTCCTTAGTTCTTTGTTTTCTTATTCGTCCAGCGCCATGAACAGATTATTCAACGACTCGGCCAGTGTTGGGTGGGCGAACACGCCGTCGCGCAGCATGGTGTAGGGAACCTGGCCCATCATCGCCACCTCGAAGAGCGCCATAATTTCACCGCCCTCGATACCCAGCACGGCCGCTCCGAGAATCTGATTGGTCTCCGCGTCGACAATTGCCTTCATAAAGCCACGGGTCTCGTCGACCTCCAGCGCACGGGCGATATGGCTCATCGGCAGCCGGGCAACGCGGATGGCGCGGCCCTGCTCGCGAGCGTCCTGCTCGCTCAACCCCACGCGGCCGAGCTGCGGGTCGATAAAAACCGTGTATGGGACCAAGCGCTGCCTGGTCGTCGCGCTGCCACCCTCGATCAGATTCGTGCGGATAATTCGGAAATCGTCGTAGGAGATGTGCGTGAAGGCCGGGCCGCCCTTGATATCGCCCAGCGCGTAGATGCCGGGCACATTGGTCTCCAGCCGCTCGTTAGCCACGATGAAGCCGTACTTGTCGGTCTGCACGCCGGCCGCCGTCAGGTTGAGGCTATCGCTGTTCGGAGTGCGGCCAGCGGCGAGCAGCACGTGTGAGCCGTCGATCGTGCGTGACTGGCCGCTATTTCGCACGGTCAAGCGGATGGCTCCATCGCCGGTTTGTTCGACACGCGGCGCTTCGGTCTCCAGTAGGAGTTCGATCCCATCCTGGATCATAATTTCGGCGACTGCGTCCGCCACGTCGGCATCCTCGCGCGCCAGCAGCTTCGGGCCGCGCTGGACAATTGTGACGCGGCTGCCGAGGCGCCGGAACAACTGGCCGAACTCCAGCCCGACGTAGCCGCCGCCGATCACCAGCAGGTGCTCGGGCACCACATCCAACTCCATGATCGTCGTCGAGTTCAGGTAAGGCACCCCATCGATCCCCTCCATCCTGGGCAAGCTGGGCCGCGCTCCAGCGTTGATGAAGATCAGATCGGCGCTCAGCTGGCGCATCTCGCCGCCATTCAAGCGTACCTGGATGGTCTTCGTACCGTTGAAGCTGGCCGCGCCGAACAACAAGTCGACGCCCTCGGTTGACTCGATCCGCCGCTGGCTGCCGTTGCGGAAGCTATCGACCATATCGCGCTTACGCTGCCGGACTTTCACCATGTCCACGCCAATCGGGCCAGTATGCACGCCGTAGTCGGCCGCGCGGCGCGCCAGGTAGGCCACCCGCCCGCTCGCCACCATGGTCTTGGTCGGCGTACAACCTTCGTTGATGCAGGTGCCGCCAACGTGCTCGCGCTCGATCAGCGCGGTCTTGCGGCCGGCGCGCGCCAGCGCCGTCGAGAGCGGGCCGCCGGCCTGCCCCGCGCCGATCACGATTGCGTCGTACTTCGCTACTATCATTACGCACTCCTCATCTCTGACAAGGTGACAAGGTGATGTTCAAATCGAATCGGTCACCTTGTCACCCGCTCACCTTGTCATCTGGTCATACGCCCTTCAGATACTCGCGCACCATCAGCGCCACCGTCGCGCCCTCGCCGGCGGCGCTGGCGGCTTGCTTGGTACTGCCTTTGCGCACATCGCCGGCCGCGAAAATGCCGGGAACGCTGGTTGCCAGCGTCGCGCTGGTCTCGACGAAGCCGTATTGGTCGCGCTTGATCGTGCCTGGCAGCCAGCCGCTGTTCGGCGTCAGGCCGATGAACACAAACACGCCGGCCGGCTCAAGATCCTCGGTTGCGCCGGTCTTGCGATTGCGGATGCTGATGCCGCTGAGCTTGTTCTCGCCGCGCAGCGCCGTGACCTCGGTATTGTAGCGCACCTCGACCTGCGGCGTCTCGGCGATCTTGTCGATCACGACTTTGCTGGCGGTCAGTTGGTCGCCGCGCGCCAGGATGGTCACCTTGTCGGCGAAGCGCGTCAGGAACAAGCTCTCCTCGCCGGCGCTATTGCCGCCGCCGATCACTGCGACATGCCGGCCTTTGTAGAACGGGCCATCGCAGGTGGCGCAGAAGTGCACGCCCGCGCCGATCAGCTCGTCTTCGCCCGGCACGCCGAGCCGCTTGTAGGTCGAGCCGGTGGCGATCAGCACCGCCCGCGCGCCGTACTCGTGCCCGTCGGCGGTGGTGACATAATGCGACTCCTCCTCGCTGCGCAGGCCTGTTACCTCCTGGGCTTGCAAGAGCTCAACGCCGAATCGGCGCGCCTGCGCGGTCAGTCGATCGGCGAACTCGGCGCCGCCAATCCCATCGGGGAAGCCAGGGAAGTTCTCTAGCTGCTCGGTGATGCCGGCCTGCCCGCCTAGTCCGCTCTTCTCGATCACCAGCACGTCCAGCCCCTCGCGCGCGGCGTAGAGCGCAGCGGTCAGGCTGGTCGGCCCGCCGCCGACGCAGACCAGATCGTAATAGTCCATCTTCGCGCGGGTCTGCAGCCCCAGCTTCGCGGCTAGCTCGGCGTTCGACGGCTCGACCAAGGTGCTCTCGTTATCGAATACGATCGTCGGGATGAGCCGCTTGCCGTTGTTGATACGCTCGACTAGCGCTAATCCCTCGGCGTCCTGCTCGACATCGACCCAGTTGTAGTGCACGCGTTGCTCGCCGAGAAATTTCTTGGCGCGTTTGCAATCGCTGCACCAAGTCGCGCCGTAGACCGTCAAGTTTGTGTGGGACATGGCAGGGTCTCCTTATAATCTCACTCAGTAGTGGCTTGAATTGCACCTTCCGAAGCGAGCAGGCGTCGATTCGCGCGATTCCTCATGAGCAGAGTCTTGCATTCTATGCATTCGTTACAGGATGCTGAAATTGTATTATACTGCCTATACGCATTGCGGGTTCGGCGCGACCTGGTACACGCCGCGAAGGGCCGGACCGATGAAGCAGCTAGTGGGCCACTGGTCATGGAAGTCGTCATTGCACACCAGCGTAAAACGTACTAGGTAAAACGTAAAGATGCAGCGAGCACGGCCTTACGCTTTACGTTTTATGTTTTACGCGCAATGGCAAAATGCCGATTTCCGATGTCAGTAGTACGCGCTGGCCAAAAAGCTGGAGGTGGGTTCAGTATGGCTAAGACCGAGCAAGAACGTGGCGACGCCAGGGCGCAAACCGGCGCTGCTTCTGCCGATGAGGAGCAACTGGTCAAAGCGCTGCGCGCAGGCGACGAGTCGGCGTTCGAGCGCTTGATCGATCAATATCATGCCGCGCTGCTGCACCTGGCCCTGATGTATGTGCCGAGTCGCGCGGTGGCTGAAGACGTCGTACAGGAAACCTGGATTGGAGTGCTGCAAGGGCTGAGTCGCTTCGAAGGGCGCTCTTCGCTGAAAACCTGGATCTTCCGCATCCTGACCAACCGGGCCAAGACACGTGGGCAGCGTGAGAACCGCAGCACGCCATTTTCCGCGCTTGGCGGCCCCAACGACGAGGCCGGCGACCCGGCGGTTGATCCGGCACGCTTCTGGCCGCCAGAGCATGCCAGTGCCGGATGGTGGGTTTCGTACCCGCGCAGCTGGGAAGATGAGCCTGAGGAGCGCCTGCTCGCTCAGGAGACCCACAGCGTCATCCGGCGTGCAATCGAGGCGCTGCCGCTGAATCAGCGCGAGGTGATCACGCTCCGCGACATCGAAGGCTGGAGTTCGGAAGAAATTTGTAACATTTTGGAAATAAGTGAGACTAACCAACGTGTTCTGCTCCATCGCGCGCGCTCCAAGGCGAGGCGAGCGCTCGAGCAGTATTTGGATGGAGTGTAAATAGATGTCGATATTTGAAGAATTACGACAGTACCCTTGTCAGGAACTGGTCGAGCTTGTCACTGAGTACCTGGAAGATGCAATGACAGCGCACGAGCGCGCCAGCTTCGAGGCGCATCTGGCGATCTGCACCGGCTGCCGCAACTATCTGAGTCAGATGAAGACCACCGTACGCGCGCTTGAGCAACTTCCGGAGCCGCCAGTCGCGCCGGAAGTGCGCGATAATCTGCTGGATATGTTCAGGAAATGGAAGAACTCCAATGGCGGTACTTGATCTTGCCCGGCCACGGCACGCTCAGATCGACCAGCGCCTGAGCGCCGAGCCGATCATCTGGCTTAGCACGGTGCGGCCCGACGGCCGGCCGCATCTTGTACCGGTCTGGTTCTGGTGGGATGGTGCGACGATCTAAATCCTTGGTTCAGTGGCCAAAGTCTTCCCTTGGGGTGGAGTACACTCTTGAGCTTCAGCCATACCTCATCATCACGCAACACCAGCTGAACTGTAACATCGAGGTCTTCGATAACGCCCCGACGCCCGGCAAACGTTTGCTTTAGTGTGGGCAACCGCTGCTGGTAATCCTCTGAAAAGGCAACCAGGGACGCGATGCGTTCATCAGTGAGAGGAATTTGCATCTGTGTGGTTATCCGTGCAATCTCCTCTTCGGTAAGTTGCAGCTTCACAGACAGTTCTTCGGCTTTCTTGTCAAGAATACGCTCAGGCAACTTTCGCCTGGCGTATTGCTCGGCCAGCGCCTCCATTTGCTGTTCTATCTGAACTTTGTTCTCATACAAGGCACGCAGTGCCGTCTCTTTGCCTGACACAGTATCGCGCTGCCCGGCCTGACGTTCACGCAGTTTCCGCTCTAATGCTTTGGGGTCAGTGAGGTCTTCGTGTACCCACTCCCATACTCGCGCGTCCACGTCGACAGTACGCATATCCTTTTGGTCGCAAGGTTTGACATTGTGACGCCGCTTTCCAGGGCAGCGGTAATACGAGTGGTGGGTTTGTACGTGTTTCCCCTGATAGACGGTGGTTGTACCCTTCATTCGGTAGCCACAAACACAATCAATCCGCCGTGCAACCAAATATTCGTGCTTCCTGCCGGGTTTGGTGCCGATACGTCCCTCGTCCATCTTGCGTTGTGCTTCATCGAACAACTCTTCACTTACGATTGCTGGAACGCTCAATGGAACCCACTCATCTTTTGCCCGCTTCATATGGCGTCCCGTGGTGGTCTCAAGTCGGAATTGGTAAAGCGTGCCTTTATACGCCGATTGGCGGATAATCCTGCAAACAGTACTCCGGCTCCACTCAGCATACCCACGCTGTTTATTTGCCGCATACTGGGCATATCTATCATTGGGCGTGGGAACACCCATTGCTGTCAACCGCTTGGCAATATCATAGGTAGACAGCCCTTCGCATACATACCACTCAAAAATGAGCACGATATACGGGGCAGTCTCCGTATCAATTACCAGCACCGCAATGTGGCCACGACCTTCCGAACGGTAGCCGTAGGGAGGGCGTCCTTGCCCCAGCCATTTGCGTGCATCGGCTTTCTCGCGGCGCCCTTGGGTAGTACGCTCTACAATCTCATCAGCCTCAATCTCAGCCACAAGAGCGAGCACATCTTCAGGAAGCCGCTGTTTTGCTGTTGTGCCAGACTTCATTCGCATCTGTGCATAATGAAGTTCTTTTCCTAGTCGGCGAATTTCGTCCCGCAAAACAACCATATTGACATAGTTGCGGTGTAGGCGGTCAATTTTCCAGGTGATAAGGGCGTCAGCTTCGTTGTGGGCAAGCATTTCGCGCGCCTCGGTTAGACCGTCGCGTTCCATCTTCCGTCCTGATTGGTCGTCTCGAACCTCTTTGACGACTACACCGCCGATATCAGCAACGTACTGTCGTTCTTGTTCAATCTGATAATTCAGGCTATAAAGCTCGGCTTGTCGAGGAGTACTCACGCGCGCGTAGAGGATACACCGTTTGGGTTGCATAGTTGCACCTCAATAGACGGATTTAGGCGAACAAGCGTTCGGAAAGTATACCACGCAGCTTATTCTTTGTCTAACCAAATATCCGAACTTTTCACCTCAGTCCAAAGGTCGGCTATGTAGTCGCGCGGTCGTCAGACGAGCAGCACTCTTTCAGTGTCCCGCCGCCGCCGAGGGCGAAGATGTGGCGTTGTTCGAAGGCCAGGCCGATCTGCTGGTCGCGGGCGTGGCGCA
>Ga0137373_10004342_pt1 | contig 15487 bp, 20 predicted proteins | sample SagtaG_5_FD_104912 | JGI IMG/M metagenome (GOLD analysis project Ga0137373, IMG submission 104912) | Vadose zone soil microbial communities from Sagehorn Ranch, Mendocino, California, USA - Sage1_R_80_16 metaG | ecosystem: Environmental > Terrestrial > Soil > Vadose zone | place: USA...
ATCGTCACGAACTACCACGTGATCGAAGGTGCGAAGTCGGTGCAGGTCAGCTTCTCGAACGGCGACAACGTCAAGGCCCGCGTCGTCGGCTCCGATCCGTCTACGGACATCGCGGTGCTGCAGGTGCAGGCGCACTCACGCGCTTTGACGCCGCTCAGCTGGGGCAACTCAGACGCGTTGCAGGTCGGAGACTCCGTCGTCGCGATCGGGAATCCCTTCGGCTACACGCGCAGCGTGACGCAAGGAATCGTCAGCGCCCTCGACCGCCCCCTCACCGCCCCGAACGATTTCCCGATCGAACATGCGATCCAGACCGATGCAGCGCTCAACCACGGAAACTCCGGTGGTCCGCTGCTGGACGCACGCGGAGAGGTGATCGGTGTCAATTCGCAGATCTCGACCGGCAACACCGGCCAGCAAGGCAATCTCGGCATCGGCTTCGCGATTCCGACCAACACCGTCCGCAACGTCGCGGCGCAGATCATCGAACACGGCCACGTGGAGCACGCGATGCTCGGCATCCGCGCGCAAGCGCTCACGCCGAGTGTCGCAGAGCTCTTCCGCTTGCCCGTCAAGCAGGGCCTGCTCGTCGCGCAGGTGCAGGCGGGGAGCGGCGCCGCGGATGCAGGCCTGAAAGGCCCGACGGACCAGGTTGTCGTCGCGGGAGTGACGTGGCCGCTCGGCGGCGACATCATCGTCGAGGCCGACGGCGTCGCGACCACGACCGCCAACAAGCTGAGCGACGTGATCGCGAATCACAAGCCCGGCGACACGATCAAGCTCGTCATCTACCGCGGAGACGCGAAGCAAACGATCGAGGTGAAGCTTGGGCGGCAGCGCTCCTCTCCCTGACGAAACCCGTTGCCGTCCTGAGACGGCCCCTTCCCTGGGGGCCTGCTTCCGAGGCCGTAGCCAGCACGGCTGACGAAGCCTGAAGCGAGGGCCCGACTGCCTGCCCGGGCCCTCGCTTCTATATCGGGCCAAAGCTGCGCACTTTGGCCCGTGAAGACCTGGCAGGCGCGCCTTTGGCGCGCGTGCCAATTTGGCGTCATTGAGAGGTTGCGGCTTCGGTAGTGGTTAGTGGGCAGCGTGGCAAGCCACGCTGCCGGCGAGAGGTCATTTTCGGTGGTGCTCTAGGAAATTCAGGACCCGGCGCCACGCGTCTGTTGACGCTTCTTCGAAGGCTTCTTGCTTGCGATCGAAGAAGCTGTGGGGGGCGCCTTCGTACGTCACCACCTCGTGTTCGACGCCTGCGGCCTGCAGCGCTTCCTCGAAGGCTGCGTTGTCTTCGGCGGTGATGTTTCGATCGGCGCCGGCTTGCAGCGCGAGGACTGGCGCTTCGATTCGATCGGCGAGCTGCGCTGGGCCGGGTGACCCGTCGCCGCCTGCGCCCGGGCGGCCGTAGAAGCCGATCGCGCCGGCGAGGTCGTGTCCGCTCGCCGCGGCGAGCCACGAATTCCGCCCGCCGAAGCAGAAGCCGACCGTGAAGACGGCGCTGCAACCTCGCTTGCGTAGCCATTCCACGGCGGCTGCAACGTCCGCCTGCACGCCTTCGCTCGTCGTCTGCTCGACGTGCGGCCTGTATTCGAAGTCGTCGCCGCGCTTGTCCACGCCTGCGGTGCGTCCGAAATAGTCGATCGCGACTGCGGCGTAGCCACGTTCCGCGAAACGCAGCGCGAGCTCTTCGTAGAAGCGGTAGAGGCCGCGCACGTCGGGCAGGATCACGACGCCTGCACTTGCCGGCCCGTCAGGGAGCGCGACGAAGGCGGCGAACTGCGTGCCGTCGTCCGACTCGAGCACGAGATCCTCGTGCGTGAGCGCGCCGCCCGAGAGGGCGGGGATCGGCGGCGAAGAGTCGCTGTCGAAGCACATGCGCGCGCGAGCTTACGCCAGCGCCTTCTCCGCCGCCGCCTTCAGGCCCTCCGAATAGCTCGGATACACGTGGTGCATGTATGCGAGATCGTCCACGGTGACGCCGAGCTGCAGCGCCGCGGCGAGGCCGCCGACGATATCGCTCGCTCCGCGCGACACGACGTGCACACCGAGCACTCTGCGTGTGCCCGGGTCGAAGACGATCTTGAAGAGGCCGTGCTTCGTTCGGGTGAACTGCGCACGGGTCACGTTCGCCACCGGATGCTTCACGATGTCGACGTCGTGCTCCCCGGCGCGCGCCTCCTCCTCCGTCAGCCCGACCGAGCCGAGCTCGGGATCCGTGAAGATCGCCGTCGGCATGACCGTGTAGTCGGCGCGCCTGCCGCCGCCGAACATGTCCTCGACCGCGAGGCGCGCCTGGTACTGCGCGGCGGGCGTGAACTGCGGGCCGATCGCGACGTCGCCCGCGGCCCAGATCCTGTCGACGTTCGTGCGCTGGCGGTCGTCGACGACGACGTAGCCGCGGTTTGTCTCCACGCCGGCGCGATCTACCTCCAACCCGTCGGTGTTCGGTGTGCGCCCGGACGCGAGCAGGACGTGCGAGACCTTCAGCTCACGCCCGCCCGGAAGCGTTGCGGCAGTCGCAGCGCCGTCGCGCGCGAACGACTCGACACCGGCATTGAGCACGACCTCGATTCCCTCATCCTCGAGTGCGGCCTGCAGCTCGTTCGCGGCCTCGGTATCGGCGCGCGCGGCGATCTGGCCGCCGTGGTTGACGATCGTCACACGCGAGCCGAAGCGCGCGAAGATCTGCGCGAACTCCAGACCCACGGGTCCGGCACCGACGATGAGCAACGATTCGGGAACCTGTTCGAGCTCGAGCGCACTCACGTGATCGATCCAGTCGACGTGCTCGATGCCCGGCACGGGAGGCACCGCCGTCCGGGATCCCGTTGCGATGAGAATCCGCTCCCCCGACAGCTCACGCTCGCCGACACACACCGTCCGCTCGTCGACGAACGACGCCTCGCCCGGCACGAGCTCGTAGCCGGCATCCGATAGAACCTCGAACCAACTCTCCTGCGACCGTCGTAGTGAGTCCTTCCACGCGCGAACGCGCGCGAGGTCGACGCGCGCCGGACCCGTGATCACGCCCATCCAATCGCTCAGCTCGTTGACGGTGTACGCGAGCTCGGCGGCGACGAGGTACGCCTTCGTCGGGCGGCACGCGACGTTCGGGCAGCTACCGCCCCAGCGCGTACGCTCGATCAGCGCGACACGCGCGCCGTGCTCCCGCGCTGCCTTCGCCGCCGCATCGCGCGCCGCGGAGCCGGCGCCGATGACGATGAGATCGAAGTTGTCAGCCATCGGCTGATCGTCTCAAACGCGGCTCCGTTACGCTCGCACTCGTGGAGAACGAAGGCGCACTCGTCGCGGCGCTGCGCGCAGGTGACGAAGCAGCGTTCCGCGCGCTGATCGAGATGTACCACGCGATGCTCGTTCGGGTGGCGCGGATGTACGTCTCGACGCAGGCTGTCGCGGAAGAGGTCGCGCAGGAGACCTGGCTCGCCGTCCTCGAGGGCATCCACCGGTTCGAGGGCCGCTCGTCGTTCAAGACGTGGCTCTTCCGCATCCTCACGAACCGCGCGAAAACGAGAGGCATCCGCGAGGGGCGCTCGCTGCCTTTCTCGGCCCTCGACCCCGACGAGCCCGCGGTGCCCGCTGATCGCTTTCACGGTGCCGACCACAACTGGCCCGGGCACTGGGCCGCCCCGCCGACCGGTTTCCCGGAGGAGCGGCTCCTCGCCGGGGAGACGCGCGAGGTGATCGAGCGAGCCATCGAGGCCCTGCCGCCGACGCAGCGCGCGGTCATCTCGCTGCGGGATGTGGAGGGCTGGAGCGCGGAAGAGGTGTGTAACGCTTTGACGCTGACCGAGACCAATCAGCGAGTCTTGCTCCACCGGGCACGTTCGGCCGTCCGGGCGGCACTGGAGCAGTATCTCGAGGAGTCATGACGTGACGCAGACCGCCAACACCTACGAAGATCTCTCCTGCCAGGAGCTGGTCGAGCTCGTCACCGACTATCTCGAAGGGGCGCTGCCCGACGGGCTGCGCGACCGCTTCGACGCGCACATCGCTCACTGCTCGGGTTGTCAGATGTATCTCGAGCAGATGCGGGCGACCATTCGAGTAGCGGGAGCGCTCACGCCGGAGTCGCTGTCGCCGGAGGCCGAGCGCGCGCTTCTCGACGCCTTCCGCGGCTGGAAGCGCTAGACCGCCCGATCCGTTACCGTCGAGCCGTGGAGGCGGGCAGCTTCGAGCTTCTCGCGGCATCGCTGCGTGCCGATGCGCGCGATCTGGATGCGTTCGTCGAAGCACTGGCCGCGAAGCTGACGGCCGCATTTCCGCAAAGCACGCGGGTGGAGCGAAAGGGCTTTCGCGGCGGAGGCCGTGTTCGCGCGCTGGACGTCGAGCTCGGCGAGCATCGCTATCGGCTGTCGGTGCAATCCGGTCGCCCGGCGAGCTCTCGGGCTCGCACCGTGCGCGGGATCGTCCTGAAGAACGAAGAGCTGGACCTCGACGAATGGATCGAGTCCCTCGCGCGTGATCTTGCCGAAAGCGCCGAGCAGAGCGAGCGCGGACGCGTTGCGCTCGAGCGGCTGCTCCGCGAATGAGCGAGCGGCCGTTCGGATCGACACTCTCGACCGGCAGCTTTCTCGCCATGCGCAAAGCTGGCTTCCGGCCGCTTCGGCAGGTGCAAGGCTCGTCGATCCTCAGCCTCGGCTGGCAGCGCTCGCCGGCGCTCGCGCTGCGCAGCTCCCTCAAGCCAAAGCTCATCGGCGGCGGCTACGGCTCGTACGGCACCGGGGCGCAGGTCTACTTGCCGACGGGCAGCCTCGCCGTGCAGCAGTATCTGAACGAGGGCGTATGGATGGAGCTCGAGGAGCGCACGGCCGCGTACAACGACGTACGCAGGGAGGCGGTTACGCGATTGCGCGACAACGCGCGCGAGGCCGGAGCGGTCGCGGTCGTCGATGTCCGTGTCCGCCGCGGCAGGTTCGCGCACGCGCCGCATGCAATCGAGTTCACGGCGATCGGCACGGCGGTTGCCTCTGACGGCCTCGAGCTCGCGGAAGACGAGGCGATCCCGCTCGTGAGCTTGAGCGGGGGCGAGTTCTGGAAGCTCTACGACTCCGGTTACTGGCCGCTCGGAATTGTCGGCGGGAGCAGCGTCGTCTATGTCATCTCCGGCTACCGCACGAAGTTCGCCCGGCTTCGCCTGTCGAAGCGTTCTCTGCGCAATCAGGAATACGAGGACTACACCATCGGGCTCTCAGAGGCGCGCCGCCGCGCGATGGGCCGGTTACGCCAGGAGGCGCGAGAGGTCGCCGCGGCCGGTGCCCTCGCGATCGAGATCGCGCGCGAGCAGCGAGAGCAGAAGGATGACAACCTGATCGTGACGATCGACGTACTCGGCAACGCGATCGCGCCGCTCGAGCAGGGAGCTCCTCGAGGGGTCGCGTACGCACTCGGGCTGGGCAAGGCATGAGCTACGACCCGACATCTGTCGAAGGCATTCCGGAGCATGGTCGCGAGCGGCTGCGGCGGATCCGCGAATCCGGCCGCTTCTTCACGAGCGACCTCTCGGTGAACGAGTTCCTGCTCGTGAGGCAGGCCGGCTTCGACCCGCTCGGCCTCGTCCTGGGCAGCTCGATCTACCACATCGGCCTTCAGCTCCGCCGCTGGGACAAGAATCAGGAGCTCGACGTGCTCACGCAGGCGATGTATCACGCGCGTGAGCTGGCGATGACGCGCATGGAGGAGGAGGCGGATCAGCTCGGTGCCGACGGCATCGTCGGCGTTCGCCTCGACGTGGGTCGTCACGCGTGGGGTGGCGAGCTGGCCGAGTTCATCGCGATCGGGACGGCGGTCAAGCACCGTGAAGGCGAGTTGCACCGCGCGCCGAGCGGGCGGCCCTTCACGAGCGATCTGTCGGGTCAGGATTTTTGGACGCTTCTCTCCGCCGGCTACCGGCCCGTGGGCCTCGTTCTCGGCAACTGCGTCTACCACGTCGCGCACCAGAACGTCGGGAGGTGGATCAGCCGCGTCGGCCGGAACGTGGAGATGCCGAACTACACCCAGGCGCTGTACGACGCACGGGAGCTGGCGATGGAGCGCATGCAGGCCGAGGCGGAGTCGCTCGAGGCGGAGGGAATCGTCGGCGTCGACCTCCACGAGCGCAGCCACGGCTGGGGCTCGCACGTGATCGAGTTCGTGGCGATCGGCACGGCGATCATTCCGACGAAGGCCGACCACGAGATCGCAACGCCGTCGCTGGTGCTGAACCTGAACGACCCGCCCCCGTCGCTGAAGTAGGCCGCGGCGCTAGCGTTGGCGCGTGGGCACCGACCTGCTCCAGGAGGCAGAGCTGTGGGCGGGCGACTCGGGCGGCCACGAGGGCTGGTCTTGCGTCGCAACCGATCCGTTCCCTTGTCCCGCGGCGGGCTGTACGTATGTCGCGAACTTCATGACCGCCGTGCACCTGATCCTCGTATGGGAGGAGCGGGACGACCCGAACCTCCTGCGACATGCGCAGCGTGCGATGGAGGTAGGGCGCAATCCGCGCGTCGTCGATTACCGGCCGGAGCTTGGGCCGAGCGCGTCGTACTACGCATGGGAGGCCGCCGGGCGGCCCGTGCACGGAATCAAGGCCGCGTGATCCAGGCGGCCTGGGGCAAGGTCCTCACGCTCGGCGTCGAGGAGGAGCTAATGCTCGTCGACGCGGAGACGCTGGCGCAGCGGCCGGCGTCGAGCGACGTGATCCCGCGCGTGCATGCGGAGCGCGGCGTCGTCAAGCACGAGCTGTTCGAGTCGATCGTCGAACTGAACAGCGGCGTGTGCTCGTCAGCAGACGAGGCGCTCGAGGTCGTGCGCGCGCTGCGCCGTGCGACCGCCGACGCTGCAGGCGAGATCGGTTGCACGATCGCCGCAGCCGGGTCTCATCCGACGGACATCGCGAGCGAGCAGCAGATCGCGGACGAGCCGCACTACAGCACCTTCGTCGAGTACGCCGGAGCGACAGCGCGCCGGCAGGGCGTGCAGGGCCTGCATGTGCACGTGGGGATGCCGGACGCGGAGACCTGCCTGCGCGTCATGGAGCACCTCATTCCGTGGCTGCCGCTCATGCTCGCGCTGTCGGCAAACTCGCCGTGGTTCGAAGGCGAGCGGACCGGGTTGCTGTCCACCCGGGCGGAGATCCTCGGCTTGCTGCCGCGGCACGGCGCGCCGCCGCGCTTCGATTCGTGGGCGGACTGGGAGCGGCTGATCGAGCGCTTCTGCGAGTCCGGTGTGATCGACACGTACACCGCGATCCACTGGGACATCCGTCCGCATCCGAAGTTCGGGACGGTCGAGTTGCGCATGCCCGACCAGCCGACCGACGTCTCGCGCACAGGCGCGTTCGTCGCACTGGTGCAAGCGCTCGCCGCATGGGCACTGGAGCAGCCGCCGCCGGCCCAATCGGCGGGGAATCGTGCCGTCTTCGACCAGAACCGCTGGGCCGCGTCGCGTTTCGGCACGGCCGCGAAGCTGATTCATCCCGAACGCGACGGGGCGGCGGTGAGCGCGGCCGATCTCTACGCCGAGCTCGTGGATCGAATCGGCTCCGACCCGCTCGGCGACACGTCGTGCGAGGCAGACGCGCAGCTCGCCTTCGACGATCCGCGCGCAGCGACGGCGGACGTCGTGCGCCGCTCGTTACCGTAGAGGGGTGACGACGGAGACGCTGCAGGTGACGGGCATCCGCTGCGAACGCTGTGTTCTGCGGCTGGGTAAGGCACTCGAGGGACACGACGGGCTCGAGTTCGCGAACGCCAACCTCATGGGTCAGGTGATGCTCCGGTACGACGAGGAGCGCACCAGCCTCGATGCGCTCCTCGAGAAGATGAGCCGCGCCGGCTTCAAGCCGGCTCAGTCGTTCGGGTAGTCGTCCTTCGGGAAGTCGCGCCTGCGGTCTCCCCCGGTGACGCCGGGCGAGGGCGGAGCTTCGTCGAACGGTCCCTCGTCGCTGGTGACCTCCTTGCGTATTGCAATGCGCTCGCGCAAAGGCTCGTTGGCGATCCACGCAGGATCGTCAGGCTCGAGATCGCCGAGCGCGCGCGTCGGCGGATCGGTGAAGCCCTCGGCCAGACCGTAGTGCTCTGCGACGGCTCCATGGTCGAGATCGCCGTTCACCTTCGGCGAGTCGTAGATCAGATCCTTCGACAGCGCGGTCCGGACGACGTGCTCGCGTTCGTCGACTTCGGCAAACGTCTTCGGCAGCGCGTGCTTCGACTTCAGCAACCCGTGCTCGACGATCAGGTAGTCGCCGTCGCTGTCGACGACGTGGCCGATCTTGTCGCCGTCGATCGTGCGTACGTCGTAACCCTGCATGGCCCTCTCCTCTTCCTGGTGGGGGAATACCTGCGCTCTTACCCGCGTTCGAGCGAAAGCAAGCGCGTTGGTAGGGTGGCCCGATGAGCGAGCCGACCCAGACAGAGGCCAGGCGCATCGCCGAGGAGGCGCGTGATCGCGTTCGTTTCGAAGAAGAGGCGCTGGAGTTGTCCGACCAGGTTTTCCGGGTTGCGCGGCACTTGGTCGGCTCCCGCGAGGAGGCCGAGGACCTGATGCAGGAGACGTATGCGCGGGCATTTCGGAGCTGGCGCTCGTTCACTCCCGGCACGAACCTGCGCGCCTGGCTGCTCCGCATCCTCACGAACCTCAATATCGACCGCGGCCGGCGCCAGCAGCGCGCGCCGCAGACGACGTCGATCGACGAGCGCGGCGACTACTACCTCTACGACAAGCTCGAGGCTGCAGAAGGCAAGCCGCTCGACGAGGAGCGCGTGATCGAGAAGCTTTCGCAGGGTTCGATCGTCGACGCGCTCGCGCAGGTGCCGCACGACTTCCGCGACGTGCTCGTGCTCGTCGACATCGGCGAGTTCAGCTACGCGGACGCTGCCCAGATCCTCGACATCCCGATCGGGACCGTGATGAGCAGACTCCACCGTGCGAGGCGTATCCTGAAGGGCGAGTTGGCAGAAGAGGTCGTGAAGTGAGTAGCGGCTACGCGTTCGATCCTTGTGAACGGTGCGAGGAGATGATGCAGCCGTACCTCGACCGCGAGCTCGACGAGGCCCAGATGCGCGAGGCCGAGGCGCACCTGGACGGGTGCTCGTACTGCCGGCGCCGGTATCGCTTCGAGGTCTCGCTGCGCCGCTACGTGCGCACGGCTGCCGCCGAGAAGCGGATGGCGCCCGAGCTGAAAGAGCGGCTCTCGGCGTTGCGCACTCCTCTTCACTAGGGCTCGTCGATGTCGCCCGGCGGCGTCAGGTCCTGGCAAGGGACGAGCTTTACGTCGAGCGCGCGGGCGCCTTCGTCCGGGATCTCGCTCCACGCAGCGCGCGCAAGCAGGACGGGGTGGGAGCGATTCGTGCCGTCGTATGTCGCCGCTAGACGGTCACCTGCGCCATTCCGCCACGCGTCGACGACGCGATCGACGGCGCGCGGGTCGAGCTGCGGCCCGTCCGCAAGGACAACGACGGCGGCTTCCGCGTCGAGCTCGCGCAGCCCGCAGCGCAGCGAGGCGCCCGGCCCGCGCTCCCATTCGGGGCAATGGACGACGCGAGCGTGCGTCTCGATCTCGTGTGCGCCGGTGACGACGATGACATCCTCGACCGAGCTTCCGGCCAGCGCTGCCAGCACGCCCGGCAGGAACAGCCGCTGCTTCGGCGAGCCGAAGCGTGTCGCCGCACCGGCCGCGAGCACGACTGCAGCTACGACGTCTCGACCCTGACCTTCGAGATGACCACGGCGCGCGTCGGCTGCTCGGAGGCGTTGCCGAGCTTGCCGATTCTGTCGACGACGTCGAGGCCGCTCGTGACCTTGCCGACGATCGCGTAGTCGGGCGGCAGTGACGCCTGCCCCGTGACGACGAAGAACTGGCTTCCCGCTGTGCCTGCCGGTTCCGCTCCGGCCTTCGCCATTGCGACGACGCCGTGGGCGTACGACGCGTTCTGCGGCACCTTGTCGTGCGTCGAGTAACCGGGTCCGCCCGATCCAGTGCCGGTCGGGTCGCCGCCCTGGATGACGAAGCCGGGCACGATCCGGTGGAAGAACGTGTCGTCGAAATAGCCGCGTTTGGCGAGCGAGACGAGCGAGCCCGTCGCGTTGGGCGCGACCTTCTGATCGAGCGTGACGATGAACTCGCCGCAGTTCGTGTCGAAGACGAGGCGGTACGTCTTTGCCGCGTCGAGCTTCAGGTGCTCGTTCGAGAGCGTGCGGTCGTGCGTCTGCGTCGTCGCCTCGGAGCAGCCGCCTTTCGGCGCCGCCTGCTCGGTCGTGCCGCCCTTGCCGCCGCCGCAGGCGGCGAGGAGGAGGACCAGCAGAAGCAATGCCGCGCTCTTCACGAGCGCGGATGCTAGCGGCGACAATGCGCTGCATGGACCGCGAGTCGATCCGTTATGCGAAGAGCGGTGACGTCAACATCGCCTACCAGGTCACCGGTGACGGTCCGTTCGATCTCGTGCTCGTGCACGGCTTCTTCTCGCATCTCGAGGTCGATTGGGACCATCCCTCCTCGCGACACATCATCGAGCGGCTGTCGTCGTTCGCGCGCTTGATCAGGTTCGACAAGCGCGGCACGGGCCTCTCCGACCGCTCGGTTGGCCTGCCTGACTTCGAGGCGCGTATGGACGACGTCCGGGCAGTCATGGACGCCGCGGCAAGCGAGCGTGCAGCCCTCTTCGGCTTTTCGGAGGGCGGGCCGATGTGCGTGCTGTTCGCGGCGACCTACCCACAGCGCACGCGCGCGCTCGTTCTCTACGGGACGTACGCCAAGCGCCTGCGAACCGACGACGAGTACCCGTGGGCGCCGACGTGGGACGAACGTGTCGCCGCGGCCGAGGAGCTCGAGGCGAGGTGGGGCGAAAGGGTCGACCTGGAGACTATGGCCCCGAATGCGTCCCCCGACCTCGTCGAGTGGATGCGCGTCCGCGGACGCGCGTCGCTCAGCCCGCGCGGGGCGCGCGACTTGATCCTCATGAACTCGAAGGCGGACGTGCGCACGGCGCTGCCGCTCGTCCAGGCGCCGACACTGGTTCTGCACCGGACCGGCGACCGCGACGCGAGGGTCGAAGAAGGCCGCTACATCGCAGAGCGCATTCCGGGTGCGACGTTCGTCGAGCTTTCAGGGGATGACCATATTCCGCACGTGAATTCGGATCAGATCCTCGACGAGATCGAGGAGTTCCTGACGGGTGTCAAGCCCGTTCCTGTCTCCGAGCGCGTGCTCGCCACGGTGCTCTTCACCGACGTCGTCGGCTCAACGCATACAGCGCAGCAGCTCGGGGACCGTGCGTGGGCTGAGCTGCTCGAACGCCACCACGACGTCGTGCGACGCGAGCTCGTCCGCTTCGGTTGTGAGGAGATCGACACGGCCGGCGACGGGTTCCTCGCGCTCGGCGAAGGGCCGACAAGCACGATCCGCTGCGCTCTCTCAGTTCGCGACGCGGTTGCCGCACTCGGCCTCTCCCTCCGCGCGGGTGTGCACACGGGTGAGGTCGAGCGTCCGCGCGGCGGCTCACCGAGGGGTATCGCCGTGCACGTCGGCGCGCGGGTCGCCGCGGCAGCCGCGGCCGGCGAAGTGCTGGTGAGCTCGACGACGAGCGACCTCGTCGCGGGATCGGGCATCGAGCTCGAGGATCGCGGCGAGTTCGAGCTGAAGGGCGTCGGGCGAAGGCGTCTCTACGCGGCGACTGTCTGACCCCGGCGCCCCGTCATGACAGCCGCTCTGCGAGGTACTTGATCGCCAGGGGATACCGGTAGTCGATCGCCGAGTGCGTTGCGTCGAAGAGCTCGAAGTACACGTCGGTAACGCCTATCTGCTCGAGTGCGCGGCGGAACGCCTCGGCGCCGAGGTCGAGGAAGAACTGGTCGCGCTTGCCCGCGTCGATGTAGATCGCCTTCAGCGAGCGGAGCGCGTCGGCGTAGCGCGGCGTCATGCGCACCGGGTCCCATGCGAGCCAGCGCTCCCAGACGTCCGGGCGCAGCTCGCCGGTGGAGGTGTCGTACGGCAGCTGTACGGTCCCGTCCTCGTCGGCCGAATAGCACGCGGCCATGCACCAGTCGTTGAGGAGCGTGGCGTCGCTGTCCTTCGAGAACGGAGGCCGGCCGTGGAAGTCTTCCCAGAAACGCTCGAACGAGCCCTTGTAGTCGTCGCGCAGCGTGCGCGCGGAGCGGCGGAAGTCCGGCAGGTAGCACGTCTCGAAGAGTGAGTCGCCGGCGTGGGTTGCGAGCCCGCCGAAGACGTCCGGGCGCAGCATCGGGTTCACCATCGCGCCGTAGCCGCCGCTCGACTTGCCGGTGATGCCACGGTGGGCCGCGTCGGCAAGCGTCCGGTACCGGGAGTCGACGAACGGCACGACCTCCTCGCAGAGGTAGGTGTGGTAGCGACCGGTGCCGGGGGAGTCGATGAACTGGCTGCCGCCGAGCGACGTCCAGGCGTCGACGAAGACGAGCACACACGGCGGCGACTCGCCGCTGGCGAACAGCTCATCCGCGAGCTCGGGGAAGTTCTTGCGGAAGGCACTGCGGTTGCGCCACATGTCGAGCTGGCCGGTCAGGCCCTGGATCACGTAGATGCTCGGGTAGCGCCGCTCGGGCGCGTCGTCGTAGCCGGGCGGCAGGTAGACCCACAACGGCCTCGCGCTGGGGTCTCCCAGCGGGTTGTCTCTGAGGACGTCGCTCTCGAACGTGTGCTCGTCGAAGCGGCCGGCGAGCTCGTACGACCATGGCTGCACACGGCGGATGCTAGTACGCTCGCGTTGAGTGGCTGTCCCAACGGTCGACGCACGTGCACTTGCCGCCGAGGCCTTCGCGGACGCCGTCTCGTGGCGGCGGCAGCTGCATAGCCGACCCGAGCTTTCGTTCCAGGAGCACGAGACCGCCCGTTTCGTCGAAGAGACGCTGGCGTCGTTCGGGGGTCTCGAGGTCTCGCGACCGACCAAGACGAGCGTCATGGGTCGTCTCGTCGGCGAGAGGAGCGGTCCGGTGCTGGCGCTGCGTGCCGACATCGACGCGCTTCCGATCGCCGAAGAGAGCGGACTTCCGTTCGCGTCCGAGCGCGCAGGCGTCATGCATGCGTGCGGTCACGACGGTCACACGGCCGTGCTGCTCGCGGTCGCGCGTGTCTTGGTCGGGCTGCGGGACAGTCTCGGCGGCGAGGCGCGCTTTCTCTTCCAGCACGCCGAGGAGCTGCTTCCGGGCGGTGCGCGTGACCTGGTCGCCGCGGGCGCGCTCTCCGGTGTCGACGTAGTCGTCGGCTGCCATCTGATCACGATCCTCGACGTCGGCAAGGTTGCGGTTCCGAGCGGCCCGTTCATGGCGTCGCCCGACACCTTCTCGGTCGTGATCGAAGGCCGTGGCGGCCATGCCGCGCTTCCGAACGTGAGCGTCGATCCGATCGCGGTAGCGGCTCAGGTCGTCGTCAGCCTCCAGCACGTCGTCTCGCGCGAGACCGATCCGAACGAGCGGGTCGTCATTACGGTCGCGCGGATCGCGGGCGGGAGCGCCGACAACATCATTCCCGAGTCGGTCGAGTTCGGCGGCACGGTTCGCACGTTCAGCCCTGAAGCACGTGAACGCGCGCGAAACTCGATCGAGCGGATCGTCGCGGGCGTCACGCAGGCGCACGCGGCCGGATACCGCTTCGAGTACGTCGAGGGCTACCTCCCGGTCGACAACGATCCGGAGCTTGCGGAACGGGTCGCCGGCGCGGCGGAACGTGCGCTCGGAGTAGACGCGCTGACCGAGATCGCTCCGATCATGGGCGGCGACGACTTCTCCGCCTACCAGCGTGAAGCACCCGGCGTCTACTTCATGGTCGGCGCACGGAGCGAGGAGGCCGGGGCAACCTTCGCGCACCACCACCCGCGGTTCACCATCGACGAACGCGCGATGGAGAACGCGATCGCCGTCTTCATCGAGGTCGCGCGCGACGTGCTCGGGGGCAGCTTTACGCCGCTACGGCCTGACGCGCGCGCTTGACGAGCGCGTCCAGGATCTTCGCTTTGTAGGCGGTCCCCGGCAGCGGTGTCGCGCCGTCCAGCTTCGCCCAAGGAATCGGAGCGACGCCGGCGAGCCCGAAGCGAACGTCGTCGCCGAAGCGCGCTGCGCCGACGCCGACGATCGCGAACGCCCAGCGCTGCCGGTCCATCGCCTTCAGGTAGACGGAGGCATCGGGTCGCGGGACATCGAGCTCGACGATCAACTCGTCCGGAGCGAGCGTCGTCGTCGATCGGTCGTCCTCCGTCGGCAGCCGGTACAGCTCCACTAGCGGTAGCTCGCGCCTGTCGGTCCGCACCGTCGCGCCGAGCGCGAGCAGCGCGGCGGCGGGATCCGACGGATGCGCCGAGGCGCAGAAGTCGTTTCCGAAGATCGCGTGCTCGCGGTGCTCGCCTTCGCGTGCGTGGCAACGGTCGCCGCCGTGCAGCCGGCAGGGGAACTTCAGCCGCCAGTACCAGCAGCGCGTGGCCTGCAGGAGGTTGCCGCCGATCGTGCCGACCGCGCGCAGTTGCGGCGACGCGGACAGCCGGCAGGCCTCGCGCAGCGCCTCCGGAATCCCGGGGTCGACCTCGAGCTCGCCCAGGGTCGTCCCGGCGCCCATCGTCGTGCCGTCGATGCCCTTCGGCACTGCGCGTCGCAGCTCCACGAGCGTCTCGGCGGTGACGATCCGGTCGCGCAGTAGCGGGATCAGCTCGGTGCCGCCGCCGAGCGCAACCGCGCCGTTCCCGAGCGAAGCGACCGCGTCCGAAACGGATTCAGGCCGAGTGAGCTCCACGCGCCTCCTCCCGCCTTGTGACACTTTGTCTCAAGGCGTCATAAAGCTGTGTTGCCGTGTCGATGTTCACCGGCTCGAGCTCGTCGGGCACCGTGGCCTCGCCGGCGACGAGCGCATTCGGCGTTCCGTCGGCCGGAAGGATTGCGAGTCGCGCGCTGCGCGCGACGTCGAACAGAACCTGCGCGAGCTCAGGCGTCAGCGACTCGATGACGAAGACGCAGCCGTCGTCGTCGACGGTGACGCTCGCCTCGCCGCCGTCGGACGTCGTGATGTTCGCGTCCGCCGGAACGCCGTTCCGCGCCAGCGCCGTCTCCGTCGCCTCGCGGTCGAACTCTTCCGCACTCTCGAGGAAGATGTCGAGGCTCACACCGCGACCTTCTGGCGCTCGCGCCGTTTCTGCTCCGCCTCTTCCAGCGCGCGCAGCATCTCCTCACGATTGATCGGCAGCGAGCGAACGTCGGCGCCGGTCGCGTCGCGGATCGCGTTCGCGATCGCGGCTGCCACCGGCACGATCGGCGGCTCGCCGAGACCCTTGGCGCCGAGGTTCGTCAAGTGCCGGTCCGGGATGTCGAGCAGCTCGAACACGATCTCCGGCACGTCGGCGATCGTCGGCAGTTTGTACGCGTCGAGCGTCTGCGTGAGGATCCTTCCCGTTTCGGGGTCGAGCAGGCGCTCCTCGGAGAGGGTATGACCGATCCCCTGGATGATCCCGCCCTCGCCCTGCGACGACGCGCCGAG
>Ga0137373_10004346_pt1 | contig 15477 bp, 14 predicted proteins | sample SagtaG_5_FD_104912 | JGI IMG/M metagenome (GOLD analysis project Ga0137373, IMG submission 104912) | Vadose zone soil microbial communities from Sagehorn Ranch, Mendocino, California, USA - Sage1_R_80_16 metaG | ecosystem: Environmental > Terrestrial > Soil > Vadose zone | place: USA...
GATGGCGACCTACGGTCAGGCGTTCCTGGCGGTCGATTGGCTCGTCGAGCAGTACGGCAGTGCGAAGCTCCTGGAATTTCTCGGACGCTTCGCGCTCGACACCGATCCGCGAGAGCACTGGCGGCGGGTCTTTCCGATTTCCTACCGCCAGTTCGCCGACGAGTTCCGCGCCCGGCTGGAGGGCCTGGGCCGGCCCACGCCGCCGGCAGGAGGCCCCCTTCGATGAGGATGGGGGACGAAGTCCCCCATTGGGTCACTTCCCGTAGAGAAACTCCGGGAGCCAGAGGGTCATACCGGGCCAGATGTACATGAACGCGAGGCAGAGGCAGACGATGAGCATGTACGGCATCATCCCGGCGAAGATCTGGTTCAGCGTCACATGCTTGGGCGACACGCCCTTCAGGTAGAACGCCGACATCGCCACCGGTGGCGACAGGAAGGCCGCCTGGAGATTCACCGCGACCATGGTGCCGAAGAGGATCGGGTCGACCTGGAAGTGGCTCAGGAGCGGGATGAAGATCGGGCAGAAGATCACGATGATCTCGGTCCACTCGAGCGGCCAGCCGAGCAGGAAGATGATCAGCTGCGCCGTGAACTGGAAGCCGAGCGGCGACAGGTTCATGGAGAGCACCCAGCGCTCGATCAGCCCCTGGCCGCCGTGCAGGGCGAACACGGCGGAGAACAGCGCCGAGCCGACGAAGAGCCAGCACACCATCGCCGTCGTCTTCGCCGTCAGGAACGTCGACTCTTTCACGTTGCGCCTGAGCTCCGGTGAGGTCCTGAGATACCAGAGCCCTGGCGCGACCGTGCCCAGGAGCGTCCCGCTGATCGACCCCGCCACGATGAGCGACGCGAAGTCCTCGCCCTCATACCATCCGAGCAGGATGCCGACGATCACGCCGACCAGACTCCACCACAGGACAGGACGCAGATACCGCGCCATCACGGCCAGGTACAATGCGCCGAGCGCGCCGATCGCGGCCGATTCGGTCGCGGTGCAGATGCCGAACAGGATCACCGCCAGCACGATGACGGTGAGGACGCCGAGCGGCACCACCGAGGCGCACAACTCTTTCAGGATCTCGAGCTGCTCACCATCCATCCGCCAGAAGTAGACGAGGAGCAGGAGCGCCGCGACCGCGGCCAGCCCCCAGAACCACGGATAGAAGTGCGCGGGGATGGTGCCCGCGGTCGACGTCGTCCGTTCCATGAACGAGGTCACTTCCTGCGGCGGCCCGTCGGGCTTGCCGGCGCTCTCGTCCGTGGCCTCGCCGGCCATGCCCACTTCCTGCGGCTTGTCCTCGGCTGGTACCGGTGCCGCGGCCGGAGACGCCGTCGGTGCTGTCGCGGCGGTCGCGGGCTTCGCGGGCGCGGGCGCAGCCGCCTCCGGCGCGTTGTAGACGGTGACGTACCACCATGCCGAGCCGAATGTGCCGACCGTCAGGAGTACCGGCACCGACAGGATGAGCAGGCTCTTGGCGATCACGCCGTAGCCCGCCGGCGTCCCACTCTCGGTGCGGGCCCCCCGCACGACGCCCGGGCGGAACGCGGCGGCGAGGAGGCCCGGGACGACGCTCCGGGACCCGCCCTGCACCCGCTGGAGATACTCCGGCACCGCGACGCGATACTGGTCGGGCGCGAGCTTGGGCGCGATCTTCGGGTTGATGATGGCCCAGCCGAGGATGTAGACGAGGTAGAGGAACGTCAGGAAGAAGCCCGGCAGCATCGCCGCGGCGTAGAGCTTGACGATCGACTGCCCGGCCACCGCGGCGTAGACGATGAGCATGACCGACGGCGGGATGAGGATGCCGAGCGTCCCGCCGGCGGTGATCGCGCCGGAGGCCAGCTTCACGTCATAGCCCGCGTTCAGCATCGGCCGCATCGCAATCACGCCCATGAGGACGACGACCGCCCCGACGATGCCGGAGGCGATACCCCAGAACGCACACACCAGCAGGGTGGTCACCGCCAGGGAGGCCGGCACGCGCCGGAACGCGAGCTGCACGCTGTGGAACATGCGGTCCACCAGAGCCGCCCGTTCCATGATGTAGCCCATGAACACGAACAACGGGATCGATAGCAGCGTGTCGTTCGTCATCACCCCGTACGTCCGCTGCACGATCAGGTCGAAGATCCGGTTGTCGTACCAGTGCTGGACGGGGTTCCAGAACGCGATGAAGCCGAAGACCATCCCGAGGCCCATCAGCGTGAACGCGGTCGGGAAGCCCATCATGATCGCGACCACGATGAGGCCGAGCATCGTGAGGCCGAGGTAGGGGTCGCTCACGGGGTCCGGCTCTGGCGTTCGGTCTCGTCCACCACGGTGCGGTGGCGGGCGGCCTCGTCGATCGCGTGCGCGCCTTCCATCGCCGCGCGGCGCGACTCCTCGTCCACGAACTCGCTGCGCCCGAGTTGCGTCTCGATGACGTCGATCTCCTCGACGTCCTCGAGTCGCGACGGCCAGGCGCCGGTGCGCAGACACACGACGCACCGGACGATTTCGGCCAGTCCCTGGAACATGACCAGCGCGCCCGCCAGGGGGATCACAGTCTTGAAGTGATAGACGGGCGGGCCCTCCGCGGTCACCGTCGAGTGCTCACCGATGCGCCAGGAGAGGGCGGCGTAATCGTACCCCGCGTAAATGAGCCCCAGGATACCCGGGATGAAGAACAGGAAGTAGAGGATCAGGTCGAGCGCCGCCTGACCGCGCGGCTTCAGGTAGATGTAGACGAAGTCGGCCCGGACGTGACCGGCGGCCGCCAGCGTGTACGCGCCGCACATCATGAACAGCGTGCCGTACAGCATGCTGTTGAAGTCGAAGATCCAGGCGGTCGGGGCGTTGAGGATGTAACGCTTGAAGACCTCGATGGAGACCACGAACGTCAGAGCCATGATCAGCCAGGCGAAGGCTTTGCCGCTCCAGTAGCTTGCCAGATCGATGGCGCGGATCAGACGCGGCGCGTTCATCGGCGGGGGAAAAAGGCCAGCCACCCGGCGAGCACCGGGTGGCCGGCCTGCTGAGGCTCGGTCACGGAGAGCCTAACTCTTCTTGGCCGCCGGCTTGCCGAAGTAGTGGTTATACGCCATGCGGCGGCTCACGTTGGTGTCGAGGTCCCACTTGACGGCCCGCGCGGCGAAGGCTTTCTGCGACTCGGCGATTTCCTTGAACATCGGGTTGTCCGACGACTTCTTGTCCGCGACAGTGTCATAGATCTCCAGCTGCTTCTGCAGGACGGACGGCGGCGTGATGAAGAACCGGACCTTGTCCTTGGTCTGCAGCTCGATGTAGTCCTTCGAGTAGCGGTCGATCGACTTCCACGACATGTCGGCCGAGGCGGCCTCGACCCCGTTCTCGATGATGGCCTTCATCTTGTCGGGCAGCGCGTCGAACTTCGTCTTGTTGAAGGTGATCTCGAGCTGCTCGGCGTTCTGGTGGTAGCTCTGCAGCATGCAGATCTTCGAGACGTCGGCGAACCCGAGGATGCGGTCGGACGTCGCGTTGTTGAACTCGGCGGCGTCGATGAGCCCGCGGTCCAGGGCCGGAACGATCTCGCCACCGGGCAGCGCGTTGACCGCCGCGCCCAGGCCCTGGAACACGTCGATCGAGATGCCGACCGTGCGGAACTTGAGCCCCTTGAAATCGTCGGGCTTCGTGATCTGCTTCTTGTACCAGCCGAGCGGCTGCGTGGCCATCGGGCCATAGGGGAAGGACACGACGTTCGCCCCGACGGAGGCGTAGAGCTTGTTGAGGAGTTGCTTGCCCCCGCCGTACTTGTGCCAGGAGAGCAGCATGTTGGCGTCCATGCCGTAGCCCGGACCCGAGCCCCAGAGGGCGAGCGCCGTCTGCTTGCCGTAGTGGTACACGAGCACGCCGTGGCCGCCGTCGAGCGTGCCCTTCGACACGGCGTCGAGCAGGCCGAACGCCGGCACCACCGCGCCCGCGGGCAGCACCTCGATCTTGAGATCGCCGCCCGTCATGTCGTTGACCTTCTTGGCGAAGTCCAGAGCGTACTCGTGGAAGATGTCCTTCTGCGGCCACGTGCTCTGCCAGCGCATCGAGATCGGACCCTGAGCTTTGGCGACCATCGGAAAGCCGAGCGTCGCGGCGCCCGTCGCGGCCAGAGCGGCGCCCTTCAGGAATGTGCGGCGTGGGGTCTCGGTGACCGTTTGCGAATCGCTCATGGAGCACCTCCTCCTGATCGATGGCGTCAAGTGTTCGGCCGTAGCCGGGAGATCATCCGAGGACAGGACACGAGCGCTTCGTGGTCGGACCACCGCCCCAAGCTATGCGAGCGGTGCAGGATCTGTCAACAAAGAAGCACCTTGTCGCGCTCACGGGGCCCGCAGCGTCACCGACAGGCGGCTGCCGCCCCGGCGGATCGTCAGCCGGAGCGGCCCCTCGATGCTCGCGTCGGCCATGGCCTCACGCAGCGCCTCACGCGTCTCGACCGCCTGATCGTTGACCTCGAGGATCACGTCACTCACCTCGAGCCCTGCCCGTTCCGCCGCGCTCCGCCGGATGACCCCGGAGATCGTGGGCGCGGCCGACCCGGCGGGCTCGGGCTCCCGCACGAGAAACCCGAATTCAGCCGCGATCCGTTCCCCGAGCACCGGGCGAGGCATCGCCGCGAGACGGACCTCGAGGCGCCGCCGCCCGTCGGTCCGAAGAACCGTCAACCGCACATCCTGCCCGGCGCCGGCCCCGCCGATGAGGCGCTGGAGGAGCCGGGTATCGGTCACGGGACGCTCTTCGAAGGCCACGACCAGGTCGCCGCTCTTGATCCCAGCCTTCTCGGCGGGCGTCCCCTCCATCACCTCGATGATGACCACCCCGAACCCCTCGCGGATCCCGTGCCGCTTCGCGACCTCGTCCATCTCCTGCTCGGACAGATCGCGGATCCGCACCCCCATCCACGCCCATGGCATCGCGCCCACTGCCGACGCCGCCACCGTCATCATCAGCAATGCCCCGAGAAACGCGCGGATCACTCGTGACCTTCGCGCAGCTGGTTCACGAGTTGCTCGAGTGCCTGGCCGAGGCGGTCGAGTCGGCGCGTGACGTCGAACGTCTCCAGCAACTCCTGGCGGAGATCGGCGTCGGGCACCACGGCCGCGGCAATCCGGTCGGCGATCACGCCGGGTAGCTGGCCCGCCAGGGCCGTATCCAGCAGATCGGCCGGACGATCCAGCGCGCGCAGCAGGCGGCCGCACGCGTCCCGGATGCGGGCGAGCGCGGCCGAGGCGTCCGTGGTCGGCGTGACGTCGTCGAGCCGCTGGGCCGTGACGATGCGGTAGAGGGTGTCGCTCGGCCGCTCGCTCTCGATGCGGACGCGCCACTCGCCCTTCACGAGAATGTTATAGCGGCCCGTGGCCAGGCGCTCCCAGCTGACGATCTCGCCCGCTCCCGCCACCGCGTGCACGGCGGGCTTGCCGGCGTAGGCCGCCTCGAAACCCGGCCTGAGCCTCACGACCGCCAAGCGCCGGTCGCGCGCCAGCGCATCCATCACCATCGCCCGATAGCGGGCCTCGAAGACGTGCAACGGCAGGAGCGTGTGCGGAAAGAACGTGACGTCGGGCAGCGGGAAGATCGGCAGGGTCAGGGGCGGCACGGCGGTGCTCTTCCCTCGGCTCGGTCAACCGATCTTCGGCAGCGGCCGGAGCACGGCGAGCTCGTCGAGGCGCCGACGCACCGCCGCGGCCAGCTCGCGGAATGTGCCCGCCTGGGGCGAGTCGGGCCGGCGAAGGGTGATCGGTGTGCCCTCGTCGCCGGCGAGCCGAGTTTCCGGATCGAGAGGGACCTGTGCCAACAGCGGCACACCGTACTCCTCGGAGAGCCGCCGTCCGCCCCCTTCGCCGAAGATCGGGTAGCGCGTTCCGGTGTCGGGCGCGACGAAGTAGCTCATGTTCTCGACGATGCCGAGGATCGGCACGTTGAGCTTCTGGAACATCCCAATCGCCTTGCGCACGTCGAGCAGCGCGACCTCCTGCGGGGTCGTCACCATCACGACACCCGAGAGCGGAATGATCTGCGAGAGCGAGAGCTGGGCGTCGCCGGTCCCGGGAGGCATGTCGAAGACGAGGTAATCCAGGGCGCCCCACATGACGTCCTTCAGCATCTGCTGGATGAAGGAGTGGATCATGGGGCCACGCCAGACGAGCGGCTCCCGGTCGTTCACGAGCAGCCCGATCGACATCATCTTCAGGCCGTGCACCTCGACCGGGATGATCCGGTTCTCGAACATGCCCGGGCGTCCGCGCGAGCCCAGCATGAGGGGAATGTCGGGGCCGTACACGTCGGAGTCGATGATGCCGACCGCCGCGCCGGTCTGGCGCAGCGCGACCGCGAGGTTCACGCTGACCGTGGACTTGCCGACCCCTCCCTTGCCGGACGACACCGCGATCGTGTGCTTCACCTCGGGGATGAACTCCGCCGACCTCTGCGGGCCTTGCGCGTGGGCGTGAGCCGCCGGCTGCGCAGGCTGCCCCGGCCGCGCGCCCGGCATGCCCCCCATCTTGACCTGTACCTTCGAGACGCCCGGGACCCGGCCCACGGCTCGCGAGGCCATACTGTGCATGGTGGCCTTCGACGCCGGTGACTGGGTCGTGAAAGCAAGCGTGAACGTGACCTCCGAGTCGGCGATGGTCAGGTCGCGGATGAGACCGAGCGCGACGATGTCCTGTTGCTGCTCCGGATCCTTGACCCCTCGCAGCGCGTCGAGCACGGCCTGTTCGGTCACCATACCGGGACTATACAGGAGCCCTGGCCGCGTTCAACGGAAACAGGCCCGCGTGCACTGCGGTCTATCTATGCGCGAAACCTTGCGCTCTCGCCTTCGACCTGCTACAAAAAGCGGGTGATTCCTCCGGACGAATTCCGCCGCGTCCTCGGCCATTTCGCCACGGGCGTCACCGTCATCACCGTCTGCGACAGGGACGGCCGCCCGACCGGGCTCACCGCGAGCGCGTTCACGTCGGTGTCGCTCGAGCCACCGCTCGTCCTGGTATGCGTGGACCACAAGGCGCAAAGCTACCCCGCGCTGGTCGGGGGCAAGATGTTCGCCGTCAACATCCTGGGGCTCGAGCAGGAGGCCGTGTCGCTCCGGTTCGCCACCACGAAGATCGACAACAAGTTCGACGGCGTGGCGTTCACGCTGAGCCCGCTCGGCCTGCCGCTCATCGACAACTCGCTCGCCCAGCTCGAGTGCGCGACGGTCAACGTCCACCTCGAAGGCGACCACACGATCTTAGTCGGACGCGTGGAGCGCTCCCGCTCGGGCGATGGCGCTCCGCTCGTCTACTATCGCGGCCGGTACGACCGCCTCTCCGGACCGACGCTATGACGCCGATTCCGCTGTCCCGCCCGCCGGTCGACGATGAGATCAAGCAAGCCGTGCTGGCGGCGATCGACTCGCGCCAGTACGTCCTGGGTCCGCAGTGCCGGCAGCTCGAAGCCGAGCTGGCGGCCGCTACCGGCGTGAAGCACGCCGTGCTGACAAGCTCGGCGACCGCCGCGCTCTGGCTGACGTTGCGCGCGCTCGGCGTGAAGGCCGGCGACGAGATCCTGGTGCCCTCGCACACGGCGTTCCCCACGGTCGAGGCGATCTGCCTCGCGGAGGCGACGCCCGTGTTCGTGGACGCGGACGAGTTCTACACCCTCGATCCGGCCGACGCCGAAGCGAAGGCGACGCCGCGGACGGTCGGGATCGTGCCCGTGCACCTGTACGGCCAGCCGGTGGACCTGACGGCCGTCCAGGACCTCGTCTCGCGCCTCGGCCTCTGGCTTCTCGAGGACTGCGCCCAGGCGCAAGGCGCCGAGTGGAACGGGCAACAGGTCGGAAGCTTCGGCCGCGCCGCGGTCTTCTCCTTTTACCCGTCGAAGAATCTGCCCGGCATGGGCGACGGCGGTGCCGTCCTCACCAGTGACGACGAGGTCGTGGCCCGTTGCCGCCGGCTGCGGGACCACGGCCGAGTCGACCGGAACGTGCACGCGGAGATCGGCTTCAACCTGCGCTTCAACGAGCTGCAGGCCGCGGCGCTGCGGGTGCTGTTGCGGCGGCTCGACGCGATGAACGGCCGCCGGCGCGTTCTCGCGGAGCGTTACGCCCGTGGGCTCGCCGGGCTGCCGCTGGTCCTGCCCGGCGAGCGCGCCCGGGCCCGCCACGTGTACCACCTCTTCGTGGTGCGCACGCCGCGGCGCGCGGCGCTGGCCGCCTTCCTGAAGGAGCGCGGGATCCAGACCGGCATCCACTATCCGGTCCCGACCCACCGGCAGCCCGCGATCGAGCGGTTCGCGCCGGCGCCGCTGGCGCGGACGGAGCGGCTCGTCGAGGAGATCCTCACGCTGCCGATGTCGGCCGACCACGAGGACGCGGAGATCGATCGGGTGATCGCGGCGGTGCGCGAGTTCTTCGAGGCGCGATGACGGTGCGAGCGGCGTCATGAGCGTTCCGACCGCGCTCTACTGGCGTCTGTTCGTCTATCTCAGGCCCCACGTGCCGATGCTGCTTCTCGGCACGGCGCTCGCGGTCGTGGTCGCCGCGATGGAGGGCGCGATCGCATGGCTCGTGAAGCCCGCCATGGACGACGTCTTCATCCGCCGCGACGAGGCGATGCTGAAGATCATCCCGCTGCTGTTTCTCGCCGCGTACGTATGCAAGGCCGTGGGCCGCTACGGCTACTCCTACTTGATGGCGGCGGCCGGCGAGCGCGTGATCGCGGCGATTCGCCGGGACCTCTACACCCACATCCAGCGGATGTCGCTGTCGTTCTTCACCAGCCGCCACTCGGCGGAGCTGGCGTCGCGGATCGTGACCGACGTGAACCGGCTGGCGCGCCTCTCGTCGACGGTCATGGTGATGACGATCCGGAACGTCGTGATGGTGGTCGTGCTCGCCGCGGTCATGTTCGTCCGGGACTGGCGGCTGGCCCTGATCGCGCTCGTGGTCTTCCCGTTCGTCGGGTTGGCGGTACGGACGATCGGACGCAAGCTCTATCGGATCAACAAGCGGTCGCAGCGGAAGATCGCCGAGCTGAACGTGCTCCTGCACGAGGTGCTCTCGGGAACGAAGATCGTCAAGGCGTTCGGGCGCGAGGCGCACGAGGTGGAGCGATTCGACCGCGTCAACCGCGGGTTGCTGACTCTGGCCCTGAAGGACCACCGCACCGATCAGCTCACGGAACCGCTCATGGAGGTGCTGACCGCCTTCGGCATCATGGGCGCCCTCTGGTACGGCGGCCACCAGGTCATCGTCGGCGCGATCACGCCCGGCGATTTCTTCTCGTTCACCGCCGCGGTGGCCCTGCTCTACGGGCCCGTCCGGCAGCTCTCGCGGATCGTCAACACCGTCCAGCAGTCGACCGCGTCCGTCGAGCGTGTCTTCGAGATCCTCGACCTGCCGCCGGCGATCGCCGACGCTGCCGACGCCATCGCGCTCGACGCGTTCCGCCACGCGATCGTCTTCGAGCAAGTCGGCTTCCGGCACCTGGATTCCGAGGACCTCACGCTGCGCAGCGTCTCGCTGACGATCGACCGGGGTGAAGTCGTCGCGTTCGTCGGCATGAGCGGCGCCGGCAAGTCGACCCTCATGGATCTCCTGCCGCGCTTCCACGACGTCAGCGCCGGGCGGATCACGATCGACGGCCACGATCTCCGCGACGTCACGCAGGCCTCGCTCCGCGCCCTGATCGGCCTCGTCACCCAGGAGACGTTCCTCTTCAGCGACTCGATTCTGTACAACATCGCGTACGGACGCCCGGGCGCGCCCTTCGAGGACGTCGCCCGCGCCGCCCGTCAGGCGCACGCCGAGGAGTTCATCGTCGCGTGCCCCGAGGGCTATCAGACGCTGGTGGGCGAGCGGGGCGTGCGGCTCTCCGGCGGCCAGCGCCAGCGCATCGCCATCGCCCGCGCCTTCCTGAAGAACCCGCCGATCCTCATCCTCGACGAGGCGACCTCGGACCTGGACGCGGAGAGCGAGTTCATGATCCAGCAGGCCCTCGCCGAGCTGATGCGTGGCCGCACCGTGCTGGTCATCGCCCACCGGCTGGCGACGGTACGGAACGCCGACCGCATCGTCGTCGTGCACGAGGGCGGCATCGCGGAGGTCGGACGCCACGACCAGCTGCTCGCGCGCGACGGCCTCTATCGCCGACTCTACGCGCTCCAGATGGAAGGAGTCAGCACATGAACACCGTCGTCGGAAGCGGCCGGTACACCTACCAGGTCGATGACGACTGGGCCAAGCTGCCGGCCGGTTGGGCGATGCCCGCGGCGGCCGTGACGGTCGACTCGCGCGATCGCGTCTACTGCTTCAACCGCACGCCCGACCACCCGATCGTCGTCTTCGACCGCGAGGGGAACTATCTCTCGTCCTGGGGTGCCGGGCTTTTCGCCTTTCCCCACACGATCCGCGTCGACGAGCACGACAACCTCTGGATCGTGGACCGCGATCACGGGCAGATGCTGCTCTATACCAGCGACGGAACGCTGCTCCGGACGATCGGCACGCGAGGCCATCGCTCGGACACCGGCGTGGACCCCAAGGATTTCAACTCGAGCGCCTACCGGAACGTCACGCACGGCGGCGGCCCCTTCAACCTGCCGACGGACATCGCTCTGACGCCGTCCGGCGAGATGTTCATGACCGACGGCTACGGCAACGCCCGGGTGCACAAGTTCGCCGCCGACGGCACCTATCTCTTTTCCTGGGGCGAGCCGGGCACGGGCCCGGGGCAGTTCAGCCTGCCGCACGGGGTGTGGATCGACACCCGGGGGCGCGTCCTGGTGTGCGACCGGGAGAACGACCGCGTGCAGGTGTTCGACCAGGCGGGCAAGTTCCTCCACGTCTGGCCCACCAAGCTCATCGGACCAGCGGCCTTCTTCGTGGACGCCGACGACATCGTCTACATTCCCGAGCACAACGGCGGGCTGGTCAGCGTCTTGACCCTCGACGGCGCGCGACTGGCGCAGTGGGGCGACCCGAGCTTTCGCTCGTGCCACGGGATCTGGGGCGACTCGCGGGGCGACCTGTACGTCGTGCGGCCCGGCGCATGGGGGCGTCCGCGGCGCGTCGTGAAGTACACCCGCCTGGACTAACCCTCACAGGTGCGCGTGCTATGACTTCCGCGTCGCGCCTCGTGCGTGGCCAGTAGTTCCGCCGTCTCGCGAAGGCCTACCTGCTCGGCCATCTCGCGAGGCGTTTCGGCTCCGAACAAACACGTTAGCGACCACGACCTCTGTGGTCACGAACTTTTCTCCGACAGGCTCCTAGAGGCCGTACATCGCCCACGAGTTGAGGTGCAGGTCCGAGGCGCCATACGACCAGAGCGTGTATATCGCTACGACGCTTCCCACGACGGTCCCGATGAGCGCGGCAGCAGCGGCGATCGGATATACGAAACTCAGCCGGATCCGGGGCGCCGCCGCCCACACACTCATCGCGGAAGCGATTAACGGTAGCATCAACACAAGACTCGCAAGTAGAAGTGTTCGGGTTGCCGTATACGTGTAACCGTGCGTTTGCGCGAGGCGATTTTCCCCTCGTTCCGAAGCTGCTATAAGGGCCAGAACGACGACCGCACTTACGGCGAGCACTGTGAGAAGCGCGAGCCCGCGCTCACCACCCCGCCGCCAGGCCCACACGGCACCGGCAGGAAAGAGCAAGACGGTCACCGCACAGAACAGAAAAAGCATACTATCGCCCGGCCGGCAGCTTGAACCGAAGGTTAGGCATCGGCACCGTCCTCCGCCTGAGAGTCGGTCTCCTCGTCTGTCTGACGAAGCAGTTCACGGGCTTCGTCGAGGCGCGACGACTCCACTAACAACACAGCGGGTCCGGTGACGGGGTTGAACCCAACGCCCAGTCGCCCCACGCCGAAGAGATCTTGGATTACTTCGCCTTTCATCACAAAGCGGATGCCGGCAGACGCTAGTACAGATTGGACGACGGAGGCAAGGGCAGCGTCATGCAGCGCGATGAGCGGCACAAAGTTGTCGCTCTGCGCCGGCGACTCACCCGTGCGCTGTGCGGGGTTCGCTTCAACAAGTACCGCGCCGCAATCGGAACACCGTGAGCTCCCAGCAACGTACTCAGCCAGCTTACCGGTCCGCTGAGCGTGAGGGCAATCGGCGTTGGGACAGTACATCGTGTCCTTTTTCGCGTGTCTAACGTTGCGTTAAGTGTCGGCGCGCTTGCGCGCCGACCGACTTCAACGCTGAGTTCGGCAGGTCGTCGGGTTTCTTACTCAACGAGCTGATCCGCCTGGAGCAGCAACGTCTGCGGGATCGTCAGCCCGAGCGCCTTGGCGGTGTTGAGGTTAATCACCAGCGAATGCGAACCAGCGGCGGTCCAACGTGTTGTTCGGCGCAGGCTAGCCTGCCACGCGTCCGACAAGGAACTGGGTCACGTTGCGAAAGTGCCGTGGGCCCTGACCGTGCGGCCACATTACCGCCTGCACGGCCTCCTTAGCCTCTTGCCGGCGCTCAGGAGCAAGTTGTGCGGTGGTCACGCCAGCGAGCACCTCCCACGCCAATTCGAAATCAGGGAAGTCGAAGCCCAGCTCCTCCGTCTCGACGCGGACAGTGATTCCCACGTCGCCCAGTTGCCCCACGAAGCCGGTCGGGTCCGCCAGTGCTCCGGGACCGACTCCCGGCACAGGCGGTGGGGGGGCAAACTTCCCCGCCGTTTGCTGGAATAAAACGATATCGCACCGCTCGGCCGCAGCCCAGACTGCCGCGACGAAACGTCCACCGGGCCGCAGGACGCGCCTCATCTCTCGTGCCGCCGCGGCGCGATCAATAACGTACATGAGACTCAGCGAGGCCACTAAGGCGTCAAACGTTCCGTCGTTGGCCGGGAGCTGCTCAGCGCGGCCCTCGCGCAGATCGACGTTGGAGTGGCCCGACTCGACGAGGCGTTGTCTTGTCAGCGCGAGCATCTCCGGGCTGATGTCGACGCCGGTGACCCTACCGGCAGGCCCGACGAGAGCCGCCGCTCGCATGGCGACTGAGCCGGTGCCCGTGCCAAGGTCGAGGACGCGCTGACCCGCCTTCAAGTCACCTCGCCTCATTATGTTCTCGACGACCGGGGCAAACCGGGCATCGACCTCGCGCAGGTAGAGTTGCGAGATCCGATTCCATACACCAACCTGCCACTGAAGCGCTTGTCGTTCAGCCTCGGTGTCCATGATCGCCCCTCAACGACATGATTTTACTGGGACATGCGGCGAACGGACCGTATCAGCGGCGGCGCGCAGCGCCGACCGCTGGATGCGGCTTGTTAACGCCTCATGACAGCGGGAACATGCCATGGCCTTGGATGCGTGGATCGTGCTTATTGAATGCGTCCCACCAGCGCCGACCACCGGCCGTGAAGTCTGCAAGGGAGATCACGCGACCCACGGGATCTCGGATCGTGAAGCGGTCGAACCAAAGCCAGAGGTCGAGATGTCGATCCGGCCCTTCCTGGAAGAGAAACAAAGAGTGGGCCGCTCCATCGAGTCCCAGCTGAACATCTAGGCTCAGCCTATGCGCAAGCGCCGGAAACGTCCTTTCGGCGACGTCGAAGAACTCCCATCCATAGATCGGCAGCCCCCCAAAACTCTGGACGGTTGGCAGGAGTTCCTCAAGGAGGAACGGCAGCACCGCCGCATTGCCATCATCCCAACGTCCGAGACGTAGCGAGGCCGCAAAGCGTCCGACGGACTCGAGGACGAGCTGGACACGCCGGTCCTCCGGTTCGGGCCCCTCCATCGGTAGCGACAAGACTGCAAGTGTGGCTGCGGCGTGCCGCGTTCCCCGATCGACCTCGACGCCGAGGAGAGCTGCCTCATTCAAAGCAACGCCGAGCGCGGCGCGATCCTCGCTACTGAGTTCCATCACCCCGACCGGCTAACTATTAGTCTCTTGAACTGCGTTCCGCGACGGACCGAGCGGCTCGCCATAAGCTAGCACGGTCGGCGGGACATCACGGGAGCCGCGAAAGTCTTGTGTGAGCGGCCGTTGGCAATCGCGGGGACACACCCCGAGCCTGGTTACGCAGATCGGATATATGCACCGGATATTGCGAGGGCCGCCGTCGGACGACTGGCGCGGTCACAGCCAGCACCGGCAGCTCCGTGAAGTCTAGCGCTCGCGGAAGCGGTTGACGATCGGCGGGCGCCAGTCTCGCCCGAAGGCGCGGGGCGTGATCTTGACGCCGATCGGGGCCTGGCGCCGCTTGTACTCGTTCGTGTCCACCATCGAGACGACGCGGCGCACCGTGTCGGCCGGGAACCCACGGGCGATGAGGTCGTTCACGCCCCGGTCCTCCTCCACGTACCCCTCGAGGATCCGGTCCAGCTCGGGGTAGGGCGGCAGCGTGTCCTGGTCGGTCTGATTGGGACGCAGCTCGGCCGACGGCGCCCGCGTGAAGACGGGTTCGGGAATGACCGCCCGGCCGGCGCGCGCGTTGACGTGTCGCGCGACGTCGTAGACGAGCATCTTCGGGACGTCCTTGATCACGGCGAAGCCGCCCGCCATGTCGCCGTAGAGCGTCGTGTAGCCGACGCTGTACTCGCTCTTGTTGCCGGTCGTGAGCACGAGCCAGCCGAACTTGTTCGACAGCGCCATGAGGAGGTTGCCCCGGATGCGGGCCTGGATGTTCTCCTCGGTGACGTCCTCCTTCATCCCCTTGAACGCCTTCGCCAGCGATCGCTTGTACGCGTTGAGGAGCGGCGTGATCGGAATCGTGAGGAACTCGATGCCGAGGTGCTTGGCCAGCCGCTGCGCATCGCGCCGCGTTCCCGTCGACGAGTACGCCGACGGCATCCCGACGCCCGCCACGTTCTCCCGGCCGAGCGCCTCGACGGCGACCGCGGCGACCAGGGACGAGTCGATCCCGCCCGAGAGCCCGATCACCACGCGCTTGAATCCGTTCTTCCGCACGTAGTCGCGCGTCCCGAGGACGAGCGCGCCGAAGACCTCCTCGACGGGTGAGAGCGTCGCCACCTCGCGGGGCGGAAGCGCCGGCGCGTCCGGCGCGGCAAGCGCCGGGAGCGAGACCCGGGTCGCTGTCTCCCGCACCCGGAGCTTCTCCTTGCGCCGCCGCGAATCGTGGAGCCGGGCCCGGAAGACGGCTTCGAGGTCGAGGTCGGCGACGACCAGATCCTCCTCGAACATCCGCCCGCGCGCGACGCACTCGCCGTGCTCGTTGACGATCATGCTCGCCCCGTCGAACACGAGCTCGTCCTGACCGCCCACCATGTTGACGTAGGCCACGCACACGAGGTCGTCGACCGCGCGCGTTGACACCATCTGCTCGCGGAAGCGGGCCTTGCCGGCGTGGTAGGGCGATCCGTTGATGTTGACGACCAGCTCGGCGCCGGCGAGCGCCTGCACAGTGGTCGGCCCCGCCGGATACCAGATGTCCTCGCACACGTTGACCGCGAAGGTCGTATCGCCCGCCACGAAGACGGGCGCTTCGGTCCCGGCTTGAAAGTAGC
>Ga0137373_10004348_pt1 | contig 15475 bp, 10 predicted proteins | sample SagtaG_5_FD_104912 | JGI IMG/M metagenome (GOLD analysis project Ga0137373, IMG submission 104912) | Vadose zone soil microbial communities from Sagehorn Ranch, Mendocino, California, USA - Sage1_R_80_16 metaG | ecosystem: Environmental > Terrestrial > Soil > Vadose zone | place: USA...
CGTCGGCCTCGTAGCCGAGCTGTTCGAGACAAGGAATGTCGAACGCGCGCACCGCCTCGCGAATGAAGGCAAATTGCGGACGCAGATCATCGGGCGGGTCCGGCCGGTGCGCTTTGTAATCGGGATACATCTCGTTGCGGAAGGTCTTCTCCGACTTGTCGAACACGACCGCGAGGTGGGTGGGCCGTTCCTCGGGCTTCATGTCGCGCATGAGCTTCCACAGCATGTTGCAGAAGCCGAGCACGGCATTGACCTGCAGCCCGTCGGACTTGCGGTTGAGCGGCGGGAGCGCGTGGTAGGCGCGGAAAATGTAGGACGACCCGTCGACCAGGAAGACGTGGTCGCCTTTCTTCGGGTCCCGGGCAACGGACGGAGCGCTCTGAACGTTCGCTGCGGCTTTGCTTGGCATGGCTTCCGACTTAACACTTGAAGCACGGTTTTGCCACCGCTTCGGCGGCGCTATGCACGCCTGTCTTCGGCGCGGCTTCCCTCGCGCGGATCGCGCATGCAAAGTGCGGCCATGCGCGCCGCCGCCGAGCCGCTTCCCATCGATCCGGCGCTGCCGGAACTCACCGCCGCGCTGCGCGCGGGAGATGCCGCGGTGCTGGTCGCCCCTCCCGGCGCCGGCAAGACGACGCGAGTGCCGCTCGTGCTCGCGGCCGAGCCATGGGCGGCGGACAAAAAGCTCATCGTGCTCGAGCCGCGCCGGCTCGCCGCGCGCGCGGCCGCGGCGCGCATGGCCGCGACGCTTGCCGAAGCGGTGGGCGCGAGCGTCGGCTACCGCGTCCGTTTTGCCTCCAAAGTCTCCGCGGCCACGCGCATCGAGGTGGTGACCGAAGGCGTGTTCACGCGGCTCATTCTCGACGATCCGTCGCTCCCCGACATTGCCGCCGTTCTGTTCGACGAGTTCCACGAGCGCTCGCTCGATGCCGACCTCGGCTTGGCGCTCGCCCGCGACGTACAGCAGGCCCTGCGCACCGACCTCAAGCTTGTGGTCATGTCGGCAACGATCGATGGCGCCCGCGTTGCCAAGCTCCTGGGCGAAGCGCCGGTGATCGAGAGCACCGGCCGCGCTTTTGCGGTCGAGACCCGCTATCTCGGGCGCGACGCGCGCATTCCGATCGAGCGACAGGTGGCCGATGCCGCGACGCGTGCGTTGCGCGCGGAGGCCGGCTCGCTCTTGGTGTTTCTTCCCGGCGCGGCCGAGATCCGCCGCACCGAGGCGCTCTTGCGCGAGCGCATCCACGATGACGCCGTCGATATCGTGCCGCTCTACGGCGCGCTTGAGACCGACGTCCAGGACCGGGCGATCGCGCCGGCGCTCCCTGGCCGGCGCAAGGTCGTGCTCGCAACCTCGATCGCGGAGACCTCGCTCACGATCGAAGGCGTGCGCGTGGTGATCGATTGCGGGCTCGCGCGGGTGCCGCGCTACGAACCCGACGTGGGGCTGACCAGGCTCGAGACCGTACGGGTCTCGCGCGCCTCCGCCGAGCAGCGGCGCGGCCGCGCCGGGCGCACGGAGCCCGGCGTATGCTATCGGCTGTGGGACGAGCCGCAGACCGCCGCGCTCGAGGCCGCCAACCGGCCGGAGATTCTCGCCGCCGATCTCACCGGTCTCGTGCTCGACCTCGCGCATTGGGGCGTCGCCGACCCCGCCTCGCTTGCCTTTCTCGATCCGCCGCCGGCAGCGGCGCTGGCGCAGGCCAAGGCACTGCTCGGCGAGCTTGGTGCCATCGATCGCGCGGGACGTATCACCGAGGAGGGACGACGGCTGCGCGAGCTGCCGCTGCCGGCGCGGCTCGCGCGCATGGTGGTCGATGCGGCTGCCGCGGGCGAGGCCGAGCTTGCGGCTGAGATCGCCGTCGTTCTCACCGAGCGTGGGCTGGGCGGCAACGACGTCGACCTCGGCCATCGCCTCGACGCGTTGCGCCGGGATCGCTCGCAGCGTGCGCGCGAGGCGCGCAGCATTGCGAAGCGCTGGGCGCAGATTGCGCGAGAAGGGCAGGGGAGAGAGCCGTCTCGCGGAGACAAAAGCGGGGGTGCGTCGGTCGGCGCGCTGCTGGCGCTCGCGTATCCGGATCGCGTCGCGAAGAACCGCGGGGCAGGTGGCGCGTTCCTGCTGGCCAATGGCCGTGGCGCTCATCTCGACGAGATCTCCACGCTCGCGCGCGAGCCGTTTCTCACCGTCGCCGAGATCACCGGAACCGCCGCGCAAGGCCGCATCGTGCTGGCGGCGCCGCTGACGCTCGCCGAGATCGAAGCGCAATTTTACGACCGCATCGAGAGCCGCGACGAGATCGCCTTCGACGACGCGAGTGCCAGCCTGCGCGCGCGCCGCCTGCGCCGCCTCGGCGCCCTTGCGCTTGCCGAGCAGCCGATCGCGGGAGTCCCCGACGAGACGGCCGCGCGCATGCTCGCGCAAGGCATCGTCCGGCTCGGCGTCGAGCGGCTGCCATGGGCGACGGCGCTGCGGCAATGGCGCGACCGCGTCCTGTTCCTGCGTCGGACGCAGGGTGACGAGTGGCCGGATCTGTCAGATGCCGCGCTCGCGGCAACCGCTGGCGAGTGGCTTGCTCCTGCGCTTGCCGGCAAGACCGCGCTCGAGCAATTCACGAGCAGCGAGTTTGCACAGGCGCTGCAAGCGTCGCTGCCCTGGACCTTGCGGCGCCGGCTGGACAGCGAGGCGCCGAGCCATTTCACCGCGCCTTCGGGCTCTGCGCTGCCGATCGACTACGCGGCGCCCGAGGGGCCGCGTCTTGCCGTTCGCCTGCAGGAGCTGTTCGGACTCGACCGTCATCCGAGCATTGCCGGAGGACGGGTGCCGCTCGTGCTCGAGCTGTTGTCGCCGGCACATCGGCCCGTGCAGGTGACGCGCGATCTGCCCGGTTTCTGGCGCGGCAGCTATATCGCGGTCAAAGCGGAGATGAAGGGCCGCTATCCGCGCCATCCCTGGCCCGACAATCCGCTCGCGGCGGCGCCCACGCGCCGCGCCAAGCCGCGCTCGCGGTAAAGGCCGCAGTCTCCGTAGCCCGCATAAGCGAAGCGACATGCGGGTCCCCCGGATTTCGCTGGCGCTCATCCGGGCTACGACTTGAGTGCAACTAGTTTTGGCAGAAAGCGTTGGTTAGAGCTGCCCGCTCCCGCGCTTTCCCCCATGCGGCGCTTGCGCTATGAGGCTCGTGCGCATCGACGCCGGTAGGACTGCTGATGTTCCCCAAGCCGAAGCCCGCGCTCACTCCGAATACTTATGCTTATGAATCGGAACCGCTGGTGAAGCCCACCGGTTTTCGCGAATACGACGTGCGCTGGCTGCTCGAAAAGGAGCTCAACCTGATGGGCGTGCAGGCGCTGGGGTTCGGCCTCGGCACGCTCATCCACGAGCTCGGCGCCGCGCCGCAGATCGTGACCGGCCACGATTTCCGCGCCTATTCGGCTTCGGTCAAGATGGCATTGACGACGGGCCTGATGGCGGCGGGTTGCAGCGTGCACGACATCGGGTTGGCGCTCACGCCCATGGCCTATTTCGCGCAGTTTGCGCTCGACGTGCCGTGCGTGGCGATGGTGACCGCGTCGCACAACGACAACGGTTGGACCGGCGTGAAGATGGGCGCCAATCGTCCGCTCACCTTCGGCCCGGACGAGATCAATCGGCTCAAGGCGATCGTGCTCGAGGCGCGCTTTGAACTGCGCGGCGGCGGCTCTTACCGATTCATCGAGAACTTTCCGGCCCGTTACATCGCCGATCTCACGCAGCGCCCGAAGCTCAAGCGCCGCCTCAAGGTCGTTTGCGCCTGCGGCAACGGCACCGCCGGCGCGTTCGCGCCGCGGGTGCTCTCCGCGATCGGCTGCGAGGTGGTCCCGCTCGATTGCGAGCTCGACCACACCTTCCCCAAATACAATCCGAACACCGAAGACATGAAGATGCTGCACGCCATGCGCGACGAGGTGTTGCGCGTGAAGGCGGACGTGGCGCTCGGCTTCGACGGCGACGGCGACCGCTGCGGCGTGGTCGACAACGAGGGGGAGGAAATTTTCGCCGACAAGGTCGGCGTCATGCTCGCGCGCGACATCTCGGCGAAACACAAAGGCGCGACTTTCGTTGCCGACGTCAAGTCGACCGGCCTGTTCATGACCGATCCGGTGCTGCGCGAAAACGGCGCCAAGGTGGACTATTGGAAGACCGGCCACTCCTACATGAAGCGCCGCGTCAACGAGATCGGCGCGGTGGCCGGCTTTGAAAAATCCGGCCACTTCTTCTTTAACCCGCCGCTCGGCCGCGGCTACGACGATGGACTCGTGTTCGCACTTGCGGTCTGTGACATGCTCGATCGCAACCCGGACAAGAGCATGGCCGATCTCAAGAACGCGCTGCCCAAGACCTGGTCGTCGCCGACCATGTCGCCGCACTGCCCCGACGAGGTCAAATACCGCGTCGTGGACGACGTGGTGAAGCACTTCGAGCAGGCGAAAGCGCGCGCCGAGAAGGTGGCGGGCGAGCCGATCCGCGACCTCGTCACGGTGAACGGGGTGCGCGTCACCGTCACGGACGGCACCTGGGGGCTGGTTCGCGCCTCCTCCAACAAGCCGGAGCTGGTGGTGGTGGTGGAGAGCCCGGTATCGGAAGCGCGCATGCGCGAGATGTTCAAGGCGATCGATGCCGTGCTGCGCACCCATCGCGAGGTCGGCGCCTACAACCAGACGATTTGACGCTCATGTCGACGGAACGCCTCTGACTGGTCATGCGCGGGCTTGACCCGCTGCTACGTCGACGTCGCTTGCACCACCTCTCGCCCCGCTTCGTCGCGTGCTACGCGCGCGAGCGGCCGTTGCTAGAGGCGTGATCGGAGCCCCCGTTCTTGCGCCCTGCGCGCCGCTTCTTGCCCCGGTCGGAGTGCTCGCTCAAGATCTCGATCAGCGCGCGCACCTTCGGCGAGAGCATACCTTTGCGCCAGATTAGGCTGGTTTGCGATCGCGCGAGCGCCGGCGGCAGGGAATGCACGCTCAAGAGTTTGGCGTCTGGAAAGGTGGTGAGCACGTTGCGCGGCATCAGTGAAATGCCCATGCCGGCAACCGCGCATCCGAGCATGGCGTGGTAGGAGGTAATTTCGACGATGCGCTCGGGCATTTCCCCGTGATGGGCGAACCAATCCTCGAGCCGCTGGCGGTAGGAGCAGCCGGATTCGAAGGCAAGCACGGTCTGCGACCGCGCGTCGCGCGGCGACTTGATCGGAGGGTGACCGGCGGTGGCGATGATCACCAGCTCTTCCTCGTAGATCGGCACCTTCTCGAATGGAGCATCGGCAACCGGATCGGAGGTAAGCGCTGCGTCGAGCTCACCGCCGAGGACCTCGGCGGCAAGCTGCCGAGTATTGCCGGTGCGCAACTCGAGGCTCACGTCGGGATAACGCGCGAGATATTCGTTCATGGGGACCGGCAAGCGCATCGCCGCGGTGCTTTCCCCGGTGCCTAATCGCAACAGCCCGCGCGGCTTGGCATCGTGCACCGCCTCACGCGCTTCCTGCGCGAGGTCGATGAGCCGATCCGCGTAGTCGAGCAAGAGCTTGCCGGCGGACGAGAGATGGAGGCGCTTGCCCTCGCGCACGAACAGATCGACGCCAAGTTCGGCTTCGAGCTGACGCACGCGCGTGGTGATGTTGGATTGTACGCGGTTGAGCTTTTCCGCCGCCCGCGTGATGCCGCCGGCTTGTACCACCGAGCGGAAGATATGCAGATCGGCCAAATCCATCGTTCTCACCTTAAGATGTTAATCATCATAATTATTCATTTTACGTGATGATCGGGCGCACGTAAAGGTCCTCGCAGAAATCGTGATCGAAGGAGACCTACGATGTGCGCCGGCAATGAAACTAGCTTTGATTTCAACAACTTGACCTCCGAGCAGTGGGAGCGCACCAGGCACCAGATCATCCGCCGCGCGGAAGCCGCGCGCGCCCAGGCGCTGCGCGACCTTTTCAGCGCCGTCCTGCACGGGTTGCGCACCGCAGTCTCGGGCGGAGCAGCCTTCACCCGCGCCGTTGCTGAGGCCGTCGTCGCCACCGCCGGCAAATGGTGGCGGGCCTACGCTTTCTGGCGCGAACGCAAGGCAGCGGCGCGCGAGCTTCATGCGCTCGACGACCGCACGCTCAAGGATCTTGGGGTCAACCGCTCGGAGATCGAGTGGGTGGTCTGGGGTCAAGACGCAACGCGGTTGAGGGACGCGACTATCGCGGCGAACCGTCGCCAGCGCTGCGCGAGGGCCGGCTCAGGCATGCCGGCGAAGCCTCGTCAATCCACCGAGCACATCAAGAAGCACGCTGCCTAGACTGAGTGCGGATACCGGCCTGTCGATCTCGGACCGAACCGAGATCGACGTGCCGACTGCGCCCCGCCGCGTTACGAAACCGTCTCTTCGAAGGTCGCGCGGAACGGATGCGCCGGGTAGACGCCGAGGATCTTCATCTCCTTAGAGTAGAACGCGAGCTCCTCGAATGCGAAGACCAGGCTGCGATCCTCGGGATGACCCTCGACATCGGCATAGAACTGGGTGGCGAAGAAATTGCCTTCGAGCATGTAGCTTTCGAGCTTGGTCATGTTGACGCCGTTGGTGGCAAAGCCGCCGAGCGCCTTGTAGAGCGCCGCCGGCACGTTGCGCACCCGGAACAGGAACGTGGTGATGACCGGGCCGGCGTCGTTCTTGACCCATTTCGCGTCGCGCGAGAGCACGATGAAGCGCGTGGTGTTGTGGTCCTCGTCCTCGATGTCCTGCGCCAGAATGTCGAGACCGTAGATCTCCGCTGCCAGGCGCGAGGCGATGGCGGCGCGCGTCTTGTCGCCGATCTCCGCGACCTCGCGCGCGGAGCCCGCGGTATCGGCCGCGACCACCGGCCTGATGCCGAGCTTGCGGATCACTTTGCGGCACTGGCCCAGCGCATGCACGTGGCTCTCGACCGTCAGGATGTCGGCGAGCGTTGCGCCCTTCGGCGCCAGCAGCTGATGCCGCACCGGCATGAAATGCTCGGCGACAATGTGCAGCCCGGAGTCCGGCAGCAGATGATGAATGTCGGCGACGCGGCCGGCGATCGAGTTCTCGATCGGGATCATGCCGAACTCGGCCTCGCCCGCGCTGATCGCCGCAAACGCATCCTCGAAGGTCGCGCAGGGTACCGGTTCGTGGTCCGGATAGACTTCGCGCGAGGCGAGGTGGGAGTTCGCTCCCGGCTCGCCCTGGAACACGATTTTTTTGCCGGTCATGGCCCGTTCCGGTACGCACGCCGGCGCTAGGAGTCAACGGCTGGCCTGCGCCTCAGCTCTGCGTGTCCCGGATGCGGTGCAGCGCGTAGCGGTGCACCGCTGATCCGGGACCGCCACGGACTGCGACGGTCCACGCAAGTCGGGTTTAACCCGACTTGCGCATATTTAAGCGCCGATCTCGGGTAAACCCGAGATCGGTATCTGCAGCGCATCATTCCGCTACGCTTCATGCTGCGCTGCGCCCGGGACACACCGGGCTACGGCCCTTGCTTCCCCCGCCCGAGAAGTTCGCGCGCGCGCTCGAGATCGGCCGGCGTGTCGACGCCGAGCGGAACGCTGTCGACGATGGTTGCGTCGATGCGCATGCCCGCCTCGAGCGCGCGCAGCTGCTCGAGTTTTTCGCGTTGCTCGAGCGGCGCGGGAGGCAGCGCCACGAAACGCTCGAGCGCAGGGCGGCGAAAGGCATAAAGCCCGATGTGATGATAGAGCGGCCCTTCGCCCGCGGGCGCCGCGGCGCGGGTGAAATAGAGCGCGCGCAGTCGCCGCTCACCAACTGGCGTGCCGACGAGCTTCACCACGTTCGGATCGGTGCGCTCCTGCGCCCGCGTGATCTCGGCCGCGACCGTGGCGATGTCGACGGCCGGATCGGCGAGTGGGGCGATCGCAGCCGCAATGTCGGACGGCGCAATCGTCGGTAGATCGGCTTGCACGTTGACGATGATGGCGCTTTTGCGCTGCGTGTCGGCGACCGCAAGCGCCTCGAAAATGCGGTCGGACCCCGAGGCGTGATCGGCGCGCGTCATTACCGCGCGACCGCCGGCCTTCTCGACGCAGGCCGCGATCACCTCCGAATCTGTCGCCACCACCACCTCCCCGAGCCGCGCCGCCTGTGCCCGGCGCATGACGTGCACGATCATCGGCTCGCCCGCGATGTCGAGGAGCGGCTTGCCGGGAAGCCTGGTCGAAGCCATGCGCGCCGGAATGAGAATGAGAACGTCGGCCATTGCTCGGTCTCGGCCGGCTTTGTTCGCAAGTTGGAGCGTAATTGGGCGCGAAGTCTGCAGCGAAATTCCGCTCATCCCCGCATAAGTAGGGATCCAGGGCCACAGTGCGTGGCTCGAGGTCCCCGCAACGGGGTCCCCGCGACGCAAGCGTCGCGGGGCGCCCCTCGCGGGGACGAGCGGAAGTCGCTCGCTTATACGGGTTGCCAGAGCCGAGGCAAACCGGCTATTTGTGCGCCGCCGCATCCGCGGCTTCCGCCGCTTTCCCCGACGCTGCGCACAAGTTCAGGCGATGGACTCCTTCGAAGTGAACAAGATCCTCGGGGCGGTCCTGGGCACCTGCCTCGGCCTGCTGTCGATCAACATCGCCGCCGGCGCGATCTTCGCGCCCACAAAGCCGGCGAAGCCCGGCTACGAGATCGTCGTGCCGGAGAAGGCGCCGTCCGGTCAACCCGCGGAGCCGCAAAAGCAGGAACCGATCGAGCAACTCCTCGCCAACGCCGATGTCGGCCGCGGCGAAAACGCGGCCAAGAAATGCCAAGCCTGCCACACCTTCAACAAGGGCGGGCGAAACCTGGTCGGCCCCAATCTGTGGGGCGTGATCGGCCGACCCAAGGGATCGGAGGCGGGCTTCAACTATTCCGCCGCGCTCAAGGCCAAGGGCGGGACTTGGACGATCGACGACATGAACCAGTTCATCAACAATCCCCGCGGCTATATTCCCGGCACCAACATGACGTTTGCCGGCATCCAGCGCGGCGGCGAGCGCGCCGACGTCATCGCCTATCTCAACTCGCTCTCGGACAACCCGGCCCCGCTTCCCAAGGCAGCCGAGGCCGGAGGTGGCGCGAAGCCGCAGTAAAAGCCCGCAGCAACGGCATCCGTTCTGCGTTTGAGGTACGTCAATGTCGCCAAGGCGCGCGCTCGCTTTAAGATTTCGTCATGAACGGGTCGCCTCTCTCAGTTTAAGTTTTGGTAATGAACGCCTTTGGGCGGGTCCTCTCCATGGCGCGGGCGCTCTCGCGGCCTACTTATAGGGTGATGGTGAAGTGATGCTCGGCCCGCAGCTCTCTCGCTTCCGACCCCTGCAGGATCGGACATAATGCGGCCGATGCATATTCTCGCCCCGGAGGTGTCCGTGCGCCTGACCCGTCGTCTCGTCGTTCGCGCCGGCGTCCTTGCAGCTCTATCTCCCATCCTCGGCCGATTTGGACTGCCGCTCCTCGCGGGAAGCGCGTATGCGCAAGAGCGCGACGGCGAGCGCAACCTCGAATGGCGCCACGGCCTCTCGCTGTTCGGCGAGCTGAAATATCCGGCGGGGTTCAAGCATTTCGATTACGTCAAACCGAATGCGCCGAAGGCCGGGAGCGTGCGCCTGATGGCGCTCGGCACGTTCGACAACTTCAACGAGGTCGTCGCGGGGCTCAAGGGCTCGATCGCGGCGGGCGCGGGCATGATCTCCGATACTTTGCTGGTGTCCGCGCTTGACGAAGTGTCGACCGAATACGGGCTCATCGCCGAGGCGGTGAGCCATCCCAGCGACTTTAGTTCCGCGACTTTCCGTTTGCGCGCCGGCGCGCGCCATCACGACGGCAAGCCGATTACGGTCGACGACGTGATCTTCTCCATGGAGGCCTTCAAGAAGCACAGCCCGGGAATGGCGGCGTATTACCGGCACGTCGCGAAAATCGAGCAGACCGGGGAGCGCGAGGTCACCTTCATTTTCGACTCCCCGGGAAATCGCGAAATGCCGTTGATCCTGGGTCAGCTCAGCGTGCTGCCGAAACATTGGTGGGAGGGAACCGACGCTTCGGGCCGCAAACGCGACATCGGCGCGACCACGCTCGAGCCGCCGCTCGGCAACGGCGCCTACCGCATCAAGGAGTTCGTCGCCGGCCGCACCGTCGTCTACGAGCGGGTGAAGGACTATTGGGCCAAGGATCTCAACGTCAACGTCGGCCGCGACAATTTCGACGAGCTCCGGTATGAATATTTCCGCGACGCGACGGTGGCGATCGAGGCGTTCAAAGCCGACCACCTCGACTGGCGCACGGAAAACGTCGCCAAGAACTGGGCGACCGCCTACGATTTTCCAGCGGTCAGGGAAAAGCGCGTCGTTCTCGAGGAATTTCCGCAGCGCAACCGCGGCGTCATGCAGGCGTTCGCGTTCAACACGCGGCGCGACAAATTCAAGGACCCGCGGTTGCGCCGCGCGTTCAATTTCGCCTATGACTTCGAGGAGATGAACAAGCAGATCTTCTTCGGCCAATACACCCGCATCGACAGCTACTTCGAAGGGACCGAGCTCGCCTCGTCGGGCCTGCCGCAGGGCCAGGAATTGGAAATTCTCGAAACCGTCAGGGATAAGGTGCCGCCGGAAGTATTCACCACCCCATACACCAATCCGGTCGGTGGAAACGCGGAGAATGTGCGCGCCAATCTGCGCGAAGGCATGCGGCTGTTGAAGGAGGCCGGCTACGAAGTCCGCAACCAGCGACTGGTCAACGCCAAGACCGGCGAACAACTGAGCGTCGAGATTCTCACCGAGGAACCGAGCATCGAGCGTATCATCCTGTTCTACAAGCCTTCGCTCGAGCGCCTCGGCATCACGGTGAGCGTGCGCACGGTCGACGATCCGCAATACGAGAACCGGCTGCGCAACTGGGATTACGACGTGATCGTCGCCACGTGGCCGGAATCGCTCTCTCCCGGGAACGAGCAGCGCGATTACTGGAGCTCGCAGGCCGCCGACACGGCGGGCTCGCGCAACTATGTCGGTATCAAGAATCCGGCGGTCGATGCCCTGATCGAGCGCATCATCTTCGCCAAGGACCGGGCCGAGCTCGTCGCCGCCACGCGGGCGCTCGACCGCGTGCTGCTGTGGAACCACTACGTCGTGCCGCAGTTCACCTCGGATAAGAGCCGCACCGCGCGCTGGGACCGTTTCAGCCGGCAGGATCCTCTGCCCCAATACGGCGCCGCTGCCTTCCCAACGGTGTGGTGGTGGGACGCCGAAAAGGCCTCTAGGACGGGAGCGCGACCATGACCGACATCCGCAATGTGACGCGGCGCGATACGCTCGCGCTTGGCGCCGGTGCGCTCGCCGCCACCATCGCTCCTCCAGCGCTGGCAAGCGAGGGTCCCGAGCGTCACGGCATGTCGGCCTTCGGCGATCTCAAATATCCGGCCAACTTTCGGCATTTCGATTATACCAACGTGAGCGCTCCGAAGGGCGGCGCGTTCTCTCAAGTCGGCAGCAATCGAGTTTTCAATCAGAACTTTCTCACCTTTAATTCGCTGAATATCTTCATCCTCAAGGGCGATGGCGCGCAGGGCATGGAGCTCACCTTCGCGAGCCTGATGGCGCGTGCCTTCGACGAGCCGGATGCGCTTTATGGGCTGGCCGCTCGCGCGGTGCGGATATCCGCGGATGGGCTGACCTACCGTTTCCTGATGCGCCCCGGCATCACCTTCCATGACGGCAGCCCGCTCACCGCCCACGACGTCGCCTTCTCGCTCAAGACGCTCAAGGAGAAGGGCCATCCGATCGCCCAGCAATTGCTGCGCGATCTCGTCGACGCGGAGGCGAGCGACGACGCGACCGTGCTCATTCGCTTTGCGCCGCACCGCGCGCGCGACGTTCCGCTGTTCGCGGCCTCGCTGCCGATTTTCTCGCGCGCCTATTACTCCACACATGCCTTCGAGGAGACCACGCTCGAGCCGCCGCTCGGCAGCGGACCCTACCAGGTGGGGCGTTTCGAGACCGGCCGCTTCATCGAGTACGACCGGGTGAAGAACTGGTGGGGCGCCGATCTGCCGGTCGGGCGCGGGCTCAACAATTTCGACGTGGTGCGCTACGAGTTCTACCGCGATCGCGACGTCGCCTTCGAAGGCTTCACCAGCAAGACCTATGTGTTCCGCGAGGAATTCACCTCGCGCATCTGGGCGACGCGCTACGACTTTCCGGCGATTCGCGACGGCCGCGTCAAGCGCGATGTCATCCCCGACGATACGCCGTCGGGCGCGCAGGGCTGGTTCTTCAACACGCGGCGGGAAAAGTTCAAGGACAAGCGGCTGCGGGAAGCCTTCATCTATGCCTTCGATTTTGAATGGACCAACAAGACACTGATGTACGACAGCTACAAACGGACCCATTCGGTGTTCCAGAACTCCGACATGATGGCCGTGGGCAAGCCGTCGCGCGAGGAGTTGGCGTTGCTCGAGCCGTTCCGCGGCAAGGTGCCCGACGAGGTGTTCGGCGAGCCGTTCGTGCCGCCGGTGTCCGACGGCTCGGGCCAGGACCGCGCCATGCTGCGCCACGCCACCCGCCTCTTGGATCAGGCGGGGTTCGCCGTCAAGGACGGCAAGCGGGTCACCGCGCAGGGCGAGCCGATCAGCGTCGAGTTCCTGCTCGACGAGCCGTCGTTCCAGCCGCATCACATGCCGTTCATCAAAAATATCGGAACGCTCGGCATCGAGGCGAACTTGCGCATCGTCGATCCCGTGCAATACCGAAAGCGCGTCGACGACTTCGACTTCGACCTCACAGTGCAGCGCTTCGGGTTCTCGAGCACCCCCGGCGACTCCCTGCGCAGTTTCTTTTCATCCCAGGCGGCCGGGATGCGCGGCTCGCAGAACCTCGCCGGCATGTCGGATCCGGTCATCGATGCGCTCATCGAAAAGATCATCGCGGCCGACGATCGCGCAAGCCTCACGCACGCCTGTCGCGCGCTCGACCGGGTGATCCGCTCGGGCCGCTACTGGGTGCCGCACTGGTACAAGGCCTCGCACTGGCTCGCGTATTGGGACGTGTTCAGCCGCCCCGCGGCAAAACCGCGCTACGCGCGCGGCGCCCCCGAAACCTGGTGGTACGATCGCGACAAGGCGGCAAAGCTCGAGCGCGGATAGCGCGGATTCGGATCGCGGCCTCCGGCGCGGCTTCAATCAGCGCGCACGCTCCGCGTTGTCCCATCCAGGTCGGGAGGCTCCGCGCCAGTTGGCTTGAAGCCGATTTGGGCGGTTCCGAGCGTAGAAGTGCGAACGGATATTACCGGATCGCGCTGCAGCGCCGGTTCATATACCATGGCGCTGGCTCCAAGGAGGGAGCGCCACCGACATCGCGGCGTCATTGTGCGGCCGCAAAAATGGAATCGCGCTAGCGCGCAGGCGAACACGACATGACCGCCTACATCATCCGGCGCCTCCTCTTCATGGTTCCGACGCTGTTCGGCGTCATGCTGGTGTCGTTCGTAGTGGTGCAGTTCGCGCCCGGCGGCCCGGTCGAGCGCGTCATCGCCCAACTCTCCGGATCCGACACCGGCGCGACCTCGCGCATCTCCGGCTCCACGGCCGGCGATCTCGGCGCGCGCGGCCAGCCCGGTGGCGCCGCCATGGACGGGGTCACCTCCAAGTACCGCGGCGCGCAGGGGCTCGATCCCGAATTTATCAAGAGCCTGGAGAAGCAGTTCGGCTTTGACAAGCCGGCCTACGAGCGCTTCTTCATCATGTTGTCGAACTATCTGCGCTTCGATTTCGGCAAGAGCTATTTCCGCGACACCACCGTGCTCCAGCTCATCAAGGAGAAGCTGCCGGTCTCGATTTCGCTGGGCATCTGGCTCACGCTCTTGACCTACCTCATCTCCATCCCGCTCGGCGTCCGCAAGGCGGTCAAGGACGGCTCGCAGTTCGACGTGTGGACCTCGGGCGCGATTATCATCGGCTACGCCATACCCGGATTCCTGTTCGCGATCCTGCTCATCATTTTGTTCGCCGGCGGCTCGTTCTTCAATATTTTTCCTTTGCGCGGGCTGACCTCCGATTACTGGTCGCAGCTCTCGCTCGGAGGCAAGATCCTCGATTATTTCTGGCATCTTGTGTTGCCGATCGTCTCCATGGGGCTGTCCGCCTTCGCCACAATGACGTTGCTCACCAAGAATTCGTTTCTCGACGAGATCCGCAAGCAATACGTGCTCACTGCGCGCGCCAAAGGCTGCGTCGAGCGTCAGGTGCTCTACGGGCACGTGTTCCGCAACGCCATGCTGATCGTGATCGCCGGCTTCCCCGGCGCCTTCGTGCACGCGTTCTTTGCCGGCTCGCTGCTGATCGAGACCATCTTCTCGCTCGACGGCATCGGCCTGCTCGGCTTCGAGAGCGTGCTTAACCGCGATTACGCAGTGGTCTTCGCCACGCTTTATATCATGTCGCTGGTCGGGCTCGTGGTGAACCTCCTGTCGGATCTCGCCTACACGTGGGTTGATCCGCGCATCGACTTCGAGACGCGGGAGGTGTGAGCTGGACGAGCGCACCGCCATCCCGGTTCCCGAGACGACGGCGCAAGCGCCCATGGGGCTTGCCGTTCCGCCGGAGCGGCATCGCTTGGCGATCTCGCCCCTCAATCGCCGCCGCTGGCTGAGCTTCAAAGCCAACCGGCGCGGTTATGTGGCGTTCTGGATTTTCATGGTGCTGTTCGTCCTCTCGCTGTTTGCCGAGTTCATCGCCAACGATAAGCCCTTGTACGTGCGCTTCGACGGCAAATCGTACTTTCCGGTGTTCGTGACCTATCCGGAAACAGCATTCGGCGGCGAGTTCGAGACCGCAGCCGACTACCGCGATCCGTACCTGCAGAAGCTCATCGCCGAGAAGGGCGGCCACATGCTCTGGCCGCCGATCCGTTATTCCTACAACACCCACAATCTCGACCTGCCGACGCCGGCACCCTCGAAACCGACCTGGATGTTGACCGAGCAGGAGTGCAAGAACGTGGTCGAGCGCAAAGGCCACAGCGGCTGCAGCGACCTGGAATACAACTGGCTCGGTACCGATGACCAGGGCCGCGACGTGGCGGCGCGGCTCATCTACGGCTTCCGTCTGTCCGTGCTGTTCGGGCTTGCGCTCACCATCGTTTCCTCGGTCCTCGGCGTTGCTGCCGGCGCCGTGCAGGGCTACTTCGGCGGCTGGACCGATCTTTTATTCCAGCGCTTCATCGAGATCTGGACCTCCATTCCTTCGCTCTACCTCTTGCTGATCATCTCCTCGGTGCTGGTGCCCGGGTTCTTCGTGCTGCTCGGCATTTTGCTGTTGTTCTCCTGGGTATCGCTGGTCGGCCTGGTGCGCGCCGAGTTCCTGCGCGGGCGCAACTTCGAATACATCCAGGCTGCGCGGGCGCTGGGCGTCTCGAACCGCACCATCATGTTCCGCCACCTCTTGCCCAACGCCATGGTCGC
>Ga0137373_10004349_pt1 | contig 15474 bp, 13 predicted proteins | sample SagtaG_5_FD_104912 | JGI IMG/M metagenome (GOLD analysis project Ga0137373, IMG submission 104912) | Vadose zone soil microbial communities from Sagehorn Ranch, Mendocino, California, USA - Sage1_R_80_16 metaG | ecosystem: Environmental > Terrestrial > Soil > Vadose zone | place: USA...
AGACCCAGACTGTAAGTCGACAGGAGTTTCATAGTAGTTTCTCCGCTGATTTTCCCCGATGTTGATTTGGCCTCCAAGGACTGTTGGGAAGGCCGGAGCAGCAAAAAAGTCCACGGATCCTCTCGTCCGGGTCCACGCCGCCAACTGGCCAGTCCAAACCCAGGCCAGTCCCCATCCTCGACAGTACCAGCGCACCGTGGTGCTCTGCCGTTTTCCTCCCGGGTGCACTACTACCACTGCGGCTCGCGCACGATTTCGACCGCCGCGAAATGGAGACCGAGATCTACCGTGGTGACGCATGAGCCGGTTAAATTAGTCTCTGGCTTGCGAGGTTAAATGGGGTGTGAACCCCAGAAGATCCTGCATGTCCATCGTCGGTGAACTCAAGCCGGCGGAGAGAGACACGCATCAGGCGTCTGCATCGTGATGCAGCGCTACAGGCGGTGGGTCCGAAGGAATGCGACGGCGGAAGACTACGGTCTCCTGATGAAAGAGTGATTGGCGAGATGATTGCAGAGAGGATCCTTGATTCACTTTGGCCCGATGAATTGGAAACGATTACTGGCTTATATGACCGGCTCGGTAGAGCAAGAACTCCTGCTTCGACGGCGTGCTGGAGTCGGTGGGCGTCAAGGCAATGCTATTGCCGCCGCGGAGTTAATTGCCGTTCAAGCGTAGAGCTCCAGGAATTGGCGACGCAATTCGCCTTCCTGGTTTGGGACGCGCCGGCGCAATTCGGCCGGGTTCACCGCGCCGTGCTGGAAGCGGCGCTTGGGAAACACCGGCATCTGGAATCCGGTGACGGCTTTCACGCCGCGCGAAACGATTTGGCCTTTCAGCGCGTAAAGTTTCTCGACGCTCAAGCCAGTGAGTTCAGCAAAGGGGATCCCTTCGGCCACGGCGATGACGCTCGGACGCGTGAACGGGCTGAAGCCTTCGAAGCCAAAATGTTTCGCCGGCGCATAGGTGCGGGTATAGCTCCGGCTCAAGCCGCCGCTGTAAGTCAGCGAATGTTTGATTTTCCCCACACCCCATCCTTCCTGGTAGAGCATCGCGTTGTTGACGACGCTGCGGATGGTTAATTCCGGGTTCTCATGGATGGGATAGTCCTTGAGGTTTTCGTCCCCGCCATCGCCATCGATCAGGTGTTTCCAGTCCGGGTAGCGCTGACGAATCCCGCGGCAGAGGGTGAGCGCCATCGTGGCCGATTCGACATCGAGCGGCTTGTAGTCTTCGATCACGCGGAGCGTTTCCGTCACGTCGAGGCCGGCCGGTTCCGCTTCGATCGGTTCAAGAAAGAGACCGAGGCCGAGGGCGTCGAGGAAACGCCGGGCCTGTTCGAGGTCCGGGCCGTTGCCGCAGGAAAGGGTGAAGGCTTTCAAACGCGCCGGGTTCAGTCCCAGTTGACGCATCACCTGGTAGGTGACGAGGAACACCGCCCCGCTGTCGATGCCGCCGCTGAAGCAAACGCCGATCGGTTCATGCTCCGGTAATCGGGGCAGCCACCTGGCAATTTCTTCGGCCAGCGTCCCGATGTAGGCCCGGCCGAGTTCGTCGAGGTTGGCCGGCAGCCCGGCGCGTGGCGGCTGAAAAAACCGAACGTAAGTCGGATCGGGATCCGGGCAGCCAACCAACTGGATCTCGACGACGTGGTGCGCGGGAACCATGCGCGTGTAGCTCGGATGAAACTGCTCCGCGTAGCCCTCGCCCCGGAGCCAGGCACAGATGGTATCGATCCGGTCGGCGACGATGAGGGCGGGACCCTCCTGGCGTTTGGCCAGAAAATAACGCATCGGTCGATCGAGTGAGCGGGCCAGGCGAACGCGTGTGCCTTCGCGGGCCACCAGGGCGAAGGAGCCATCGATGGCCCGGACCGATTCCGGCGTCCCCCGCAGCACCCGCCGGCGCGCCTCGTCGACGGGCATGTTGTTGATCCGGTTGATGGAAGGGTCGAGCAAGTCCACGACCCGTTCCAAAGGTTGGTCAGGAAGCTGGGGTTGCATACGGTCAGTCGCAGAATTAGAGCCTGAGTTCATGCGGATCAAAAGTCGTGCCCATGGAAGCTGCCGTCCGGGGCGGGTCTTGTAAAGCTCCTTGTTCTTTTGGGGATCTGCCACTGGCCACGAACCGGGGCGCGGGCGGTCCCCGCCCGCAGCGCGTGACCAGGGCCGACAGCGTGGAACATTCCGAGCTCTCGGCTGTGGGTGAAGCGCTGCGCCCGGGGACCGGGCGCTCTCCGGGCGAGCCGCCTACAAACAAGAAGTCCCTGCCCAACCTTGCGGTCGAGCAGGGACCCAATAGGGGGTGGGAGTGCGCCACGCTCTCTTTCCCGGTTGCCGGCATTAGGCGCCCAATTGGCTGCCGGCTCCCCGACGCTATTCTCCAGGGCCAATGGAGTTGTTTGCTTCGGCCTCGTAGCAGGGCCGTCCAGCGGCTCGCGCTCGCTGAATTTCGAGTGAGGCCTCTTAGCTCGCTTGGGCTGATGGTTGCGCCACCGGCTTGCGAACCAGGTCAAGACACGTTTGTGACTTTGCTTCCGCGTCTTGACCAGTTAGCGCCGGGTCGGCCACCGCGGTTAGCGGTGCGTTGGCCCGGTGCCACGGGTCTGACCTCTTATCTCTCAGGTTGCCTTTCGCTCACAAGCCAGCGGTGTGTTTTTGAAACACCGCCGACGTTCTGGAAGTCCTTCGGGCCGGGCCTCGACCCGCGTATCCTTCCCGGATTCAGAGACTCTCTTTGTCCGCCTTTCGGCGTCTTTGGTTCGGCGGGTTTCTCGGGGAAACCGCCAGAGCGCTCCGTTCCGTGCTGGCGCACAGTAGCAACCAAGTACCTCTCCGGGTAACTGTGATTCACTCAAGCCCGAAACCAGCTTGAGTTACTTGACTCGATTCGGAACGGTTTCTCATCGTTCCTTACCGCCCAGTTCCAACTTCGCGATACTCCGGCAGCGCGCGAACGCCGCCGGTGGAACCGGTGAATGCTGCCTCTCTTCGCAGCCGCCCTTTCGAGCGGAACTCAGAGGGGGTTAAGCCAACCAGCCTGACTTAACCATTCCTCAGTCACCTGAGTTTATCCCTGAGATGGCCGGAAACGTTCATTGTCACCACCACCTCAGTTCTTTCAATGAACTGCCCGGAGGTTACCAAAAAGTACGGACACGACAATGAATTCTTATGCACACGTTATTAACCGGAATTGCCCGTTCCACGCCGCGTCCGACGTAAAAAGATCCCCAATAAATTCGCGCAAATCGTGACGGAGCCGGCTGGAATTATTCACCGCGTGTCGTGCTCTAAAACCAATCCGGTGGACAACTATTGTTTGGATTTTTTCAAGACTGCCATCCTCCAAATGCCGTAGCCGCCCGAAGACGAATGGGCGGACTCACGTCCGGAGCGCGGGCCGTCCCGGCCCGCAGCGCATCGCCCGGAGCTGAGGTCGGGAACGTTTCACGCCCTGGTCTGGCCACGCGCTGCGCCCGGGGACAAGACCCGCTCCAGGCTGGCCGGAGCGCGGGCCATCCCGGCCCGCAGCGCAACGCCCGGAGCTGAGTGATTGGATCGCTCCATCGCGCCAGTGTTGGTGACGCGCTGCGGACGGGAACCGTCCACGCTCCGAGGTTCAGGGAGCGGCGGGAGACTTCTTGGCCTTGATCGCCGTTTTCCTGCGCTTGAGGTACGCCGCGCGGCGCTGCCGCTTTTCAACCTTGTTGTATTGTTTGCCCATAAGTCTCTTTACAATGCCATTCCAATTCGGATGCTTGACCGCGAATATGATGATTCGAGTTTTTCGGTTCAATCTCTATCTGCTGCTCGTCCTGGGGTTGGCCGCCGGGTGCAAGTCGGACAACTCCAAGTACGGCAAAAAGGATCAAGCCTCGCTGCGCCTCTATCTGGAAGTGAATCGGGACGGCTCCGACAGCAATGAACCGGTTCTGATCGGCCGTCCGCCGTCGTTTGCCCTGAACGTGGAAAAGAAAGCGTTCCTGACAGAATTCAACATCGAGAAGGCATCGGTCGTGGAATCGCTGGGGGGTTTCTCGATCTGTGTCCGCTTCGACAAGGAGGGAGGGTGGCTGCTGGAGCAATACACCACGGCCCATAAAGGCAAGCATATCGCGATTGCCTCCGAATTTGGACAACTGCGTTGGCTGGCGGCGCCAGTCATCACCCAACGCATCGCCGATGGCTTGCTCGTGTTCACGCCTGACGCCACGCGGGCCGAATCTGAGCGGATCGTCAGCGGACTCAACCGCGTGGCCGAACTCGTGCGGAAAGGACAAAAGTAGGATGAACGGAGAACGCGACCGATGCCGGAGCGGTGCGTCCGGCCTCCAGGAAAAACGCACACACGTAGGTCCCTGGCTCGTGCCACTCCTCATGTTGACTCGCGCGGCGGCCCAGCCGTTCCTGTTGCCCACGGCCAACCATGCGCTTTTCGAACCGGGCGGGGAGGAGCGGTATTTTGTCGGCACGGTCGGCAAGCCATGGACCAGCGGGACGTTTGGTTGCGTGCGCTCGGAGGGCTGGCAACTGCACGAGGGACTCGACATCCGTTGCCTGCAACGGGACAGGCGTGGAGAACCCACCGACCCTGTCCTGGCGACCGCGGATGGCACGGTGGCCTACATCAACCAGCGGCCGTCCCTGTCCAATTACGGCAACTACCTCATCCTTCGCCACCAAATTGAAGGCGTCGAAATCTATTCCCTCTACGCGCATCTCAAGGAGGTCCGTCCCGGCCTCAAACACGGTGATGCGGTCAAAGCCGGCGAAGTCGTCGCGACGATGGGCCGCACCTCCAACACGCACGAAGGCATCAGCCGCGACCGCGCGCATGTCCACTTCGAACTCGACCTCGTCGTTAATGAGCGTTTCCCGGAATGGTATCGCAATACCTTTCCCACCCAGCGCAACGATCACGGCGGTTGGAACGGCCAGAACCTCCTTGGCCTCGACCCGCGTCTCCTCCTGCTCGAGCAGCAGGAGAAGGGTGCCAAGTTCAGCCTCGTCGAGTTCATCCGCAGCCAAACCGAGTTGTGCCGCGTCTGGGTGCGTGACGCGCATCTGGCCTGGGCGCGCCGCTATCCCATCCTGGTCAAACCCAACCCGGTGGCGCAGAAAGAAGGGATCGCCGGTTACGAATTGGCCTTGAACTTCAACGGGCTGCCCTACGAATTGATCCCCCGGGCCGCCTCGGAAATCAAAACCAAATCCAGGTTCCAATTGCTCTCCGTCGACGCCGCCGAGCAACAGAAGAATCCCGCCCGCCGCCTGGTGACGCGCAAGGGCAGCCGTTGGGAACTGGCCACGCACGGCATCCACCTGTTGGAGTTGCTCGCTTTCTGACGCCACAATTTGAGGACGACCACCACATGACCACCGCCAGGAGGACCTTGACCGCCGCAGCGGTTCTCTTGCTGGCCCTGGCCATCTTCTTCCGTTACGACGGATCGAAAACTCTCGGGCGCACGCGGGCGACGCTGCCAGACGGGACGGTCCTGACGGTCGAGACGCTCACCTTTGGCGCAACACACCAGTTCAGCGCCGACCGATCCTGGATGGGCCGGTTGCGCCGGACGCTGCCTCCGCCCTGCGCTGGCGCCGGAATACAGCTCTCTTTCAACCCGGCTTTCGCCGTGTTCGACCGCGGCCGACCGACCGGGGATTGGGACAGCAACTCGGTGACGTATCTCGACCCGACGGGCAATTCATCCGACCGGCCGTTTTGCACAAACGAAGCCGTCTGGAAACTGGCGGTGGACTTCTTCCGCACCGACCAGGCCGCGTTCAGGGCTGAGGAAACGCTCCGCCTGGGCAACCTTCCTGTGCCGGCCGCAGGGACCGCGATAAGTTGGTTGGACACGCCCCGGCTGGATCAATAGGCTCACCAGCTGCCATGTTATGAAAATGATACGACTCCTTTCTCTGGCGGTCGGACTGGCCTTGGCCGGGTGCGCCTCGCAGCCGAAGACGGCGAAAGTCGACCCAAGGACCATCAACTGGAACGAGCGGGTGGGCAGCTACACTTACGACCAGGCGATCGCCGAACTCGGCAAACCGGCCATCACTGGTGAATCGGGTGACGGCAAGACGGCCGAGTGGATCCTGCAGCGCAGCCCGCAAATGTCTTTCGGCTTCGGCGTGGGCGGCGGAGGCTATGGCTCTCATTCCATGGCCGGCGTCGGCGTCGGTTCGAGTGTGTCGCCGCCATCGCACGGGGAGAACTTGCGCTTGAGATTTGACCAGGAGGGCAAGCTCAAGGAGTGGTCGAAGGCGCGGTATTGAGTTTCGCGTTTCGCGCTTCGCGGCTTCTTGTCACGGCGCTGAGTCCCCACCGAAGGGCCGAAGCAACCAGAGATGAATATGATTTCCTTTCCCGCTCGTTGTTCGCAACCCAGGCTTGCGGGGGCGATCCTGACCGTGTTGGCCGGCGTCAGCGCGCTTGCGTCAGACCCTCCGGACAGTTTGCGCGCCGCGGTCGACGCCGCGGTCAGCAGAGTCAAACCGGCGCTCGTTCGAATCCAGGTCGTCTCGACTTATTACACCGAAGGCCGCGAACAGAAGCACCAGAGCGTTGGGAGCGGCGCCATCATCACCAAGGATGGCCATCTCATCACCAACCATCATGTGGCCGGCCACGGCACCCGTTTTTTTTGCACCCTGGCCGACCGGGAGGACCTCGAAGCCGAACTGGTTGGCACCGATCCGCTGACGGATATCGCCGTGATCCAACTCAAGCCCGGCAGCGCCCGGGAGTTTCCCGTGGCGACTTTCGGCGACTCGAGCGAAGTGCGCGTCGGCGACCCCGTGCTGGCGATGGGCAGCCCGATGGCCCTCTCCCAATCCGTCACCTTGGGCATCATCAGCAACAACGAAATGGTCATGCCGAAATTCTTCGGGCCACTCGGCCGGATGAAGCTCGACGGGGAGGACGTCGGGTTGCTGGTCCGCTGGTTCGGGCATGATGCCGCGATCTACGGCGGCAACTCCGGCGGACCGCTGGTCAACCTCAAGGGTGAAGTCATCGGCATCAATGAGATCAGTCTTGGGCTCGGCGGGGCAATTCCGGGGAACCTGGCCCGTCGCGTGGCCGAAGAGCTCATCGCCAAGGGCAAAGTCCAGCGCAGCATCCTCGGCCTCGAGGTCCAGCCGCTGCTCAAACACGCCCATGACGCGGAGGGCGTGCTCGTCAGCGGCGTGCTGCCCGATTCCCCCGCCGCCGTCGCCGGCCTGCGCGCCGGTGATATCCTGTTCAAGGTTGGCGCCACGCCCGTTCAAGTCCGCTACGAGGAGGAGTTGCCGGCCTTCATGGGATTGACGACCGGATTGCCCATCGGCCAGGAAGCCAGCCTCACCGTGTTGCGCGCCGGCCGCGAAACGACGTTTCGAGTCGTGCCCGTCGCGCGGGAGGAACTCTACCCGCGTCCGAAAGAGCTCCTGCCCTGGGGCGTGACGGTGCGCAACCTCTCCTCGCTGCTGGCCAAGGAAATGAGACGCACCAATACCGAGGGCGCGGTGGTGACCTCCGTCCGGCCGGGCGGCCCGGCGGGCGACGCCAAGCCGGCCATCGAGGCCGGCGATGTGCTCGTCCAGGTGAACGGCGCGCCCATCCGGAACGTGGCCGCGCTGGCCGAATTGACCCGCGGCCTGACCACGAACTCCACCGAACCGGTCCCCGTCGTCGCCACCTTCGAGCGCAAGGCGCAACGGTTTCTGACCGTCGTCAAAGTCGGTCTCCAGGAATTGAAGGATCCCGGCCTCGAAGTCACCAAGGCGTGGTTGCCTGTGGAAACAGCCGTGATCAGCCGGGACATCGCCCTCCAACTCGGCCAGCCCGATCTCAGAGGATTTTATCTGACCCGCGTCTATCCCGGCTCCACGGCGGAGAAGGCCGGGTTGAAATCTGGCGATTTCATCGTGGCGGTCGATGGCGAGAAGCTCACCGCCTCCGCACCCGAGCATGACGAGGAACTGGCCGCCCTCATCCGCCAGTACGAAGTGGGCGCCAAAATCAACTTGACGGTCTTGCGCGGGAAAGAGTCGCGGACGGTGGCGGTGGAACTGGTGCGTTCCCCGAAGCTCAAACGAGAAATGCGCAAGTATCGCAACGACGAATTCGAGTTCATCGCGCGCGATGTGACCTTCTTCGACCAGGCAGAAGAGAAGTTGCCGCAAGACGAACCGGGCGTGTTAATCGAGGAGGTCACCCCTGGAGGTTGGGCCGAGCTGGGCACGCTCCAGGCGGACGACCGGATCACTCACGTCGACGGCCAGCCCATCCAGGACGTCGACGCCCTCAAGGCCGCGATGGAAACGATCAAGGTCCGCCGGCCAAAATCTGTCGTGATGCAAGTCCGGCGTGGCATCCACACGAAATTCCTCGAATTCGAGCCGGATTGGAAAAACTAGACCAGAGAGGAGTCAACCATGTCACCGCAAAGCCGATTTACCACGATTGTCCTCGCCCTCGCCATTGGCCCGGCGCTCGCCGCCCGCGCCGCCGATGAAATCGCCGTCAAAGGTCGCGAGATTTTTCAGAAATACCAGCACGTCACCGTCACCGTTCAGCTGGTCCTCAAAAGCAAAATGTCCATGCCCGGCTACGGCGGTCGCTCCAACGAGTCCAAGCAGGACGCCACCGGCACCACCATCGATCCGTCCGGCCTGACCGTCCTGTCTCTTTCGGCGACCGACCCGGGCAGCATCCTTTCCGGGATGGCGAGCGGGGAGGGTGACGGCGGACCGGATCTGAAGTTCAAGATGGAAAACGAACTGACGGATGTAAAAATTCTCACACACGACGGCGCCGAGCTTCCCGCGGAAGTCGTCCTGCGCGACAAGGATCTGGACCTGGCCTTCGTCCGGCCCAAGCAGAGGCCGGCCGCACCCATGCCGGCCATCGACCTGTCTCACGCAGGCGAGGCCCAGCTGCTCGACCAGGTCATCACGCTCAACCGCCTCGGCAAAGTCGCCGGACGCGCCTACGCCGCGTCGGTCGAGCGCATCAGCGCCGTGGTCCTGAAGCCCCGGACGTTTTATGCCGTCGGGGGAGATGCCACCGCGACCACCCTCGGTTCACCGGCGTTCACCCTCGATGGCCAACTTTTGGGCGTGTTCGTTTTGCGGATCATCAAGGGCGGCGACAGCGGCGGAGGTGGCTTGATGGGCTTCAATTTCCAGCCGGAAGGTCTGCGACCGATCATCCTGCCCGCCTCGACCATTCAGAAAGCGGCCAAACAAGCGCCCGAGCTGAAGGAGAAATTATGAACTACAAGATTTCACGTCGCGCGGCGGCGCTGGCTCCCTCCCTGACCCTGGCCATCGACGCGAAGGCCAAGCAGAGGAAGGCCGAGGGACAGGACGTCGTCGGGTTCGGCGCGGGCGAACCGGATTTTGATACTCCGCAACACATCAAGGATGCCGCGATCCAGGCGCTCCAGGCCGGGTTCACCAAATACACCCCGAGCAGCGGCATCCCCGAATTGCGCCAGGCCATCGCCGACAAGTTCAAGCGCGAGAACGGCCTGACTTACCAACCCAGCCAGATCATCGTCAGTTGTGGTGGCAAACACTCCTGCTACAACGTCATCCTCGCCACTTGCCAGGAAGGCGATGAAGTGATCATCCCGTCGCCTTATTGGCTCAGTTATCCCGAAATGGTCAAACTCGCCAGCGCCACTCCGGTCATCCTCCAGACCACCGACCAGACCGAATTCAAAGTCACCCCGGACCAACTTCGCGCCGCCCTCTCGCCGCGCACGCGTCTCTTCATCCTCAACTCCCCGAGCAACCCGACCGGGAGCGTCTATTCGCCGGAGGAGGTCAAGGCGCTGGGCGATGTCTGTGTGGAGAAAGGCGTGCTCATCCTGAGCGACGAAATCTACGAACATCTGCTTTATGATGGCGCGGTGCACCGATCCGTGGCCAGCTTCTCCCCCGCCCATTATGAGCACACCATCATCGTCCATGGTTTCGCCAAGGCCTGGAGCATGACCGGCTGGCGGCTGGGCTTTCTCGCCGCGCCGGCGCCCATCGCCAAAGCCATCGACGCCATCCAGAGCCACAGCACGAGCAACCCGACGAGCTTCGCTCAGAAAGGCGCCGTCGCCGCGCTGACCGGGTCCCAGGACCACTTGAAGGGTTGGCTGGCCGAATACACCCGCCGTCGCGCCTACGCCTGGCGCAAACTCAACAGCATCCCGGGCATCAGTTGCGTGAACAGCCGGGGCGCGTTTTATCTGTTCCCGAACGTCGCCAACCTCGGGCTCAAGTCCACCGACTTCTGCGCCAAACTGCTCGAAGCGCAGAAAGTCGCCGCCGTCCCCGGCCTCGCCTTCGGCGCCGACGACTACTTGCGCATCAGCTACGCCACCAGCCTGCCCAATATCGAAAAGGGATTGGACCGGTTGGAAAAATTCGCCCGGAGTTTGAATTGAACAGCGAGCGAAAGGGGGAGCCTGAAATCCGAAGCTCGAATTCCGAAATCCGAAGTCGGAAATCCGAGATTCGAAGCCGCTAATGTGCAACCGCTAATCTACGCCAATCCACGCTAATAGAACCATGGAAGTTTCGTCGCGCATGTCCCGAAGCAACGAACCAACCACTGAATCCTCTTTGTCTGATTAGCGGAGATTAGCGGAGATTAGCGGTTCAACCTCTCTCCTGAACAGTTCCGCGGTTGGTTTGAGTTGCCTGGTAGGTTTCGACCAGTTCGCGAATGCGTTGCGCGTCGCCTTTGCGGTGCCCGTGACTGGCCAGTGGGTCGCTGCCGCCCGAGGATTCGATCAAGATATCCGCCCAGATCAGGCCGGTCTTGACGTGGACCGAGGCGACTTTCGGCAGGGCAATGCTGATCTCGTCACGGCTCAGCCAGGAGCGCTTGCGTCGGATGATGGCCGTGTCGGTGACTTCGATGACCGTGGGAAACAAGAAATTGCCGCGGGTCCAGCGGCTTGCTTGGAATGTTTCGGCAGCCATAGTGTGCTCCATCGTTTCGCAACCGAACCACGCTGGCAACCGCCGAATCGATCCGGACGCGCAGCACAGAATTCTTCCGCGTGACCGCGCGTGCGCCAGGCCGTCCTCGGGAGCGGCACGTGGGAGCCGGTGATCGTAACTGCTGTGGGCGAAGCGCTGCGGGCCGGGACGGCCCGCGCCCCTTCCGCCGCGCCACGCCGTGATTGACTCAAGCTGCCGGCTTTTGCTCCGATAAGCGTGTAGCCACTGGGCTTTGAGTCATGAAAATCACCGACGCCTTCATCGCCGAACACGCCGTGCTCTATGCACAACTCGACCACCTTGACCAATCGGTGCCCGCCGCCAAAACGGTCGGCGAAGTCAAAGCCATGGCCGGCGTGCTCAATGCCGCGTTGAAGTCTCACGCCGACCTCGAAGACAGCCTGCTCTTCGATGGCCTGAAGCCGGGCCTCGATCAAATGGGCAAACTGGAGAAGGTCCAGCACGAACATGGCGCGATCTGCCAGGGCCTCGAACTGGTCATGACTTCCCGCACGCGCAAAGAAGCCCAGCGCCGCCTGCTCAACGTCGTTCATCTCACCCGCAAAGAGTTCGATCTCGAGGACCGGATTATTTTCAAACTCGCCGAAGAACATCTTCACGGGGAAACGCTGGCCAGGCTGGGCAAGGCCTGGGCGCGTTGCCGCATGGTCCCCTCCCGCTGAAGTCGGCTACCGCGCGCGCAGAGCCAATTGTTTCGCCAGCCGAATCGCCGCGATCATGCTCGAGGGATCCGCCTGGCCGCGGCCGGCGATGTCGTAGGCCGTGCCATGATCGGGGGAGGTGCGCACGAACGGCAGCCCCAGGGTCCAGTTCACTCCCGTCGCGAAGCCAATCATCTTCAATGGCACCAGGCCCTGGTCGTGATACATCGCGACGACCGCATCATAGTCCCCGCGGAAGGCGTAGTGGAAAAGTGTGTCCGCCGCCATCGGGCCGACCACGTCCAGGCCCCGCCCGCGGGCCGCTTCGACCGCCGGCCGAATGGTCGTGAGCTCTTCGCTTCCGATCTCGCCGCCTTCGCCCGCGTGCGGGTTGAGCCCGCATACGGCGACCCGGGCGCGCGGCAATTCCAGGTCGCGGCAGGCCTGCGCGGCCAGTTCGATCGTCAGCTCGATCCTTTCGCGGCTGAGCGACGACGCGACTTTGGCGATCGGCAGGTGGGTCGTGACCAGGGCCACGCGCAGCCAGCGCCCGCGATCGTCGCAGCCCAGCAGCATCATGCTCGTGCGATCCGTGCCGGCGAGGGCGGAGAGCAGCTCCGTCTGTCCGACAAAATTCTTTTCCCCGGAACGGATGATGGATTGTTTGTTCACCGGCGCGGTGACCAGCGCGTCCGCCTCCCCGCCCAGGCAAAGCTCAGCGCCGTGACGGACCCAGGCGAGAGCCGCGCGCGCGGCTTCCGGCGACCCGGCGGGCAATCCCGACGGCAAGGGTTGCGACAGCGGATTGCGCCAGTGGACGCGCCCCGCAGCGGAGTCGGCCGCGAACGGTTTCAGCGAAAATGCCCCGTCGCGCCCGGCGGCCAACGATCGGAACAAACTCTCGTCCCCGATCAGCAGGTAGCGCGTGTCGTCCAGCGGCAGCTCCGCAGCGACCGCTTTCAGCGTCACTTCTGGCCCGATGCCTCCGGCATCGCCCAGGGCAATGGCGATCGAACGAGGCTTGGATTTGAGCGGGGTTAGCATGAGAATTAAGAGCTACTCCTCCATCGCGGCCAGTTTGCCCGCTTCCCGTTCCCATTCGCTGGTCAGACTCGCCAGGTCCTCCTGCAGACTGATCAAGGTTCGATTGAGTTCCATCGCCCGCCGGGGAATCGCATAGGTCTCGGGTTTCTCCAGTTCGGCGGTCAGTTCGGTCTGGCGTTGCTCCAGTTCCTGGATCTGTTTCTCCAGCCGATGCACGATTTGCTGTTGCGCCTTGCATTCCCGGGAGCGGGCCTGGCGTTGCTCGGCCTCGAGGCGCTTTTGTTCCTTGCGATCCTGGCTGGGGCGGGCGCGATCCCCGGCCGGGCCAGGCGCCCGCCGGGAAGTCGACCCGCCTGCTCCGGCCGTCAGCGCCGCCCGCTCGGACTGCGCCTGGGTCTTGTCCAGGTAGTATTGGTAGTCGCCCGGGTAATGGGTGAGTTGGCCGGCGCTCACGTGCACCACGCGGTTCGCCAGGGCGCGGATGAAATAGACATCGTGGCTGATGAAAATCAGCGTGCCTTCGAACTGGTCGAGCGCGTAGGCCAGCGCGTCGATGCTCGACATGTCCAGGTGGGTGGTTGGCTCATCCATCAGGAGCAGGTTCGGCGGATCGAGCAGCAACTTCACCAGGGCGAGCCGGCTCTTCTCGCCGCCGCTGAGCACGTTGACCTTCTTGAACACGTCGTCGCCCCGGAAAAGAAAACAACCGAGCAGCGTGCGGACGAATTGCTCGGTGACGCGCTGGGGCGTGTCGAGGGCTTCGTCGAGCACGGTGCGTTCCGGGGTGAGCATCTCCACCCGGTACTGTGAGTAGTAGCCGGCTTTGACGTTGTGGCCGAGGGTGCGCGTGCCGCCCTGCGGTTCCAGCACGCCGGCCAGGAGTTTCAGCAGAGTCGATTTGCCGGCGCCGTTCGGGCCGACCAGCACGATGCGCTGGCCGCGTTCGGCTTCGAAGTTCATCCCGCGATAGACCACGTTCGCCCCATAGGCCTGGTGGATGTTTTCCAGTTTGACGACCTTGAGCCCGCTGCGCCGCGGCTGGGGAAAGGTGAAGCTGACCTGGCGGTCGTCCCCGGTTGGCGCCTCGATTTTATCCATCCGCTCAATCTGCTTGAGCTTGCTTTGCGCCTGGGTGGCTTTGGTGTTCTTGGCGCGAAAGCGGTTGACGAACTCCATCAGGTGCGCGATTTCCCGCTGCTGATTCTTGTAGGCTGCCAGGAGCTGTTGCTCCGAGGCCTCGCGCTGTTCCAGGTAATCCTCGTAATTGCCCCGATACCGCAACAGTTTGCTCTGCCGGATTTCGACGATGCTGCCGACCAGGTTGTTGAGGAATTCCCGATCATGCGAGATGACCAGGATCGCGCCCGGATAGCTTTGCAAATAGCCCTGGAACCAAAGCAGCGCTTCGAGGTCGAGATGGTTGGTCGGCTCATCCAGCAGCAGCAAATCCGGCCCCTGCGTCAGCAATCGGGCCAGATGCGCCCGCATCACCCAACCCCCGCTCATCTCGCGCGCCGGCCGTTCAAAATCGGATTCCCGAAAACTCAGCCCGGCGAGGATTTGTTTGGCTTTCGCTTCGAGACGATAACCGCCGAGTTCGTTGAACCGATCGTGGGCGTCGTCGTGAATTTCCTCCGCCGGCAGCATCGCCTCCGGGTGGTCGGCTTCCCAGGCTTTGAGGACCCGGCGCAGCCTGGTGTACTCCGGCGTCATGGCCGTGGCCAGTTCGACCACCGTTTCGTCGCCGACCGGCGCGCTCTCCTGCGGCAGGTAGCCGAAAGTGACATTGCGCTCCTTGGCGATCTCGCCGGCGTCGGCCGATTCCGCCCCGAGGATGAGTGAGAAGAGGGTCGATTTCCCCGCCCCATTCGGACCGACCAGGCCAATGCGGTCCTGACGGTTCACTTGCAGCGTGACGTCGGCGAACAAGGCTCGCCCGCCATAGGCCTTGCTGATACCGGAGATAGTTAACATGCGACGCGCACATTTACCCCCACCCAAGGCCCCAACTCAAGCCGGGAGGGCCAGCCCTGAGATTGCTCCGTTGCTCACTGTTCATGGTTCACTTGTGGGCGTCGAAAGGGACGGAATGAGCAATGAGCAATGAGCAATGAGCAATGGGCAATCCCTGGGCGCCGCCTGGTAAAGCGCGATCAACAGCTACTGGCTTCCCGTTTCCCATTCCGGTGCATGACCCACCTCAGGGAATTCGAGATGCCGACGGAGTTTCGCCCTGGTTCCCTGCGGCCTGAAAAAAAAACCGGATTGCAGACCGCCCCGGATTCACCCTAAAATTCTTCCATGCTCGCCAAGGTTTGTTCCGCTGCGGTCAACGGCATCGAGGCCTATGCCGTCGAAGTGGAGGTCGATTCCGGTTGGGGCGATACCGGCGTCGTGATCGTCGGGTTGCCCGATGCCGCGGTCCGGGAGTCGCGCGACCGCGTCAGCACCGCGCTCATCAATTCCGGTTACCACTTCCCCATGGGCCGCACCACCATCAACCTGGCCCCGGCCGACGTAAGAAAGGAAGGGCCGAGCTTCGATTTGCCCATCGCCATCGGCATTATCACCGCCAGCGAACAACTCGAGACCGATCAGCTCGACAACTTCATCCTGGTCGGCGAATTGGCGCTGACCGGCGCGGTCCGTCCCGTCAAAGGCGTGCTGCCCATCGCCCTGCGGGCCCGGGCCGAGGGCCGACTCGGCGTGCTCGTCCCGGCCGACAACGCCCCCGAAGCGGCGGTCGTCGAGGGCCTGAAAGTTTTCCC
>Ga0137373_10004352_pt1 | contig 15469 bp, 10 predicted proteins | sample SagtaG_5_FD_104912 | JGI IMG/M metagenome (GOLD analysis project Ga0137373, IMG submission 104912) | Vadose zone soil microbial communities from Sagehorn Ranch, Mendocino, California, USA - Sage1_R_80_16 metaG | ecosystem: Environmental > Terrestrial > Soil > Vadose zone | place: USA...
CCGGTCCAGTACCCGCCGGCCGGCCGGTCATGGCCATAGTCGGCGACGATGGCGTGGATCCGGTTGCGCAGCAGGGTCCGCAGCCGCACCAGCGCCACCCGGTGCCGCAGCAGCGCCCGCAGCGCCCGCACCGGCGGCGGGGCGATCCACGCCTCCGGCAGCAGGTCCGCCCGCAGCAGCTGCGCCAAGATCGCGGCGCCGGCCTTGTCGTTCTTCAACCGGGCCGAGGCGATCGCCTTGCACCGCAGCGCATGGACCAGGTGCGGGGCGAACCCGTAATCCTCCAGCAGTCCCGCCAGCCAGGTCGTGCCGAACGCGGCCTCGAACGCGGCCGGAGTGCCCGGCGGCAAGCCGCCGATCACCTTCAGGATCGGCTCCACCCCGTTGGGCACATTCCGGTTGGCGAGCACCTCGCCATCCTGGTTGATGACTGCCACCTGAGAGCGCTTGCGGTGCACGTCGATCCCGACGTAAACAGACATTGCCGGCCTCCTTTCCGAGCTCGTATGTCACCCGGAGCATCGCGCTACCGGGCTGAGCAGGAAAGACATCCGATGCGGTTAAGTTGTCAAGCTGCTTGGGGAAGTTTCCCGGTCGCGTTGGGGAATGCGGTGGTTTCGTCGTAGTGCTGGCCGGTGGCCAGGCAGTGGTGCAGGCAGCCGAGCAGGCGTCCGAAGAGGTTGCGCTGGGCGGCTGCGTGCCGGTCGCCGTCGGCTTTGCGCCGGTCGTAGTGGGCGCGGGCGCCGGGTGAGGCGGTCAGGGCGGCGAATGCCCAGGTGTATCCGGCGGCGGCCAGGCGCTGGTTTTTGACGCGGCGGTGCACGACGGCCCGGGTTTTGCCGCTGGCGCGGGTGATCGGGGCGGCGCCGGCGTAGGCCTTGAGTCCTTTGGCATCCTGGAAGCGGGACCGATCGTCTCCGGTCTCGGCGAGCACCCGGGCGCCGGTGAGCGGGCCGAGCCCTGGGAAGCTGGTGATGATCCCGGCGTCCGGGTGCTGGTTAAAAGACTCGGTGGTGGCGTGCTCGAGGTCGCTGGCGGCGGCGCAGGCGGCGTCGAGCTGGCGCAGCAAGGCCAGGGCCTGGCGGCCCATCGCATCTTCGACCAGGGGCAGCTGGCGCATCTGCGGGGCACGGAAGGCTTCGCGCAGCCGGGCGGCCTCGGGGTCGATGCCGCGCTGGCGGCCGGCCTTGCGCAGCAAGGCGCGCAGCTGGGCGAGGGTGAGCCGGGCGGCGGCGGCCGGGTCGGGGGCGGCGGCCAGGATGACCCGGGCGTCGGGGCGGGTGATGCCGCCGCGGGCGTCGGCGAAGGCGGCCAGAAAGGCGGGGTAGTACTCGCGCAGATGGGAGCGCAGCTTGTTGTGCGCGCCGGTGCGCGCCCACACCGCGTCTTGCTGGGCGCGGGCCAGCACCGCGATCGCCTGGGCGAGCTCGGAGCCGGCGGGCAGCGGCCGGTGCGCGTGGGCGTCGGTGCGCAATATGTTGGCCAGCACGACGGCATCGCCGTGGTCGGACTTGCGGCCCGCGACCGAATGCCGGTCCCGGTAGCGGGCCACGGCCATCGGGTTGATGGGATAGACCGGGCGGCCGGTGGCGCGCAGGCAGGCGGTCAGCAGCCCGCGCGGGGTCTCGATCGCCACGGGAATGGGATCTTCGGCGTTGTCGCCGTGCTCGGCGAGCAGGCCGGTCAGCGCGGCCAGCCCGGCCGCGTCGTCGCTGATCCGGCGGCGGGCCAGCAGCTGCCCGTCCCGCCCGGCCAGGGCGATGTCGTGGTGGTCTTCGGCCCAGTCGATCCCGCAGAACACGTCCATACGCTCTCCTCTCCTCGCTGTCAGTGACGCTCCTGGCGCTGGCCAGGCCGCGCAAGGTCACGCACGCTCCCTAATGGAAGGGCTCTGAGGCACCGCCATCCGATCAGCCGTTCGTGACCCCAGCTGCCCGCAGGGCCCCGGTCCTGGCTGGAGCTCGGCGGCTCCCGTCAGCGTGAGGGGTCCATCCCGCGGGTGGCTCAGGCCACGACCACCCATACCGGCACCGGAGCCGGGATTCCCGCACCCGGCCCGGCGTGTCGCGAAGACCACGTTGCAGCGGCGGCTGGCGCCGGGGCCCGGATCTCATCATGAGGATCAAGCCCCGGTCTACGGTGCGGGTCACCCGGCACCAGCCACGCCTTACAGATCCCGCCTCTCTGCACCAACGCATCCATGTGCTCAGTCCTGGACAGGCATCGATCTGCCGGCGGCACGCCCCGCGATCTTCCCTGAGGACTCCGACGCCCGGGGGGTCCGAAGCGGTGGCTTGCCATGTGCCCATTAGGGGGTCCGGCCTCACGCCCGGCCCCCATAGAGTCACCCATGGGGGAACTGTTCCCGCTACTCGAAGGACCCTGGCCCACGCGGCGGCAATCGTTGTCCTGTCCCAGGGCATGGCCAGCGGTTACAGGTATGACCGTGCGCATGCTGGACTTCCTGGGCGAGGCGCTGGCTTCCTCGTCTCGCGCTTGGGTCATCGGGTCAGCCGGTAGGAGCGCCAGGGTGCTGTCTCGCGGGGGAGGAGGCCGATGGGCGGCGCGTCGCCCGGGGCCGTATCGGCCTCGGGGTCCCGGGGTTACAGCCGCTGGGCGAGCAGCGGCCTGCGGGTTGCGGCCCTGGCAGCGAGCGTGGCGATCACGACGAGCCCTGCGATGGCGGGCAGCCAGCGCAGCGGCAGGGTTTGCAGGTGGAGGAGCTGGCTGGCGGGGGTGAGGGTGAGCAGGGTCCCGGTCGCGATGGCGGCGAGCACCCAGGCGGGGAAGGCGGGGTTGGCCCGCCAGGGCAGGGCGGGCTGGGCGCGCAGCATCCAGGCGATCAGGGCGTGGGCAGCCAGCCAGGCCAGAACCGCGGCGGCGCGGGCTTGGCCGGTGGTGGCGCCAGCGTGGGCGAGCAGCAGGTAGGCGGGCAGCACGGCGAGGGTGACCGCGGTGGTCGTGATGGCGGCGAGGACGCTGGCGTCGAGGAATCCGGTGCCGGGCGGGCGGGGCGGGCGGTGCATGGCGCCGGGGGCGGCGGGTTCGGCGACGAACGCGGCCGAGGCGCCGAGGTCCATGAATAGCTCGAGCAGCACGATCTGCACCGGCTGGAACACGATCGGCAGGCCGGCGGCGAGCGCGGCGACCAGGATGGTGACCAGGGCGAGCTTGGCGCCGAGGTAGAAGGCGACGGCGCGGCGCAGCTGGGCGGTGATGTTGCGGCCTTTGGCGATGGCGGCGGTCACGGTGGGGTAGGCGTCGTCGGTGAGGATCATCCCGGCGGCGGCGCGGGCCAGGTCGGCGCCGTGGCGGCCCAGCGCGATGCCGACGTTGGCGGCGGCCAGGGCGGGCGCGTCGTTGGCGCCGTCGCCGGTGACCGCGACGATCTCGCCGCGCCGCTGGAGCAGCTGAACGGTGCGGTGCTTGAGGGCGGGGGTGGCGCGGGCGATCACCGCTCCGTGCCGCAGCCGGGGCTCCAGCTCGGCGTCGGGCATGGCGTCGGCGTCGCCGCTGGGGAGGACCTGGCCGGGGGGGAGCCCGGCCTGGGCGGCGACCGCGGCGGCGGTGGCGGGGTGGTCGCCGGTGACCACGATGGTGGACACCCCAGCGGCGGTGAGCGCGGTGATCGCGGCGGGCACGCCACCGCGGAGGGGGTCGGTGAACGCGGCCAGCCCCACGTAGTCCAGCTCGCGTTCGGCGGCGTCCCGGCCGGTGGGCACCTCGGCGAGGCGGCGGCGGCCGAAGCCGATGACCCGCAGCCCCTGCACGGTCAGCTGGGCCAGCGTGACCGTCACGCCGGCCCGGGCCGCTGGGTCGAGGGTGGAGCGTTCCAGGACGGCTTCCGGGGCGCCGGACACCGCCAGGATGATCCCTCCGTCGCTGGTGTGCCGGGCGCGGGAGACCAGCTTGCGGGCGGGGTCGAACGGGAACACCGCGATCTCATCCCCGCCGGGTGTGATGCCGTCTTCGGCGGCGGCCTGGGCGACCTCGGTTTCCATGGGCTCGCGGCGGGTTTGCTGCTGCGGCTGGCTGGCCACCGCGGTGGCCAGGACGGCGCGGCGGTCCCCGCTGATGGCGGCCAGCCGGAGCCGGTTCTCGGTCAGAGTGCCGGTCTTGTCGGTGACCACGGTCGTGACCGCGCCCAGGGTTTCCCCGGCCCGCAGCCGGCGCAGCAGCGCCCCCTGCCGGGCCAGCTGCCGGCCGCCGAGGGCAAGCAGCAGCGTGATCAGGATCGGCAGCTCCTCCGGGACGGTGGCGAACGCGACCGTCAGGCCCGCGAGCAGCATGTCACGCCACGGCTGCCCGGCGGCCAGGCCCACCGCGGGCACCAGCACGCTGGCGGCGATCGCCGCCACCAGCACGGCGCGGGCCAGCTGCGACATCGCCGATTGCAGCGGCGTCGGCGGCTCGCGGGTTTCCGCGGCCAGCTTGCCCAGCTTGCCCAGCTCGGTCGCCTGGCCGGTGGCCACGACGACCGCGGTGCCCTCCCCAGCGGCGACCGCGGTCCCGGCGTGCAGCAGGCTGGACCGCCCCGCCAGCCCGGTCCCTGCGGGGACTGGCTGCTCGCTCTTGCCCACCGGCTCGGCCTCGCCGGTCAGCGTGGACTCGTCTGCCCGCAGCCCCCGGGCTTCCAGCACCCGGGCGTCGGCGGGCGCGATGTCTCCGGCCTCCACCGCCACCACGTCGCCGGGCGCGAGGCTGGCCGCTGGGACTTCTGTGGTCCAGCCCTCGCGCTGGAGCCGGGCGGTGGGCGCGGTCATCGCCCGCAGTGCCTCGATCGCCCGGGCCGCCCGCATTTCGGTGATCGTCTCGGTGACCGCGACCGCGGCGATGACCGCGGCGATCGCGATCGCGTCTCGTAGCTCCCCGAACACCGCCGATAGCACCGCCACCGCGGCCAGCAGCAGCTGCAGCGGCTCGGTGAACCACTCGCCCAGCTCCTCCCACCACGGTTCCCGCCTGCGCGGGCCTTCCGGGAGGTTCGTGCCGCACGCAGCCAGCCGCCGCGCGTGCTCCGAATCGGCCAGCCCGGCCGGGCCGGACTCCAGGCGCGCCAGCACCGCCCAGGCGTCCAGGGCATGCCAGCACGCCTCGTCCTCGCCCGGCAGCGGTGTCACCGCAGCAGGCGCGGTCGGCGGGCTGTTGCCGGTCTCAGCGCCCGCCATCACGGCCGCAGATGGGGCGGGGAGGGGTTCACGACCGCCGCCTGCTCATTCCAGCGGCCCGGGGTAGGCCGCCTCGGCGCGGACCGCGAGCCGGCCGGTCTGGCGCCGGACCAGCAGCAGCATGCCGGCGATAGTGACAACCGCGGCGCCGGCGAGCACCCAGGTGATCGTGCCCGACGCCCGCTGCAGGGCGCTGCCGGCCAGGTAGGCGGCCAGCGTGAAGATGGCCGCCCATAGGATCCCGCCGGAGGCGTTGGCGGCCAGGAACTTCCGCCAGCGCATCTTGCTGGTGCCGGCCAGGAACGCCGCGTAGGTGCGCAGGACGGAGACGAACCGGCCGAAGAACACGACCTTCCCGCCGTGGGTGTCGAACAGGTACCGGGCGATCTTCAGCTTCCGCTCATCCAGCCGTACTTTGTGCCCGTACCGGCGGGCCAGCCGGTAGCCGCCCTTGTCGCCGATCCAGTAGCCGATGTTGTCCCCGATGATCGCGCCCGCGGTGGCGACGGCGAAGATCAGCCACGGCGACAGCCGGTGGGTGTGCCCGGCGTAGACACCCGCGGTGATCAACGCGGTCTCGCCGGGCAGCGGGATGCCCAGGCTTTCCCCGCCCACCAGGGCGAACAGCGCCAGGTAGCCGTAGGCAGTGATGAGGTGGCTGATGTTCACCCGGGACCCCCCGCGGGTTGTTCGCGGGCCTGGTAGACCTGCTCGGCGAAGCGCTCGAGGGCCTCGGCGCACTCCTTCAGCCGCCGTTCGGCGTCCGGGGCGCTCGGGGCGCCGAACAGGTCCCGGGCCCGGATCGTGCGGTACCAGCGGCGCAGCCGCTCCAGGCTTTCCTCCTCCTCATCCAGCTCGGCGAGGGTCAGCTTGCCCTTGGCGACTTCGCCGGCCAGCTCGGCCTCAAACTTGCCGCAGTCGCCCACGAACTCGCCCCATTCGGCCTCGCGCTGCTCGGTGAACAGGGCCTCCAACTGGGATTGGCTGGCTTCATCGTCGGCGACCGCGAGCACCACCGGCTGGCCGCCCGCGGTCTTGATGGCCTCGATCACCTGGGCGAACCCGCCGTCGAAGCGCTCGCCCTCCGGCAGCGCCCAGGTGCCTTGCTGCAGCGCAACGGCACCGAGCCGGCGCAGCTCGCGCCAGACCGCCACCCGGTGGCGGGACGGCTCGGGGGGAAGACGGTAGGTGATCACCCGCCAGGACACCGGCTCACCTCACCTCCGGCAGGCTCACACCCCTCGCTTCCCGGGGCCCGGACGGGCCTGCGGCGCTCGCCATCCCGGCCGCCAGCGCTGCCTCTTCGCGGCGCACGTCGTCCGCCAGGCTGCTCACCGCAGGCCGCGACCTCCAGGCCAGCGCCGCGGCCGCGGCGCCCTGGATCTGGCCGGCCGCCGAGATCAGGCCCGTGACCTGGGATGAGGCGGGCCCCAGCTCGCCGCCGGCCGCCGTGGCCCGCCCCGCGATGGCCAGTGAGCGGCCGGCATCGCCCGCGGCCTGGCGTAGGCGCCCGCACAAGGCGTCCAGGTCACCGACCGGTGCGCCGCCGTCACGGGCCGCCGCCACGGCGTGCTCGGCCGCGCTCACCGCCCGCCACAGCTGCCGCCGGGCCCGGCCAGCCGAGATCCAGCGGCGATCGGGCAGCGGCCGTGACCACAGCCACCGGGCCCCCGCGCTGGCGGCCCCGGCTGCGCCCTGGCGGGCCCGCCCCGCCACGGCCTGGCCCATGGCTTCCAGGCGGCGGGCGGCCCTGCGCCGCAGCCACCACGCCCCGGCGAACGCCACCCCGGCCAGCAAGACCCCGGCGATCACCGCGCCGGCCAGCAGCACACCGGCCCCGGCAGCAACTGATGACAACATGCCCGCACTCCCATCACCGGCCTGAGCCAGCCGCCCACGTCAACGCCGGCGGCCTGCTAGTCTCCATGTTCGCAGCACGGCGTAACGCGTGCTACAGCCCCGATGGTAATCCAGCGCACAAGCTGTCCGTACGAACCCGCCCCAGCCGCGCCTTCGCCCAGGCCGGGGCCGGCCGCGCGCGGCACGAGACCCTTGAGGATCCGCCATGTCGTACCTGCAGGCGTTCGTGATCGCCCTCGTGCAGGGCGTGACCGAGCTGTTCCCGGTCTCCAGCCTGGGCCACTCCGTGCTCATCCCCGCCTGGATCGGCGGCAGCTGGCAGACCCTGGTCACCCAGTCCTCCCAGGCCAGCAGCGAGACATCGTTCTACCTGGCCTACATCGTGGCCCTGCACTGCGCCACCGCGCTGGCCCTACTGTGGTTCTTCCGCGCCGACTGGGCGCGGATCATCCGCGGGCTGCTCGCCAGCCTGCTCCGCGCCCTGCGCGAACGGCACCTGGCCATCGAGGGCACCGACGAGCGGCTGGCCTGGATGATCGTGCTGGCCACCATCCCGGTCGGGCTCACCGGCGTCGCCCTGGAGCACACCTTCCGGACCATCTTCGCCAAGCCCGCCGCCGCCGCGGTGTTCCTGTTCATCAACGGGCTGGTGCTGCTGGCCGCCGAGCGGCTCCGCCGGGCCAGGCCGCCCGGCCAGGTGCCAGCCGAGCCCGTCTCAGCCCAGGCAGGCAACCCGCCGGGCGCGCACGCCAAGCGGGCCGGAGGCCGGCAGCTGGCCGAGATCCGCGCCGCCCAGACCTCGGACGCCCGGATCGCCCGGCTGTCGTTCCGCGACAGCCTCTACGTCGGGCTGCTGCAGATCACCGCCCTGTTCGCCGGGATCAGCCGCTCGGGGGTCACCATGGCCGGCGGCCTGTGGCGCGGCCTGGACCACGAAGACGCCGCCCGGTTCGCGTTCCTGCTCGCCACCCCCCCGATCCTGGCCGCCGGGGTCCTCAAGCTCCCCTCCCTGGCCGGAACCGCCGGCGCGCACATCCACGGCCAGATCCTGCTCGGCGTCGTGGTCACCGCCATCACCGCCTACCTCTCAGTGCGGTTCCTGCTGCGCTACTTCCAGACCCGCACCCTCACCCCATTCGCCATCTACTGCCTCGCCCTCGGCGCCGCCAGCATCATCCGCTTCGCCATCTGACCGAGGGCCAGCACCTGACCGACCGCGGTTCCAGGGGGCGGGCCGGGCACCAAGGGCCGCCGTGGACTCGCGCGGATCCGCGCCGCCGCGGCCGCTGGCACGGGTGTCAGCGGGTGGCCCGGCTGATGCGCCGCGCCGGGTGCGGCACCGCGCCCGGGGCGGTGAACGACGAGCACGAGCCTGTGCCGGGACTTCATTTCCAGGATGTCTCGCCGTGGCGGTGCCCGTGAGGGCCCCGGGTCCGGGCTCACCTTCCGGCCGTCACCCGCGGACCACCGGGGGCGGTCCGCGGCCACGCCGGCGGGAGAGGACCCAGAAGACCGCGAGCGCGGCGGCGCCTAGTGCGGCGACGGCCAGCGTGGCGCCGAGCCCGCTGCGCGGCAGTTGCAGCGCGTAGAAGCGGCGCACCGCGGGTACCGGGAACAGCAGCGCGAAGCCGGCCAGTACCGCGCCTACTAGGACGATCTTGCGCCAGGTCAGCGGGGCGGCGAGCAGGATCAGCACGCACAGGCTGAGGATGAGGGTGACCAGGGTGGCGGCGGTGCGCTGCTGGACCAGCGGCAGGCCGCGCGCCCGGGCCAGGGCGTAGGCGGCGAGTGTGGCCGCGGCGATGATGCTGCCGGCCGGGATGGCGAAGCGCAGCACCCGGCCGGTGAACCCGGGCAGGTAGCGGCGCGTGTTCGGCGCGCGCGCGAGGAAGAAGGCCGGCACGCCGATGGCCAGGGTGTCGATGATCGTGAGGTGGCGGGGCAGGAACGGGTAGGGCAGCAGCGTGGCGCCGGCGGCTACCGCCAGCAGCGTCGCCCAGACCGTCTTGGTGATGAACAAGTTGGCGACGCGTTCGATGTTGGCCGTCACCCGGCGGCCTTCGGCGACGACGCCGGGCAGGGTGGCGAACCGGCTGTCGAGCAGCACCAGTTCGGCGACCGCCTTGGTCGCCGGCGCGCCCGAGCCCATGGCGATGCCGATATCGGCGAGCTTGAGCGCCAGCACGTCGTTGACGCCGTCGCCGGTCATCGCCACCGTGTGGCCGCGGGCCTGCAGGGCGGTGACCATCGCCTGTTTCTGCTGCGGGGTGACCCGGCCGAAGACCGAGCGCTCCTCCAGCAGGGCGCCGAGCGCGCCGGGGTCCTCGGGCAGATCCCGCGCATCGGCCGGCCTGCCGGCGTGGGGCAGGCCGGCGCGCGCCGCGACGGCGCTGACGGTGAGCGGGCTGTCCCCGGAGATCACTTTCAGCGCCACGCCCTGCGCCGCGAAGTAGGCGATGGTCTGTGCGGCGTCGGATCTCAGCCGCTCGGTGAGCAGGACGAAGGCCGCCGCCCGCAGGCCCTGCGGGAGCCACTCGCCGTCCACCGGGCCCGCGGCGCGCGCCAGCACCAGGACGCGCCGGCCGCTGGCGGCCAGCCCGGCGGCCTGCGACAGCTGGTCCCGCTGGCCGCCGGGCAGCACGATCTCGGGTGCCCCCGGCACCCAGGTGCCGTGGCCGGCGAAGCTGGCCGCGCTCCACTTGCGCGCCGACGAGAACGGCACGGCTGCCTGCCGCGGCCACCCGCCCGGCGGCGAGAAGACCTGCCCGATCGCGGCCAGCGTCGCGTTGCGGTTCTCGTCGCCGGCCAGCGCCCCCAGCGCCGCCTCGGCCGGCGCCTGGCCGTCGAGCCGGATCAGGCTGCCGAACGCGATGGTGCCGTCGGTGAGGGTGCCGGTCTTGTCCAGGCACACCACGTCCACCCGGGCCAGGCCCTCGACCGCGGGAAGCTGCTGCACCAGCACCCGGCGCCGGGCGAGCGTGACCGCGGCCACGCCGAAGGCGACACTGGTCAGCAGCACCAGTCCCTGGGGGACCATGCCGACCAGCGCCGCGACCGTCCCGCTGGCGGCCTCCCGCACCGCCTGACGGCCGTGGATCTGGCTGATGACCAGCAGCACGGCCACCGGCGGGATCGCCCACGTGACGTAGCGCAAAATCCGGTTGATGCCGTCCACCAGCTCCGAGCGCACGGGCGCGGCGCCTGGACGGCGGTGCGCGCCGCAGGGCGGTGCGCCGAGGCGTCGGCGCACCGCCCCTCCCGGTCCTGAATGAGGTTAGGGAGCGGCGAGCCTCGCGGCGTCGCCGAGGTTGGAGTTCCCTTCGAGGAATGAGATGCCGGCGACTTCGCTGGCGTGGGGGCCGGTGTACCGGAGCACGTACAGGCCGTTGCGGATGTCGATGGCGTAGATCAGCCCGTTTCGGATGATCGGGTAGCTCCAGAACACCACCTTGTTGGGCCCGCGGCTCAGCGCCGGGTCCTCCAGCGCCACCTTGTTCAGCGGCTTGGGCAAGAAGAAGCCGGCCTGGGCCGGGTTGGCCGGGTCCGACAGGTTGATGGCCTGTATCCCGCCCGAGTGCCAGTCCACGAGGGCGAGGTCGGGCAGCACGGTGGGGTTGTGGGAGGAATAGCTCGTGAATTGCTCGGTGAGCGCGTCGTCGCGGGTGCTGCCGCAGAACGACGGCTGGTCCTCGGCGATCTTGTACTCGCCCACGATCGTGGGATGCGCGGGGTCGGCGACGTCGATGATCCGCACCCACCCCCACGGGCAGCCGAAGCTCGGGTCGGTGAAGGTGCCATAGACCTCGTCGGTGGTCAGGGCGTAATGCGTGCCCGGGATGGGGACCGCCGAGTGCCCGTTCGGGCACGTCTTGAAGCAATTGGCCGGGACGGCGGCCGGGTCGAGCGGCGTCTGCTCCCACACCGGCCGGTTCACCGGGTCGGTGAGCAGGTCATTATGCAGATCGATGACCGAGGTGGGCGGGCTGGGCGCGTTGACCACCGAACTGGTGTCCAGCACCAGGAACTGCCCGGCCTCTTGCGCCAGGAAGGTGGTCTTCCCGTCGACGGTGGGTGCCATGGAGTGGGTGATCAGGTTGCAGTCGTAGGGCCCGCACCCGGTTGGGCTGGTCGGGTCGAAGGGATAGTTGGTCTGGCCGGTTCCCGGATACAGGTCGTTCCAGTTGCCTTCGGCAACTTCCTTTACCGGGCCTCCGCCGGGCACCTGGCTGATGTCCACGACCATCATGTTCGGGATGGCGGGGTCCGCTGAAATGGTGGGCGTGGAGATCCACAGCAGCGCGCGGTTGGCGTTGTTGGGATCGGTCCACAAGAACATCTCGTGCGGTTTCACCTTCAGCCCGGCTGCCGAGGTCGGCACATAACTCTCGATGAACCTGGGGTGCACCGGGTCGGTGAGGTCGAAGAACTCGAAGTTGAACGGGAACTGGGTGTCGTTGCCCGCCGGGCAGGCGTGGATCACGTGGCTGCACCGGAAGGTCATCACCATCAGCAGCTTCTGCTGCGGCCACACCCGCAGCTCACGGGTGGTGATGCCGACGTTGCCCGCGAACGGGGGCCCGATCTCCCCGACGATGTCGGGCTGGCTGGGGTCGGCGATGTTGAGGATCAATATGCCTGGGTGCACGTGAGTGCACCCGGTGCTGCCATCAGGGCAGGTGCTGGAGCCGTCGCTGCGGTTGCCGACGTAAAGGTAGTTTCCGAAAATCGCTGGCGCCGCGTTCATCCCCCGGTGGTACAGCGGATTGCGGCCTACCAGCTGGAAGTTGCTGGACGTGCCGGGGATGGCCGGCGGGGTGCCGGATGTGGCAACTGCGGGAGAGGTAGCCGCGATGACGCCCGCCATTAATGCGGCGGTGCCCGTCAGCGCGACCAGGAGCCGTGATCGCATGATCCCTCCAGTTCGATTGGATCAGCTCCGGGTTCCACACGGTTTCCTGACCTCTTATCGCCTCCCTTCCTCAGGCACGATTGGAGGGCCTCCGCGCAACCCTCATGCGGCGGCGGAGGCGGGGTCCGTTATCGGGCGGTGCCCTGGCGGCCCAGCGGCAACCTCGCCAGTCAAGGAGGCCTCGCGAGTGAGGGAGGCATCGCGGCCAAGAGAAGGGGGGCTCCGGCGTCGTCCACGTCGCACTGGGTGTGCGTTTCGCCAGTTCAGCCGCACTCCATAGCAAGGAATGCCATCTCCCTAAGTCCCTCGACCACAGCCGCAGGGCTTCGGCCATAGTAAATACGCGACACGTCGCCTGTCCATGACCGGCCCCGCCCCGGCCCCGGCCGCCCCCCAGCCCCGCTGCACCGACCGGGGTGGCAGCGAGTCGTCCTGGCCATCGACCGCGGCGGCCTCGGACTCCACAGATAGTCGCAGCCGGTCCACGTGGTCGCCGCTGCGCGTTTGCTGTTGCGCGGGAGCTTGAGGCGGCGGCGCATGACGCCCGGGTGGCGTTCGACTGCGTCGCCCTTGGCGACATCGACCGGGCCCACACCAGCGCGCTGACCGCACGGGCGGCTGCCGATGCGGCGGTGACCGCGCTGCAGGCGGCCAGCGAGGCTGCCGGCTCCTGATGCCCGGACGGGCCGCTGATATGCGGCGGCGCGTGCCTGTCTTGACCGGGGCCGAAAGCGGGTCAGCGCGGATCGAACGTGGTCACCGGGGCGGCGGCCCCGATGGCGGATCCTTGTCGGTGGCAGAAGGGCGGCGCATCAGGCGATCCCTCATCAGGCTGGACCCGGTATCACGCTCGGCAGTCACAAAGCCGCAACCCGCCCAGACCCGGGAACGTGAACGCGCCCGCAGCGGCCCGCATGTGCGTTCGACTTCAGGCGCCTGCACCGGCTCATTGACGCGCCAGATATTCGCGGGTGGACCATCGGCATGGATCCAGGCCTGGGCCGCCAGGCGGCCCGTGCTCTGGTCGGCTCCTTCGCCAGGTCGCAGCGTTGCGCGACCCTGAGATGACGGCGCTCGCTGCTCGGGGCAGCGTCCGGCACATCCCCATCTGGCGGCGTTACTGGCCGGGGAGGCCGGGCAGCTAGCGGCGCCGCCGCCGGCCGAGTCCCGCCGGGGAAGCCCGCACCCGTCCCAGGCTCGGCACGTGGTCATGGTGTGTAGCACGCGGGCCAGCGGGTAGGAGTACCTGTTCTCTTCCTGCTCCCGGGGAGAAGGCTCACGGAATGGAGTGACCCGTGATGCGAGCCACCGTGGTGTATGAGAGCTTGTTCGGCAGCACCCGGGAGGTAGCCGAGGCGGTCGCGGAAGGCCTGCGGGCCGCGGCACCGGGCGCGGCGGTGGACTGCAGGCCGGTGGTGGATGCCGGGCCCGCCCTCGGCCAGGTGGATCTGCTCGTGGTGGGCGGGCCGACGCACTTTCTGGGGATGAGCTCGCAGCGCAGCCGGCGCATAGTGCGCCAGTATCAGGAGCGGGCCGGCGGGCGCCGTCCCCGCCAGGCGGCGGGGAAACACCCGGCCGGTCCCGGGGTGCGGGAGTGGCTGGCGGCCCTGCCCAGGCGCCAGGTCGCCGCCGGGCGGCGGCGTTCGATACCAGGCTGACCACCTTGTTCCCCGGCAGCGCCGCCCGGCTTATCGCGCGGAGCCTGGAAGACCACGGCTATGAGGTGATCACCCGCCCGGAGGGGTTTCTGGTGGAGAACATGCTGGGGCCGCCGAGTGCGGGGGAACGCGACCGGGCGCGGGCGTGGGGATCGGCACTCGCCGGGTTCCTTCGGCCGGCACACCAGGCGTCATCGCAGGGCTCCGGAGAACCCGCCCCGGGGGGACGTCCTGTCCGGCCGGGCGCATGACCGCGGCCACGATCACCTAGACAGGCGGCCGGACGCCGCCGGCAGCCCCGCAGTGCCCGGCAGCAGACCGGCCCCGCTAACCCCGGTGACGCCCCGCCATGACTCCGATCAAGCACGTTTGCCCAGGTCAAAGGAGTACGCGGCTGCCCCTTCCGGAGCCGTGCACGCAACATGTGAGAGCGCCACGAGTGGTCGGCATCGCCCGCGCTGTGCATGCGGATCATTAGCGGCCACGGCAATGCCTGCAACTGGATCAGGCGAATACGCGCCGGACTCGCCGAGCTCGCGCGCGGCAGGCCTGGTCATGTGCGATCCGGCCGGCCGCATACCAGACAGCTACGGCGTCGGCGCGGTGCTTGAGCCAGGCGTTGTCCTTGACGGCGCCGAGGTAGCGGAGTCTGAGGCGCCGCCCGCCGCGGCTGGCAGCCTGGAGGATGACCCGTGCCCCGCTGGGCCGGTACCTCTTGCAGTCCTCGCGCGGTCCCGGGTGGGCCGCCCGGCGGCGCGGCCAGCACGCAGGAGACCCGTACCGGCCAGGCGATGCCGTGGTGGGTGCCGCCGCGCCCGCACTGGCACTCCGGCCGGAAATGCCGGCCGGCATGAGTCGTCAAAAGTAAGGGCCGTGGTGACAACGACCAGGCGCTCACCCTTGATCAGGTGGCCGCCTCAGCTCGCCGCCAGCCAGATCAGCGCGGCGACCAGGATCGCGACGAAGAACACCACCACGATGACGGCGGCCGGGATTGCGCGGTCCCTGTGGTCTTGCTTGTGCACGTCAGTCCCTCTTGCCGTTGATGGCGCCGGGCACGGCGCGGCAGACGAGCCTGGAGCCGCTGCGCTCGCGGCTTCGGCTGCCCCGGGCAGCGCTTGCAGTTGCCGAACCTACGCTTGTTCGATCCGGCGCGCCCTGGTCGCGATGCTCTTGCTGGGCCTGCAGGTGGGCCAGAAGGCCATCTATGGTCGAGGACACTGCTCGCGCTGGCGTCAGACACGACTCAGCGGACCTCGGCAGCGCGGTACGCGCCAGCGCGAGCGGCGGCGGATGACCATCGCCTCGCTCGCCCGCAAGGTTGGAGTCAGTGCCGCCGCGATCAGCCAGATCGAATCGGGCGCCGTCCAGCCCTCAGTAGCCACCCTGCGCAAGCTAGCCGCATCGCTTGAGATACCGGTATTCAGGTTATTTCTGCCGGTCGAGTCAGAGGCGGTCAAGGTAGTCTGGCACACGGACCGGATTACCATCGGCAGGCCGTGGTCAGGGGCGCGCTACCAGCTGCTGAGCCCGTCGGTGCAAGGCCAGCTGGAAGTCATGGAAGTCAGCATGGATCCAGGCCAGGACTCGGCTCGCGAGCTGCTCAGCCATGCCCGCGAGGAATGCCTGGTCGTGATCACCGGGCGTGGCGCGCTCGAGTTCAGCGACGCGGTCATCGACCTGCGGGCCGGCGATGCCGCGACCTTCCAGGGCAGCATTCCGCATCGGCTCCGCAACATCGGCCGCCGCCGGCTGACGGTCTTGTCATCATCAAGCCGCCGTCGGTCTGACGGTGAGCCGCGCGACCGGCGACCGATTCAGGGACAGCTCCAACGCCAGACCAGCGGTTCCAGACCAGCAGTTCTAGGGCTAAC
>Ga0137373_10004372_pt1 | contig 15432 bp, 16 predicted proteins | sample SagtaG_5_FD_104912 | JGI IMG/M metagenome (GOLD analysis project Ga0137373, IMG submission 104912) | Vadose zone soil microbial communities from Sagehorn Ranch, Mendocino, California, USA - Sage1_R_80_16 metaG | ecosystem: Environmental > Terrestrial > Soil > Vadose zone | place: USA...
GAGTTGTCGCGGCCTCGCGTCACGGCTGCGACGATGATCGGCGCTCCGGAGACGCGGGCGAGCGCGGCGGCGATGGTCGGGAACGCGGTGCGCACCCCGAAGAACGTCGCTTGGACATTGTCGAGCTCGTGAGCGCGCGGGCCTAGATCCATCATGAAGCCGACCATCTCATTCCGGCGCAGCGCGGCAAGCACGCGGCGCGTCGCACCCTCGGGTGGAAGGATCACGACGTTCTTGTGCTCGCGGTTCGCCACGAGGAAGTCCATGAGGCGTGTGTTCTCGAGCTCGTCGGCGACGACGGTGAGAGGGATCTCCTGCGCGATGCGGGCGCCGCCGATCTCGAAGTTGCCGAAGTGCGCCGAGACGAAGATGATCCCGCGGCCCCGTTCGCGTGCCGCTTGCAGATGGCCGAGCGACGCCGGATCGATCTTAACCAGCTCGTGCAGCTCAGCGCGACCCATCGACGGGAACCGCATGATCTCGGTCAGGTACTTGCCGAAGTTCCGGAAGGCGCGTCGGGATACGCGCGCCACCTCGGGGTCGCCGGCCGATCGTCCGAGGACGACGGCGAAGTTGCTCTTCGTGATCTCGCGCCTCCGCCGCCAGACGAGGTAGGCGAACTCGCCGCCAACGACGGCTCCCCAGTAGACCAGTCGAGCTGGGAGGCGCTGCACCAGCGCGGCCGCGACACGCCACGACCAGTAGAGACCATCGAAGGGGACGCGCAGCCGCACTAGGCCTTCCCCGAGAGCGTCGTCTGGTCGCTGCCTTTGATGTACGACTCGACGCCCTCGCGCGCCTTGTCGTCGTGGATCTGGCGTGGCGGCGACTTCATGAAGTACGCCGACGGCGCCACGATCGTGCCGCCGAGGCCGCGATCGAGGGCGAGCTTGCAGCAGCGGATCGCGTCGATGACGACGCCGGCGCTGTTCGGCGAGTCCCAAACCTCGAGCTTGACTTCGACGTTGAGTGGCACGTCGCCGAAGGTCGTGCCCTCCATCCGGATGTAGCACCATTTCCGGTCCAGCAGCCACGGCACGTAGTCGGACGGGCCGACGTGGACGTCATCTGGATCCAGAGGGTAGTCGAGCATGCTCGTGACCGCGTTCGTCTTGCTGATCTTCTTCGACTCGAGACGCTCGCGCTCGAGCATGTTCAGGAAGTCGGTGTTACCCCCGAAGTTCAGCTGGTACGTTCGGTCTAGTCGCACGCCGCGGTCCATGAAGAGTCGAGTGAGCACGCGGTGCGTGATAGTGGCACCGACCTGCGATTTGATGTCGTCGCCGATGATCGGCAATCCTTTGGCAGCGAAGCGCTTCTGCCAGTACAGCTCGCGCGCGATGAAGACGGGGATGCAGTTGATGAACGCACAACCCGCCTCAAGGACCTGCTCGACGTACCACTTCGTCGCCTCCTCGCTGCCAACCGGAAGGTAGGAGACGACGACGTCGGTCTTCGTGTCGCGCAGGATCTTCACGATGTCCGCGGTCTCGCCGGTCGCCTTGATGACGACCTTCGAGAGGTACTTGCCGATGCCGTCGTGGGTCATGCCGCGGCTGACCTTCACGCCGGTCTTGGGAACGTCCGCGAAGCGATAGGTGTTGTTCGGCTTCGCATAGATCGCATCGGCGAGGTCTTTGCCCACCTTGTTCTTGTCGACGTCGAAGGCGGCGACGAACTCGACGTCTCGGATGTGGTAGCCACCCAGATCGACGTGCATGATCCCGGGGATAGGATCTCCGGACTTGGCGTTCCGGTAGTAGTGCACGCCTTGCACGAGTGAGCTCGCGCAGTTCCCGACGCCGATGATCGCGACGCGGATCTTGCGACCGCCGGCGCCGCGACCCGTGGTCCGTTTCTTCGCTGGCATCTGTTACTTCAACCTTTCTTGTCATTGAGCGCCGTCGCCATATGGGCGATGCGCTGGATGACTGTGATGGTCGCGAGGAGCGCAGCGACGGCGACCGCCGCGGCGAAGAGCTGGGGATTGCCGGTGACGGCCCAAGCCGCCACGCCGATCAGATAGACCGCGATGCGCGCCTCGCGCGGCGCCAGGCCCACGCTCGCGCCCTCGCCGAGGGACTCCGCCTTGGCGCGGACATAGCTCACGAGGAAGGACCCGACGAGCAGCGCGAGACCGCTCCAGAACAGGACATGGGCGGTGGCGCCCGTTGGGAGGATGGAGCGGGGATCGAATATCGAAGCACCGAGGTAGACGGCAGCGATCGCTAGGGCCGCGTCCGAGAGACGGTCGAGCGTCGAGTCGAGGAATGCGCCGAAGGGCGTGCCGCCGCCGGCCGCGCGCGCGATCTGCCCATCCAGCGTGTCGCTGAGCGTCCCAAGCAGCAACACCAGCAGCGCCGCTGCCGGCTGGCCGGCCGCAAGCAGCGCAGCGCCGCCGACGGTGACAAAGAAGCCCACCACGGTGACGGCATTAGCGCTCACACCGAGCGCGTGTAGTCGCCGCGCTATCGGCGCGACGCCTCCCCGGGTCGTCCTGGCGAGGCGGTCCGGGACGATGCTCACGAGACCCGGTTCATCAGCGCGCGGAAGCCGCGCTCCTGCATCTCGGTGAAGTGCTCCCGGTCGAACGAGCAGCGCACCTCGCGACCAACGCGCTCGGTCCGCACGATGCCGGCTCCCGTAAGGCGCCGGAGGTGCCACGACATGAGCGGCGCGCTGATCCGCAGGCGCCGCACGAGCTCCGAGACAGGGAACTCACCTTCGGTCGCGAGGATCTGCACGACCCGAAGCCGCGTGACGTCGCCGAGCGCGCGGTGGAACGCCTTGAGCTCGCGGAGGTACGACTGACTGAGCATCGCTCCCCTTCACGACCAACATGATTGCCGCCCGTCAACCATCTTAAACAAACGTTGAAGTGTCGGCTAGGGAGCGTGGTCCGTGCGGGGGGAGGACTCCGTCGTGAGGAAGCCCTGTGCGAACGCCGCACCGAGCGGCCATCCCGCGAGGCGCATGATCACGAGGAACCATGACAGGACGATCGTGCCGCGTAGCTGCCCCGCCACGCTGTCGAAGCGCGGATCGTTCAGTGCGCCGACCCCGCCGACGGTGCCGGCCACGAGCGTGACGATGATGGGAAGGGTCATGTACGCGCCGAGCAGCGCGGTGCTGCGGTAGTGCGCGCCCGCGCGGGCGGCGTACGCGCCGCCCGCGAGCGGGCCGGCGAGGATGAGTGGCAGCGACACGAGTGCGGTGGCGAGCTCCGTGTCACCGAGCATCTGGGAGAGGAAGGGCGCCGGCCACAGGACGCCGGCGATGGTCGCGATCACGAATGCGAATCCGGCGGCGCGGACCAGACGTTCGGGAGGGCGCCACGGCAGGCGTGGCCGAAAGCCCCTTGCGATGAGACCGACGGCGATGCCAAGCACCAGCCCGCCAGCGAGCAGCACGAGCGCGGGCGGCGTGAAGAAGAACGCGTCACGGGTGCCATCGGACGCGCGTCCGGTGAACGTCACTCCGAGGAACCGGTTGATCACGAGCGCCCCATGAGCCGCAAGGCCGAGGAGCGCGAGCCGGACGAGCTCGCGGCGCGCGCCGAGCCCGAGCGTCGCCACGATGACTGCCGCGGCCACGCCCACCACGAGAGACTCGCCACTCAGATCGAACCGTGTGTTGACCAGACGCAGAAGACGGCCGACGAGCGCGACGGCGACATTCGCCAGCGTGCCCACACCGATCGCGTAGACCAGCGTCACTTGCGAGCGGTGCTGAAGATCTCCGCGAGCTCTTTGACGGTCTTCTCGGAGCGTCCCTGGCGGAACGCGTCCGCGACGCAGGTCTCCAGATGGTGCTCGAGCACGAGCGCGTCGACGCGCTCCAGCGCCTTCTCGATCGCCATCGTCTGTTTCAGGATGTCCACGCAGTACTTGTCCTCTTCGACGATGCGCTCGACCGCCTTGAGAGGCCGGCGATCGAGCGAAGCCTCGAGATGACATCTTTGCGGCTCTCCTCGTTCACGGTCGCATCCTATCCCTGGGGGGAGGAGAGGCGGTGTCAGAATCGGGTGATGCCGTCCGCCCAACCGCTCGCCGCGCGCATGCGTCCCCGCGACCTCGCTGAGTTCGTCGGGCAGCCGCACCTCGTGGGCCAGGACCGCATGCTCCGCCGCGCGATCGAGGCCGGGCAGATCCCGTCGATGATCCTGTGGGGACCGCCGGGGACCGGCAAGACGACGCTCGCCGCGATCGCGGCGCAGAAGGCGAAGGCCCGCTTCGTCGCGATCTCCGCGGTATCCAGCGGCGTCGTCGAACTGCGCAAGATCATCGAGGAGTCCCGCAAGCTGCGGCAGCTGACCAACCAGGGCACTGTCCTGTTCATCGACGAGATCCATCGCTTCAACAAGGCGCAGCAGGACGTCGTTCTGCCGTACGTCGAGAACGGCGACGTCACCTTCCTCGGCGCTACGACGGAGAACCCCTCGTTCGAAGTGAATTCCGCGCTCCTGTCGCGCTCGCGCGTATACGTGTTGCAGCCGCTTACGGAGGACGACGTGCGCACGATCGTGCGCCGTGCGATGACCGACGAGCGTGGGCTCGCCGGAAAGGTATCGCTCACACCGGATGCGGAGAACGCACTTGTCGCCGTCTCCAACGGGGATGCGCGCGTCGCCCTGAACGCGCTCGAGCTCGCGTTCGATGCGCTCACGCCAGGGCCGGACGGGCAGCGGGCGATCGAGCTGTCCGACGTCCGCGAGGCGATGCAGCGCCGCAGCCTGCTCTACGACCGCGCCGGCGACATGCACTACGACACGATCAGCGCGTTCATCAAGAGCGTGCGTGGCTCGGATCCCGACGCCGCGCTCTACTGGCTCATGCGGATGATCGACGCGGGCGAGGATCCGATGTTCATCGCGCGTCGCATCGTCATCCTCGCCGGCGAGGACATCGGGCTCGCGGATCCGCAGGCCCTGGTCATCGCGTCGGCGGCGCAGCAGGCGACGCATCTCATCGGGTTCCCCGAGGGGTGGTTCCCGCTGGCAGAGGCGACGGTCTATCTCGCGCTCGCACCGAAGTCGGATTCGCTGAAGCGCGGCCTTGGGGAGCTGCAGAAGGACCTCGCCGAGACCAGGGCCGACCCGGTCCCGCTGCACCTGCGCAACGCACCGACCCCGCTCATGTCGAAGCTCGGATACGGGAAGGACTACAAGTACGCGCACGACTACGAGGATCACGTCGCTCCGGACACGAGCTATCTGCCGGAGTCGCTCCAGGGCCGTCGCTACTACCTGCCGACGGAACTCGGAGCGGAGGCGAAGCTCAAGATGCGGCTCGAGGCCCTCCGCCGAAGCGTGCGAGGAACAGACCCAGCTCGAACAGCAGGTACATCGGGACCGAGACCAGGAGCTGATTGAACGGATCGGGGGTCGGCGTGATGATCGCGCCGACGATCAGGACGATCACGACGACGTAGCGCCGCTGCTTCGCGAGCCACGCGCGGTTCAGAACATGCACGCGCACAAGGGCGTAGATGAGCACCGGGACTTCGAACACGACGCCCATACCCAGGATGAACGTGGTCACGAAAGAGAGGTACTCCGACGCGCGCAGCTGGTTCTCGATGACTTCACTGCCGAAGCTGACCAGGAACTTCAGCGAGCTCGGCAAGAGGCCGAAGTAGCAAAAGAGCATCCCGCCCACGAAGAGCAGGAGCACGAACGGGCCGGCGGTGAGGGCGAAGCGTCGCTCGCCCGGATGCAGCGCGGGGTCGATGTACGCATAGATCTCGTAAAGGATGACCGGCATCGAGAGTGCGATGCCGCTGAACAGCGCCACCCGCATGTAGGTCGTGAAGTTTTCGGTCGGGCTCAGCGCGATGAGCTTGTCCACGCCCGCCGGGACCATGAGGATCTTGATGATGTCGGTCGCGTAGAAGAACGAGATCGCGGTCGTCGCGACCACCGCGATCGACGCCACCATGAGGCGGTCGCGGAACTCTTTCAGATGCTGGACGAGCGACAGTTCCTTGTCGCGCTCGGACATGGGTGTCACGCTAGCGTAGGTACACTTGACCCGTTCGCCCCCGTAGCTCAGTGGATAGAGCGGCGGCCTCCGAAGCCGTAGACAGGCGTTCGATCCGCCTCGGGGGTACAGAAAACGCTCGCGGCACGCCTTCTGCATCCACTACTTCTGATATTTCCGCGGAGGTGTTCACGTGGGCCTAATCGCATTCCTGCTCATCGGGCTCGTCGCCGGCTTCATCGCTCGCGCGCTCGTGCCCGGTCCGGACCCCATGGGCTGGCTCGGGACGATGGTCCTGGGCATCGTCGGGTCTCTCGTCGGTGGAACGCTCGCAGCGCTGCTGTTCGGCGGAACCCTCGAGATCTCAGCTGCCGGTCTTGTCGGCTCGATCATCGGCTCGATCATCGTGCTGTTGATCTGGCGAGCGGTCGGCAGCCGCGCGACGACTACGGTCTAGACCTAGTGACCCGGCTGCGGCTCCGCTGAGGGTCGCAGCTGGGTCACGGGTACCCAGTACTGGCCGAAGCGATTCTTCACCAGCCACTCCTCGCCGGTCGTCGAACCGCGGACGAGCTCACCCTCTTCCCACATGTCTTCGACCGGCGATCTGTAGAGCACCTGCGCGCCTTTGCGTAGCTCGAGTGTCGGTGCCATCAACGCTTCGGAACGATAATCGAGCGGCGTTCGCCGCTCTCATCTGCTTGGCGGGTTCGCTTCGCGCCCGCCGCAGTGACGGCTTCGTTCCCGGAGACACGACGGACGTACTCGCCGAACATCGGCTCGACGAATTCGTAGCGTCCCCGACCCAGCCGCGTCACGAGTCCGCGAGCTCGCAGCGCTTCGAGAGCGCGAAGGACCTCGGGGCGCGGCACCGCAGGCGTGGTATCCGAAGCGAAGAGCACGGCGCCCTGTGCCACGCGCGTCGCCACGAGCTGCAGGTACTTCTGCTTGCCGAGCTCCGACCAGTGGAGCGCGAACGGCCGTTCGAGCTCGCGCAGCGCCTGTTCGTACGCGATCGCGAGAAGGTCCGCGGTGACGACGCGCTGCGCGGCGTCGCGCATGAGGTAGTAGAGCGCGGCGCACACCTGCATCGTGTCCTGCGGATGTCCGCCCGTCGCGTCGAGCAGGCGGTCGACGCTGGTGTCGTCGATCGCGATCTTCTTCTCCGCGAACTTCTCGCGCAGATAGGTCAGCCAGTCGTCGGGTGCGATACCGAAGCGGTGCCCGCCGGCCTCGGCGAGATCGATCGGGACCGCGAAGCGGTAGAACGCTCGACCCTTCTCGCTGAAGAGCTGCTCGAGGATCCCCTCTTCCGAGCCGAGGAACGCGTAGGCGACCCCTTTCTGCGCCTGGAAATGCGTCCGCATGACGTCGAACACGCGCGGGCCGAGTCGGCCGGCCGCCTGGAACTCATCGAACGCGATCACCACGCGCCTTCCGGTCCGCGTCGCGAGCGCGCGCGGCAGGTCGAGCGCACCCTCGAAGAAGCGTTGTGCGTTCTTCTCGCGCGCGAGCTGGAGCGCGAGCTCGATGTGCTCGTATTTCACCTTGACCGAAGGGCGCATGCCGGCGGCGACCGCCTTGGCCTGTTCGAAGCTGCGCTCGACGCCCGAGACGTTCTCGAGCGCCGCATCGATGAGCCGCTCACCGAGACCGCGGATGTCCGTCGCTCCGAGGCAGTCGACGTACGCGGTGAGCGCGCCGCGGCGCTTCAGTCGTCGCAGGACCTCGAGGATGATCGACGTCTTGCCGATGCGGCGCGGCCCGGCGACGAGCACGTGATTGCCGTCGCTCAGGCGCTCGCTCAGACGACGGATGTACGTCTCGCGCCCGACAAGGTCGGACGCGGGCACCGGACCGCCGACCGGGAAGTGGGGTGGGGGAGCGCTCACGCGGCCGAACGGTCCTGGCATCGCGCGAATATACATGGAATGTATCAATAGGAATCACCTGATGCGTCCACGCGACTATGGGAGCATCGACGCGTGGGCTTCTTCCCCCGGCTCTTCCAGAAGCCAGACCCCGAGGAGCGACGGCGGCTGGAGCGCGCTGCCGCTGACATCGACCGCGAGCTCGCCGCAAATCTCGAGCTGACGTCTATGTTCGATCAGACCCACCAGGCCGTCGTCCTGGAGAACGGCGAATTTACGCGACACCGAGCGACGATCGCGATCGGGCTGACCGCCGCGCACGGGCTGCTGGTCGATCTGTACTCCCGGGTCCCCGACACGGAGTCAGCGATGGAGCGGCGTGGTCCCGCGAACACGCTCCGCGACGAGGATCGCATGCTCATCGAGACGTGGGAGGGCGATGCCCGGGCAGCCCAGCGCCAGCTCCGGGAGGCACTTGCGGCTCCACAAGTTTCGCCCTTCTCGGCCCTGCTCAAGCGTCTCCGGGGAGTGCTGCCGAGCAGGCGATGACCGCCCTGCTAATGGCACGAGGCGTGCATTCGTTACAACTTACGCATGGCAGCTACCGGCCGGTCCACGCTGGGACGCGCTTATCGCTCGTATCGCTTTCCACTGAGGAAAGGCGGGCGTCTTTCGCGTCGTCCCGGTGGCGGCCAGCGTCTGGGGCCTCTCGCCGGCGGCATCACCGCCTTCTTCCTGGCGATGCTGGCCATGGGCGGCGTCGCGGCAGCCGCGGTGTTCGGCTACTTCTCAGCCGATCTCCCCTCTGCCCAGGACCTTGTAAATGTCCCCGTCTCCCTCACGACGAAGATCTACGACCGTTCCGGAGAGCATCTCCTCTACACGCTCGAAGATGAGCGTCGCGAGCTCGTCGGCCTCGACGCCGTCCCGCAGAAGATGCAGGAGGCGACGATCGCCATCGAGGACAAGTCCTTCTGGACGAATCCGGGCGTCGACATCGGCGGGATCATCCGCGCGATGAACGCGAACGCCTCGACCGGGACCATCTCCCAGGGTGGCTCGACGATCACCCAGCAGCTCATAAAGACACGCCTGCTGACCGATGAGCCGACCTTCACACGCAAGATCAAAGAGGCGATCCTCGCCATCGAAGCCACCCGCACCTTTAGCAAGAAGCAGATCCTCGAGATGTACCTGAACCAGATCTATTACGGCAATCAGGCGTACGGGATCGAGGCGGCCGCGAAGACGTACTTCGATCAGCCCGACCTCATGAAGCTGACGCTGGGGCAGATGGCGATGCTCGCCGGTCTCGCACAGCGACCATCCGATTACGACCCGGTGCAGAACCCGGAGGCGGCGAAGGCGCGGCGCGCGCTGGTGCTCGACGCGATGGTCGAGAACAGCTTCATCACCGCCAGCGAGGCCGCCGCGGCGAAGGCAGAGCCCATCGTCGTGAAGCAGGCGTCGACCTCGTTGTATGCGGCCCACTTCACGTTCCGCGTCCGCGAGCAGCTCATCCGCGAGCTGGGCGAGAAGGCTGCGTATCGAGGCGGCTACACCGTCTTCACGACGCTCGACTGGACCATGCAGCAGCTCGCTGAGAAAGAGGTCCGCGATCACGTCGATTCCCTGAAGGGCAACAACGTGAACAACGCGGCGCTCATAACGATGGACCCGACGACGGGCGAGGTCCTCGCGTACGTCGGGAGCTACGACTACTACGGCAACACGCCGAAGATGCAGGGCGACTATGACCACGCCGGCATCGCCTATCGGCAGCCGGGGTCGACGTTCAAGCTGTTCACGTACCTGACCGGGATGCTCAAGGCGGGCATGACCGCGTCGACGCGCCTGTACGACATCGAGTGGTCGGCCGGTGACGGCAGCGGCAACGTGTACAAGCCGAAGGACGCGACGAAGGAACAGCACGGGCCGGTCACCATGCGCCAGGCGCTGCGCGAATCGCTGAACCTGCCGGCGCTTCAGGTCACGCGCACCGTCGGCGTCGACGCGATCATCGACACCGTCCATCTGCTCGGCATCGATCGGGACTGGGACCGCACCAAGCTCGGGCTCTCGTTCGGCATCGGCGCGGGCGAGATGCGGCTCATGGACATGGCGAGCGCCTACCAGGTCGTCGCGAACATGGGCGTGCGCGTCGAGCCGACGATGATCTACAAGGTCCTCGACCCGAGCGGCAAGGTCGTCCGCGACTGGTCGAAGCCCGACGGCAAGCAGGTCATCGATCCGCGTCAGGCGTGGGTCCTGGCCGACATCCTCAAGGACAACACCAACCCGCAGGGCTCCTTCGTATTCGGTCCGTGGACGAACATCGGACGGCCCGCTGCCCTCAAGACCGGAACGACGGACAATCTGCAGGACGTGCTCGCGATCGGGTGGGTGCCGCAGCGCCTCACCGCGATCTGGATGGGAAACTCCGACAACTCGGAGATGCGCGGCATCTCGTCCGCGCTCGGCCCTGGCGTGCTCTGGCGCGACTACATGAAGACCGTCGTTGGCGGACTGCCGCCGACCTGGTACGAGCGGCCCGCGGGGATCGTCGACCGCGTCGTGTGCGTGAATCCATCGCTCACGGGCGGCAATGGGTCCGGCGCGCTGCCCGGACCGTTCTGCCCGGGCTACCGCTTCACCGAGCATTACGTCGAGGGCACGGAGCCGAGGACGAACGACGCCGACTTCTACACCTCGTGCGGCATCCGCCTCGTCGCGCCGTTCGCCGACTGGCAGCCCTACTACAACACCTGGGCCACAGCTGCGGTCTCTGGCACGTACAGCTACGGCCGCTTCAATTGGACCATCTGTGGATTCGCGCCGAAACCGTCGGAATCGCCGAGTGGCAGCCCGAATCCGTTTGCGACCCAGCCTGTCGGCCGCACGCCCATACCCACACCTACGCAAGCGCCGAAACCAACTAAAAAGCCGTAAGGGCCCGCTCCCCTGGTTCTCCGCTCGCAAACCCCCGTGCCGCGGGCTCAACTCTCGTTCGCGATGCGCCCGCTTGTGTCATGCCCATTCGCGATACGCCCGCTGTCTCCCTCCCTAGACTGCGTCTTGTGGGAGCGGTGTCGAGCGCGACGTTCTATGCACCCGTTGAAGGCGAGCTCAAAGAGTTAGAGCGCCGTCTGCTCGCGGTCGGGCGGGGTGGACATCCCACGTTCCAAGCCGCGGTCGAGCATGTCTTCCAGACACCGGGCAAGCTTCTCCGTCCGACGCTCGTGTTCCTCTCGGCGCGTTTCGGCACGCGCGACGATCGAGAGACCGTGCTCAACCTCGCCGAGTCCCTCGAGCTCGTGCACACGGCTTCGCTCGTTCATGACGACATCGTGGATCGTGCCGATGTCCGCCGGAACATCCCGACCGTGAACGCGATGTGGGACGGTGACGTCGCGCTGATCGTCGGCGACTACCTCTTCGCCAAGGCGTACGCGCTTGCGGCCGTCCTGCCGAAGCCCGAGGTGATCGCGATCGTCGCGCAGACGGTGTTCGCACTCTGCGACGGCGAGCTGAACGAGGTGACGTCGCCACCGACAATGCCGACGGAGGGGGAGTACCTCGAGCGCATCGAACTCAAGACCGCCTCGCTGTACGCCGCCTGCTGTCAGGGTGCTGCGCTGCTGACCGAGGCGGAGCCGGAGCACGTGGCAGCGCTCGGCGCATTCGGCACGAATCTCGGGCTCGCCTTCCAGATGACCGACGACATCCTCGATCTCGTCGGCGACGAGGCCGAGTTCGGCAAGGCCGTCGGCCGCGATCTCGAAGAGGGGATGGCGACGCTGCCGATGATCTATGCGGCTGCCGAGTCCGGTGGCCAGGACGGTGAGCTCGCTCGTCGTATCGTCGCGCCGGGGAAGTCACGCGGCGAAGTGGTCGAGCTCCTGCGGATCATCCGCGCGAGCAGCGGTCCCGAGCGCGCACGCGCGCGTGCCCTGGCCTTCCACGATGCTGCGCTTCGCGCGCTCGACGGTCTGCCCGCGCGCGGAGAGCGCGAGGCGCTGCGAGACGTCGCCGATTTCGTCGTGCGTCGCGTGCGGTGAGCCCAGCGCCGAAGCGCGAGCTCGCGGAGATGCGCGACCGGCTCCTTCGTGAGATCGACCGCGTCATCGGTGCGACGGATGGACTGAGCACGGCGCAGGTCACGTGGACGCCGCCCGCCAAGGGCGCGAACAGCCTGCTCGTGCTCGGCGCGCATACGGTCGGCGCGGCGGAGCGCCACATCCTCGTGAACATCGCGGGGCGGAAGCCCGGCGGTACACGCGACGAGGAATTCGCGGCGACGGCGGACATCGCAGGCGTCCACGCGAGGTCGGAAACGGTGAAGCGCGGAATCGTCGAAGTGCTGGACAACCTGCCGCCGGGACGTCTCGACGATGACCTCGTGGGACCAGTGTCGACCCGTTCGGTGCAGGCGATGATCGTGCACGCGATCGCGCACGCCGCGGAGCATGCCGGACAAGCCGAGCTCACCCGCGATCTCATCAAGGAGCGCGACGCGGCAGGGTAGCGACGCGGCAAGGTAGCGACGCGGCGCCGCGGGTTACGCAGCTGGCGACCCCGCGGCAGGACCCGCGGCGCGTGAAAGAGCCGCTAGCCCGTTGGCGGACTCCCGCGGTCGCGTCCCCCGCGACGTCCGCGGCGGCGGCGCTTTCGTTTCGCTCCGCCGTCCTGGATTGGGGTCGGGCGCTCTTGTCGCAGGACTTCGTCGCCGCCGTACGACCCGACGCCTCGCGTGTGTGCGGGGACGGGATCGAAGGTCACGCCGAGCTCCGTTGCGGTGTACTCCGCCCGACCGCCGTCGACGAGGCCGACCACGATGGACTCTTTCACCACGTTGACGCCCTGCGTCGTCGCACAACCGGACGTGCCGCATGATCCGCTGACGCAGGCGGGGATGTGGAACGTCTCCCCGAGCTTCGGGAGTTTGCCCTTCACCTCTTGATAGGTCTCGAGCTCGTAGATGAGACAGCACTTGAGGCGGCCGCAGACGCCGGTGAGCTTGGACTGATTCAGCGGAAGATCCTGCTCCTTCGCCATCCGGATCGAGATGTTCGAGAACTTGTCGAGCCAGCTCGAGCAGCAGAGCTCACGTCCGCAGGTGCCGACACCCGTCATCACCTTTGTCTCGTCACGTGCGCCCAGGCGACGGAGCTCCACGCGCGTGCCGAAGTGCGCCGCGAATGCGTCGCTCAGCTCGGCGAGATCCGCGTCGGCGGGGCCGCGCCCGGAAGGATCGATCGAGTAGAAGATCGTGAGCGCCGAGCCATCGAACTGCCAGTCCGTGCCGAGGATCTTGATCGGAAGATTCCTGGAGCGGGCGATATCGGCGGCCACGAGGGCCGCGTCCGCGTCCATGCGCTCGCGCTTGTTGATCTCGAGCACGTCCCCTACGGTGGCCTTGCGCACGACCGTGCCGAGTGGCGGGTCGATCTGCACGAGCGGCGAGTCGGTCGGAAGGATCTGCACCCGGGCGGCGTCGACGCCGAGTTCGGTGCGCACGATGATCCAATCGTTCACGCCGTAGTCGGTCACCGCTCCAGGGTCGAAGAAGTACATGCGCCCGGCCTTCATGAAGCGAGCGCCGACCACCGTGCGCATCAGGCCGCCTCCGCAAAGGTGTCGTCGTACGGGAGCCGGAGCGCGAACAGCTCGAGCAGCATGCGCGCGCTGACGGTCGTCTCGACGACGTCGCGACGCCATCGTTCCATGCGCTGTGCGAGGTCCACGAGGTCGCGCGTTGTGACCTTCGCCGCCAGACGGCGGCTCTCCGCTTCGCGATCGGGCCGCATCGCACGGTCGGCCACGCCGGCCGCGGCGACGGCGGCGTCGCGGACGAGCTCGCTCCAATTCACAAGGCGCGTTTCGATCAGCTCGCCACGCTTCTGCGAGTCGCGCTCGTCCGCGAGTGCGGCGGCCCAGGCGAAGCGCTCGGTCAGCTTGCTCCCGACGAGACGGTAGAACTCGGCTTCGGACTGTTTGCGTGCCGCCCGCGCGCTCTCGTCCGTCGCGAGGGCGAACGCGATGCCTGGCTTGCCGGCCGCCGGTGCCGCGAAGCGGGCCGCATCTTGGCCGAACCGCGCGACCAGCGCGCGTTCGATGTCCATGCGAGCGACCGAGCGGAACGGAAGCGGCTGCAAGCGCGACCGGATCGTCTCGAGCAGGCGGGACGGTGTCGGCGTGATCAGCAGGAGGACCGCGTGTGGCGGTGGCTCTTCGAGGGTCTTGAGCAGCGCGACCTCAGCGTGCTCGGAGAGATCGGCGGCATCGTCGATGATCACGAAGCGCTTCCGCCCCTCGAGCGGCCGCAGCGCGAGGTCCTGCTGCATCTCGCGGATCTGCTCGATCGTGATGTTCTTGCGGTCATCGCGCTTCGCTTGATCCACGAGCCGTGTCACTTCGCGGACATCTGGATGCAGACCGCGCTCGATCTTCCGGCAGGCGATGCAAACACCGCATCCGCCCGGCACCGCTGGCTCGGTCACGCAGTTGAGCGTCTGCGCCAACCGCAGTGCCAGCGTGTGCTTCCCGATCGACCGCGGACCGCTGAGCTCGTATCCATGGGCCACGTCGCCGCGGGCCGCTCGCTCGCCAAGCCTGGCGAGCAGGCGACGCTGCCCGATCACATCTCGCAAGCCGCTGCCGATTCTAGTCGTGTCGGCATCGCCGGCTGTGCGGCGTCGTCGCCGCGACCTCCTACTGCTATGTTTGCATGCCGTGCGGATAATCGAGGTGCGTACTAGAGGTGAGCAGTGATCTCGCCCATCTGGACCGCGATCTTTGCTGGGCTCCTGATCATCGGAATGCGGCTGCTTCAGCGAAATGCAGCGGCGCCGAACTGGCTTCACGCAGTGAGGCCCGATGTCTCTCTCGGTTGGACCGTTGCGGCGGCGATTACCGGTGTCGGTGTGATCGCCGCCCTTGACTTCACCGGTGCGTTTCGGGACGCACTCGGCGCGCCGGAGACGCCGATCCTCATGATCGCCGCGGTCCTGATGCTTCAGGTCGCCGTGCTGCTCTCCGTCGTCGTGATCAGACGCCGTCAAGGCCGCGCCTCGAACTAGCGTGGTCGAGGGGCGCAACGCGAGCGCCTACATCCGCGCGCGCCGCCCATCGCGGGTGGAGATCGCGGCCTCGTAGGCCGTCTGGGTCCGCGTCGCGACCGCCGGCCAGGAGAACTCGCGCCGCAGGCGCTCGCGTCCCGCGGCGCCCATGCGGCGGGCGCGATCCGGATCGGATAGCAACACGAGGATCGCGTCCGCGATCGCGCGCGGCTCGTTCGCGACGTGGAGTCCATCGATACCTTCGCGCACGACCTCCCGCAGCGGCGGGATGTCGCCCGCGATCACCGGAAGGCCGGCGCTCCAGGCCTCGAGGTAGGTCTTTCCGAACGTCTCGTGGTCGGAGGGCATCGCAAAGATCGTCGCGCGCGCGTAGGCGTCGGCCTTCTCCTCCTCCGTCACCAGACCCCGGTCGATCCAGCGGGGGTCATTGAGGTCACGGTCGAGGATCGCATTCCACGCCGCCTGTCCGATCGTGAGGAACCGCGCGTCCGGCCGCTCGGCCCA
>Ga0137373_10004373_pt1 | contig 15430 bp, 14 predicted proteins | sample SagtaG_5_FD_104912 | JGI IMG/M metagenome (GOLD analysis project Ga0137373, IMG submission 104912) | Vadose zone soil microbial communities from Sagehorn Ranch, Mendocino, California, USA - Sage1_R_80_16 metaG | ecosystem: Environmental > Terrestrial > Soil > Vadose zone | place: USA...
CGCACCAGCTCGCGTCGAACAACCCCTGCTGGGCCGAGTCGGCTATCGCCAGCATCCGCCACCTCCTCGCGTCGCCTTATCGGCAACGCTAGGACCTCAACCGGACGACGGCCCCCCGCGACTGTTTCAGCGGTGTCTGGGGGGAGTGCGACGCGGAGGACGAGGATCGGGCTGCCTGCTTGATGCCGGGTATTGGCGTCCACGGCCGCGTCGCGTCGCGGAAACCGCGGGCGACTACGTCGCGCACCTGCACCACGCGTGACGTAGTCGTCGGCGAAGGGGCGTGCGCCCCGTTGAGCGTCGCGTCTCGCTCGGTCACGCTCTCGACGTGAACACGAGCGCCGATGACGTCGCCACAAGGCTCGAGCGGGCGTCCGAGCGCTCCTCGTTTGCGGGGTTTCTCCTGTTCTCGTGAGCAGCGCTGGGAGCGCGCCCACGCACGTGAGCCCTCGATGATGCAGCCGTCTCTTTCATGCGCACGGTCGGCAGGTGGAGAAGCTCGCTGACGAGCTGCCTTGTGAGAGTCTCGAGCGCTTGCCGCTCGCTCGGCGAAAGCGCTGCGAGCTTGCTCGCGACCCGAGCGAGCTCCACCGCTCGTATCTCCTCGGCGCGCCGATGCAGCGATACGATCGCCGGTACGAGCTCGAGTGATCGCTGCCAGGCGCGGAACCGTGCCGCCTCCTCGGCGATGATGGCCTCCGCGCAGGCTTTCTCCCTAGCCCACGCTGCTAGGTCTCCTGTAGCGGCTTCGCCGAGGTCGTCGATGTCGTAGAGCGCACACCCGTCGAGCTCGGCGATCGCCGGATCGAGGTCGCGCGGGACGGCGATGTCGATGAAGACGATCCTGCGCGCCCCCTTCCCCTCGAGTGCCCAGGCGACGTGCTCAGCGGACAGAACGACAAACGGGCAACGCGTGCAAGCGATGATGAGCTCGGATTGCGCCAGCTCCTCGCCGAGCTGGTCAAGGGAGGCGCCGATGCCACCGAAGCGCCCTGCGAGATCCCGAGCCCTCTCGAGCGTCCGATTAGCGACCACGATCTTCTCAATGCCTCGAGCGCGGAGACTCGCGGCTGTTAGCTCAGCCATCTTCCCGGCGCCGATCAGGATCACGCGCCTGCCCTCGAGGCCGCCCAGGATCCGAGCCGCGAGCGCCACGGCGGCATCCGAGATCGAGGACGGCCGTCGGCCGATCCCCGTCTCCGACCGGACTCGCTTGCCGGCTCGAACCGCGAAGCCGAAGAGGCGATTGAGGACAGGCCCCACGGTGGCGGCCGCCCGCGCCGCCTCCTGCGCTCCCCGCACCTGACCAAGGACTTGCGACTCGCCCGCAACGAGCGAGTCGAGGCCGGAGGCGACGCGGAGAAGATGGAGAACGGCCTCCTTGTCGCGGCCCGAGTAGAGCACAGGGACGAGCTCGGGCTCGGGAAGCCCCGCGAGACGGGCAAGCTCCCTGCGTGCGCGGCTTGCGACCGCCTCGGGCTCGGACGAGGCGAGATAGAGCTCGGTCCGGTTACAGGTCGCGAGAACGACGCACTCATCACTTTCCGCGGCGAGGTTGCGCGCAAGCTCCAGCGCTTGCTCCGGGTCGAGGCAAAGGCGCTCGCGGACCGCGACCGGTGCTCGGCGATGCGAGCTGCCGACGAGGATGACCGCTCGTGTGCGCCTCGCGCTCATGCCCCGATGGGCGACTCCCTCGCAGCCGGCAGCCGACGGTACCGCGACTCGAGCAGCCACCGCTCGCGGGCGTCCGGCCAGAGGGCGATCAGCGACCCGCCGAAGCAGACGAGCCCGGCGAGCCAGATCAGGTTGACGAGCGGTTTGACGAGCGCCTTGAAGTAAATGGCGCCGTCACGGTAGATCTGGTCGGCGATCAGGTCGAGATCCTCGGCACGTGTCCAGTCGGTGCGGATCGCCATCTCGTTCGAGACTTGTTGCTCGGCGGGGTAGACGTTCTTGCCGGGCCGAAGCTCTCCGATCCACCGATTGCCTCGGTAGACATCGACGAAGGCGCGGACCTCGCGGTGGTTCGGTCTCTCACGCTGGCCCAGCGAGCGGTAGCGCAGCGTGTAGGGGCCCAGATTCAGCGTCTCCCCCGGGCGCAGCTTCCCCTCGGCGACTGTCTGGTAGGCACTCGAGCCGGCCACTCCGATGGCGAGCAGGACCACGGCGGCGTGGACGACGTAGCCGCCGTAGCGGCGCCGGTTGCGGGCGACGAGTGAGACGAGCGCGCCGGCCCAGCTCTCCTGGCCGAGCGCGTGACGCGCACGTGTTCCGCGCACGAACTCGAGCACGATCGAGGCGAGTACGAAGACCGAGAACGTGTACGCGATGAGCCCCCAGCGCGAGGAGCCGGCCCCGAGCGCGACGAACGCCACGCCCGCGCCGAGCGCGGACGAGAGCGGCCAGAGAAACGTCCGCCGGAGCGAGCGCAAAGACGCGCGCCGCCAGGCGACCAAGGGGCCGATCCCCATGAGCAGGAGCAGGGGCAGTCCAAAGATACGCAGGAAGAAGTCGTAGTAGGGTCTCCCGACCGTCATCGCCTCGCCCCTGACGGCCTCGGACAGGATCGGAAAGGTGACGCCCCAGAGGAGTGTCAGGCAGAAGGCGACGAGCAGGAGGTTGTTGTAGAGGAAGGTCGCCTCGCGCGAGACGAGCGAGTCGAGTTCCGTCCTCGCTCGCAGGATCGGCAGCCGCCGGAGCACCAGCGCAAGCGACGCGGCCGTCGCGACCACGATGAAGCCGAGGAACCAGGGCCCGATCGGGCTCTGCGTGAATGAGTGAATCGAGTTGATGACGCCCGAGCGGGTCAGGAACGTCCCGAAGAGCGAGAGACAGAAAGCGAGGACGACGAGCAGCATGTTCCAGACTCTCAGCATCCCTTTCTTCTCCTGCACCATCACCGAGTGCAGGAATGCCGTCGCTGCAAGCCAGGGCATCAGCGCCGCGTTCTCGACGGGGTCCCAGGCGTAGTAGCCGCCCCAGCCGATCTCCTCATAGGCCCAGTGGGCGCCGAGGAGCTGACCCACGCCCAGCGCCGTCCAGGCGACGAGCGTCCAGCGCCGCGTGGCCACGATCCAGGCCTCGTCGCTGCGGCCGGCCAAGAGCGATCCCATCGCGAACGCGTACGGGATCGTGAGCCCGACGTAGCCGAGGTAGAGCATTGGTGGGTGGGCGAGCATGTAGGGGTTCTGCAGGCTCGGCGTCATCCCGGCACCTTCGGCGGGGGCCGTCTGGAGTTCGAACGGGCTCGCCACGGCGACGAGGAGGAAAGCGAAGAACGAGGCGAGCGCGCCGAGGACGGGGGCGACCCAGACGAACAGGTCTCGGCCCGCGCGACGGTCGAGAAGGACGGCGAGTGCAGCCAAGCCCGTGAGGACGAGCAGCCAGAGCAGGAGAGAGCCTTCCTGCCCACCCCAGAAGCCTGAGATGGTGTAGGCGACCGGAAGCTTGCGGCTCGTGTGGTCGGCAACATAGGTGAAGCTGAAGTCGTGGCGGACGAGCGCGGCGAGGAGGACGGCAGAAGCGACCGCAGCGGCGCAGAAGGCGGCCACGAGTGCGTTTGCAGCCGAGAGGGCGAGCCGGCGCCTGCCACGCGCGGCCGCGTAGCCGCCTGCGAGGGCGGCGTAGACGACGAGCCCCAGGCAGACGACGAGAGCGGCGCGGCCGAGCTCAGACATCGCTCTTTGTCGGCGCGTACTTCGACGGGCACTTCGTCACGAGCGAGTCGCGCTGGCCGACGAAGACACCGTCTCGCAGCTTGCCCGTGAGGTAGACGTGCCTGCCCACGCGGAAGAGGTCGGGTACGGAACCCCCGTAGACGACCCGCACGATCGCCGTCCCGTCGATGTCACGCAACCGGAAGTGGAGCCCGCCCGCGTGGGCGTCCCCGGATACCGGACCTGCCACGCGTCCTGCGAGCGAGACGGTCCCCCTGTGGCCGGGCAGCTGGCTCGGCCGCAGCGATGGCGTAGTGCCGCCCGCCAGCGCCGTATAGAGCAGGAAGACGGCGAGCGTGGCCGCGACCGAGAGTGCGATGACGAGCCGCGCCGGACTCCGCGTGCGCGTCACGGTTTCACCCGGCCGGAACCTTGAGTTCCGCCGTGGCGGGCCGAGGCCCCGTGATCGCTTCGCCCGTAGATCGCTGCCAGCGCCTCCCCGAGCGCCGCATTCCGCTTCGCCTCATCGAGGAGACAGCGAGCGATCCCTCGAGCGATCGTTTGAGCGAGTTCCGCGACGGTGTCCTGCTCGTCAGGGGCGAGAGCACGGAGCCGACCGTTCGCGCGCGTGAGCTGCTCGGATGAGACGAGGGCCGCGTGCAGACGGAGAGCATTCGCGTCGAAGCTCATCGGACGAGCGCCGCCCTTTCGAGCGTCGCCCCCGAGGCCGAGGCACGCCGCTGCGGCTTCCGGTCGACGAACGTGAAGCCGGAGAACATGAGCGCGATACCGAGCAGTTCGCCGAGGTAGACCAACGAGTAGTCGCCAGCGCGGGAGAGACCGGTCGCGAGGGCGACTACAATCGCGCCACCGCCGATCCAGAGGTTCGCGCGCACCCGCTGGCGGCGAACAATCGAATAGAGCGATCCGCCGACGAGGAAGAGCGTCCCGAACGAGTTGAGCGCGATCGCCCACAGGACCGCGTGACCGCCGAGCGCCCCGTTTGACGGCGGGCGGCCGCTCGGCGTCCCAGCGATTGCCTGTACGTCGACCGATGCCAGGACGACGGTGAGGAAGGCTGCGATGGTCGCGACTGCAACACCGCCGACGAGCACGTCTCGCGCGTGCCGGGGCAAAAGCAGCCAGGCCGATCCCGCACCGAGGTAAGCCACCGTCAGCACCCCGCCAGCGAGGTAATACGTGCGAAAGAGCGCTGGGCTCCAGCCCGTACGCTGAGCCAGAGCCTCGCTCGCCGCCGCCGCGGCGAACAGCGCGAAGCCGGCAGCCCAGAGCGCCTTCTGGCCAGCGGGCCGCCGCCTGAAGGAGCGCACGAGGAGCGCGCAGAAGAGCGCGGCGACGAGCGTCGCCGCCACCGGCAGGAGCGCATCCGCCACCTGAGGTGCCAAGGCGTTCGGGTGGGAGATGATCGGCGTCAGAGGCGCGCCGCGGGGCACGACCGTCAGGTAGGCGAAGTCGCGTCCGCCGAACATTCCCTGGTGCGTGCCGATGAAGAGGTAGCGGCCGGAGACGAGTGGGCGAGACGGAACCAGCGTGAGGGCCCGGGCCGAGCTCGCGCGCACTGCGAGCGGCACGCGCCGCCCGCGGCTCAGGTCGAAGAGGCGATACGCGTCGGGGCGGTCGACGGCGGCCGCGCGAACGAGGAACGAGCTGACGTCGCGAGTGTGCAGTCGAATGGCATCCGGTGGGTAAGAATCCTGTGGATCGCGCCAGGCAAACAGCTTGACCGTCCCCTGCGGTGTCGAGAGGAACTGACCCGTGACTTCTTGCGTAAAGCCGGTCTGGTACGCGTAGCGGACGGGGCCTGTACCGATTCCGCTCACAGCCGGCACGAAGGGGAGCGAGACGAGGACGAGAAAGATCCCGCCGATCGCGATGCTGATGCGCGTCCGATAGTCGCGGCGTCGACGGTGGCCGCGGCGTGGCGGCATCTTGTCAAAGCGGCGCTGCCGGCGGCGGTGCGCGCGGTAGAGCGAGGCCGCGGAGAGAAAGGCGGTTGCCGAGAGCCACACGAACTCCGACTTCCAGCCGACGCCGCGCAGCGGGCCCGTGCCGAACGGGCTGAAGGCCGACGGGATGACGGCCCAAGCGAGGACGGGCCCGACGAGGAGCAGGATCGCTGCAATGAACGGGAAGCCGGCGAAGAGCCAGCCGATGCCGGGGAAGCCCAGGAGGGCCATCGGGAGCTCGTAGCCGGCGAGCACCACCGGGCTACGTCTCCGGACGCGCTTCGGAACCCGACCCGCATAGACGGCCGGAGCTGCCACGAGCGCCCGCCGGCCGGCCGTGCGCTGGCGCGCGGTCATTCTCCAGGTAGACACGGCGTAGGCACCGAACCCGCCCAGGACGGCAAGCGCCGCGGGCATGAGCAGGAGAGCAGACCACGGCTCGAGATCGGCAACGGCGGCCCCGAAGGTTCGGCCGTTGGCGACGGCATGAGCCTCAAGCGCCGAGAACGTCATCCCCGCGGCGTAGTAGGTGGCCATTCCACCGACAGCCCCGACGAGCGCTGTTCGGGCGAGGCGTGGCCGGCTATCGGCGCCGAGCTCCGCGAGCAGTGCTAGGGCGACGCCGACAAGGATCACCATCAGCCCGCCCAACATGTTGAGCTGCGCATGCAGGTTCACGATCACGCCGCCCGCGTCGCCGCCTCGGTCGAGCAGCTCGTGCACGGCCGGGAATGCCTGCACCGGCCCCTGCAGCGTCCCCACCGCCAACGCCGCGCAGCCTGCCAGGACGAATGCCCGCGACGATCCTCGCGCAGACCGGAAGCAGCGGAGAAGGACGGCGAGCAGCAGCCAGAAAGCCGCGAACATCGCCATTCCCCCGGCGATGATCAGGTATGGATGGAGCGGCGTCGCCTCCTCGGCCTGCTCCGGGGTGAGCCCACGACTGACGACGAGACGCCCTTCGTGGAAGCCGAGGTAAAGGGCAGCCGCGTAGAACGCGAGCGAGCCACCGAGGAGCACGTAGAAGCAGGTGTTCGCAGACTTGCGCGAGGGCGGCGTGGCCCCGAGGTGCGGAACGAGGTAGAACACGGCCCCCGCGACGAGCATGGTCAGCCCCGTGACGAGATTGACGTGGGCGTGGCTAATCGGATCGATCCACTCGCCCGCGTGGCCTGCCCGATGCAGCCAGGCCTCGTGCGCCGGCTGCACCTGAATCACGCCCTGGACCGTTCCGACAGTGAGCCCGGCGGCGCCGGTGGCGAGGTACTTCCACAGGTGTCCACTCGGCTTTGGCACCCTGACGAGCCGCGCCTGGAAGACCGTCAGGAAGACGTTCGCCGCAAAGCACCAGTAGCCGAGGCCCATCACACCGGCGCCGATCCCGACTGGCACCTTGTACCACTTGCCCATACTCGCCTTCGCCGCCTCGTAGTCCGAGCCGTGCGCGACGAGACGTCCGATCGCGATCCCGTTCCCGACGAAGGCGACGTAGAAGATCAGAAGGCCGGCGGCGGTGAACCAGAACGCGCATTGACCGAGGCCTTCGCTGGCGAGTGGCCGGCCCACGATGCGCGGCAGCACGTACCAGCAAAGCCCGGTCGCGATCAGCGTCCCGCCGCCGACGATCATCACATGCGTGTTCGAGAGGTCCCGGACGAGATGTCCGGCGTAGCCGGCACGCGCAAGCCATTCCGCCGTCCACGGCAGGTTCTTCACGAGCATGTGCAAGCTGCCGAGAACGAGAAAGCCGCCGCCCGCGACGAAGTACTTCGCCACTTTGGGGTCATGGGCGCCAAGCTCCTCCTCGCGGTACGGCGTTGTTCGCACCGGAGGTGCCTTCCCGGGAAGCAGGCGCCAGAGGGTGGCGACGAGGACGCTGAAGAAGCCGAGGTAGCTGAGGAACTGAAGCGACGAGAGGTGCTTCAGGTACACGGCCGCGACCGCCTCGCTAGCGGAGCCCGGGCTCGAGGAAGTAGACGGTGAGTGTCCAGCCGAGCGAGAGGGCGATCATCACTGCCAGGATCACCCACGCCCGGTAATGTGCCTGGCGCGACCAGCGCACGTCCTCGCCGACATCGCGGTAACCGAACAGCGGCCGCGCCGGACGGAGCCGGCCCTGCGGTCGTTCCTCCCGTTCCTCCATCAGAAGATCTTCTCCATCACGAGGCTCCTCTCCGTCTCGAGGCCGGTGCCGAAGTCGGCGAGCAGGCGCTCAAAGGTATAGCCCCGCTCGAGGAACGCCTCCAGCTGACTGGGCGTATCCCACGTCGTGTAGCAGTGGATGCGAACGCTTCCGTCGGTTTCGGCACGGACGAAGACATCGAAGCGTTGGCAGCCCGGGTATTCCTGAACATGACCCTTCAGAGCCTGCAGCGATGCGTACAGATCCTCCCAGTCCTCGGCCGGGATGAGCGCCTCGCTGAGGGTCGAGTAGGTGACGAACGGCAGCGTCGAGACCACTAGAACCTCTGTCCCCAGATGAGGTGGCCGACGACCAGCACAATCGCAAAGCCTGTGAGGAAGACGGTCAATACGAGGAAGAAGAACGTCGCCGGGCCGGCCGCCTCCGAGGTCCAGCCGCCGAACTTGTCGACGGGATAGAGCCCGATCCGCTGCCTCGTCGTTCTGTACTGCTTCGCCCACAGGCCGATGCCGATCGTGAGCACGATCAGGAAGCCCCAGAGCCAGGCAAGCGAAAGCCAGTCGACGTGCCACGTCTCAACGCGGCCGTCGATGGTGTGGTGGCTCTGCAGGTAAGCGTAGTAATCCTGCGCCTTCTGCGGCGAGTCACCTGTTGGCATCGACATCGTCCCACTCCCCCTCGTCCAGCGCCCACTCGGGCGTGTAGTAGTCCTCCTCGTCGACGTAGAGCGGCACGCGGGCTGCCTCGTCGAGGTTGTGGAAGTGGCCGGCCTTCCAGGCGAAGAGGAAGGCGACCAGGGCGACGCCGGCGAGGATGAAGAACATGTCGAGCATCCAGTCGGTCATCACCCACTTCGACTGGTCATTCTCCGGCGCGTCGTGAGCAAGCGCAGCAGCCGGCATAGCCAGTACCGCCGCCGCCGTGAGTCCGAGGGCTGTGAGGAGGCGCTTCATCAGTGCCCCGGGACGGTCGGAGGGATGTTCTTTTGTGACTCGGGCGGCAGCTTCTCACCGCGCGCCTTCGCGTCGGCCCACGCCCGGTCGAGGAGAGCCTCGTAGATCGTCTTGATCCCGGAGGCGGCATCCTGGAGCGTGAGCGGAGTCTCGAGCCCGTTGACCACGATCTTGTCACCCGGGGCTAGCCCTGGGAAGACGCGTCGAGTCTCCTCGTAGAACGGGTCTGAGCTCTGGTTCTTGGAGAAGGCGGCGTTCTTGGCGATCTGCTGGCGCGTCTTCACCCAGGCGAGCAGCTCCTTCGACGGCGACCAGACGATGTAGTCCTTTGCGCTCGGAACGCGGTGCTTCTCCAGCGTTCCGTTCGGGATCGTCTTCAGGAAGAGAACCACCCGCCAGATGTCGTCCACCGACAGACGCTCGCCGAAGTTCTCCATCGCCGTTCCGGGCCAGCCGCGCAAGATGCGGTAGTAGAAGTCGCCGGGGCCGGTGTCGCCGCCGCAGCATTGATCGTCGGCGTCGTCGAACGGAAGCGGGGTCGGCGATAGGAACCGCTCGGCCGGGCCGTGCCCATTGCCCTTGGGGCCGTGACAGCCGACGCAGCGTTCGAGGAAGATCTCCTTGCCCCGGAGCAGGTTTTCCTCGGTCACGGGCAGCGGGTTGCCGGCGAGCCAGTAGCTGCGGTCGATCTGCGCGAGGTTCGGCGCCTCCTCGAGCTGATTCGGCGGCGGTTCCGCCTCCTTCGGCTTGAGTGGCGGCTTGTGCGCGCCCTGGAAGCCCGTGTACGGTGGCGGGAAGCCCTGGACCGTGTTGACGACGTGTTTCGCGTAGAGCTGCCCGGCATAGCGCAAAAGGCCGGACTTGCCACTACGCTCTTGCGTGAAGAGGGTGACCTCGTCGACTTGCTTGTCGCCGAAGATCGACTTCATCGGCGGCATCAGCGACAGCGGATCGATGAACCGCGGATTGTAGAAGTGCGCCCGATGCCAGTCGTCCGGATGCCAGCCTGCATCCTGCGAGAGATCAGGACCGGTCCGCTCCGTGCCGAACAGGTTCGGCGACTGGTCGCTGCCGTAGAAGTCGCCCGGCTGCGAGAGCTTGGGGTAGAGGAAGTAGACCGCATAGCGCACGTCTTGGGGGCGTGAGTAGCCGGAGTGGCAGACATAGCAGCCGTTCGAGGCGAACAGATTGCGGCCCTTGAGGGCCTCCTTGGAGAGAGGAGCCCAGTCAGCCGACGGCGGCGGGTCGAACGTGTGGATCGGTAGCCAGACGACGACGAATACGACCGCAAAGAACGCGAGCAGCCCGCCGAGCCCTGCGACGAGCGGCGTCATCAGCATCCGCTCGCGCGGGTGTCGCTCCCAGCCCCGCGGCATGCGCGGCTCGCTCTCGCTCGTTTCGAAGCGGTCGCGGTCGGCCATCGGCTAGCTCGCAGGCAGGGGCGGAGCCACGGCCTCGGCGACTGCTAGCGTCTCCGCCCTCCGCCGCTCGTGCGTGTTGGTGTACATCGTCATCCCGACGTTGATCATCTGGATGACGCCGGAAGCGATGATCATTACGCCGAAGATCCCGCGGGCGATGAAGTAGGCGTGAAGCTGCGGGAGCACGTTGACTTCTGGGATGCCCTGCGCCCAGCTGAAGCCCTGCTGGAAGCCGGCAAGCGTGAGCACGCTGAAGAAGCCGGTGAATCCGACCGTGACGAGCCAGTACTGCCACTCGGTAAGGCTACGGCTCCAGAGCGGCCGCGCGTAGACCTGGGCCACGATGTAGTCGATCACGCCCATGCCCAGGATCGTGAATGCCCCAAGTAAGGCGAGATGGGCGTGGGCGACCACGAAGTTCGTGAAGTGCGTGAGGCGGTTAAACGGCTGGAGCGCCTGGAATGCTCCCTGGATGTTGACGAGCCAGTAGAAGAAGAACGCCGTCAGCGTGAAGCGCAGGGGTAAGTTCGTGAAGAACTTGTCCCAGTTGCCCTTCATCGTCCCGAGGATGTTGATCGTGAAGGCGAAGACTGGAACGAGAAGCATCCAGGAGGACGTCGTGGCGATCGTCTTCAGCCAGGCCGGAGTGGGCGACTGGAGGATGTGGTGGTCGCCGACCCCCGTGTAGAAGAATGCGATTCCCCAGAAGCTGACGAGCGAGAGAGTGTAGCTGTAGAGCGGTGTGTTGGTGATCCGGGGGACCAGGTAGAGGGTCAGCGCGACGAGCATCGGCGTCAGCCAGAGGCCGAACAGGTTGTGCGCGTACCACCAGTTCAGCATCGCGTCCGCGAGGCCGTTCGATAGCGCCCCCGAGGGCGCTCCCCAGATGTGGCCGGGGCGCCAGAGGACGTTGCCGATCGCGTAGTCGACCGCGAGCCATAACGGGCTGGCGAGGAACCACCAGACCGTGACGTAAATCGGTCGGATCGTCCGAACCTGGACGGTCGCGATGATGTTGACGATGTTTAGGCACCAGATCACGAGCAGGGCGATGTCGAGCGGCCAGATCAGCTCGCCGTACTCGCGACCTTGGCTGTGCCCTGTGAGCAGCGCGATCACGCCGAGTACGTACATGGCGTTCCAGGCCCAGGCGCACCAGACGCCGAGACGCTCGCTCCACATCCCGCGCGTGCCGCAGAGTCGCGGCAGCATGTAGAAGAGGGCGCCGAAGTACATCATCGTCAGCCAGGCGAGAATCACCCCGTTGACGTGACCCTGGCGGACGCGCGAGAAGGCGAGCCACGAAATGCCGCCGAAGGCGTCGGGCGAGACGAACTCCATCGAGAGCACGCCGCCGAAGAGGTCGACGACGGTGAGCCAGATGATTGACGAGAGCAGCCAGTGACGTGCTGCCCGGTCCGGAAACGGCGACGGGCGGGCGGCGCGTTGTGTCAGCGGCGCCGGGGCCTCGCCAATAGCGCCAGGCTCAAGTGGGCGTTCACGCTCGACGGTGCGCTCGACCATCGCCGAAGATGCGGACCGTAAGGGGCGGGCGCGGCAGATTGCAGGCTTATGACGAAACTGTCATTTCGCCGTCATCCCCAGGTCATCCGGTTTATCGTCCCGGGCAGCAGGATGCGGATCTTGGTCATCGAGGACGAACCACGTATTCTGGCCTTCCTCGCCCGTGGTCTCGAGGCTGAGGGCTTCACGGTTGACGGTGCCGGCAACGGTCCTGGCGGCGTGCGGCGGGCGCTCGCGGACCACTACGACCTCGTCGTCCTCGACCTCCTCCTGCCGGGACTCGACGGGCTGTCAGTACTCCGAGAGCTGCAGCGCGGCCGGCCTGCGCTCCCAGTCGTCATCGTCTCGGCTCGCTCGGATCTGCAGACGAAGCTCAGGGGCTTCGGCCTCGGAGCGAGCGACTACCTCAGCAAGCCGTTCTCGTTCGACGAGCTCCTTGCGCGGATCCGCGTCCACCTCCGGACCGGGCGCCGGGGTGACGAGAACGTTCTCCGCGCCGGACCCCTGGTGCTCGATCTGGCACGCCGACAAGCCAGCCTGGGTGATCGCGTCGCAGACCTGTCTGACCGCGAGTTTCGCCTGCTCCACCACCTGGTCTGCCACCCCGGAGAGGTAGTCAGCCGAGAGCGCCTCCTCTCGGAGGTGTGGGGCTTCCATTTCGATCCAGGGTCGAACGTGGTCGAGGTTTGCATCCGACGTCTGCGCAAGAAGCTGGGCCCTGATGCACCAATCGAGACCGTTCGCCATGCCGGCTATCGCGTTGCCGCGGCTTAGGAAGATCGAGCTCGCGTGGTTCGCCTTCGCGGTGGCGAATCTGGGAGCGATGGCGGCTTGGCCGGACTGGGAGACGGTCCCGTTCCATTTCATCTGGGTCAGCCTGACACTGCTCTACGGCTTCCGCGTTTGGCGTCAATCGGCTACGTACGGCCTGCTGCTGCTCGTCGGGCTCGCCACAGGCTCCCTTATCCTCGCCGACGCGTTCGAGGGCACCCAGACCTGGGGTGAGCTGTTCGAGGTGCCTTTGATGTCGGCGATGTTCTTGGCGATGGTTTGGCACGCTCGCCGGCACCGCGACGCGATGACCGTCGTCGAGCGCCAAGCGCGACAGCAGGCGAGCCTACTTGAGCGTCAGGAGCGATTCCTGCACGACGCCTCGCACGAGCTCCGAACTCCGGTCACGATCGCCCGCGGACATCTCGAGGTGCTGCGTCGTCTTGAGGGCGACGCCGCCTCCGAGATCGCGGTGGCCTTGGACGAGCTCCAACGGATTGAGCGAATCCTCGAGCGCCTGCTCCTGCTTGCGAAGGCCGACCAGCCGGACTTCGTCGTCGCCTCCGAGATCGAACTCGAGCCGTTCCTGGAGGACGTCTTCATGCGCTGGTCGGAGATAGCGCCGCGGGCCTGGCGGCTTGGAGACCTCGCCGAAGGAGTCCTTTGCGCGGACCCTGAGTGTTTAAGAATTGCGATCGACGCCCTGTTCGAGAACGCAGTCAAGTACACGCTGCCCGGGGCAGCGGTCGAGCTGCGAGCCTCGGGCCGGGACGGTGAAATCACGATCGAGATCGCCGACGAGGGTTGCGGTGTGCCCGACGACGCGCTCGGACGCATCTTCGAGCGGTTTGCTCGGGCCGATCCGGCGAGAAGCCGTGCCCAAGGTGGCGTCGGACTCGGCCTCGCTATCGTCGATGCGATGGCCAAGGCGCACGGCGGACGTTGCGACGTCCGGACGGGCCCGAGCGGCTCGACATTCGAACTCAAGCTGCCTGGCTTTCGGCCTCGCCGGGCCGGAGAGGGCGTCGCTCCGAAGCGGAGCTCATCGGGGCGGCCGGTCGGTCAAGTCGCGTCAGTCTCTGTAGGAGGCCGCGACGCTCCCACTGCGAAGTCGTGATGGCCTTCAGGACATGCGCCTCGGCGGCGGCTTGTACGGCTCGCGAGGTTGCCTCGAGATCGCCTGGAATCGCCGCTTGCGCCTTGCGGTTCTCGATTGCGTTCACTGCTGCTCCTTTTCGGTAGTTTCGAGCGCCTGCCGCGCCCACCGGTCCATCGAAGCAGCCCTCTCTAAGAGGACGCTAGGGCAGCGCTAAGAACTGCTTAAGACTCGGCTCCGCGAGTCAAGTCCAGACGTGGTAACGCGTACCCGCGCGCTCGCTACCCTCACTTCCCTCAGAGCCTCACACCTTCGCCGCAACCCGACTTCCGATCAGGCAAGGCGCCGGTTCGCACGACGCTCGGTAGAACCCCTCACATGGCAGTCCGACCCTGAGAGACGGCGCGGGTTCGCAGCGCTTGTCGGGTGCGGAGCGGAGCAGCCGGAGGCGGCGCCACGCGGGACGCTGAGCGTGTGGCTCTACGATTCCGCGCCGCTGAGACACCGCTCGGAGAACCATTCCCTCTTCGGGGCGGCTGGCGACTCTCCTCGAGACGAAGCAACAAAGCGCTGAACAGCTGGTCGTCTTCTGTTCTTGCCGGTTGGGGCCCTGCAATACGGGCGCCGGGCTGGTTCGTGCGCAGGCGTGTCGCAGACGTTCCTATAGATGTCAACGGCGTCTTCTCGAGATGCCGGTCGGTCCGGCGCCGCAGGTGATCGTGAGCGCGCGAGGCGGCGGTGTTGGTGCTGCGAGGCTGGTGAGATCGGCGCGGAGCGTGTGGTAGAGCTCGCGCGCGATGTAGCGCTTGAGGCAGCGGACGATGTCGCGTTTGGAGAGGCCTTCGGCGGTGCGGCGGGCGGCGTAGGCTTGGGTGCGGGGGCAGTGGTGCAGCCGGCAGACGGCGATCATGTGCAGAGTCTTGTTGGCCTGACGGTCGCCGCCACGATCGAGTCGGTGGCGCGTCGTGCGTCCGGATGAGGCGGGGATCGGGGCGGCGGCGCAGATGCGCGCGAAGGCGGCTTCGCTGCGTAGCCGGTCGATGTTCTGGCCGGCGGTGATCAGCAGTTGGCTCGTGTGCACGGCGCCGACGCCGAGCAGGCGGGTCGTGCGCGGGGCAGCGATGCGGGTGAGGCGGTCGAGCTGGCGCTCGAGCTCAGTGATCTCGAGGTCGAGGTCGCGGACACGCCGGGCGAGGCTGCGCAACGCAAGCTTGGCCGCCTGGGGGCCGGTTCGCCGAGTCGTGCCAGATCGGGCCGCAGCTTGCGGCAGAGCGTCGCCTTGGCGGGCAGCGTCTTGCGGCGCGCCAGTTCGACGCGGAGCTCGTCGGGGGCGGTCATGATCAGGTTCTCGAGCTGGTTCAGGGCGGCGCTGCGCGCCTTGACCGCGCTCGCTCTGGTCACCCCAAGCTGGCGGATGGCCTCGACGATGCCGGCGGTGTACTTGGGGATCGCGGAGGCGACTGCGCTCAACACAGCGCGGGCGGCGAGCTCGGCGTCGATCGGGTCGCTCTTGCCGCGACGGTGTCTGGTGTGCGCATGCGGCTGGTTGACCTCGACCGTCACGATCGCCCGCTCTTGGAGTGCGCGCACGAGCCCGGCCGCGAACGAGCCGCTCGACTCGACCCCGATCCGATCGATCACACCATGCCCGGCAACCCAGGCGATCAGCTGCTCGTAGCCCTCTCGCGTCGTCGCGAAGGCGGCCGTCCCCAGCAGCCTGCCGCTCTCGTCCAGCACCGCCGCGTGATGCTCATCGGTATGCGCGTCGACGCCAGCGACGACGCGCCGGTTCCCATCCGTCATCCTTCCTCCACCGTCCCTTCCTCACGATCGGGGCGGCAGGGCCGGGACGGGCGGACAGTTCAGTGACGAGGCACTTGTAGCGACAGGTTCCTATCA
>Ga0137373_10004375_pt1 | contig 15427 bp, 10 predicted proteins | sample SagtaG_5_FD_104912 | JGI IMG/M metagenome (GOLD analysis project Ga0137373, IMG submission 104912) | Vadose zone soil microbial communities from Sagehorn Ranch, Mendocino, California, USA - Sage1_R_80_16 metaG | ecosystem: Environmental > Terrestrial > Soil > Vadose zone | place: USA...
CGAGACGACGTGGACGCCGAACATCCGCAGCACGCTGACGTACGTCCAGATCGGTGAGGCGCTGGACCGGGGCATCGCGCTCAACCAGAAGGACCAGAATGCCATCCTCGCGAGTGTCGAGGTGGACATCTTCAAGGGCCTGACCGTCAAGCCGACGTTCGCCTACGCCTTCTACGACGGCGGCAACTGCGGCACCAGCAACCTGGGCACCGCGGCCTGGGGTGGATACAACCCGAACACCAACTGCCCGGGGACCGCGGTCTCGGTCGCTGGCAGCGACCCGCTCGCGCGCGGCTCCGTCGACGTTGCGCCGGGCGTGGGACGTAATATCCGGCGTCACTACTTCGGCGGCGACGTCCGCTGGACGATGGGCCCCTTCTCGCTGCAGCCGACGTTCATCTATCTCCTCGGCGAGCAGCAGGTCACGCGGCGGGGCAGCACCCGGTACAACGACGTCGACATCCGGTCGTTCATCTTCGACACGACGGCTGGCTTCCGCACCGGCCCGCTGAACATCGAGAGCCGGTTCATGTACACCCCCGGCGAAGACGCGAACCACGATCCCCAGAACGGAGGGGGAGGGGTGATCCGCCGGTACGATCCGATCAACCCCGGCTTCGCCTACATGAACGGCTGGACGGAAATCTGGACCGGCGGCGTCGACTACTCGTCGAGCCTCCTGGTCGGGCGTCCCGGCGTCGTCCTGCGTGAGTCTCCCAGCTACGACAAGTACGGCCGCATCTTCGTCGGCCTCGCGGCCGACTACTCGCTGACGCCGGCCCTCACGTTCCGGGCCATCACCAACGTGAGCTGGACGGACACGAAGGTCGACACCAAGGGTACCTTAGGCCAAGGCATCGTCCCGAGCGGTATCACGACCGCCGGCAACCCGTTCAAGGGCGGCAAGGAGCAGTATCTGGGTAACGAGTGGGTGCTGGGCCTGACGTACCGGTTCGCGCCCAACATGTCGTTCGATCTCGCCGCCGCGGCGTTGATCACCGGCGATGCGCTGAACATCCAGCATGCCGGTTCCGATCGGGGGCCCTGCGCCACCGACGGGGTTCCCACCTGTCAGTCGAGGAACGTCTACAAGGGGTCGGCCCGCTTCCGGGTGACCTTCTAGCCGGCCGTTGCCTCACCGAGAGGGCATGGGTGCATCCCATGCCCTCTCTTTTTGTCCATAGAGTGGGGGACCCGCCCGCGCCCTTTTTGATATAGTCCTGCTCATGCTCACCATCCTCACCGTCCGTAACCTCGCCCTCGTCTCCCTCGTCGTCTCGCTCGTCTGGCTCGCCAGCGCCTGGGGGCAGTCGGCGCCGGCACCGGCGCCCGAGCCCAGCGCCCCGCTCTCGTTCAAGGTGCTGGCCGACCAAGTCGCGGGGTTGTTCCCGATCATCGAGAGCGACGTCGTCGAAGTGACGGGGACCCGCGTGATCCTCGCCGCGGGACGCGCCCAGGCGGTGCAGCCCGGCGTGGAGCTCATCGGCTATCGCGAGGGCCGTGAGCTCATTCATCCCCGCACCAAGCAGGTGCTCGGGCGGACGGAAGAGACGCTCGGCCGCATCGTCGTGGCGGAAGTCTTCGAGAACTACGCGGTCGCCAGGCACATCGACGGTCCTGCGCTGAAGGTGGGTGACAAGGCGCGCGTGACCGCCGGCAAGATCCGGCTGACCGTGCTTCCGGTCACGCCGCCCGCGCGGGCCCGGATCGCCGAGACGGCCGCGCAGGAGGTCCTGCAGGAGCTGGAGCGCACGGGCCGCTTCCAGATCGTCTTCGGCGATCAGGTGCTCGCCTGGCTCGGCCAGGAGAAGATCGGCATCGACGACTTCCTGAAGGGCAAGGGCGTGCCCGAGGCGACGCAGAAGTTCAACATCCCGAACCTGCTCGTCCTGCACTTCACGACGCCCGAGAACAAGCTCTTGATGGATGTGCGTGTCTTCTCGCGGACGGTGCCCACCCCGCTGCTGCAAACGGCCCTCTTCGTGCCGTCCTCGGTCAAGCCGCCGCCCGCGCAGCGCTTCTCCTCCGGCGGAAACGTCGGGGACGTCAAGGTCGAGAAGCGGTCGCTCCTGGCCCGGCTCCTGTCGGGCGACTGGGACCCGAACAAGTACTCGGCGAGCGCGGGCTCGATTCCCGTCCGCCTGGCCGCGACGTTTCCCTTCCTGGTCATGTCGATGGACGTCGCCGTCGCCCCGGCCGACAAGCAGCCTCGTCTGGTCGTGACCGACGGGCAGAAGGTCTACGTGTATCGCGTCACCGGCGAGAAGCTCGATGCCGAGTGGACCCACGACAAGCTCATGGTCGGCCGCATCGTCGGCGTGCAGTTCGCCGACCTCGACGGGGACGGCGTGCTCGAGGTCGTCGTCAACCGCCAGGACGTCAAGGCGGGCATGCTCTCGTACATCCTCGGCGTCCGACAGGGGCGGCCCGTGATGCTCGTGCAGGACATCCCGCTCCTGCTCCTCGCCGTCGACGAGCAGGGCACGGGGGTCAACCGTGGGCTCTGGGGCTCGTCCCAGGACAATCAGAACTTCTTCGCGAGGGGCGCCGCGACCCGCTACGAGCTCAAAGGCAACGAGATCGCGAGCGCGACCCGCGTCTTCGTCCCCGACACGTTCCGGCTGACGGGCGCGACGTTCTCGAACATCGCCGGCAAGGACAACCGCGTCCTCACCTACGTCGACGAGTACAATCGGCTGCGGATCGCGGCCGGGCAGCAGGAGATGTGGCGCTCGCTCACCGCGGTCGGCGGAGGCCTCGCGCGCGCGACGATCTCGATCCCCATCTTCAGGACGAACGTCGACAAGTCCTTCAAGCTGGAGCCCAACCCGGTGTCCATCGATCTCGACGGGGACGGTATTCAGGAGCTCCTCGTCCCCGTCAACGACGAAGAAGCCGGACGCCTGGGCGTGATCTTCCGGGGGCCGGCGGGCTTTCGCATGCAAGTCGTGTCATCGGGCTTCGAGGGCATGATCACCGGCCTCGGCGCCATCCCCGGCGAGACCGGGCCGTCGCTCATCCTCGCCGTCTTGCGGCGGGGGGGCCTGCTGCGCGACAAGGGCGAGACCCAGCTCGTGGTCACGCTTCCCGAGTAGTTCCGCATCGATCGTTCCGCGTACGACAGGACATGACCGGCGCTGACAAGCCTCGGGGGCGAGAGCCCAAGCTCGACACGAGCCCGCCGCGCGGCATGCGCGATGTCCTGCCGGACGAGGTGGAGCTGCGTGACCGGACCCTCGCGACCATCCTCGACGTCTATCGCCGCCGCGGGTTCCAGCGCATCGAGACCCCGGCGGTCGAGAGCCTCAAGCTGCTCACGCGCGGCGAGGGCGGCGAGAACGAGAAGCTGATCTTCAAGATCCTCAAGCGCGGTGAGAGGCTGTCCGCGGCCCGGGATGCCGAGGAGGAGCTCGCCGACCTGGGTCTGCGCTTCGACCTCACGGTCCCCCTCGCCCGATACTACGCGCACAACCATGCGCGCCTCCCGCAGCCGCTGAAAGCAATTCAGATCGGCCCGGTGTGGCGCGCGGAACGCCCCCAGCACGGACGCTTCCGGCAGTTCACCCAGTGCGACATCGACATCCTGGGCGTCCGCTCGGAGATCGCCGAGATCGAGCTGATCCTGGCCACGGCGGATGTCCTGTCGGTCCTGGGCCTCGATGGCCTCACCGTGCGCCTCAACGATCGGCGGATCCTCGCGGGGGTCGCGCGGCACTGCGGCTTCGAGGACGCGCGCTTCGACTCCGTGTTCATCGCCCTCGACAAGCTCGACAAGATCGGCAGGGCCGGGGTGACCGAGGAGCTGCAGGGACAAGGGCATGGGCCCCGGCAGGTCGAGACGCTGATGGGCGTCCTCGACGACACCGGGCAGGGGGCGGCCAAGCCCGAGGAGCTGGCCCGGCGTCTCGGCGAAGACGCCGACGCGGCGGTGTGGCGCGGGCTGACGCGGATCATCGAGACGGTGGAGCAGGACGCCGGCGGCCGCTTTCGCATCGCGTTCGATCCGACCCTCGTCCGGGGCATGTCCTATTACACGGGGCCGATCTTCGAGATCCGCTATCGGGACAGCGCCTCGTCGATCGCGGGAGGAGGCCGTTACGACCAGATGATCGGCAAGCTGCTCGGCCGCGACGTTCCCGCCACGGGGTTTTCCATCGGGTTCGAGCGCGTCATCGGGATCCTGGGGGAGCGTGGGGGAGCCGACCTCGGTAGCAGCGAACGGACCGCGTTCATCTTCGACGAGGACACGCCGCATCTCGTGCGTATTCTCGCGAGAGCGCGTACGCTGTGGGACCAGGGTCAGATCGTGCTGTTGGAGCTGCGCGCCAGGAAGCTCGGCCGGCAGCTCCATGATCTGAAATCGCGCGGCTTCGGGAGGATCGTGGTGTTCGATGCCGACGGCCAGCCGCGCGACGCCGATCTCACGGAGCGCACGAGCGAGGACAGGGATGTTTGAAATCCTGGGTGACTGGAGACGCTCGCATGTCTGCGGCGAGCTACGCGCGCAGGACGCGGGGCAGACCGTCACGCTGATGGGCTGGGCCCACCGACGGCGGGATCACGGCGGCCTGATCTTCATCGATCTGCGTGACCGGACGGGTCTCACCCAGTGCGTGTTCGACCCCGTCACGAGCGCCGAGGCGCACGAGCGCGCCGCCGGAATCCGCAGCGAATTCGTGCTCGCCGTCCGCGGTGTGGTGGCCCCCCGGCCTGCCGGCACCGAGAATCCGCGACTGGCGACGGGCGCGGTGGAGCTCCACGTCCGGGATCTCAAGATCCTGAACGAGTCGCGGGCGTTGCCCTTTCCCATCGAGGATGGTGTCGAGGTCGACGAGCTGACGCGCCTCACGTACCGATACCTCGATCTGCGGCGCCCCTCCATGTACCGGAACTTCGCCATCCGGGACGGAGTGTGCCGCGCGACCCGGGCCTACCTGCATGGCCAGGGCTTCGTCGAGGTGGAGACGCCGTTCCTGATCCGCACGACCCCCGAGGGCGCCCGGGACTTCCTCGTGCCCAGTCGGCTGAGCCGCGGCCGCTTCTATGCGCTCGCCCAGTCGCCGCAGCTCTTCAAGCAGCTCCTCATGGTCGCGGGCTTCGAGCGCTACTTCCAGATCGTCCGCTGCTTCCGCGACGAGGACCTGCGCAAGGACCGGCAGCCCGAGTTCACGCAGATCGACATCGAGACGTCGTTCCTGGACCGGGACGACGTGCTGACGTTGATGGAAGGCCTCGTCGCCGAGATCCTCCAGACCGTGCGCGGGATCGAGATCCCGCGCCCCTTCCCGCGGCTCTCCTTCGCGGAGGCCATGGAGCGCTTCGGCTCGGACAAACCCGACCTGCGCTTCGACATGGAGCTGGTCGATGTCAGCGAGCTCTTCCGCGGCGGCGAGTTTCAGGCGTTCGCCCAGGTGACGGCGGGCGAGGGCGTCGTGAAGGCCCTGCGCGTGCCGGGCGCCGGCGGGCTCAGCCGCAAGGAGGGCGACGACCTGGTGGCGACCGCGAAGACCTGGGGCGCCAAGGGGCTCGTGTGGGTGAAGGTGACTCCGGAAGGCTTCCAGTCGCCGGTCGCGAAGTTCCTCGAGGGCATCCGGCCTGCGCTGACCCAGGCGCTCGGCGCCCAGCCGGGCGACCTCCTTCTCCTCGTGGGCGACACCCGGACCGTCGCGGCCACAGTCCTCGGTCGGTTCCGTCTCGAGCTCGCCCAGCGCCACGGGCTGATTCCATCCGATCGGTTCGCCATTCTCTGGGTCGTCGATTTCCCATCGTTCGAGTGGAGCGAGGAGGAACGGCGCTGGCAGGCGATGCATCACCCCTTCACCGCGCCGCGGGACGAGGATGTCCCCCTGCTCGAAAGCCAACCGGGCGCCGTCCTCGCCAAGGCCTATGACCTCGTGCTCAATGGTCAGGAGGCGGCCGGAGGCAGCATTCGGATCCACCAGCAAGCCATCCAGCAGCGCGTCTTCGAGCTGCTGGGGATCGACAAGACCGAGGCGCGGGCCAAGTTCGGCTTTCTCCTCGACGCACTCGAGTTCGGGGCGCCCCCCATGGGCGGCATCGCATTCGGTCTCGACCGCCTCGCGGCCGTGCTCGCCGGGGAGGAGTCGATTCGCGACGTCATCGCCTTCCCCAAGACGCAGAAGGGCGTCGATCCCATGACCGACGCGCCGGCCCCCGCGAGCCCGGCCCAGCTCCGGGAGCTGGGAATCGCCGTGTTAGACTCGGAGAGGAAAGCTTAGGAGTTGAGCGAAGCCACCACGATCACGCGCCGTATCTCGCTCGCCCCGGACGTCGACCTGGGTCATTTGCTGGGGCGGAACGACGATCACCTTCGCACGCTCGAATCCCACCTCGACATCCAGATTGTCGCCCGGGGCCATGACGTCGTCCTCAAGGGTCCCGAGAGCCAGGTCCGCAAGGGGGAAAAGGCCCTCGTGCAGCTCGCGGAAGTGGTCCGTTCGGGGGCGCCGCTCCGCAACGTCGAGGTGCGGGCGGCCCTGCGTATGCTCTCCGACGACGAGAGCGCCGACCTCAAGTCCGTCTTCGCCGACGCCATCCTGGTGCCGTCGCGGCGGAAGTGGATCGCTCCCAAGACGCTCGGTCAGAAGCGGTACGTCGACGCGATGCGCGCGCACGACATGGTCTTCGCCATCGGCCCCGCGGGGACCGGCAAGTCCTTCCTCGCCGTCGCCATGGCGGTCTCCGCGCTGATGAAGCGCGAGGTGGCCCGGATCGTCCTCACGCGACCCGCGGTGGAGGCGGGCGAGCGCCTCGGCTTCCTCCCCGGCGATCTCTACGAGAAGGTCCATCCCTACCTGCGCCCGCTCTACGATGCGCTCTACGACATGCTCGAGAGCGAGAAGGTGGCGAGCCTCATGGAGAAGGGCGCCATCGAAGTCGCGCCTCTCGCGTACATGCGCGGGCGGACGCTCAACGACGCGTTCATCATTCTCGACGAGGCGCAGAACAGCACCTCCGAGCAGATGAAGATGTTTCTCACGCGTCTGGGCTTCAATTCGAAGATGGTCATCACCGGCGACGTGACGCAGGTCGACCTGCCGGCCTCCCGGCACTCGGGGCTCATCGAGGTGCAGTCCATTCTCACCGGCGTGCCCGGCATCCGCTTCGTGTACTTCGACGACCAGGACGTCGTCCGACATCAACTGGTCTCGGCGATCGTGCGCGCGTACGACGCCCACGACGCCAGGGCCGGGGGTGGCGCGTCCCGATCGACCACCGCCGCGCCCGCCGACGGGCCGTAGTGGCGTCTGCACGCGGCCGCCGCCGGCGCCATGCTCCTTCCCACCTTCCGACCCTGACCCGCGCCGCCGCACGCGCCCTGCGGGCGGTGGGCCGCGAGGGAGCCAGCGTCGAGATCGCGCTCGTCGACGATGCCGAGATCCGCCGGCTCAACCGTGCCTTCCGCGGAGTGACACGCCGGACGGATGTCCTCGCCTTTCCCCTGGAGGTTCCGGAGGCGGCCGGCCGGCTGGTGGGCCAGATCGTGATCTCGCGGGACACCGCCCGCCGCCAGGCGCGGCGCCTCGGCGTGCCGCTGGCCCTCGAGCTGCAGTTGCTCGTCACGCACGGGGTCCTTCACGTCATTGGCTACGACGACCGCGACCCCGTCGAAGCGGAGCTGATGCACCGCCGCGAGCGCACCATCCTCGAATCTGGCCCCGAGCGTATCCCCGCGCGGCTCTGGACGGGCTTGCTCCATGCGTAGGGATGGCGTTCCGAGCGCCGGCTCCGCCGGCGCAACCGATCCGGGGGGGAGGCAGGGAGGAGCGAGCCGAGAGGCGAGCGACGACCGTCGGAAGGGGGGCGAAACCCCCCTCCGAGCAAGCGAAGCCCCCCTCCGAGTGCAGCGTGCAGGATTCGTCTCGCTGATCGGTCGGCCGAATTCGGGCAAGTCGACGCTCCTCAACCGGCTTGTGGGCGAGAAGCTGGCGATCGTGTCGCCGCGGCCACAGACCACGCGCAATCGCATCACGGGGATCCGGAACCTCGCGGGAGCCCAGGTGATCTTCATCGACACACCCGGGCTCCACGCGCCCACGGGAAAGCTCGGCGCGTTCATGCGGCAGACGGTGGAGCGGTCGCTCGAGGACGTGGATCTCGTGTGCGTCGTCGCCGACGTCACCGAGCCCAGGCATCCCGACCCCGAGACGCTGGCCATGCTGCGCGACCATCGCGGCGCCGCGTACTGCGTCCTCAACAAGATCGATCGCCTGCGGTCCAAGGCCCGGCTCCTTCCCCTCATCGAGGCGTGGCGCGCGCCCGGGCGCTTCCGCGAGATCGTGCCCGTCTCGGCCCTCACCGGCGCCAACTGCGATCGCCTCCTCGCCTCGATCGTGGACGTCCTTCCCGAACATCCTCCGTTCTTTCCCGCCGATGCCACGAGCGATCAGCCCGAGACGTTCTACGTGGCCGAGATGATCCGCGAGAAGATCTTCGCCCTCACGCACGAGGAAGTCCCGTACGCGACGGCGGTCAGGGTGGAGGAGCTCGTGGAGCGCACGACGCCGCAGGCCCTCTACATCCGGGCGAGCATCTTCGTGGAGCGCGACTCCCAGAAGGGCATCCTCATCGGGCAGGCGGGCGGCATGCTCAAGCGCATCGGCACGGCCGCGCGCCACGATCTGGAATCCTTCTTCGGGATCAAGGTCTACCTGGCCCTGACCGTGCAGGTGCGACGTCAGTGGCGAAAGGACGACCGGGCTCTGCGGGAGTTCGGCTTCCTCATGACGTCATAGCATGGGACTGGGCAAGTCGAGAGCCGTCGTGATCGGGAGCTTTCCCCTCGCGGAGAGCGATCGGGTCGTCAGCTTCTTCTCGCGCGACTACGGCAAGATTCGGGGCGTCGCCCGGGCGGCTCGGCGGATGCGATCCCGGTTCGGCAGCGCCCTCGAGCTCCTCACGCTCGGCGAGCTGGTCTTCTTCGACGGCGGCCGCAGCGATCTGGTGCAGGTCGATCACTTCGACATCGTGCACCCCTTCGAAGGCGTACGCGGGGATCTCCAGCGCCTGGGACACGCGGCGTGGATCGCCGAGTGCGTGGGCCGGCTGACCGCCGATCGCGATCCGAACGCTGCCGTGTACGGCCTGCTCGTCCGCGCGCTGCGCAGCGTCGAGGCCGGCACCGCGCCTCGACGGGTGGCGACCGTCTTCGGGATGCGATGCGTCGATGCCCTTGGCCACCGGCTCCGTCTCGACGCCTGTGTCGCGTGCGGGCGGCGCGCGCCCATCGTCGGGACGTCGGTCGTCATCGACGTCGAGGGGGGTGGGCTCACGTGCGCCGCCTGCGCCGACCGCAGCCGCGGAGCCGTCCGTGTCGACGCGAGCAGCCTCGGGGCCCTGCGCCGATTGCGAGGTCTCGCCTGGCACGAGGCAATGACGGTGACCTTGGGCCGGGCCGAGGACCAGCTGCGAGAGGTCGTGGATCTGCATGTCGCCTGCCTGGCGGGGCAACCCCCGCGGGCGGCGCGTTTCCTGCGAGAGGTCGAGCGGTGTTTCCCGGAACTCCGCCACTGACGCACCCGCCGTACGAGGCGAGCCTATGAATGCCGTGCGAGCCGCAGGACGTCGCGGGGCTGGGGCCCCGCCGTACGAGGCGAGCCTATGAACATGGACGTCATCGTGTCGCTGTGCAAGCGTCGCGGGTTCATCTTCCAGTCGAGCGAGATCTACGGCGGCACCGGCTCGTGCTGGGACTACGGGCCCCTCGGCGTCGAGCTGAAGAACAACATCAAGCGGCTGTGGTGGCGAGACAACGTCCAGCTGCGCCCCGACATGGTCGGTCTCGATGCCTCGATCCTCATGCACCCGTCGGTCTGGAAGGCGAGCGGGCACGTCGACCACTTCACGGATCCCATGGTGGACTGCCGCGAGTGCAAGCGACGCTTCCGCGCCGATCAGCTGGATGAAGGGCCCTGGCTCCATTTCTGTCCCGCGACCAAGGGCAACAAGTTCACGGTCCCCGCGGGCGAGCCGTGCAAGCACTGCGGCGCGCGCCGCACGCTCTGCCCCGAGTGCGGGAAGGGGGAGCTGACCGCCCCGCGACAGTTCAATCTGATGTTCAAGACCTTCATGGGGCCGGTGGAGGAGGACGCCGCGATGACGTACCTGCGGCCGGAGACGGCGCAGGGCATCTTCGTCAACTTCGACAACGTGCTCCAGTCCATGCGACCCAAGCTGCCGTTCGGGATCGCGCAGATCGGCAAGGCCTTTCGCAACGAGATCACGCCGGGGAACTTCATCTTCCGCAGCCGCGAATTCGAGCAGATGGAGATCGAATACTTCGTCAATCCCCGGGACCGCGTGGAAGGCCGGGCCGCGGACGAATACTGGCACGATCGGTGGATCGATGTCTGCGAGGCCTGGTTCGTGCGTTATGGCATGGCTGGCGAGAACTTGAAGCGGCACGAGCACGCGGCCGATGAGCTGGCGCACTACGCCAAGCGCACCGTCGACATCATGTACCGGTTCCCCATGGGCTGGAGCGAGCTCATGGGGATCGCCAACCGGACCGACTTCGATCTCAAGCAGCACGCCCAGACGAGCGGCAAGTCCCTCACCTACTTCGACGAGGAGCGCAAGGAGCACATCGTGCCCTTCGTGATCGAGCCCTCGGCCGGCGTCGATCGGGCCCTGCTGGCGTTCCTGCTCGACGCCTATCGGGAAGAGGAGGTCCGCGGCGACAAGCGCGTGGTCCTGCGCCTTCACCGGGAGCTGGCGCCGGTGAAGATCGCCGTGCTGCCTCTCCTCAAGAAGCGGCCCGAGATCGTGGCGACGGCTGGCGAGCTCCGCGCGACTCTGGCCCGCGAGTGGACGACGGTCTACGACGACACCGCGGGTATCGGCCGTCTCTACCGACGACAGGACGAGGTGGGCACACCGTACTGCATCACGGTCGACGTGCAGACGGTCGGCGACCCGGACAAGGGTGAGGCGGGCGATCGACGCGTGACGATCCGTGAACGCGACTCCATGGAGCAGATTCGCGTCCCCATCCCGGAGCTGCCCGCACTGTTCCGCGAGCTCCTGGGTGAAGGGACGTGGGCCGCCGTGACCGCACGATATCCTCGCGCGAACGCCTGACGACGCTCAGGGACTCTGAGACTGGTCCTGGCGACGCGGTGAGGCCGGTCGCGCCGGAGCGGAGGGTGGCGGCACGGGCTGCGCGATCGACGGCGTGGGCGCCGGTATCGGGAACAGTCGAGGGAGCGTGTTCGCCACGGCGCCACCGGCGGCGCTCGACGACGTTGACGGCGGTGTCGCCGCCGGTGGGGAGGAGCCGCCGACCGGTGCGGCAGGCGGAGCCGGCACCGGGGTCGCCGCCGGAGCCGGTGGCGGGGTGATGGCGGGCGGCGACGTGCCCGGAGTCACCGCTTGGCGCCGGGGCCCGCAGGAAACGCTGGGCTCCGTGCCGCGCACGAACGCCATCGTCACCACCCGGACGCACTCGTTCGATGGATCCAGGTCGACCGGGACCAGCGACACTCGCTCCGGCACGGGAAATTCCTCTCGCGCGCTGTCGCCCAGCACCTTGGCCATGTACGCGGTCCAGATCGGGACCGCGACGCGGGAGCCCGTCTCGTCGCGCCCGAGACTTCGTGGCCGGTCGTAACCGACCCAGACGCCGGTGGCGATGTGCGGCGTGAAGCCGATGAACCAGGCATTGGAATAGTCGTTGGTGGTCCCCGTCTTGGCCGCGATGGGTCGCCCGAGGACCTTGGCGGCCTGGCCCGTGCCTCGCTCGACGACGCCACGGAGCATGTGCGTCACCACGTAGGCCATCTCCGGACTCAGTGCCTCGCGTCCTTCCGGCACGTGCTCCTCGAGGAGCTTGCCGTGGGCGTCGGTCACGTACCGGATGGCCGTCGGGGGCATCCATACTCCCTGGTTGGCGAGCACCCCGTACGCCGAGGTGAGCTCGAGCAGCGTCAGATCGGAGGTGCCGAGCGCGAGGCTCAGGTTGATGTCGAGCGGGCTGGAGACGCCGAGTCGGCGCGCGACCTGGATCGTGCGGTTGATGCCCACGCGCTCCTGGAGCTTGACGGTGACGACGTTGATGGATTCCTCCAGCGCCTGCTGCAGGGTCGTCGGTCCACGGAACTTCCGATCGTAGTTCTCGGGCTTCCAGGCGCCGTTGGCACCGACGGGATAGGTGACCGGCGAGTCGTCGACGCGGCTGGCGGGGGTGAAGCCGGCTTCCAGGGCGGCGACGTAGATGAACGGCTTGAACGCCGAGCCCGGCTGTCGTCGGGCCTGCACCGCGCGGTTGAACTCGCTGCGGAAGAAGTCGTAGCCGCCGACGATCGCCTTGATGTAGCCGGTCTGGGGCTCGAGCGTGACGATCGCGCCCTCCGGATGATCGCCGGGGCGGGGCTTCAGCGTCCGGGCCTCGAGCGCCCTCAGGCCCTCGCGGAGCGCCTGCTCGGCGGCGAGCTGCGTGGTCGGATTGAGGGTCGTGTAGACCCGGAGACCACCCTTGAAGACCATGTCCGCGCCGTACTTCGCCTCCAGCGTTTGCTGGACGTATTCGAGGAAATACTGGCCGGTGGTGCGGCGGCGCTCGGGAGGGATCAGGCCGAGATCGGACTTCGCCAGACGGACCCGCTCGGGTTCCTTCAGGACGCCGTATTCCACCATTCGGCGGAGCACGACCTCGCGGCGGCGGCGCGCCGCCTCCGCGTGGTCGAATGGAGAGTATGTCGATGGCGCGCGCGGCAGGCCGGCCAGCAACGCCGACTCGCGCACCGTCAGCTCCGAGACCGATTTCCCGAAATAGGTGCGGGCGGCGGCTTCGACGCCGTAGGCGCCGTGGCCGAAGTAGACCTGGTTCAAGTACATCTCGAGGATGCGGTCCTTGGAGTATCGCCGCTCCAGCTCGAGGGCGAGGATCGCCTCCTTGAGCTTGCGTTCGAGGCTCTTGTCGGGCGTGAGGAACAGGACCTTGGTGAGCTGCTGGGTGATCGTGCTGCCGCCCTCGACGATCCGCCCGCGTCGATAGTTCTGGAACACCGCGCGCGCGATGCCGACGGGATCGATGCCCCAGTGGGAATAGAAGCGGCGATCCTCGGTGGCGAGAATCGCGTCCCTCAGCGACTTGGGGATCTGACCGAGCGGCATGAAGATCCGCCGCTCGACGTGGAACTCCGTCAGGAGCTCGTCGTTGTCGTCGTAGATCTTCGTGCCCTGGATCGGCTGGAAGGTCTCGAGAGCGCTCACCGGTGGCAGTGACCGGGGGAGGATGGCAAAGGCCCAGAGGGCGGCCACGCCGACGCCGCCACCGACCAGCAAGGTCACGACGCCGAATCCGATCAGCGCGCGCCACACCCAGCGCTGAAGCCATCCGCGTGAGGCGGGCTCGCCCTCCCGATCGGATTTCGTGTGCCGAGCCGCCATGCGCCCCACATTATAAGCCACGCGCCGGACTCCCCTTCCGGAACGCCGCCGCTTGAATCCCACGGCCCCTGATACGAGAATGCTGAATCCATGACCTCTTCACTGCTCGCGGATTTCGAGGCCCGGGGACTGATCGCCGATGTCAGCGAGGGGCTGGCCGAGCACCTGGCGACGGGCCCCCGCACCCTGTACGTCGGCTTCGACCCGACCGCCGACAGCCTGCACGTGGGCAGCCTGCTGCCGCTCCTGGCCTTGCGCCGCGCTCAGCTGGCCGGGCACCGTCCCATCATTCTCGTCGGCGGGGGGACCGGGCTCATCGGGGACCCGAGCGGCAAGACGGGAGAGCGGACCCTCAATCCCAAAGAGGTCGTTCAGGAGTGGGCGGAACGCCTCAAGCGGCAGGTGGCGCCCTTCGTTGACTTCGAGTGTGGGCGTCTGTCGGCGCGGCTCGCCGACAACTACGAGTGGATCTCGGAGCTCGACGTCATCGCGTTCCTGCGCGACATCGGCAAGCACTTCTCTGTCAGCGTGATGCTGGCCAAGGAGTCCGTGAAGAGGCGCCTGCACGCCGGCATCTCCTACACCGAGTTCAGCTACCAGGTGCTCCAGGCCTACGACTTCCTGTGCCTGTTCCGCCGGAACGATTGCACGGTGCAGATGGGCGGCAGTGACCAGTGGGGCAACATCACGGCCGGGATCGATCTGATTCGCCGCGTGGAGGGGAGCGCCGCCTTCGGCCTCACGCTGCCCCTGGTCACCAAGGGCGACGGCAGCAAATTCGGCAAGACCGAGAGCGGGACGGTGTGGCTGGATCTGTCGCGGACGTCGGCGTACGAGATGTACCAGTTCTGGCTCAACACCGCGGACAGCGACGCGGTTCGCTTCCTCAGGTACTTCACGTTTCTGCCGCTCGATCAGATCGAAGACCTCGCGGAGGCGACCCGTGCGGCACCCGAGCGGCGGCAAGCCCAGCGGGTGCTCGCGACCGAAGTCACGCGTCTCGTGCATGGCCGCCAGGCGCTTCAGGACGCCGAGCGTCGAACGGCGAGCTTCTTCGGATCGCGAACGGAAGACGGGGACGAGATAGAAGCAGATGGTGAGGAAGCGTCGCCCGGCGCGGTCATCCAGACGTCGGAACCGCGACTGCTCTGGTCCGTCATGAAGGATATCGGCGCCGTCTCGTCGACCTCGGAAGCCCGTCGCCTCATCAGTCAGGGTGGCGTTGCCGTCGATCGGCAGCGGATCACGGACGTCAATCGGCTTCTCGAGCCGGGGAAGGGGTACGTGATCCAGGTCGGGAAGCGAAGATTCTGGCGGGTTATCCTGGAGGCCGGTGGGCCATCGGCCAGCGCAAATCGCGAGCACGAAGGGGCTTGACAGTGCTAGATGGCTTCAGTATAGTCAGTCTTTGCCCGCATCAAGGCGGGCCAACGGTTTAGAAGCAAAGTCCGGTCACTTCCAAGCTGACCGTAGCGCTCTTTGACAGTCGCATATGCTACTGGCTCACCGAAAAGGTGTGAGCACCCATCCGTTCTAACGAGTACCTTGCGCTCGGCCGAGTGACTGCGAATCTGCAGTAACACGTTCGAGCTTGAGGACCAGGTTCATCGCTTTTTATGGCGAGTTTGATCCTGGCTCAGAGCGAACGCTGGCGGCGTACTTAACACATGCAAGTCGAACGAGGAGCTTCGGTGTAGCAATACATCGGAGCTTCGAGTGGCGCACGGGTGAGTAACACGTGGGCAACCTGCCCTGGAGCCCGGGATACCCCCTCGAAAGGGGGGCTAATACCGGATACGTTCCTCGGGTCGCGAGACCTGGGGAGGAAAGGTGGCGCAAGCTACCGCTCTTGGAGGGGCTCGCGGCCTATCAGCTAGTTGGTGAGGTCACGGCTCACCAAGGCTATGACGGGTAGCTGGTCTGAGAGGACGACCAGCCACACGGGGACTGAGACACGGCCCCGACTCCTACGGGAGGCAGCAGTGGGGAATTTTCCGCAATGGGCGAAAGCCTGACG
>Ga0137373_10004393_pt1 | contig 15398 bp, 13 predicted proteins | sample SagtaG_5_FD_104912 | JGI IMG/M metagenome (GOLD analysis project Ga0137373, IMG submission 104912) | Vadose zone soil microbial communities from Sagehorn Ranch, Mendocino, California, USA - Sage1_R_80_16 metaG | ecosystem: Environmental > Terrestrial > Soil > Vadose zone | place: USA...
CAACCGACCGGCGGGCGGTGGGCCAGACAGTCCGATCGGGTTTCCCAAGGCCCCACCCGCCCCACCCGCCCGGTGGATCGGCGGCGATTGGGTCGCCACAGTTTCGAACTGAGACACTACGGATCCGGCTCGTTCCTTGACGGCCACGTGGGATCGTGGATATCGTGACACGCGACGGCGCAGAAAGACCCACCGAATGCCACGGAGGAACACCATGCGGACGGCGATTGCGGTGTTGACGGGACTGCTGATCATGGCCGGCTGGACGGTGGCCGCTCAGGAGAAGGGAAAAGTCGCGAAGGAAGAGCCGAAGGCGAAATCGGGACACGAGGCGATGGACAAGGGCGCCGGGGGGAGCTCGGACGCGGCGAAGATCGCGCGGGCCATGAGCGCCGCGCCCCCCTCGATCTCCAAGGACGCCACGATCATGGAGATGACCGCGGACGGCAAGATGAAACAGCTGCGGGCCGGTGCCAACGGCTGGATGTGCATGACCGAGGCCGATGGGACGCCGATGTGTCTCGACAAGGAATGGCAGAGCTGGGCCGACGGCTGGATCAACAAGAAGGATCCTCAGGTCAAGAACGTCGGCCTCGCGTACATGCTGAAGGGTGACAAGGGCGCCAGCAACACGGACCCGTACGCCGACAAGCCGACCCCGGACAATCACTGGGTCGTCAGCGGGCCCCACGTGATGGTGATCCTGCCGGATCCCGCGCAGCTCGACGCGCTGCCGACCGATCCCCAGAGCGGCGGGCCGTGGGTGATGTGGAAGGGCACGAAGTACGCCCACATCATGATGCCGACGGCGCCGATGCCCAAGCAGCCCGCCGCGAAGAGCGCGTCGACCAAGCCGTCCGACAAGAAGTAGGCATCACGCCGCCCGCGCCACGTCCATGAGGCGGCGGTAGATGCGCTCGTAGTCCGTCACCATCCGGGTCGCGCTGAACCGCTCCTCGACCTCGCGACGACAGGCCTGGCGGTCGAGGGTGTCCACGCGCTTGACGGCGGCCGTGAGGTCGTCGAGGGAGTCGGCGATCAGGCCGGTCCGCCCGTCGGTGACGATCTCGGGCACGGCCCCGCAGGGACGCGCGACCACCGGCGTTCCGCAGGCCATCGCCTCGATCATCACGAGGCCGAACGGCTCCGGCCAGTCGATCGGAAACAGGAGCGCGCGGGCTCCCCGCAGCAGCTCGAGCTTCCGCGACTGGTCCACCTCGCCGATGAACTCGATCAACGGATGATCGAGCAGGGGCCGGATGTCGCGCTCGAAGTACTCGCGCTCCGTCTCGTCGATCTTGGCGGCGACGGTGAGCCGCATCCCCGCGCGCTTGGCGACGGCGATGGCGAGGTCGGGCCGCTTCTCGGGTGACATGCGCGCGAGGTACAGGAGGCCGTCCCCGCCGTCGGCGGAGTAGGGATACTCGTCGATCGGCAGGCCGTGGTACACCGTCGCGGCCCAATTGATCCCGAGGCCCTCGAGCGGCGCTCGCTGGGCGTCGCTGATCGACACGAAGGGCAAGCCGTGGAACTGCTGGAAGACCGGCCGGAGATGGGGGAGGTCGAGTCGTCCATGCAGGGTGTGCACGGTCGGCGTCGACACCAGCGACGCGGCCGGAAACGCGAGGTAATCGACGTGCGAGTGCATGATGTCGAACGAATCCGCGCGTTCGAACGCCAGCCCGAGCTCGCGGATGTGCGGAGCCAGGGTGTCCTTGACGTTCGGGTCGAGTCGCAGCGCGGAGCGGCTCGAGGCCACCAGCTCGCCGCTCGCCGTCGAATCACCGCTGGCGAACAGGGTCACCTCATGGCCTCGGCGGACCAGCTCGTCGACGATGTGGGCGACGACCCGCTCGGTGCCCCCGTAACGATCGGGCGGCACGGGCTCGGCCAAGGGGGCGATCTGGGCGATGCGCATGGCGACCTCTGGCTCAGCCTCGCGCCGCGGTGCCTTCGAGTGCTGCCGCCGGCAAGCGGATGATCCGTGTGCGGCAGCCGTTGAGGACCGCGAGCATGAGGACGAGATGGTCCCGGACGTGACGGGTGCTGAGGAAATGCCGCCGGACGTGTTGATGGCCCTGCTCGCCCATGCGGCGGGCGAGCCGCGGATGGGTCAAGAGCAACCGGATGCGAAACGCGGCCCCCTCGGGGGAGTGCACGAGGAAGCCGGTGACCCCGTGAACCACCTGCGAGGGGATGCCGCCGACGGCGCCGGCGACCACGGGCTTGCCCTTCCACATGGCTTCCGTGACCGTGAGACCGAATCCCTCGCGGGTCGACTTCTGGAGCACGAGGGTGGAGGCCCGCTGGAGCGCGTTGATCTCCCGGTCACTGCCCGGGGGCAGCGACAGCACGAGCACGTCGGGGGCGCCGGCCGCCGCCTCGCGCACCTCGGCCAGCACCTGCGCGCCTTCGGGGTCGTCGGTGGCCGAGCCGCCGGCGAGCACGAGCTGGCAGTCGAAGCTCTGCCGGACGATGCGGTGCGCCTCGATCACCCCCAGCGGGTCCTTGAACCGGTCGAAGCGCGAGACCTGCAGCAGGATCGGCCGGCTCCGATCGATGCCGAAGCGGTCGGTGACGGCCGTCACCTCGGCGTCGTCGAGCTCGCGGTTCTTGTCGTTGAGCGGATCGATCGAGGGCGGCATGAGCAGCTCGGGGATCGGCAGCCGCTGCGCGAAGTGCGGCACGTGGAAGACGGCCAGGGCGTACTTCTGCACGGCCCGGCGCAGGAAGCGCCACACCGGCTGGCTGGGATGCGACAGATCGATGTGGCAGCGCCACACGAACCGCGTCTTGTCCACGCCCGGCGTCTCGATGAGATAGGCGGGCTGCGGGTCGTGCACGATCACGACGTCGGCGTCGAGCCGGAGCTGGGCCGCGCTCTCGCGGAGCGCCTCACGGTAGCGCTGGAGATCGGCGTGAGAGATCTCGACCTCGGCGCCTTGCAACGCGTTGTGCATGGCCTTCGTGATCTCGAAGAAGGCCAGGTTGCCGGGCAGGACCTCCCAGGCGGTCGGGATGCCGAGCGACTCCGTCCACGGCACCAGGTTGCACAGCAGCTCGGCGACCCCGCCTCCATCACGCGTGGCGTTGACGTGATGCAGCGTGCGCCCGCGCAGCGCCTCCGCCAGCATGGCCAGGTCCGTGAGCTGGTTCTCGGGCGCGATCCCGCGATAGGCCTCGATCATCAGGACCGCTCCGACCCCGAAGGCTGGAGCGCGCCCTCGATGAGCTCGATGAGGTACTTGCGGTTGTCCTCGAGGCTGTTCAGGTAGGGATCGAAGCTCTGCAGCTGCCGGCTCAGCCGCTCGAGGCCCCACCGCTGGAACCAGGCGGCGAATCCCAGCGCTTCCGTGTGGATGAACGGCGCGAACAGGTGGTAGCCGATCGAATCGCTCGGCAGGTCGCGCAGGCACCCGAGAAATTCCTCCGCCGTGCGCGCCACCCGCCCGCTGGCGAACTCGACCATCACGGGCTGACAGAAGATGAACTCGAGGCCCGGCCGCACGATCTTCGTGTCGCCGGCCTGCTGGAGCCGCTCGGCCAGGATCACGCTGATCTCGCGGCGCACCGCGGCCAGCTCGCGGGTCCGCACGAGGTTCAGGTTTGCCAGGCGCTCGGCCAGGACGCCGTCACCCAGCATGTCGCCGGCCCAGTTGGCGAAATCGTTCGGATATTCCGGGACCCGATCCGAGTCGCGGAAGAAGCGCTGATGCAGATGGTAGAAGATCGAGGGGTCCGGCGCGAGCGTGACGCCGGTCAGGAGCTGGGCCACGGAGGCGGCCCGGTACGGCGTGACCTCCACGAGCAGCGCGATCCGACAAAACTCGAACGGCGGCACGTCCTCGGCACTCGGTTCTCTCGTCATGGCGTGGCGTGGCACTCCCTACTCCCGTTCTGCACAGCCTTGCACAGCCCATGCCGGCACGCGCCGCCGACCCGCGGCGCCGGCCAGAGTTTGATGATGGCCTCTCGACCCGTTACCATGCCCTCAGGGACGCACGAAGGCTGAGGAGGACGGCGATGGCGAGCAACGGGATCCGGGACCGCGTGGCGATCGTGGGGATGGGCTGTACCCCGTTCGGAGAGCACTGGCACAAGGGGGCGAACGATCTGCTGATCGACGCCACGAAGGACGCGCTGGCCTCCGCCGGCATCGGCCTGCGTGACATCGACGCGTTCTGGCTCGGCACGCTGTTCTCCGGCAACAGCGGCCTCACCCTGAGCCGGCCGCTCAAGATCGACTACAAGCCCGTCACCCGCGTCGAGAACTACTGCGCCACCGGCTCCGAGGCGTTCCGCAACGCCTGCTACGCCGTCGCGTCCGGGGCCTACGACGTCGCCATGGCCATCGGCGTGGAAAAGCTCAAGGACTCCGGATACTCGGGGTTGCCGGGGAGTCGCAGCATCGGCGACGGCACCGCGGCGCCGCTCACCGCGCCCGCCACCTTCAGTCTGCTCGCCCCGTCCTACGCCAGGAAGTACGGCGTCAGCGACGAGCAGCTCAAGGAAGTGATGACGCGCATCGCGTGGAAGAACCACAAGAACGGCGCCCTCAACCCCCGCGCCCAGTTCCGGAAGGAAGTGCCGAAGGAGACGATCGCCTGCTCACCGCTGGTGGCGGGCGCGCTCGGGATCTTCGACTGCTCGGGCGTCTCCGACGGCAGCGCCGCCGCCATCGTCGTGCGGGCCGAGGACGCCCAGCGCTATACCGACCGGCCGCTCTGGGTGAAGGCGCTGTCGTTCATCGCCGGTCCCGCCGCGGGCCCCATGGATCCCGACTACGACTACACGACGTTCCCCGAGGTCGTCGCCTCCGCCACGGATGCCTATGCCCAGGCCGGCATCAAGGACCCGCGGCACGAGCTGGCGATGGCCGAGGTCCACGACTGCTTCACGCCGACCGAGCTGGTGCTGATGGAAGACCTGGGCTTCGCCACGCGCGGCACGGCCTGGAAGGAAGTGCTGGGCGGCACCTTCGATCTCGACGGCGAGCTGGCGGTGAACCCCGACGGCGGGCTCAAGTCGTTCGGCCACCCCATCGGCGCCTCGGGCCTGCGCATGCTCTACGAGTGCTGGCTCCAGCTCCGCGGCGAGGCCGGCAAGCGCCAGATCGCGTCGATCGAGCGCGGCCGCAAGCTGGCACTCACCCACAACCTCGGCGGCGCGCCCGGCGAGTGCGTCAGCTTCGTCAGCGTGGTGGGGAGCGAGCGAAGCGCGTGAGCCGGGACACTCGCGACCAGCGAACTCACCGATGGCGCCGGGCGCCGTGGCGCCCGGCGCGTAGCTGCTGCACCAGATACACGACGATGGCGACGTTCAGCACGATGATGCCGAGCCGGATCGGCGTGAACCGCTTCCAGAGCTCGTAGACTTCCAGCGGGATGAACGTCGCGGTGGAGATGACCGTGAGGTACTCCGCCCATCGTCGTCGCCACCAGAGCCCCACGGCCTCGGTCAGGAGGAGGCCCCCATACGTGAAGGCCGCCGCGCCGACCGAGGCCAGGGTGCGCTGATCGATGGCGGTGAGTCGACCGAGGACGGCGTTGATGTGGGGACGCTGGCCATTGACGTTGAGGTGCTCGGCCCATTCCGTGACGAGGGCCATCACGTCGACGGGGAGCAGCCGCAGCACGCTCAGCCCCACGGCGACGAGCACGAGCCCCTTGCCCAGCTTGAAGAGCGCGATGAGGCGGAGGGTCAATCCGGGATCCGGGACGAGCGGCGATCGCGGGAGCGATCAGTTGGCGCGCTGGGCGAGCTCCATCAACGCGATCGAGCGGTCGGCCCGCGGGTTCGTGAGATCCACGGTCACACGCAGCGCCCGCAGGCCGTGCACGCCCTGCAGCTCCTCGAGCTCCAGGTCCTCGACGCCGCCCGTGAGATAGCCGAGCGAGTTCAGGTACTCGATGTAGCGCCGGTATTCCTGGGCCTCCGACGTCTGCGAGTAGACGATGGCGATGGTGCCGGGCTGGGTGAGGCGCTCGGTGGTGCCGCGGATCAGCGCCTTGTCGATGCGCTTCTTCACGATCGCGTAGCGGATGTCGTAGGCGCCGTCGACGTCGAAGCGCTTCTCGTCGAAGCGGAAGCGGATCGACAGCGGCGCGTGCTGGACGAGGACCAGATTGGTCGTCTCCAGCGGCAGGGGCAGCGTGCCGCGGAGCTGATGCGCGTGCCGCGCCGTCCCGCAGGTCACCATGAGCTGCCAGATCCGGAGGTTCTTGAGATAGATCGGATCCCAGACGCCATCCTCTTTCAGAGAGGCGCCGACGTAGATCTGATAATCCACGCCGTCCGTCTGCTGCTTCTCGAAGTAGTGCGGATACATCGCCTGGGCCGCCTCCTCCTCGAGGTCGACATAGGCGGAGAGCGCGTCACTGAGCCGGGCCACGCTCTCCTCGAACCGTCGCCGCTCGACGTAGACGACCCCGAGGCGGGGATCGAGCGCCGCGCGGTAGGCCTCGATCCGGGCGCGCACCGCGGGCGCGAACGTCTCGAGATGGCCGAACAGCGTCTCGACCTCCTTGCGAAGGGCGGCGGTCACGGCGACCTCGTCGCCGGCGGTGAGGCCGGCCTCGATCATGGCCCGGTGCTTGTCGAGGCGATACCGCAGCTCGTGCAGCGCGGGCAGGGCCTTGGCGTCGTGCGCGGCCTCGACGACGTCGCGGGCCAGCCGGAGCTGGGCCAGGAGATCGGCCTGGATCGCCGTGGCGCGCAGGGTCGACGACCCCCGGATGTCGGCGAGCGCGTAGAGCGGGTACACGTCGGGGAAGACGATCGGCTCCATGTCGAGCTTCACGTCCAGGCCCCCCTCGCGCCGCCGCCGGTCCATGGTGCGCAGGACCGCCGTGCGGAAGCGCCAGTCCACCGAGGGATGGATGGCCGTGGCCTTGGCCTTGATGAACGCCTGGATGCGGTTGTCGAGCTCCTCCATGCTGCGCTGCACGGCCATCGCGAAGAGCGGCAGGACCTCGTGGAGGATCGGCAGGTGCCCGCTGTCGAGGTCTCCCGGCAGGGGCGACTTCAGCCCCAGCGTGCCGATGACCTTGTCCTGATAGATGAGCGGCGCGATCATGACGCCCCGCTCGGCCCCCCGGACCATCTCCCGTTCGATCGGCGTCGGGTCGGGCTTGTCCGCGAGATCGTGCACGAAGACCGGCGCCCGCTCGAGCACCGCGCGCTCGAAGATCGTCCCGGCGAAATCGGCCATCTTGCGGTGCGCGCTGTCCGTGAAGATGCACGCCTGCTCCTTGCGCGCGCCATAGTTGATGAGGAGGACCTCGTCACCGGTGAGGGCGGCCAGACCGAGATGCACCTCCGGGCGGCGGAGCAACGTACGCATCTTGGCCTGCAGCTCGTGGAACTTCGTCGTGGAGACGATCGACTCGCGATCGATGAGATCCCGCTTGATCGACGACAGGACCTCCTGCTCGGTCACGTCGACGGCGCGGAAGATCGTGAAGCCACGGAACAGGAACTTCTCGGGAGGGAGCGTCGAGAGGAGCAGCTCGCGGTCCAGGAGCGTCGTGCGGACGCGGCGGAGCACGTCCTCGTCGAGCGCGGGCGGCTCGCCGATGGCGACGACGTCGATGAAGCGGTAGTCGAACGCCGCCTTGAAGTGACGATCGAGCCCGGTCTCGGGATCGGGGACGGTGATGATGAGCGGCAGCTGGGAGTCGACCTGCACGCCGTAGATCCGCTCCAGGATCAGCTTGTAGGCGGAGAACAGGCGGGCGGCGCCGGCGACGCGCCCGTCGAGATTGACGCGCCCGTGCAGGTACCCCTCGTCGTCCAGCAGGAGCTGGCGGGCGGGGGTCGTCGCGTAGAAGCTGCGGAGCTGGAAGGGGACCAGCGCCGCCGCGTACTCGTGCTCGTAGTTCGCGGGCGCGAACACCACGGCCATGAGGAGATCGAGCAGGTCGCGGTGCTCGGCGAGCACGCCGCAGTCCGAGAGCGCGCCGCAGTCGGAGATCGCCCCCGTCAGCTCGGGGTGCTTCTCGATCTCGCTCTGGATGAAGCCGACCAGCGCGCGGGTGGGGCCGTCGTCGTCGGCGAAGCGCTCCGTCCAGAAGCGCACGAGCGGAGCGAGGCTCAGCTCCCACCGCAGGGGGAGAATTTCGTCCGTCGAATCGAGGATCCGCGCGACCTGCGTCACAGGGCCTCCATGAGGGTAGTTTAACAGCCTTACGATGCGGGCGCGGGCCGGAGGGATCCCGGCGCGAGACCGGCGGGGGACGAGCCCCGCCCTACGGGACCTCGACCCACCCGCCGCGGGCGGCCGACTGGCCCACGGCGTCCAGCACGGCCTGGGCCTGCACGCCGTCGTCGAAGGACGGCGACGGCGTCACCCCGGTGCGGATGCCTTCGAGGAAGAGCGCGACGAGGGGGGCGATCGTGGCCTTGCCGATGATGTCGCTGAGGTCGGCCTGTGCGCCCTCGAGCGCCGACGGCGCGCGCGGCGTCACCGGCTTGAACCCCGCGCCCTTGTCGCTCGCGCGCAGCTCGCCGCCCCACCACCGACCCTCGCGGAGCATGCGATAGGCGAGCGAGCCCCGCTCCCCGAACACCTCCAGCGTCTGCTCGGTCATCCCGTGCGCGGCGCGGCTCACGTTGAGCGTGACCTCGGCGCCGCCGGCCAGCTCCGCCAGCACCATGCAGTAGTCCTCGGCGTCGGCCGGCTTCGACGCGCCGGGCAGCGTGCGCGACGGATACGCCGTCCCCGCGAGCGCGACGACGCGGCGGAACTCGCCGAAGCTCCAGCGGATCATGTCGATGAGGTGAACGCCGGCGTCGCCCATCGCGCCGTGACCGGCCTGGGCGCGGTCGACCCGCCAGGTCGCCGCGGCGCTCGGGTCGGCGAAGCGTCCGCCCAGCCAGCGCCCCGCGATGTGAAAGACGCGTCCGACGGCGCCCTCGCCCACGCGCGCGTGGAGCTCGCGCATGGCCGCGGGAAACCGCCAGTTGAAGCTCGTCATGGCCACGCGGCCGGCGCGGCGCGCCGCCTCGGCCATGGCGCGGCCTTCCGCGGCCGTCATGGCCAGCGGCTTCTCGCAGAGCACGTGGGCGCCGCCCTCGAGCGCGCGCAGCGTGATCGCGTGGTGCAAGTGGGGCGGCGTCGCGATCACGACGATCTCCGGCCGGGCGGCGTCGAGCATCTCTTCCCAGCGATCGAAGACGTCCGGTACGCCGTAGCGCGCGGCGATCGCCTGCGCGGCGGCTCGATCGCGCTGGCAGACCGCCACGACCCGACAGCCGTGTGCCTGGAACGCCGGGATGTGGGCGCGGCCGTACCCGAGACCAACGATGCCGACGGTGGGCGTGGATGATGACGTGGTCACGAGGCTCCTCCCGGAGATGGCGATCCTATCCCAGCGCGCCGCCTTGACGCCCTCGGCGCGGGACTGCTAGTCTCGCGCGGGCTTTCTCGATGTGGCAGTGCGAGGTGAGCCGTGGTGCCTCCGCGGCGAGCCGAGCGGTGAAATGATCGAAATGAGGTCATCGATGATTCGAGTGCTGTGCGCGGTGGGCCTGCTCCTGGGAGCGCTCTCGGGCATCGCCGAGGCGCAGGAGCCATTCCCCACGCGGACGATCACCATCATCGTCGCGTTTCCTCCGGGCGGCGTCGCCGACAACACGGCGCGGCCGGTGGCGGCGGCGCTCGAGCGCATTCTCAAGCAACCCGTGGTCGTCTCCAACAAGCAGGGGGCGGCGGGCGGCGTCGGGTACCAGGTGGCGGCGACGGCCAAGCCCGACGGGTACACGGTCCTGATGGCCCTCGTCAGCGTTTCCGTGCTCCCCGAGGTCGACAAGCTCTTCGATCGCCCGCCGAAGTACACCCGCGATCAGTTCACGGGCATCGCGCGCGTCAACGCCGATCCGTCGATGCTGGTCGTGCGCACGGACACGCCGTGGAAGACCTTCAAGGACTTCGTCGAGGATGCCAAGAAGCGGCCGGGGGAGATCGTGTTCAGCTCGTCGGGACTCTATGGCGCCGCCCACGTGCCCATGGAGATGATCATGCAGGCGACCGGCATCAAGCTGCGTCACCTGCCGACCGCCGGGGGCGGGCCGATGATGAACGCGATCCTCGGCGGCCACTCCCAGGCCGTCATGACGCCGGCCAGCCTGGCGGTGGCGCACGTGAAGGCGGGCAAGCTGCGGTTCCTCGCCCACACGGGGACGGGCACCGTCCCCGCGTTTCCCGAGGTGCCGTCGCTGAAGTCCCTCGGCTACGACGTCGAATACACGGCGTGGGCCGGTCTCCTCGCGCCGAGGGCCACGCCGCCACACGTCATCAAGATCCTGCGCGATGCCATGCGCCAGGCCGTGAAGGAGCCGGAGGTCGTCGGCTCGCACGCCAAGCTGGAGACCCCGATCGCGTACATGGACGCCGACGAGTTCAACGCCTGGTGGGCGCAGGACGCGGCGCGGCTCGCCGAGGTCGTGAAGAAGATCGGCAAGGTGGAGAGCGCCCAGTAGCGCGCCTATGCTGACGATCGACCGCGTCGCCGGCGGAGCGCTCGTGCTCGTCGGCCTGATCGCGCTCTGGGAGAGCCGGCGGTTTCCGCTGGGTACGCTGCACCGTCCGGGCCCCGCCTACATGCCCGTCGTCCTCGCGCTGCTGCTCATCCTCTTCGGCGTCGCCCTGGCGGTGCTGGGCTCGCGGAGCGGTCGCTTCGCCGATGTCGGATGGCACGAATGGCGTCACGCCGTCGCCATCTTCGGCGCGTGCGCGTTCGCGGCGTGGGGGCTCGACCGCCTCGGCTACCGGCTCACCGTCGCCGTCGTGCTCTTCTTCCTGCTCTTCGTGCTCGAGCGGCGGGGCGTCGTCGCGGCGATCGTGTTGACGGTGACCATCGCCTGGGGCTCGTTCTACCTGTTCGACACTCTCCTGAGGGTGCCGCTGCCGCGCGGCCCCTTCGGGCTCTGACGTGCTCGAGACCTTCCAGAACCTGCTCCTCGGCTTCAGCGTGGCGCTCTCGCCGAGCGTGCTCTGGTATGGCTTCGTCGGCTGTCTGGTCGGGACGCTGGTCGGCGTGCTGCCCGGCGTGGGACCGCTGGCGGGGATCAGCCTGCTCCTGCCCGCGACCTACGGCCTCGACGCCACCCGCGCCGTCGTGATGCTGGCGGGGATCTACTACGGAGCCATGTACGGCGGCTCCACCACGTCGATCCTCATGCGCATCCCGGGCGAGGCGGCTTCCGTGATGACGTGCATCGATGGGTATGCGATGGCGCGCAAGGGGCGGGCGGGCGCGGCGCTGGCCATCGCCGCCGTCGGCTCCTACGTGGCGGGCACGGTGAGCGTGGTCGCGCTCATGTTCCTGGCGCCGCCGCTGGCGTCGTTCGCCCTGCGCTTCGGTCCGCCCGAGTACTTCTCGCTGTTGCTGCTCGGCCTGCTCGTGCTCGCCTACATGAACTCCGGCTCCATGCTGAAGGGGCTGGCCATGGCGGCGCTGGGCCTCCTGCTCGGGATGATCGGGATCGATCAGATGAGCGGGTACTTCCGCTTTGCCTACGGCGTGGCCGAGCTGGGCGACGGCATCGGCGTGGTGCCGGTGGCCGTCGGGCTCTTCGGCCTCGCCGAGATCTTGCTCACCGCCGGCATGAAGAACCCGCCGGAGGTCATCAAGCCGAAGTTCCGCGATCTCCTGCCGTCGCGCAGGGAGTGGCGCGACTCCAACCTGCCCATCTGGCGCGGCACCATCCTCGGATTCTTCATCGGCATCATCCCGGGCTCGGCCCACGTGATCTCGACCTTCGTCTCGTATGCGGTCGAGCGGAAGCTCTCGAGGCATCCGGAGGAGTTCGGCAAGGGCGCGGTGGCGGGGGTGGCGGGCCCTGAATCCGCGAACAACGCGGCGACGTCGGGCGCCTTCGTGCCGATGCTCGCGCTCGGGGTCCCCGGCGTGCCCGTGGCGGCATTGCTGCTGGCGGCGATGATGGTCCACGGCGTGACGCCAGGGCCGCTCCTCATCAAGAACGACCCGAAGCTCTTCTGGGGCTTCATCGCCTCGATGTACGTCGGCAACGTCATCTTGCTGATCCTGAACCTGCCGCTGGTCGGTCTCTTCGTGAACCTGCTGCGGGTCCCGTACCCGATCCTGTACCCGAGCATCCTCATCTGCTCGATCCTCGGCGTTTACGCGGTGAACTCCAGCGTGGTCGACGTCTGGATCATGCTGGCCACGGGCGTGCTCGGCTACGTGCTGCGCAAGCTCGACTTCGAGACCGCGCCCATCGTGCTGGGGCTCGTGCTGGCCCCGATGATGGAGATGAGCCTGCGTCAGTCGCTGGCCCTGTCGGCCGGCAACTACGCGATCTTCGTGACCCGCCCGATCTCGCTGACGCTCCTCCTCGTGGGCGCCGTCCTCGTCGCCCTCGCATTACGTCCGGTCATCTCGCGCGGCATGGACTGGCGCGCCCGCCTGCCCGCGGAGAGTTGAGAAGGCGCGCGGCGCATGGCTGAGCATGCGGGGCATGTCCGGCGGCGGGAAGACCCACGGCTCATCACCGGGATGGGAGCCTTCGTCGACGATCTGAAGAACGATGATTGCTTGCACGTCGCCGTGGTGCGGTCGCCGCACGCGCATGCACGCATCCGCGCGATCGACGGGGCGGCCGCGCGGCGGGTGCCCGGGGTCGTCGCCGTGGTGACGGGCGCGGACCTCGGTGCGGCGAACGAGCCGCTGCCGACCTTCGCACCGCATCCCGCCCTCGGCCGGCCGTGCGGCATCCGGCCGCTGGCCACCGACCGCGTGCGCTTCGTCGGCGAGCCCGTGGTCGCCATCGTCGCCACCGACGTGTATCGCGCGCGTGATGCCGTGGAGCTCGTCGCCGTCGACTACGAGCCGCGGCCGGCCCTCGTCGACGTCGAGGCCGCGCTCGCCCCGGGCGCGCCCCTCGTGCACGAGGAGCTCCCCGGCAACGTCGCCGCCGAATGGCGCCAGCGTGTCGGGGACCCGGACGCGGCCATCCGCTCGGCCGACGTCGTCGTGCGGACGCGGTTTCGTCAGGCGCGCGGCGGCGCCCATCCGCTGGAGCCGCGGGGCATCGTCGCGCGGTGGCACGACGGCCATCTCACCGTGTGGGCCGCCATCCAGATGGTCCACCGTCATCGTGGCATGATCGCCGAGCAGCTCGGTCTGCCCGAGGCCCGCGTGCGCGTCATCGCGCCGGCCGACGTGGGGGGCGGCTTCGGCACCAAGGGGATGTACTACCCCGAGTACATCGTGGTCGCCGCGCTGGCGCGGACGCTCGGCCGTCCCGTGAAGTGGATCGAGGACCGGCGCGAGCACACGCTCGTCGCGGTCGTGGAGCGAGAGCAGATCCACGACCTCGAGGTCGCCGTGACCCGCGACGGCCGCCTGCTGGCGCTCAGGGACAACTTCGTCCACGACATGGGCGCCTACACCGTCGCCGGTCTGAACCTGCTGCAGAACACGATGATCCACTCGCTCGGGGCGTACGTGATTCCCAACGTGGATCTGGGGTTTCGCGGAGTCATGACCCACACGACGCCCGCGGGCGCCTACCGCGGCGCCGGACGGCCCCAGGGCGCGGCCGTGATCGAGCGCGCCATGGACGCGGTCGCGCGCGAGCTCGGCATCGACCCGATCGAGCTCCGCCGGCGCAACCTGATCCCCGCCGACCGCCATCCCTACACGACCGGGCTCATCACCGCCGGGCGCGGCCCCGTCGTGTACGACAGTGGCGACTACCCGCGCTGCATGGAGGCGGCCCTCGAGGCCCTCGATCTCCCCGTGGCACGCCGCGAGCAGGCGCGGCTGCGCGCCGAGGGGCGATACCTCGGCATCGGGGTCGCCAACTACGTGGAGGCGACGGCGACGGTTCCCCACGAGGGCGTGACCGTCCGTGTGGCGGCCGACGGTCGGGTCACCGTCATCACCGGCGCCGCGCCGCAGGGGCAGGGGCACGTGACCATGCTCTCGCGCCTCGTCGGCAACCTGCTCGGCATCGACCCCGAGACGATCGAGGTGATCACGGGCGACACCGCGCAGATCCCGGAAGGGGGCGGAACGTACGGTAGCCGCACGGCGGCCATCGGCGGCAGCGCGGCGCTGCTCGCCTCGCGCGCGGTGCGGGACAAGGCCCTGCGGATCGCCGCCCATCTGCTGGAGGCGGCGCCGGCCGACATCGTCTGTGCCGACGGCACGTTCTCGGTGAAGGGGCTGCCGACCCGAGCGCTGGGCTGGGCCGACGTCGCCGCCGCCGCCCACGTCGGCCGCGTTCCCGGGGAGACCGCCGGGCTCGAGGACATGCACGTCTTCACCGTGTCCCAGTCGACGTTCGCCAACGGCACCCATGCGGTCGTCATCGAGGTCGATCCGGAGACGGGCGCGGTCAGCGTGCGGCGCTGGATCGTGGCGCACGACTGCGGTCACGTGCTGGAGCCCGGGATCGTCGACGGGCAGATCCACGGCGCGGTGGTGCAGGGGTTGCCCGACGCGCTGAACGAGCAGCTCGCCCACGACGAGACGGGCCAGCGGCTCACGGCGACGTTGATGGATTACACGCTCGCCACCGCGGCCGACGCGCCCCCGATCTTCGAGATTCGCCATCTCGAATCGCCCACGCCGCTGAATCCCCTCGGGGCCAAGGGCGCCGGCGAGGGCGGCATCATGCCCGTGCATCCGCTGATCGCGCAGGCGATCGAGGACGCGCTGGCCCCTTTCGGCGCGCGCGTCACGCGCGTGCCCGTCACGCGCGCGGAGATCTGCGCGATGGCGCGTCCTGACGCGGTCTCGGCTCGGCGATGATCGCCGCCATCGTCGCCGCGCTCCATTTCCTCGCCCTCGGGATCGGGCTGCCCAGCATCTACTTGCGTGGTCGCGCGCTCAAGGGCCGGCTCAACGCCGAGGGCCTACGGCGCTTGTTCGTCGCCGACAACGTGTGGGGCGTGGCCGCGGCGCTCTGGATCGTCACGGGACTGCTGCGGGCGTTCGGCGGGCTGGAGAAGGGGACCGCCTTCTACGTCGCCTCGTCGCTGTTCTGGACGAAGATGATCCTCTTCGTCCTCGTGGTCGTGCTCGAGATTTGGCCGATGCTGACGTTCATCCGCTGGCGTCGCGAGGTGCGTCGCGACCGAACGCCCGACACATCGCGAGCGCCAACTCTCTATGTCGTGACGCACATCGAGATGGCGCTCGTCGTGGTCATCGTGTTCGTGGCGAGCTTCATGGCCCGGGGCTTCGGCGTGCGCTAGCAGACCGGACGATCCGTAGTACATTGTATGACATGGGATCTGTGGTCACCATTCGACTGGACCCGGAGCTGGAAAGGCTCCTTGACCGGCTCTGCAAGCAGACCGGACGGACGCGTAGTGAGCTGGTGCGGGATGCACTCCGGCGGCAGCTGAGCCTGAGGAGATTCGAACG
>Ga0137373_10004398_pt1 | contig 15390 bp, 14 predicted proteins | sample SagtaG_5_FD_104912 | JGI IMG/M metagenome (GOLD analysis project Ga0137373, IMG submission 104912) | Vadose zone soil microbial communities from Sagehorn Ranch, Mendocino, California, USA - Sage1_R_80_16 metaG | ecosystem: Environmental > Terrestrial > Soil > Vadose zone | place: USA...
TACATCGACGATCGCAACTTTCCTCCCGAAGAAGGCGCCGGCGTCATCGTGTTCTGGGCCCCCGACGAACAGCGGCTGCGGGCGCTGCTGAAGAAAGCGGATCGGACGGTGTTCCGCGCGGAAGGCGCCAGCGCGCTTCCGCTCGAAGGACGGAAGCTGCAGTGGTCACAGAACGAAACCGGCGAATGAATCTCCTCGGTCTCGACATCTCCAATCAGCGCACCGTCGGCGTGGTCATCGACGAGCACGGCCACGTCGCGCGGCGCGGGCGGCGGGATGGCACGCCGGCCGGCAGCGGGGACCTGGCGCGCGAGCTCGCGTCCGGTTTCTCGATCGAGGCTTTCGGCGTCGCCATCGAAGGCGCGACGGAGGTGGCCTCGCTGGATCTTGGCGGGCTGCCGAAACCGACCTACGTCATGCCTGGTGCGGCCGCGGTCACCGCCGAGTCGTGGGTCGGCGCGGCGCGCGGCCTGCAGCACGCGGTCTGCCTGAAGATCGGCGAGCGCGTGCTCGCCGGAATCATGCTGAACGGCCAGGCCTGGAGCGGCGCCCACGGGCTGGCGGGGGCCGTCGCGTGGCTCGCGCTGAACCCGGTCGAGCGGCAGGACTACCGCAAGTTCGGCAGCCTGGCGGCGGAAGTGAGCAGCAATGGGATCGCGCGACGGCTGTCATGGCGCATCCAGGCGGGCGATCACTCGGCGGTGCTCGAGCGCGCCGGCGACCTCGACGCGATCACCTCCGCGCATGTCTTCGAAGGGGCGCGCACCGGCGACGGCGTGTCGATCTCGGTCGTGCGCGACACCGCGAAGTACATCGGCATGGCGCTCGCGAACCTTGCGTCGTGCATCGACCCGGAGATCGTCGTGCTGAGCGGCGACGCCGCCACCGCGGCGGACCTGCTGTTCGAGCCGGTCCGGCAGGAATACGTGCGCCGCGTGCCGCCCGAGATGGTCGAGCGCGTCCGCTTCGCGATCTCGCCGCTTGCAGACGACGGGCTCGCGATCGGCGCCGCATGGCTGGCGGCGCTCGCCCGCGCATGATCGTCCTGTCGGGCGCCGACGTCGTCCTTCCCGATCGGGTCCTTCGTCCAGGCACCGTCGTTCTCGACGGCGATCGCATCGTCGACGTCAGCGACGGCGTGCGCGCGGCGACCGGCAGCGATCGTCACATCGATCTCCATGGCCACCTGATCGTCCCGGGCTTCATCGACGTGCACGTCCACGGCGTCGAGGGGACGGACACGCTCGACAGCGAATCGGCCGTCCGCACCATTGCCGCGCGGCTCCCGCGCTTCGGCGTGACCGCCTTCTGTCCGACGTCGCTCGCCTGCTCACCGCAGGTGCTCCGGCGGATGCTGCTGTCGATCCGCGAGGCGCGAACGGCAGACTCCCGCGGCGCGGCGCGCGTGCTGCCGGCGCACCTCGAAAGCAATTTCATCAATCCGGATTACAAGGGAGCGCAGCCGCTCGAGTGCCTCAGGCTGCCGCACGCGAAGGTCGAGGGGGATTTCAGCGGCGCCGACATCCTCGCTGAAATCGCCGCGGCGCGCGCGGAGGTCGGCATCGTCACGATCGCGCCAGAGCTCGACGGCGCCATCGACGTGATCCGCGATCTCGCGTCGCACGGGCATCACATCTCGCTCGGGCACTCAGGCGCGTCGTACGAGGAAGCGCTGGCGGGCATCAGCGCGGGCGCGCGTCAGGCGACGCACCTCTTCAACCGCATGACGCCCATCAACCATCGCCAGCCCGGCCTTGCGGCCGCGGTCCTGGAGCGTGACGAGATCACCACCGAGGTCGTCTGCGACGGCGTGCACGTGCACCCGTCAATGGTTCGCGTGGCGCTCGCCGCGAAAAGGCCGTCGCGGTTCATGGCGATCACGGACGGCACCGCCGGCTCCGGGATGCCGCGCGGCACGCAAACCGCGATCGGCGGCCGCCGGATTACCGTCGGCGACATCGCATCGCTGGATGACGGGACGATCGCCGGGAGCGTGCTGACCATGGACCGGGCATTCGCCCAGCTGGTGAACGTCATCGGCGCCAGCCTCGTCGACGCGGCCACCGTGTGCGCCACCACCCCGGCGCGTGCGCTCGGGCTGAAGGACCTGGGCGTCGTCGCGACGGGCGCGATCGCGGACCTTGCCGTCCTGGATCACAATTTCCGCGTGACCCACACATTTATCGGCGGGAATCTCATGGAATCCGGTAGAACCCCGTCGAACCTTTGACCGTAAGATCCCGGTATGAACCGAACAACCCTCTGCGCGGCGGTGCTCGTTCCGGCTTTCCTCGCGGCAGGGTGCACCGTGACCGTCGACTCCCAGGGACAAATCCTCCACGAGGAGAAGCGGTTCACCGTCTCGGGCACGCCATCCGTGAACGCGACGACCTTCGATGGATCGATCCAGGTGCGCGCGTGGGACAACGCCGATGTGCTCGTCGAGATCGAGAAGCGCGGCCCGACGCGCGCGGCGCTCGAGCAGATCGAGGTGCACACGGCGCAGGACGGCAACACGGTCACCGTCGAGGCGCGCCGGCCGCACCGCCGATCCGTTCACGTGTTCGGGCTGAACATGTCGCCGACCGCGCGGTTGATTGTCTGGGTGCCGAAGCACGCGGACGTGCGCGCCCGAAGCGGCGACGGATCGATCTCCATTGAGCGCGTGACCGGAAGGCTCGACGCGCACACGGGTGACGGCAGCATACGGGCGAACGAGATTGCCGGCGACGTCAATCTGAGCTCCGGCGATGGGTCGGTCACGGTGGACAACGCCGAGGGACGGCTTGTACTGGACACCGGCGACGGCAGCGTCAACGTCTCGGGGAAGCTCGCGGTCGTCCGGCTTCACACCGGCGATGGATCGATCGTCTACCGCGCGGACCCGGGCACGAAGATGAACGATGACTGGGACATCACCACGGGGGATGGAGGGGTGACGCTGTATCTTCCGTCCGATTTCGGCGCGGAGCTCGACGCGCACACCGGCGACGGATCGATTCGCAACGCTCTCGATCTCACCGGCAGCCTCGACAACAGCCGCCGAACCGTCCGCGGTCGCCTGGGACCTGGCGGCCGGCAGCTCCGGATCCGCACGGGCGACGGCTCGATCAGGTTAAAGTCGAGCTGACGAGCTCCCGTCACCCTTTCGCCGCGTATGGCGTCGGATCCTGAACGCCCGCGTCCCTGAACGCCTCGCTCCTCTCCCGACACTTGCTGCAACGTCCGCAGTGCACGCCGTTGGCGGGCTGCATGCACGAGAGCGTCAGCTCGAACGGCACGCCGAGCGAGCGTCCGAGGGCAATCACCGCGTCCTTGTGCATCGAGGCCAACGGCGCGTCGATCTGAATCGTCGAGGCCAGCCCGATCGACAGCGCACGCTGCATCGCGTCGAAGAACTCGCGCGAAGCGTCGGGAAACGGGTTGCCCGCGAGCGGCCCGATGATGACCCGCGCGATGCGCGCGCGCGCCATGTAGACCGCGGCTTTCGACAAGAGGACGATGTTGCGGCCATCGATGTAGACGTCCTTGTCAGGCGTGTCGTACGCGGGAGGTTCGCCGCGGACCGCCCAGTGCGACGCGCGATAGACGTCGCGCATGTCCACACTGAGCGAGACGAGCGGCAGGATCGCGGATGCCGTATACGGCGGCGCCTTCAGCAGCCGCGCGGCCATCGCGCGCTCCTCCGCTTCCCACGCCAGCCCCGCGCTCACGTAGATCGGTTGAACCGAGCTTCCCGGGTTGTCGTGCGCCGCGTGCGCGAGCAGCACCGCGCTGTCGAGGCCGGCCGAGAACAGAACCGCTATCGTGGCGCTCATCTGAGTTTGAACACCTGATGTTTCAGTGAACGACAGCCACAGTCACGCCGCATCCCTGCCCAAAGAGACAAACAGGAGAAAGGAGAAGGGAGATCCGGTTTTCTCTTGGCCAGTGATAGCAGCGTGACAGCGAACATCGTTGAATAGATTGGCGGGTGTACAATCGCCGGCTATGTACCTGGTCACGAAGCGCATCGACTTCTGCTACGGACACCGCCTTCTCGACTATGACGGCGTCTGCAAGCACCCGCACGGGCACAACGCGGTGGTCGAAGTCGAAGTGCGGACCGACAGGCTCGACAGCCGCAACATGGTCGCGGATTTTTCCGACATCAAGCGCGTTGTGAAAGGGTGGATCGATCGCGAGCTCGATCACAAGATGATTCTGCGTGAAGACGATCCGCTCGTCGGGCCGCTGCGCGAGCTCGGCGAGCCGATGTATCTGCTCGAGAGCAATCCCACGGTCGAGCGCATCGCGCGATTGATTTTCGATAAAGGGCGCGAGCAGGGGATCGATATCGTCAACGTGCGCGTGTGGGAGACGCCGACCTCGTTTGCCACGTACGACGGCGAGCCGTAATCGTTTCCTTCTTCACTGCTCGCCCCATACTTTCGGCACCTTGAAATCCGGAGACCGCGGTCTGATCTTCGGCGGAACGGCCTGCGCAGCGAGCGCATCGTAACGCCCGCGAAGCGTCTTGACCCTGTCCGGGTGCTTGTCCGCCAGGTTGTGTTCCTCGTACGGGTCGTCGGCGAGATTGAACAACTCCACGCCCGTTCCGGCGGCTGTGTTCCTTCCAGCCTCGATGTCGAGCATTTCGTCGTAGCCGCCGTTCACGACGAGCTTCCAGTCGCCCATGCGAATCGCCCCGGTGCGCGGTGTCGCGTTGAGGAGGATCTCGGCATGCGGCGATGGCTTGCCCGCCGCGATCGTCGGCCACGCGTCGCGGCCGTCGATTGCCAGCGTCTGGGCGAGACGGCCGCCGGCGAGCTTCAACAGCGTGGGATACCAATCCACCATGTGCAGCGGCTGGCTGACGACGGTGCCAGGGCGGATACGATCCTTCCACGCAGTGAAGGCGGCAACGCGGACGCCCCCCTCGTACAGCGTCCCCTTGCCCGCGCGGAATCGGCCGTTGTCGGTCACCACTCCTGGCTGCGGGCCGCCGTTGTCGCTCGAGAACACGATCAACGTGCTTTCGCGCAGGCCCTTCTCGTCGAGCGCGGCCACGATCTGGCCCACCGCCTCGTCCATGGCGGCAACCATTCCGGCATACGTGCGGCGCGGCTCTTTCAGTCGTTCGTAGGGCTGTTTGTAACTGTCCGGCACTTCCAGCGGCGCATGCACCGCGTTGAACGAAACGTCGAGAAAGAATGGCTTGCGGCCGCCGTACTCGCGGATGAAGCGTACGGCCTCCTTCGCGATCAGGTGGGTGCTGTAGCCCTCGTCGTGCGACGCGCGATCGTCCTGGTGCCAGTCGAACCCGCCATCCCGCACGTGCGTGAAGTAGTCGATCGCGCCGTTGTAGTGGCCGTACTGATGGTCGAAGCCGCGCGCTGTCGGCAGATATGCGCGATCGAAGTGCCCGAGATGCCACTTGCCGAGAAGAGCGGTCACGTAACCGGCGTCTTTCAGAGCCTGGGGCAGCGTCTGCTCTTCGAGCGGCAAGCCATACTGCGCCCACGGACGTACGACACCGATCTGAAGACCGTGCCGCATCGGATACCGCCCCGTCATCAGCGCGGCGCGAGTCGGTGAACACACCGGCTGCGCGTAAAACTGATCGAGCCGGGCACCTGACGACGCGAGACCATCGAGCACTGGTGTCTTGATCTCTTTGCCACCAGTGAAGCCCACGTCGGCGTATCCCATATCGTCGGCCAGGATGAAGAGAACGTTCGGCTTGCCTTGCTGCGCGCGGGCGGGATTCGAAACGCCAGGGATAACGAGAAGGGCGAGGATGAGACCCGCGGCCATCAGCACAGGGCGCCGGCCAGCGCGTTGCGTCTTCATGACTGCCTCCTCGAACCGCGAACCGCGGTCTAATTCTTCCGGAACGGCAACTCGTACGAGAAGTAGAAGAACGCGCCGGTGTCGGACTCGCCCTCCGTCCACGATATCGGTAGCGCGAACCCGGCGACCACCTGCTTCTCGCCGATGTTCCATCCTCCGCGAAATCCGGGGGACAGCGTGAACGTGGTCTCGCGGCGCGAGCCGAGCGGGGCCAGCAATTCCTCCCACAGTACCACCGACTCGAGCATCAGGTGAAACATCGGACGCAGTCTGTAGATGGCGCTCGCGGCAACGAACGGTGAGGTCAGCATCGCGCGGCGCGTGGACGTGACGTCGGAACCCACCTGGACATCGGCGACATCACCGAGCCACGTCAGTCCTGCATTCCAATGGAAATACCAGTCGTCCCGCTGCTTGCTGAAGGGCAGGTTGGCTTGCAGTCCCCACGAGCCGCCGCCAAGACCCTTGGCGGAGTCACCCGAGGGGATTACCAGGCTCAGCCTCGGAGAGAATGCCGGCCGGCCGGCGCCTTCCGTCAACACCTGGTACCGATAATTGATCAGCGTGTCCCCGAATCCGGTGGCGTCGCCGCTATTGACGAACGCGGCGGTGTAGGAGAACTGGTGCGCCTGCGATCCGATCGGCCACTCCTGCGTGAATGCGGAGGTCCACCCGCCATTCGATCGCATCGCGCCGAAGATGTTCTGGAAGACGCCTTTCTCCTGGTTGAACGCCTCCTCCACAAGGAATGAGTTGTCGGTGATCTCGAATGCGCGAGCCTCGGCGGTCGCCGCCGTTTGCGCGTGAGCGCTGACCGATGCGAGAAGGAACAACACGACGATCCTGGCGGCCTTGACGAGCACTTTCGACGCCGCGCGTGCGCCGATCGTGACGCGGCGTTCGTCGCGGCCCCGGAGGCGGACGCTGTCGCCTGCGACGCTGCGATCCTCCACGCGCACGACATCCCCGGGACGCAGCTCGTGCCGCTCGGCGAACTCGAGGAACTCGCGATCCTGATCGGCGACGCGTGAGATCGTCACCGGCGCGTCGAGCGGGCAGGTGAGCAGGCTCTCGTACGCAGGCGTAGGCACGATCCCCTCCGGGTCCGGGATGGGATCGCCGTGCGGATCGACGTCAGGCCTCCCGAGCATTTCGTCGATCCGATCGATCAGCCGGTCAGAGACCGCATGTTCGAGGTTCTCAGCTTCGTCGTGCACGTCCGTCCAATTCATCCCCATCACTTTCACGAGAAACAGCTCGACCAACCGGTGACGTCTCAGCACGAGCGCGGCGAGTTTCTCGCCGGCGCTCGTGAGCCTCACGCCTACGTACGGTTCGTAATGCGCGAGCCCGGAATCCGCGAGCGCCTTCACCATCGTCGTAGCCGTGCCGGGGACGACGCCGATCGCGCTTGCGAGCTGCCCCATGGGCACCAGCCCGTCGGAGTCGGGCAGCGCCATTTGGGCCTGAAAAATGGTTTTCAGATAGTTCTCGACTGTTTGCGACGGGACCATAGTTGACTTCGACGGTTCAGATTATATACTTTGAGTAGTCAAAATCAGCTGGATAGGCATAAACATATGAATTTTACGCGGCGTTCATTGCTCCAACTCGCCGGTCTCACCGCCGCGACCGGCGTAGGGACGCGCGCCGTGCGGAACGTTTCCGCCCAGACGCACGCTGCGCATGACGCGCAGCACGCGGCGACACATGCGATGGGGGTCGTCGGACGCGTCACATCGAGCATCTTCAACCCGACGACATTTCTCCGCGCGTGGAACTTCTCGGATCTGCCCGACGAGCGCCGCGGCAAGTTTTATCACGAGACGCCGCGCGCCGATGGCTCGCTGCTGCGTGAATACCAGATGGTCGCGGTGGATCGGGAAATCGAGATCGCGCCCGGCATTTTCTTTCCGGCGTGGACCTACAACGGGCAGGTGCCGGGGCCCACGCTGCGCGCGACAGAAGGCGACCGCCTGCGCGTCACGTTCGTCAACCAGGGATCGCATCCGCACACGATTCATTTCCACGGCTGGCACCCGCCGTCGATGGATGGATCGCTTCCCGAGCACGAGGTGAAGCCAGGCGGCAGCTTCGTGTACGAATTCGACGCCGAGCCGGCCGGGGTGCACCTGTATCACTGCCACGCATCGCCGTTGAAGCGCCACATTCACAAAGGACTTTATGGCGTGTTCATCGTCGATCCGAAGGACGCACGTCCCGACGCCGACGAGCTCGTGATGGTCATGAACGGCTTCGACACCAACTTCGACGCCGACAACGAGGTGTACGCGGTCAACACGATCGCGCATCACTTCATGCACGAGCCGATTCGCGTCGAAGTCGGACGTCTCACGCGGATGTATGTCGTCAATCTCACCGAGTTCGACCTGATCAACAGCCTGCACCTGCACGGGATGTTCTTCGACGTGTATCGCACGGGCACGTCGCTGACACCCTCCGACAACACCGACACCATCATGCTCTGCCAGGGAGAGCGCGCGATCCTGGAGACGCGGTTCCGCTATCCGGGCCAGTTCATGTTTCACGCGCATCAGAGCGAGTTCGCGGAGCTTGGTTGGATGGGCCTGTTCCAGGCCGGGGAGACTCGACGTGATACCTGAAGTGCAGGCCCGAACCGGATCAGCGCGTTCGCGGCTGTGGATCGCCGGGCTGCTGCCTCTGGTCCTCCTCGCGCTGCTCGTCGCCATCATCGTGAAGACACGGCCGGGAGACTCGCTTCGCGGAGAGGACGTGCCGCCGGTCGAAAGGCTCGCGATCGATCGCGCGCAGCTCGGGCCTGACGGCATCCTCCTCTCGGTGCTCAACGACGGTCCCGACGCCGTGACGATCGCGCAGGTCACCGTCGACGACGCATACTGGGCGTTCAGCTCGTCGAACGGAAACGTGCTCGGCCATCTCGGGCGGACGAGGCTGACGATCCCCTATCCATGGGTGCCGGGTGAAGCCCACCTGGTGAAAGTGGTGACGTCGACGGGCGCGACGTTCGAGCGCGAGATTGCGGTGGCCGTCGCCACGCCAAAGCCGGGCGTCCGTTACTTTCTCACCTTTGCGCTGATCGGGTTGTATGTCGGCGTCATACCGGTCGCGCTCGGTCTGCTCTGGTTTCCACTTGCGTCCCGCATCGGCCCGATCGGTCTGGATGTCCTGCTCGCGATCACGCTCGGGCTGCTCGCATTCCTGCTGATCGACACGGTCGGAGAAGGGCTGGAGGACAGCCTGTCGCTCCCCTCGTCTTACCAGGGGCTGACGCTGTTCGTCGCCGCGGCTGCCGGCGCGTGGCTGCTGCTCGACGTTGTCGGTGGCTGGCTGCGCCGCCGTCGCGCCGGCCATGCCGCCGCGGGCCGCACTCCGGCGGCGGTGATCGCGCTGCTGGTGGCCGTCGGAATCGGGCTTCACAACCTCGGCGAGGGGCTTGCGATCGGCGCTGCGTTCGCGCTCGGAGAAGCCGCGCTGGGCTCGCTTCTGATCATCGGGTTCACACTGCACAACACGACGGAGGGACTTGCGATCGTCGCGCCGCTGGCGAAGGAGCGTCCGTCGCTCGGCACGCTTGCGCGCCTCGGCGCCATCGGCGGCGTACCCACGATTGCCGGCGCCTGGTTCGGCGGCCTCGTGTACTCGCCCGTCGTCGCGGTGCTGTGTCTCGGGCTCGGGGCCGGGGCGATCGCGCAGGTCATCTACCAAATCGCGCGACAGATGGCGGGCTCGCGGCCGCTTCTCGCGCATTTCGCGTCCGCGCCTGTCGCGGCCGGTCTTCTGGCCGGATTCGCCGTCATGTACGCCACCGGGATGCTGGTCGGGTAACTCATGTCACACACTGCGCGCCTCGCCTCAATCGCCGGAACCGTCACGCTGGTCGCGCTGGCGTGTATCGCCCTCGCGCTGCTGATCCCTCAGCGCGCCTCGACCAGCTCGGGCGAGGTGCGCGTCATCCATCTCGTGGTGCGCGACATGGCCTATCACGTCAGCGGACACACCGAGCCGAACCCGACGTTGCATGTGCGCCGCGGCGAGCGCGTTCAAATCATCGTGAGCAATCAGGACCTCGGGATGAAGCACGATTTCGGCGTGGACGCCTGGCAGGCCCGGACCCGGCTGGTCGACGGCGCCGGCGAAACGCGCATCGAGTTCGTCGCGCCCGCAACCCCCGGAGAAGCTGTGTATTCGTGCACGCCGCACGGAGCCATGATGCACGGTACGATACGTATTGAATGAGCCCGTCGCTCCGCTCCGCGCTGGCTTCACCTGATTCCAAACGCCGCTACGTCCGCACGCTGTTCTCCACCATCGCCGATCGGTACGACCTGATCACACGGCTCCTGTCATACGGCCGCGATCGCCATTGGAAAGAGCAGCTGGTGAGGCTTGCCTGCCCTGAGCCCTTCGACGCGCCTGCGTTGGCCGCTCCCTCAGGCCAGGTCCGATCGTCGGTTGGTAGGAGGGCGCTCGATCTCGCATGCGGCACCGGCGACATCGCCTTCGGCCTGGCGTCGCGCGGCATGCGTGTCGTGGGCCTCGACATCACGCACCGCATGCTGGTGCTCGCAGTCGCCAAACGTCAGGGCGTGCCGTTCGTCGTGGGTGACATGCTGGCGCTTCCGTTTCCCGCGCGCACGTTCGACGTCGTGACGACCGGTTACGGGCTGCGCAACGTCCCCGACATCGCCGCGGCAATCGCGGAGATCGCGCGCGTGCTGAAACCCGGAGGCGTGCTGCTGTCGCTCGATTTCAACAAGCCGGCGAATCCGATCGTGCGCGGCGTGTACCTCGCCTATTTGACGATGGTCGGGTCGACGCTCGGCTTCTTGCTGCACGGCGACCCCGACACGTACCGCTACATCCCGGCATCAATTCGTCGTTATCCCGGCGCAGTCGCGGTGAACGACATGATTCGCGGGGCGGGGTTCTCGTCGAGCGAGTACATCCCAGTTCTCGGAGGGCTGATGGCAATCCATCACGCCGAGAAACGAGCGTAGGGCGCGGTCTTCAGACCGCGCCCTACCATCTTTAGACCGCGCCGAGCGCGGGGTCTGAAGACCCCGCGCTACACTCGCCCGGAGATGGAACTCGACACCACCGCCTGGTCCGGCGACGGCGACTTCACGGCGCGGCTGATCGAGGTGATTCGCGCGCTGCCGGAGGTCGCATCGTTGAAGGTCGAAGACGCACCCGCGACGCGCGCGGAGTCCGCGTTCAGCTTCATCAGCAATGAGCTGTTCGTCGCGTTCGCGCTGAGCGAGCGCACGGTGCGCACACGCAAGTTCGGGCTCATCCCGGCGTCCATCGTGGTCACGGAAAAGCGCATGACGCTGCCGCAGCTCGAATCCGCGCTCGCGTCGATTGACGGGGTCGGCGCGCCCGATTATTCAGACGAAGGGATGCTGCAATACCTTCGCACCGAGCGCATCATTCCCCCTTACCAGACCCGAGGCGTTAAACTGGTTGAACTCGTTCGTATCTTCGAGGCTGGCACAGCGCCGCGCCGCGACGCCTAATGGGCCTTTATCGATCGACCGAAACATAAGCGACACGTGACTCTTCTCGACTCACTCCTCGACGCGATTCTGCGCCTGGACGGCGAAGCGCTGGTCATGCACGCCGGCGAAAAGCCGTACGTCGTGCTGAGCTCCGCGTCGATGAGCACGTTCCGCGGCCCGCTGTCGTGGGGGCAGGTCGAGCTGTCCTCGCGGCCGCTCACGACCGACGCGGTCCTCGGCATGCTCACGCAGATGCTGTCGCCCGAGCAGAGCCGCGCGCTCGGCGAGCTCGGCGCGATCGAGCAGGAAATCGACGCACCCGGTGACGCCGGTGAGCGGTTCGTCGTGACCGCCGCCCGCGGCGGCGAGGACGTCTGGGTCGAAGTGCGCAGGCGCGCGAAAGTCGTCGAAGCGCCGCCGGCCCCCGCCGCGGTCGAGGAAGTGCAGCCGCTGCTCGAACTCCTTGACGAAACGGACCTGGAACCGCAACCGGAACCCGTCCTGCACCTCCTCGCCGAAGAGGAAGAGGAAGTCCACGACATCTCCGCGGTCGAAGACGACGTCCACGAGATTCAGGCGATCGACGGGGACCTTTCGGGGTTTGTCGACGAGGCGGCTGAAGCCGCACCGTTCGAGATTGCCTCAATGCCTGGCTTCACGGTCCAGACCGAAGCGGCGCGCGTTCCGGAGGACGACGAGCATCACTCGGGTGTTTTTCACATCGAGGCGGACGCTGCGTCGGGGTTCCAGATCGATGCGGACGCCGCGCCGATTTTCGAGATTGCACATCGTCCCGCGCCTCCAACCCCGCAATCGGAAGCCGCGCCGGTTATCGACAGGGAAGCGGAAGACATTCCGGTGATCGAGATGCCTCCGCAGCTCGCACCGGTCATGGAACGGATCGAGGAGGTCCCCCTCGAACAGCCGGCCGTCGCAGAACCAGTCCGCCTCGAGGACGCGATTGCGCAGGAGCCGGCGATCGTGCGGGCCGCGATTGCCGAGGAGCCACCGCCTGTCGCGGAACTGGAGTCCGCTCTTGGCGGGCAGGAGCTCGTCGTCGAGGAGCCCGAAGTCGTCGCACCGGAACCGGAGCAGGAGCCGGTTGCGCAGGAGCCCAAACCAGAGCCCGTCGTGCAGGAGCCGGAACCGGAGACGGTCGTGCAGGAGCCGGAACCGGAGCCGGTCGCGCAGGAGCCGGAACTCGAGCCCGTCGCGCAGGAGCCGGAATCGGAACCGGTCGCGCGGGAGCCGCAACCGGAGCCGGTCGCGCAGGAGCCGGAACCCGAGCCGGTCGCGCAGGAGCCGGAACCCGAGCCCGTCGCGCAGCAGCCGGAACCGGAACCCATCGCACCGGAGCCGCAACCGGAACTTGTCGCCGAGGAGCCGCTACCGGAACCAGTGGCGCAGGAGCCGCAACCCGAGCCCGTCGCGCAGCAACCGGAACCGGAGCCAGTCGCGCAGGAACCGCAAGCGGAGCCCGTCGCGCAGGAGCCGCAACCCGAGCCGGTCGCACAGCAGCGGCAACCGCAACCCGTCGCGGAACAGCCGCAACCGATCGCCGCAGAACGAGCGCCGGAACCGGAGCCGGTCTCCGTCGTGGTGCCGCACGCGAGGCCCGCGCTGAAGCTGCACCAGCCGCCTCCGCCGCCCCCGGCCCCTGCGGCGTCGAAGGAAGCCTCGCTCATCGAACTGCTGCGGGCCGCGGCGGCACAGCGGGCGTCGACAGTCTACGCGGTGGTGGACACGCGTCCGATGATGCGCGTGGAGGGTCAAATCTCCGTCGTCGGCACGCACCCGTCGGTCGCCGCGGGAGACGTGGAGCGATTTATCTTCGAGTTCGCGCCGCGCGAGCACGCCGGGGACACGGCGCCTGAATGGGCGTGTCACGTGCCGGGCGTCGGCCGCGTGCGATGCGTCACGTTCCACGATCACTCGGGCGCGGGTCTGATCTTCCACCTGCCCGTCGGCGATGCGAGCACGGCGGACGAGCTCGGCATCCCCGCGGAGCTCCAGGCGCTCTGTGGCGAGGCGGACGGCCTCATCCTCGTCTCGGGTCCGCGCTCCAGCGGCAAGTCGACGCTCCTCAGCGCGTTCGTCGATCTGATCAACCGGACACGATACGACCACGTGATCACGATCGAATCCGAGATTCGCCACGTGCACGAGAAGCGGCTGTCGTTCATCAGCCAGCGCGAAGTGCGCGGCGACGGCGATGCAATCGCCGCTGCCGCACGTGCCGCGCTGCGTGAAGGCCCTGACGTGCTGGTAATCGAGGATCTGCGCGCGCCCGAAGCGTTGATTGCCGCGCTCGATGCGGCACGCGCAGGCCGGCTCGTCTTCGGATCGATCTCGGCGCGCACTGCACCGGCGGCGGTGGAGCGGCTCATCGACGCATTTCCCGCCGATCGCCGTTCCCACATCCGTGCCTTGCTCGCCGGATCGCTGCGCGCGGTCATCGCACAACTGCTGGTACCAAAGGCCGCCGGCGGACGGATCGCGGCGCGCGAAGTGCTGCTCAGCAGCCCCGCGGTGCGAAAGCTGGTGCTGGACGGCGCGATCGAGCAGCTGCCGATCGCGATCGAGAGCGGCCGCAGCCTCGGGATGAGAACAATGGTCGACTCGCTCGGCTCGCTGGTGCGCGACGCCGCGGTCGAGATCCGTGACGCGTGTGCCTCCGCGCCGGATCGGCGGGCGCTCATTTCCGCGCTGGAGCGCGACGGCATCGACGTGACCGGCGTCGAGAGGCGGGCCTGATGGAAGTATCGGAGGTTCGGCGTCGTCTGCTGACGGCCATCGAGAAGGCAAAGCAAACGGCGGTGGAACGGCGTGCGCGCAACGACGCGGCGGCGCGCGATTACGAGGTGTTCCTCGCCGAACGCGCCACGCCAGTTTTTCATCAGTTCGCGACGGCGCTCACGGCGGAAGGGCATTCGTTCAAGGTGTTCACGCCTGCCGCGTCGATACGCCTGGCCGCGGCACGATCGCCCGAGGAGTTCATCGAGCTCGTGCTCGATGATTCATCGGATCCACCGGCCGTGGTCGGACGCACGACTCGCGGACGCGGGCGACGAATGGTCTCCACCGAACGCGCGGTCGGCGGCGGCGCGCCAGTCGCAGATCTGACCGAAGAGGATGTGCTCGCGTTCCTGCTGGAAGAGATTGTGCCGTTTGTCGAGAGGTAGGGCGGGGCTTCATGCCCCGCCGACGGCGGCCCGTAAAGGGCCGCCCTACACCACGCGCGTCGCGCGCAGTTCTTCGATCTCCTCCTCCGACAATCCGCAATCTCCCGCGAGAACCTGTTTCGTGTGCTGGCCCAGCGCCGGAGGCGCGGTTCGCACCGATCCCGGCGTCTCCGAGAGCTTGATCGGCACGCCGAGCACGCGCACGGCTCCCGCGGTTGCGTGCTCTACCGTTTCGATCATCTCGCGCGCGGTGAGCTGCGTGTCCTGCAGCACTTCAGCGACCTCGCGGACGGAGCCGCACGGGACGCCGGCAGCTTTCAGGTCCGCGACCCATTCGTTTCGCGTCCTCGATTGCAACCGCGTGACCAGCAGCGGCCGCAGTGCGTCGTAGTGGGCCACCCGCGCGCTGTTCGTTGAGAAGCGATCAGCACCCGCGAGCTCCCGCGCTCCGATCGCGCCGCAGAACCGCCGCCATTGCTCGTCGTTGCCGACGGCCACAACGAAATCGCCGTCACGCGCGGGGAATGTCTCGTAGGGAACGATGGTTGGATGGCGGTTGCCCATCCGGCCGGGCGTCTTGCCGGTCGCGAAGTAGATCCCGGCCTGGTACGTCAGCAGCGCCGCGGTCGCGTCGAGCATCGCCACGTCGACACGCTGCCCGCGGCCGGTCCGCACGCGCGCGAGGAGCGCCATCGCAATGCCCTGCGCGGCGAACATCCCGCTCACGATATCGGCGATCGCGACGCCGAGGCGGAATGGCGGACCGTCGGCAGCGCCCGTGATGCTCATCAGTCCCGCCTCCCCCTGGATCACGGCGTCATAACCGGGCTCTGGGCTGCGCGGACCGCTCTGGCCGAAGCCGGAGATCGAGCAGA
>Ga0137373_10004411_pt1 | contig 15365 bp, 19 predicted proteins | sample SagtaG_5_FD_104912 | JGI IMG/M metagenome (GOLD analysis project Ga0137373, IMG submission 104912) | Vadose zone soil microbial communities from Sagehorn Ranch, Mendocino, California, USA - Sage1_R_80_16 metaG | ecosystem: Environmental > Terrestrial > Soil > Vadose zone | place: USA...
ACTACAACTCCGACCGCGCCCACACCGGCCGGCTCACCCGCGGCCGGATCCCCGCAGACATCGTCTACGGTGCCCACAAGATGAAGACGAGATGAGCCGCACCTGTCGGCACATCTCGGAGGCTGTCCAGCCTAGGTCTTGTCGGGAGGCGGCCGGGATGGTATCGAGGGTGTGACGCTGAGAGAGGTCTTCTCCCAGAAGATCCGGTAGGCGACGGACCGGCCAGATTCGCAGTCCGTATCCTCCGCTGGAATGAAGGTAGGGATTGTCGTCCCGTACTCCTGGTCGTTCTGGGGTGCAGTGATCGAGCATGCAGAGCTGCAGGCCGACGCACTGCGGCGCCAGGGCGTCGAGACGCGCACGATCATGGGCAACGATCCGCCGGGAAGCTTCACGCGCGTGCTCCACCCGCGGCTCGGGCGGCACGGGCATCCGCCGCCTGACGTGATCCCGGTCGGCCGCTCCGTGATCGTGCCGGCGAACGGATCGCTCCCTAACATCGTGCTCTCGCCCAGTTCCGTGCCGGCAATCCGGCGCGCGCTCGAGCGTGAGCGGTTCGACGTCCTGCACGTCCACGAGCCGATGACCCCTGCAATCTGCATCGCCGCGCTCGCATTTGCCCGCGTGCCCTGCGTGGCGACGTTCCACGCGAACGGCCCGCTCGGGTGGATGAAGGTAGGCAAGTCGTTGTTCGGCTTCCTCGCCGACCGGCTGGATTACCGGATCGCGGTCTCGCCGCACGCCCGCGACACGGCGGCGGCCTGGTTCCCAGGTGAGTACGAGGTGCTGCCGAACGGCGTCCTGATTCCGCCCGAAGCGCATGCACACGCGCGCGAGCATCAGGTCGTCTTCGCCGGGCGGCAGGAGCCACGGAAAGGCCTTCAAGTGCTGTTGCGTGCGTGGCCGGAGATCCGGCGGCGCACGGGCGCGCGGCTCAGAGTGGTCGGGGCCGATCCGCTAGCCGTTCGCTTGCTGATGACGCGGGAGCGTGTGCCCGACGAGGGCGTCGACGTGCTCGGATTTCTCTCGCAGGAGGAGCTCACGTCTGAGCTGCTGCGGGCAAAGGCGCTCGTGGCGCCGTCGCTGGGCGGCGAGAGCTTCGGGATGGTGTTGACGCGCGCATATGCGTGCGCCACCCCCGTCGTTGCGTCCGACATCGACGGGTACCGTGAAGTCATGACGAAGGAGGCGGCCGTCTCCTTTCAGGCGGGCGACGAGCAGGGGCTGGCCGATGCACTCGTCGGCCTGCTCGATGATGAGCCTCGTCGGGCCGCGCTCGGCGAGGGAGCGAGGCGGCTTGCGCTCGAGCGCTACTCGTGGGACGACATCGGGCGAAGGCTGGCCGAGATCTACGAGAGCGTCGCGGGACGTGAGCGCCAGGTGGCGGCATCCTGAGCTTTCTCCGCAGTGGGTGGATCCGCGCGGGGATCGTCCTGGTGGCCGCAGGGGGCGTGGTCGCGCTGCTCTGGTGGCGTGGCCCGGCCTGGAGCGGGGTCGTCGACGCGTTCGAGGCGGTCGAATGGCGCTGGGTCGCTGCCGCCGTGGGGCTGAACCTGCTCTCGGTGCTCGTGCGGGCGATCGCTTGGCGGACCGTGATCGTCCAGGCCTTCCCACGACCACATCCTGGTTTCCCGCTTGTCTTCTCTGCGTTCTCCGTCGGCCTGTTCGCCAACGCGGTCCTGCCGGGCCGCATCGGTGAGCTCGCGCGCGTGGCGGTGCTCAATCGAAGGATGCAGCAGGAGGGAGCCTGGGCTCGCCTCCTCGGGACCGTGTTTGCGCACCGCGTCTTCGATCTCGTCGCGGTGATCGCCTTGATCGTGTACGTGGTGCTGACCGCGCACATCCCGAACTGGGCCTCGACGAGCCTGATCGGCGTCGTCGTGCTGGGCGTGACGCTCTTCACGGTTGCAGTGATGAGCGCGCGCGACCATCGCTTGACCCGGCTCGAGGAAGGGCTGGGCGCGGTGCGGAAGGTCGTCCGCCTGGGCCGTTACGGGCTCGGCGTGATGCGCCGTCCCGGCGCGGCCGCGCTCGCGGCGCTGTTTCAGGTGCTCGGTTGGGCGTGTCAGCTGTTCGCCGTCTACACGGCGATGCGCGCCTTCGGGATCCACGAGGCGCTCCCGGCCGCCGGGCTCGTGCTCGTATTGATGAACGTGGCGACGCTGTTCCCGCTCTGGCCCGGCAACATCGGGCTCGTGCAGGCGGCTGTCGCGCTGCCGCTGTTCAGCTACTACGGCGTGGCGAAGGCGAATGGGATCGCGTTCGGCTTCGGCTTGCAGGCGATCGAGGCGTCGGTCGGCGTCGGCGTCGGCTTGATCTTCCTCGCGCGGGAAGGGCTGTCGTTCGCGATGCTCAAGGTGATGCCGGACGCCTCGCAGGCCGAGCCTCCCGCGCACCAGCCGGCTCCCGAGCCGCCCGCGGAGGCCGATGCCACGCCCACGCGCGCTGGCGTGTCCGGCTAGCCTCAAGGGCGTCCTCTCGGCACGCGAGGCGGCCGCTGCGCTCGCGGAGGGATTGCGCACCTGGGCCGACGTCGACGAGTTGCCGGTTGCGGACGGCGGCGAAGGAACGCTCGCTGTCCTCCGCGCAGGCTTGGGTGGTGAGTGGCGCCTGGCGGAGGTCTCCGACGCGTTCGGTCGATCGCGCGTCGCGCGCTGGCTGACGCTGCCGGACGGCACCGCTGCGGTGGAGGCGGCGGAGGCGATCCCTCTCGATCCAGCGCATTTCGATGTGATGCACGCGTCCTCGCGCGGCCTCGGTGAGCTGATACGCGCCGTCGGGCATCCGAGTCAGCTGCTCGTCTGCCTCGGCGGGACCGCGAATGTCGATGGCGGCCGAGGGTTGCTGGACGAGCTCGACGAGCTCCCGGCACCGACGCGTGTTGCGTGTGACGTCGATGTGCCGTTGCTCGATGCAGCGCGTGTGTTCGCGAGCCAGAAAGGTGCGACTCCGCGGCAGGCGCTCGAGCTCGAGGCGCGGCTCGAGGCGATGGCCGAGCTCGCCCCGTATGCAAACGTTCCGGGTGCCGGCGCCGCGGGCGGTCTCGGTGGGGCGCTGGCGTACCTCGGCGCAGAGCTCGTCCCGGGCGCGCCGCTCGTGCTCGACCGCGTCGGCTTCGATCCGACCGGCTATGACCTGGTCGTCACCGGCGAGGGCACGGTTGACCAGACGACCAGTCGCGGCAAGGCGCCGGGCGAGGTCGCGCGGCGCTGTGCGGATGTGGGCGTCCCGTGCCTGATCTTCGGCGGTGTGGTCGTCGAACCCATGGCCGCGGCCGAGACCGTCTCCCTGAGCGGCGACCCCAGTCGCGCTGCCGAAGACCTTCACCGATTGGGGATGGAGAGACGGCCGCCACGTAAAGAAGCTCGAGCTTGAGGTCGGCTAAGCGAGGGGTTGCCGGAGTCGGCGCCGCGAGAACTGCTCCTTTGAGCGAGGCTAGCCGCTCGAGGGTTTCGCCGAGTCGGCGCGACTCGCCAGCTCCTCGATCTTTCCCTGCGCTGCATCGAGCTTGCCGACGCAGAGCTTGTAGAGCTCTTCGCCGCGCTCCCACAGGTGGATTGCTTCGTCAAGGCCTGCGTCGCCGCGCTCCAGCCGTTCCACGATCTGCTCGAGCTCGCGCTGCGCGTCCTCGAAGCTGGGTGCCTCGCTCACTCGACGCGTGCTCCGAAGCGGCCGTCCGCGACCTCGACCTCGAGCGGATCGCCCACGGACACGGTCGACACCGAGCGGACGATTTCGTCGCCCGTCCGCACGATCGCGTACCCGCGCTCGAGGGTTGCGCGGGGAGAAAGCGCACGCAGGCGACCCGCGGCCTGCTCGAGTCGCGAACGCTTGCGCTCCACGGCCAGAGCGGGGGCGCGCCGGAGACGGTCATGCGCTTGCACGAGTCGCTGGCGCCGTCGCTCGAGCACCCCGCGCGCGCCGCGCGCGAGACCGGTGCGCGAGCGGTCGAGCCGGCTGAGCAGGTCGGTGGCGTTGGGAACGACGAGGCGTGCAGCGCCGGTCGGCGTCGACGCACGAGCATCGGCGGCGAGATCACAGAGGGGTGTGTCCTGCTCGTGACCGACCGCCGAGACGATCGGCACCGGGCAGGCGGCCACCGCGCGCACGAGCCGCTCGTCGCTGAACGGGAGTAGATCCTCGAAGCTCCCGCCGCCTCGCGCGAGCACGATCACGTCGACCTCGGGAACTGCGCAGACCTGGCGAAGCGCGTCGATCATCGTGCCCGCCGCGAGCGGTCCCTGCACATACGCTTCGGCGACCACGATCCGGGCGGCCGGGAAGCGGCCGGTGATCGTGGCGAGCACGTCCCGCTTCGCAGCAGCGTCGTTTCCGGTCACGAGCCCGACGCGGCGCGGGAGGAACGGGAGCGGACGTTTGCGCTCGAACACTCCCTCCGCGGCAAGCTTGTTCTTCAGCCGCTCGAGTGCCGCGAGGTGGTCGCCCAGCCCGAATCGCTCAATGGAAAGTGCGCGCAGGCGAAAGTCGCCGCGCGCCGCGAAGAGCTCGGGCCGTCCGAAAACATGGACGCGCTCGCCGTCCGCCAGGTCGAGCCGCAGGGCGTCGAAGCGGCTGCGCGCGATCGTGACGCCGAGACAGGCGCCGTCATTCGGATCCTTGAGAGTGAAGAAGACCGATTGCCAGCGGGCGTGCCGACGGAGCTCCGTGACTTCTCCTTCGACCCAGACGGTCGGCAGGCGTTGGAGCCACTCGGCGACGCCTCCGTTGAAGGACGCGACCGAGTAGACCTTGCGGTCTCCGTACTGGATTGCCTCGGCCTTCGCCACGCGGTCAGCATGCCACGCGCGTGGACGCGGAAGTGCGCGCTAAATGAGAATTTCGGCGGCAGTCTCGGGCGAGCAGCCCTGACGCACGAGCGCAACTGCCCTGTGCAGGTCGGCCTCGCTGCCGGCCAGCCGTTCCGCGAGCGGAAGCGGATATCCCGCCTCCATCAAGACGTGCAGACGCCAGCTCTCGACTTTCGAGCGCTCGTCGCCAGCCGGTTCGATGATTTCAGTCGTCTCGCCCACGGTTTGCGTCGTTCGCCGTTTCATAGACGAACCCTTCCCGTATTTGTTTGCCGCGGGGTGGTGTCTGAAACGGGGACCTAGGTGCGGGCGAGCGTCTCGTCGATGCGCCGGGACAGCTCTCTCAGGCGTGCCTCGAGCACGGCGCGTTCGGCCTCCGTATCCGCTGCCAGCCCGTCGAGGCGCCGGCGCAGTTCCTGCTCGGCCTGGGAGAGGCGTGCCTCGAACTCGGCGATCGCCTCCGACCGCTGCCGCTCGAGGCCGGTCGTGACCTGTCCGAGCCGCTGCTCGAGTCGCTGTGCTCCGGAATCGCCCACCTGCGTGAGTCGCTCCGCCAGCACCGACTGGGCTTCGCGCGCAAAAGCCTGCACCGCACGATCGAGCTCGCGGGAAAGGCGCGTCGCGGCGGCTTCGCGCGAGGTCTTGATCATGTCCGCAAACTGCTGTGTGGCCGCCTCCGAGTAACTCGAGGTCGCGCGCGTGAGGACTCGCTCGAGTTGCTCCCTCTGCCGGCGTTCGACGTCGGCGAAGCTCATCTTGATGCGGTTCACGGCATCCGTCTCCTCTCGCTCGATCAGCTCTGTGAGCTGACGCTCCCGGCGTCGAATCCGTTCGTTGAGCTCGTGCAGCGCGCGTCTTCGTTCCGACGCGTACGTGTCGACCTCGGCAGTTCCGGCCTCGACTGTTTCCTTCATTGCGCGGTTGAGCTCGTCGCGGAGGCGAACGAGGCCCGCTCGTTGCTGCTCACTCTCCGCCTCGAGCCGCTCGGCGTCCGCGGCGATGCGTACCTCTGCATCGGAGATCAACTGCTTCTGCCGCTGGGCGAGCTGGGCGAGTTGATCTGTGACGGCATTCTGCGCACGCTCGAGGTCGTCCCGCCACGCGTTGAGCCGCGCGTCCACCTGCTGCTGTGCGGCCGTCAACGCCTCGCCGAGCTCGTCCGTGGCGATCCGCGAACGCTCGAGAACGGCGGCCCGCCGCTCCTCTGCGATTCGGCGCTCTTGCTCCTCGAGGATCGAGACCGAGTCGGCCCGCGCCCGCGCAAGCGCGTGCTCGAGCTCCGTGCTCCGCTCTTCAGCTTCGCGCGCTATCAAGGAGTTGAGACGCGCCTGCGCGCGCGACAGTTGCTCTTCGACCCGGCGCGCGGAGCGCACGAGGCGAGGAACCCGGATGGCGGCGAGCTCGGCGGCGAATGCAAGCGTGATCCCGCCGGCCGCGACAGCGAGGCTGATCCCCGGACGCAGGCCGACGGCGACCCACGCCGCGGCGGCGGTCAGGCCGAGGAGACAGGCCAAACCGACGAGGAGGCGACCGTGGACGCGATCGAATGACGCGCCCAAGAGTGAGAGGGCCGCGATCGCGGCGGCCACGGCGAAGACGATCTGCGCGATCGGAACGAGCTGCACGGCGTCAGGTTACGCGGAGAAGGACCAGTGCGACTGCGAGGGCGACGACGCAGGCCGTGAGTGCCCGGAGGGCGCGCTCGGCTTCGACCGTCAGGGTCTCGCGCGTGATCGGGATGGCTTCGCCGTCCGAGAGGTCGATGCGGCCGGAGATACTCACCACCCGACGGCGCACCAGCCGGACGGGAGTCGACAGCCGCCGCTGGGCGTGGCTGAGCAGCGCCGCGAACGCGGCACCGAAGACCGCCTCGAGGCGGATCGTCTCGGCCACGGCAAAGAACGTGGCGAGCACCGGCAGCGCTCCCCAGGCCAGGGCGAACCACAGATCTCCGTGGAACCGGCCACCGAACAGCTCGAGGTTGTATGCAATCGCGATGAAGGCGCCTGCGGCGACAAAGGCCAGCAGCCAGAGGCTCGTCCACACCGCCGCGACGACGCCGATGGCGGTCGCTGCGGCAAGCGAGAGCGCGGCCAAGGCGAAGAGCGTCCTGCGTCCGATCCGGGTCGCGAGCGGACGGCCGCGCGCTTCGTCGAGGGCGTGCGCCGCGATCCCCATTCCGAGGAAGAACGCGAGCAGCGCGAGGCCGAGGATGTCCCAGCGGAACTTCGGCGCGAGTGCCGCGCCGATGCAGACGTAGGAGAGATGCCAGAGGGTGTAGGGCGGGTGGAGCAGCGTGACGTAATCGCGCCATCCACCCGGCGCGAGTGCGTAGAACGCGGGACGGGTGGCCCCGCTCACGAGCGGCGCCCCCAGGTCACGAGTCCTCCGCCCAGGCTCAATCGCCTTGACCTCGCGTCCGGGATGCTCGCCGCGCGCCACAGCTCGAGCAAGCGCTCCTCCGGATAGCGCTCGTAGAACTCACGAATGCTGGGGCCGAGGAAACCGCCGACCTGCGCCCAGCCCGGCGAGATCAACCGACCTGCAAGGGGCAGGCCCAGGCGGACGTAGAGCTCCCAGGGTGGGCGCCACGCTCCGCGCGGCACGGCGAACTCGAGCCCGGCGATGGTGCCGCCCGGACGCACGACCCGCGCGAGCTCGCGCAGCGTCGCGGGCGGATCCGGGACGTACCGCAGGAGGTACGTGAACGTGAGGGCGTCGAAGCTCTCGTCCGGGAAGGGCAGGCGCTCCGCGCTTCCCTCCACGAGCTTCACGCTCTCGGGCAGGCGGCGGCGCGCCTCCGCGAGCATCTCCGGGCTCTGGTCGAGGCCGACGACAGCGCAGTGCTTGCGATCGAGGAGCTCGCGGGCCACCGCGCCGGTCCCGGTCGCCACGTCGAGCACCGTGTCCTGCGGGCCAACTTCCACCTGTGAGACGAGAAATCGGCGCCAGCGCGGGTCCTGGCCGAAGGAGAGCACGGCGGCGTAGCGGTCGTACGTCGGCCCGAGCGGGGCGAAGAGCGTCCGCGCGGAGACGGCCCCTGGCACGGCGCGAGTCTATGCTTGGCGGGGTGGGGTTGAGCGAAGACGTCACCCGGATCGCCGCCGCCGCTGGGGCTTACGCGCATCCCGGCGAAGAGCTCGCAGCGGTGCTCCCCGCCGAGCCCGCCGGTGGGGAACGGGTGTACCTGTGCGGGTTCGAGGCCACCGACGGAACGCAGAGCTGGCTCGCTCTGGACGACCAGGGCTCCCCTCTGCTGAGCCGGAAGCTCGTCCGCGACGCTGCCTCGATCGCAGCGCTGTGCGAGATCGCGGAGGAGAGCGTGGACGGGTCGGTCCCGGCAGAGTTGCGCGTTGCCTCCCCGTCGTACCTCGACTCTGTCGGTGCCGAGGCACAGAATGGCGTCGCCGCTGCGATTCAGGGCGCACTTCCCGCCGTCGAAGAGCTTGCGAAAGACGTGGAGTCGAAATACAAACTCGAGCTGACTTGAGCGAGCCCGTCCTTCTTGCCTCAGACGCCGAACGCGATCGCACCGTCGAGCTTCTGCGCCGTGAAACCGTCGACGGGCGCCTGACACTCGAGGAGTTCGCGCAGCGAATGGGATCCGCTTACGAAGCGCGCACGCGCGAACAGCTCGACGAGCTCACGCGCGATCTCCCCGCGGAGCCGGCCACGGTGCCGGCACGGCGGAGGGCGTCCGCGAAGTGGATCGTCGCCGTGATGGGAGGCGCCGACCGCCGAGGCCGCTTCCGGCTTGGTGCGCGAACGAACGTCGTCACCGTCATGGGAGGAGCCAACCTCGACCTTCGACACGCCGAGCTCGAAGGTCCGGACGTGACGATCACGGTGCTCTCCGTGATGGGCGGAGCGAATCTCATCGTGCCCGAAGGCGTTGACGTCGACCTGACCGGCTTCTCGATCATGGGCGGCAGGGGCTACCGCCGCGGCCGCCAGTCGCTGCCGCCCGGTGCACCGGTCGTGCGGGTGCGCGCGTTCAGCATCATGGGCGGCGTCTCGGTTGTGACGAAGCGTTAACTCGAGGGCCGAGCGAAAGCTGCGCTTTCGCTCGGAGACTGGTTCGCCGCTTCGCGGGGAGCGTGCGCGGGCTGAGCCCGCGCACTCTCATTGGGTTTCCGGTTGGCGCAGGATCGTGGTCCGCGTGCAGCGGCGCTTCGCGTCGCCGCACGCGAAAGTTCGGCCCGCGGTTAAGCGGCTTCGCTCGCTTAACCTCCGGCCCTTTGCGCATCGGCAATTCAGAGCAGGTCAAGCTCAAACATTTCTTTGACCTCGCGGTGCCTCGTTTCGCCAGGCCCCTCCTACGGCACCGGCGCCGGTGGCTCCAGTCCGGGCGGAGGCCGGCGGACGAATCGGTCGGCCCACAGCCGTCCGTAGCGGTGGAGCGCCATTCCGAGCAGGAAGATGCTGAGGGCGAGGAGGAGCAGGAAGAGCGCGAACGGCCAGCTGTTCTCGTTCAATCCCTTGATCATGTAGCGGGCGAGCGGCGCGAAGTAGCCCAGAACGCCGTAGAGGGCCCATGTCGCTCGACGCGTGGGACCCGCCACAAGCAAGACGGCCGCACCGGCGATGAGCATTGGGATCCATCCTCGTTCGTGGTTGCCGCTCGAGGCGGAACCCCAGTAGACGAGTGCTACGGCGACTGCGAAGAAGCCGAGCGCGTGGAACCAGAACGCATCACGGCGGCGGCCGAAGGCGTCCAGGAACACACCTACGATCACGAGGGCCGCGCCGATGACGATCGCCATCGTGGCGTAGTCGTCGCCGTCCGGCGGCGATTCGAACGCCGGGACGAGCAGTTGTGAGGCCACAAGGGCGGTGGCGACGACGACGGCCAGGATGAACGCGAAGCGCGTCACCACGAATGCCACGATCCCGGCTCCAGCCGTCAGGAGTGCGACGACGAAAGCCCAGCCGCTGAAGTCCGAGAACGGCTGGAAGAACGGATCCTCCGGCCAGACGTCGATCAGCTTCAGAAATCCGATCGCTACGCCAGGAACCAGCAAAACGGCGAGTGCCGCCGCGAGTCCGGCCGGCACCCACCACGAGGAGCTGAGCAGAAACAGCGAGGCAATCGCGAACGCCACGAAGAAGCCGAGCGCCCCCAGGAAGATCCAGAGGCCGTTGTGGGAGTTCGGAAAGGTGGTCAGAAGCAGGTTGACCGCGAACGCAATCGTGATCGCCCCGAAGAACCACAGGACATTCGGCGGATCCATGCGCGGCCAGTCTCTTTCCGTCCGGCGAGAGGGGACGACGCCTGCCCGCTCCTCCACGGGTGCGACCCTAACCGACCACCGTTCCCTATGCTTGCGGCATGGAAGGTGGATTCGAGTTCAACCTCGGCGGCGATCCTGAGGACCTCCTGCGCGGCCTCAGGGAGTTCGCAGAGCAGCAGGCGGAGTCGGTGCAGGGCGCTCAGCGGGAGCAGTTCGCGACGCTGACGCTGAACACCGCCGTCGAGCTAACCGGCGCCGCGATCTCGCAGATCGAGGTCCAGGGTTCCGCCGACGAGCAGGCGATCGCGCTCCGCGACGCGATGCGCCTGCTCTTCCCCGAGGCAGTGGCGCTCGTTTCAGCCGCACGCCAGGGTTTCATGCGCGAGAGCTAAGACCGCCCGCCCGTGGCGATCTTCGACCGCGCGATTGTCCGAATCCTGCCGGCCGTGCCGCGGCCGGTCGTACAGAAGCTCTCCCAGCGCTACATTGCCGGGCCCGAGCTGAAGGACGCACGTGAGACCGTCAGGCGCCTCAACGACGAGGGCAAGCTGGCGACGATCGACGTTCTCGGCGAGGAGATCACGAACGAGGAAGACGCCGCTGCGATCGTGCGCGCGTACCAGGATGCCTTTGCGGACATCGAGCGCTGCGAGCTGGACTCGAACGTCAGCGTCAAGCTCACTGCGCTCGGGCTCAAGCTCGGGTACGAGATCTGCCGGGACAACCTGCGCACCGTGGTCGAGGACGCAGCGTCACGCGGGAACTTCGTTCGCATCGACATGGAGGACTCCTCGACGACGGACGACACGCTGCGGCTCTACCGCGAGCTGCGGTCGGCCCGCCGAGACAACGTCGGCATCGTGCTGCAGGCGACGTTGCGTCGAACGATCGGGGACATCCAGACACTCGTAGACCTCAAACCGAACGTGCGACTGTGCAAGGGCATCTACGTCGAGCCGCCCGAGGTCGCGTACGAGGATTTCGAGGAGGTGCGCGCTTCATACGTTCGCTCGCTGGAGGCGCTGCTGGAGGCCGGGTGCTACGTCGGGATCGCGACGCACGACGAGTGGCTTCTCGGGGAGGGACGGCGACTGGTCTCTGAGGCCGGGCTCGGGCATGAGGACTACGAGTTTCAGATGCTGCTCGGCGTGCGGCGCGAGTTGGGTGACGAGCTCGTGCGTGAGGGTCACCGGCTGCGGATCTATGTTCCGTTCGGACGGCACTGGTACTCATACTCATTGCGGCGGCTACAGGAGAACCCGAAGATCGCGGGCTACATCGCCGCGGACACGCTTGGTCGGCTGATCGGCCGCCGCAACGGGTTCGGTGTGGTTTCGAAATGAGTGCAATCGGTTCGACCGGTCATTTCAGACGGACGCACGGGCAGAGCCCGTGCGTCCTGAAGGCGGCGCCGCAAGCGGCGCCTCCTCGGACGAGGAGCTCGACGAAGCGTTCAGCCGGTTGAGCTGGCAACCACGGACGCGCAGTCGCGTTCGTCGTGAAGAACTTCAGCAGCAGCTGCGCCACCTTCTGCTGTCCGCTTGGAGACGGATGCGTTCCGTCCGAAGGACGCGTGTCCGCGCACGTCCAGACGAGGCCGTCCTTCCGTCTCTGCTCGCCGTTCGTCCAGAGATACGGGCCCCACGCGAGCCATGGGCCTTTCAGCCTTCCGGCGATGCGGTCGAGGGCGAGCCACTTCACGGCGAAGCCGCTGTCGTATGCGAACGGCTCGGGGTTGAGAGCCGTGGACGCGTAACCGCCGTAGGTTCGGCTCGACACGTAGACGAGCTTCAGATTCGGGAACTTGTCGCGCAGGTTCCCGACGATCGCACCGAGGTCGGTCTTGAGCAACTTCGCATCGGCGGGGAAGGGCTCGGTGGGGCGCGCGTGCGCCTCCTTGAGCCAGACGGCCTGCACCTGTGTGGGCGTTGCACCAGCCAGCGAAAGGCGAAGGGCGACTACCGTCCAGAACCGAGCGTTCGGGTCGCTGACGATCCTTGCGTCCTGGCCGCCCTGCGCGCCGTCGACGATCGTGAGCGACGGGTTCTTGCGCGAGTCTGCGTCTGCGAACCGCTTGAAGGCGGAGAACTCCTGCGTCGTGTTCGACATCCCGATCGAGAGTAGGACGATCTTGCCGTCAATCGGCTTGATGCTGTTCGCGCGTGCGAGACCCGTCTTGCGATACGCCTTCGGCGCGACGTTCTTGCCGTTGGCGTAGAGGCCGCCGCGGTAGCCGCGGTACTTCGTGGCCCCGAGATCGGTGAGCGGTTTCATCGCAACGGATGTCCGGGCGCAATTCGCTGCCGGCAGGCCGGGTGCTGCGGCAGGAAGCGCCAGGACGAGAGCCGTCGCTGCCAGCAGGAACTTCACCCGCGGAGGTTGGCAAAGAGGTGTGAGACCGCTGTGAAACTTTCGTTACGGAGGTGCGGGCGCTTCGGGAGGCGGCCCGGGTGGCCCCGGCGGCTCCTCCTCCTCCACGACCGTGCGACGCCGACCGTAGCCGCGGCGGCCCGGCGCGGGCCCCTCGGCCGGATAGCCGCGGTGCATCCCCCAGTAGCCTGGTCCCAGTCGCTCCCACAAGAACAGGGACAGCACGAGCCCGAAGAGGCCGACGAGCATCAGCACCCAGCCGACGACGTCGATGTCCACGGACGGATTCGGATCCTGGTGGACCGCGAAGGCAAGGATGGCGCCGACGGCGATCAGGATGAGGCTGACGGGGAGGCCCACGGTCGGAGCGTCCCCCTAAGCGTTGCTTGCCAAACGGGGGCTAGAGCTTCTGCGCGTACAGGAGAAACGTGCCCGGGATGCGCGCATCGTGCCGGCGGAAGCCCTCGCTCCGGGCGGGGTATTCCTCGAGGGCGCGCGGGACGAGGCCGGCACCGGCGGTCGCAGTCACCAGCTGGCCGAGGCGGCGCGAGCCCTCGTCGAAGTAGCTCTCCCGCCAGTGCATCAGCCCGTCAACGCAGAGTGCGACCGGGTGCTCCTCGTAGAGCAGGAGATCGCCACCCGACCGCAGCGCCGCGGCGACGCCGCGCGTCCACGCATCGAGGTCCGATATCTGCGCGAGTGAGCCCAGGCCGGCGTAGACGAGGTCGAACCGGCCGCGCCGCAGCTCGCCGGGCAGTGCCTGCGCGTCCGCTTGCACCCACAGGATCGACGGCCAGCGCTCGCGTGCAGCTTCGAGTGCGGGCCCTGAGGACTCGACGCCGGTTACGACCGCGCCGAGCTCGGCGAGCTCGGCGGTCGACTCACCCGTGCCGCATTGCAGGTGGAGGACGCGCTTGCTCTCGAGCCCGGCCAGCGCGTGCCGCACGGGCGACGGCAGGCCGCGTTCGCCCGCGAGCGCCTCCGTGCGCTGCCGGTGGATCTCGTCCCAGGCTCGCCGGTTGTGCTCGGTCGGTTCCATCGCTCAGGCGAGCAGTGAGAAGCCGCCGTCGACGACTAGGATGTGGCCGCGAACCATCTCCGCGTCGGCCGAGCAGAGGTACGCAACCGCACCCGCAATGTCCTCCGGCTCGACCAGCCGACCGGCCGGCGTGCGGTCGAGAGAGCGCAGCATCTCCTCGCGGTTCGGGAAATGCTCGAGTGCGCCGGTCTCGACGACGCTGGCCGAGACCGCGTTGACGCGGATGCCACGCGGTGCGAGCTCGACGGCGAGGTAGCGGACGACCGACTCCAGCGCAGCTTTCGACGTTCCGACGAGAATGTAGTTCTCCAGCACGCGGGTCGCGCCGAGCGACGAGATGGCCACGATCGACGAGCCCCTTTCCATCTCAGGCGCACACGCGCGCGCGAGTGACAGAAGCGCACGGGAATTCGTGGCAATCGTCCAGTTCCAGTGCTTGTCCTCCGTCTCGAGGGCGGGGCGGATCACGCCGGTAGCCGCGTTGTGCACGATGGCGGCGTAAGGGCCGTGCGCTGCGAATTCGCCGATCACCCGCTCCGAGGCGACGTTGCCGCGGACGAGCAAGGGCTCGGTGCCCGCGGCGCGGAGATCTTCGGCGGCCTTCTCCGCGGCAGAGTCGTTACGGAGATAGCCGAGAGCGACGCGGGCAACTCCGAGCGAGGCGAGTCGGAGGGCGATCGCTTTGCCGATTCCCCGCGTCCCGCCCGTCACGAGGACGGACCGGCCTGCGAGGTCCATCAGCTGCGCGGGAGCGGGTCGTAGGCGGGCGCCGAGCTCGGCACCTCGTCCCAGCCGAGCCGTGATCTCGGCTCCCGGCCGCCATCCTCGGCTTTTGAGGACGCGTAGCCAAGGCGGTCCAGGAGCTCCATCTGCTCGCGCGCGTACTCCTTCACCGGGTGACGGTCGGGAAGGCCGAGGACGAGCTCTTCGAGCCGCGCGCGCAGCTGGTAGGCGAAGTGCGGCGTCGCCGGCCCGACGAGCGCATCGACGTCCTCTTTCGTCGGCTCCCGCATTGGCGGGAAGCCTAACTGTGTCTAACCCTGGGCGGGTGCAGCGATGTAGACACGTACTTCGAGCGGGCCGAACGAATCCGTGAAGGAGCCTCCGGCCGCGAGCACGGTGTGCTGGCCGTCGAGGCTTCGGAGCGTCCGATCACCCAGTGCCGGAACCGTGATCGTCGCGGTCGTCGCGACGCGACTGGCGTTCACCGCGATCACGTACACGGCGCCGTTGTGATCCCGGGCTCCGACCTTGACGAAGCTCCCGATGGAGGCGCTGGCCGCGATCGCCGGCTCGACCAGCGCTGGCACGAGCGTCTCGATCTCGTGGTTCGTGCGCGCAATCTCGGTACCGACCGCAGCGCTCCAGTTGTTCGGGAAGTAGCCGATTGCGTGAGCGCCGCCAGCGATCGAGAGCCACGACTCGGCGCGCACCGTCTCGGGCGTCGGATCGAGCTGCTCACCGTGACAGTCCATCTGGCGTGCCTCGATCCACTGGAACGTCGGCTTGCCGCGTGCGAGCGCGACGAGATCGAGTTGCGAGTCGAAGACGTCGTGGAAGCTGTCCCAACGGCACCAGTTCTGCAGCGGGTAGAGGTCAAAGCCGACCACGTCCGCCGCTGCGATGAGCGCCGGATACATGCCGCGACCCTGCGGCAGCGGCTCCGCCCGGCTGTAGAAATGGTTCGTCAGCGTGAGAAAGCGGGGGCCGGAACCGGGCGTCGCCGGGACGAGACCCTGTGCCTCGGCGGGGGTGAGGTCGCCGGGCAGGTGTGTGTCCCACTCGTCCGGCAGATGCGTGCCCACTGTGCCGGCACGTCCTTCGGCGAGTTCGTGCGCGTCGGCGAGCGCGAACGCGCTTCGGCCGAGCCAGCTTGCGAGCTGCGCGCCGGTGCCGCAGCCGTTGCCCATGAACAGA
>Ga0137373_10004420_pt1 | contig 15349 bp, 16 predicted proteins | sample SagtaG_5_FD_104912 | JGI IMG/M metagenome (GOLD analysis project Ga0137373, IMG submission 104912) | Vadose zone soil microbial communities from Sagehorn Ranch, Mendocino, California, USA - Sage1_R_80_16 metaG | ecosystem: Environmental > Terrestrial > Soil > Vadose zone | place: USA...
ACAAAAAAAGAACTGAATGCAGTTGGCAATAATTTTAACCAGGCTGTGAAAAAATTGCACATACTGGATAAGATACCGGAGCTCCATTCATGGATACTCACAAATCAAACAATGCAACAGTCTTTGATAAAGAAGAAGAAATAAAATTGCGCATGAATCAACTCTATGAACAATGGTTGCGAAAATAACAACATCACACCGCATATGGATGCTTTAAACTATAACGAAAAGAAAATGCAAAAATTCGCTCTTTTCTGTTTCGTTTTTGTTGTTTTGGGCAAACACAAATCTTACTACTTATGCACAATTAACCGTGCAGGATTTATTAGCCTTTTGTTGATTTATACAACAATAAATGTAATGAATCGTGAGAAGCTATAATTATCTGCACCAGTGATCAACAATAACTTTAATGATCAAAAAACTGTAGATGGCCATGGTGATATAAGTGATGCAATTAAAGAGTAACCTGTAGCATTCAGGTGAGTTGAATTCAGGAAAAATCATTATTTCCTTTTGCTAGATAACATTTTTTTGTTGTGCCGCCACAACTTGTGTTATGCTGCTACCGATACCTTCTGCTATAATTTCTTGAAGAACTTTAGTATCAACAGTTGTGACGTTTTCCATCTTCCCCGATAGATACTCCATTTTGCTGATTAATTGTTTGTTTAATTTATTCATTTCTTTTGTTCGTTTAGTACTTCATGCAACACAGTTTCTACCATCTCAGTACTCATAATTTGGTTTTTTATTATTGAAAAATTAAAGATGCAGATAATGACGTTTACGTTTTCTCTTTTTCAGCAGCTCAGGGTTAATTCTTTCATTTTGATGTTCCGGTTTTAACAATTGTTCTAGCAATCTGGACTGCTCTACATGATGTTTTTCTTCTTTATTTTCTGGCCTTAATTCTTTTACTTTACTGACACTTAATTCCGATTTTTGCGCCCTTATTTTTTGGTGAGTTAATCTCTGCTTTTGTTCATTGATTTGTTCTTTCGTGTGTTGTAATTTCTGTTGTTCTTTTTGGTCGAGGAATGTCTGTCTGAGTTCTGGTCTTAATGCCATGAATTTTTCAATGGTTTGCAATGAATAGCCTACCTCGCTTCCCTTGGTATAGACCTTTTGTTTATCCTTATATCATGTTTTAGCTGCTCTTTGCGTATATCCTGTCTGACCATTTTGCAAGATCTACAATTCGATTTGTAGAGTGTTCCAAACGACCGCCGTTAATGGTAATGCGCATATACATAGGCGCAAAATTCTCTTGTTTTGATTTACTTTTTTTTGTGAAAAAAAGAATACTGATTCTGTGTTCCATTTTTTCCTCCTCTATTTTTTTAAAAATGATGATTCTACCGCCTCAGGTGAACCAGTTCGATTTTCTGAAACGCTTAGCAGTAAAGTGTTCCAGAAAAATTCGGTGACCCAAGGTCGGATTTCTTCCGGGTCACCGAATTCTCCACCTCGGCTTTGTTATTTTTTGATATGATTTGACAGGGGAAAAATGAAAAAAGCCTGTAAAATCAGGATTTTACGAGCCTTTAATTAGATTTGAAACACTATTCAGCGGAGAGTGAGGGATTCGAACCATACTCTTATATCTTTAAACATCAATTAATTAAAATTTAGCCAACTCGCTAGGTACACGATTCGCTCAAAATTTATTTGCAATACACAAAGAACCTTTAAGTTGAGTAAAGATAAAGATAACTTACTTCAAACGGAAAATATCTGCTATATACCTGAAAAGTATTTTACCAATAAGTAAAGAAACAAAAATAAAATTATAAAACTGACTGATTAAACTACTTCATTTAATTCTGTTAAAAATCATTTTTGATTAATGTTTAAAATAATATTAAAACTTATGTAGTCCTAATCAGGCTTAATTTGATTTGATTTGATACAATTTAATTTCTTCAAAAGTTATAACTGTTAATAAGACAGACGTTGAACATCTTCAAAATTTGAAGTGGTGATGTTATCTGCACTCAGCTTACTTAAATTTGGTTTGTAAGTTTTCTTATTGTGAACAAGATAAAAGTGAAGAAAGATGCAAGAAACACCCATGTTGTTTCCGATGGCTCCGGCGGAGTTCTGGAAACAGATTAAAGCAACCGTTGAAGAAGTGGTTAACGCTAAAATGAATCAAACTTCTATTCAACCACCAACAGACCACCTTCCCGAAAAAGCACTGCTAAAACTAAGCGATGTATGTGCTGTATTCCAGGTATCCAAACCAACGCTTTATGATTGGCTTCGACAAAACAAATTGAAGAGTTTTAAGATTAAATCAAGAAGGTATTTTTTAAGAGCGGACATTGAAGCAATGATTCGTAATCATGAAGTTGTTGCAGTCAATACAGCAAATTAATTAAATGAGGAATTATGAACTGTGCAAAAGCGAATAAGATTGACTTAGCATAAATACAACTTTTTTTTCTTTGAACAGCAATCAACCAGTGTTAATTATGAAGTAGAACTGCCGTTTCACCTGCATGAAACAGTTTGATTAGTTATAAGGATGCAGCAGAAACGGCTATAGAAATCATAGCCGCAAAAGCAACCCATTACAGACATGGCTTTGCCGCTATTTAAAACAAAGAAGAATTTATAAAAATATTGCTGATAAATATTGCCGTGAAGTAGTATTTAAATTTAGTAATAAAGATACAATACACGCAGCGATAGGGTTTAAAAACAGTGCCGGAGGATATGAATTAAGGAATGAATATTTTAAGCTCAGCAGCTCTCCAAAATGTATCACCTTCATCAACAACATCGAACAAAAAAATAACCTAAAAAAGGTTGTGAAAAAGAAAATTATAAACACAAAAATCAAGATGAAACAGACGCTATTAAGACTAATTCAAACTCATCAAAGGATTTGCAAAATGACTATATAAAAGACAATATAAATTTTCAAATCCAACCTTTTGTGGTATCACAAAAAGATACTTCAAGAAGCATTTCACAAAGTGAAACAAAAGAAGGAATTAAAGTATCGAATCAGCATATGAAGAACAACAAATCCATCGCTGTATTTGAAGGATTTTTCGACTTTTTAACTTATCAAACTATACACCAGAATCAACAACAGCCGCTGACAAATTTTCTGATATTAAACTCCCTTGCATTTTTTTGAAAGAAGCCTGCTTTTAATGGAAAAACACGATGGCATTCATCTCTACTTCGACCATGATGATGCCGGTAAGAAATGCCTTGCCGTTGCTTTAAAGCGCACACCTAATTATAAAGATGATAGCGTCTTATACAGTGGTTATAAAGACCTCAACGATTGGGTGATGCATTTTGGGAAACTCGATAAGAAGCAGGTTTTAAATCTGTCGAACAAAAATAGATTGCTATAATCATTTTGATGTAGCCAGCTATGTTTTGGTTTAACCAAAACGGCTGGCTTTCCTCATGTCGCCCTTTAGCGGCATTCAGAAAGGAGATTATTTTAAGAAAAATAAAAAATGTGCAAATGGAAACTGAGGTAAAGGAAAAACAAGGAATAAAGGAGGCAGACCAAAGAAAAAAATTAAAAGGGATCATTTGATTGGCGTGAAATGCACCAATGTCGAAAAAATTATAATACTCCATAAAGCAAAAAAAGTTTGTGTGACCCCTTCTGAATATCTAAGAACGCTTGGAGTAAAGGGACAAGTTGACAGAAAAATAAAAGTCCTTCCAAAAGAAGTTTTAGCGTTTATAGGAACACTAAATCACATGGCTGCTAACCTAAATCAGGTGGCTAAAAAAAGAAACCGGGAAGAGACGTTCAATGATATGGAAAGAGAAGAATTTTTTATGCTTTCAAAAGATATACAGAAGTTGATTAAACAGATAAGAAATTATTTACAATGATTGGGAAAATAATTATCGGCAAATCTTTTAGAGGTTGCATCAACTATTGCTTCGAGGACAAGAAGCAAATTGAGAACGAAAAACTGGTCGTAAAAAATCGGGCAGAGGTGCTGCTCTATAATCAGTGTTTTGGCACTAAGGAAGAACTTATTCAACAATTTGGTGAAGTGAGACAATTAAATCCTAAACTTTCTAAACCTGTTCTGCATATTTCTTTAAGCTTAGCTTGCGAAGACAAAATATCAAAAGTTATGCTAATGGAGATGGTTGAAGATTGCGCAAGACAAATGGGTTTTGAGAAGAACCAGTACGTCGCACTTCATCATAATGATACCAACCATCATCATATTCATGCTGTTGCCAACCGAGTTGGTTTTGACGGCAGGACAGTAAAGGATAATCACAACTATCAAAAGATAGCAGCATACTGCAGAAAGATGGAACTGAAACATAATCTCAAACAGGTACTTAGCCCGAGAAGATATCTCTCAAAAGAGTTAAGACAAGTGCCAAGACATGATGTGCGTAAAGAACAGCTAAAACAGAATATAAAAGAATGTCTTATTACCGCAAAAAATTACAGCGAGTTTGAAAATAAAATGAAGCAAAAAGGCTATGAAATAATCAAAGGAAGAGGCATCGCATTTCGGGATAAACAGAAAGTATATACAAAAGGAAGTGAGGTGGGCTATTCACTGCAAACGATAGAAAAAATATTGTCATTAAAACTAGAATTGAGACAAAGATTATTACATCAAAAGGATGAACAAAAACTTCAGCAAACAAAAGAGCAAATCAAGGAGCAAAAGCCACCTTCGACACAGCAAAAAATCACAGAACCAAAACCGGAATTAGTTATTAAAAGAACACAGAAAATAAAGGCTGAAATAAAAGAAGAAAAACATCCTTCAGAACAATTTAAATTATTAGAACAATTGATAAAGCCGGAACAACAAAATGAAAGAATAAATCCTGCGCTGTTGAAAAAGAAAAAACGTAAACGTCAACATTTACATCTTTAATTTTTTTCCCGCCGATAAAAAAGAAAAATTATGAATAATGAGATGGTAGAAACCGTGTTGCATGAACTGCTGAACGAGCAAAAAGAAATAAGTAAAACCCAAAAGCAATTAATCAGCAAAATAGAGTACTTATCCGAGAAAATAGAAAACATTAAAACAGAGATGCAGAAACATTGTATCACATCAGTGTCTCCCGATATCAAGGCACAACCCAAAAACGTTATCCATCAAAGGCAAATAATGATTTTTCCTGAATTCAAATCACAGGAATGTTACAGGCTACTTTTTAACTGTATTATCTATCTTACTATAGCAACATATAGTTTTGTGATTATTAAAGCTATTGTTGATTATTGGTGTAAGTGATGTCAATATTGTCGCGATAAAGAACTAAATTAGGAATTAAATAAGTAAACGCTCTGCTACGAACATACTAATGCGCGGGCACAAGGTAGCTTAATCAGAAGTCCAATTTATTTTAAACCTCCAAGAAATTTTTTGAGGTGTCTTGAGAAAGAACTCAACCCGATAACATAAAAGATTTTTGGGAAACAGGCATTACATCGAACACCAATATTGATTTTTCTAAATCGGAACAGGGATACAATAACCGGTTATCTTATTTAAAACAGATCATTACAGGTATAATTCCTAAATCAAAATCTGATAGAAGTATTGTGTCGGGTAATGTGGACATAGACCTGAATAAATCACCGCAGCAAAAATGCTGACTATGTTATAGCAGTAAACAATACAGGTAATATTTTTTCTTTTGTAAAAGATGTATCTAGCAAAAAAGGACTGAATTATTGTTATTCAAAAAAAGGAACACTGGGAATAGCATATTTCTTCATTCCCTCTTCATTTATCTCCACACCGATTCCCGGTTTTTCAGATACTGTGATAAAACTGTCTTTCACCCACTCGCCATCATACTTCACTATTTCTTTGAACATAGGATCTGTATGAAAATAGGATTGCCATTCCAATATCAAAAAATTAGGAACCGATGCGCATACGTGACATGAAGCCATGCAGCCAAGAAACGAAGCTACCATGTGCGGAGCAAAAGGTGTATAATATAAATTGGCAAGATTCGCAATGCGCTGTCCTTCTCCAAGACCACCTGTTTTTTGTAAATCAGGCATCACTATATCTACAGCACCGATTTCAAGTAATCTTCTGAATCCATAAGCCATATAATGATTTTCGCCGGCGGCAATCGGCGTACTCGTTGACTCCGTAATTAGTTTGTATGCTTCTATATTCTCTGCCGGTATAGGTTCTTCCAACCATAATAAATTTAAAGGCTCAAGACGTTTTGAAATAGCCTGGGCGGTAACAGCATCATATCGCCCATGCATGTCAACAAGAATATCAATTTTAGGACCCACTGCCTCTTTTGCCGCGGTTATCTGGTCAATCATTCGCTGTAATTCTGCAGGACTCGCTGTCCAGTTATAAAAATCATATTTGTTCGGATCATTAGCCTGATCAAGATCAAATTTCATGGCATTAAAACCAAGATATTTTGCTTTAGTTGCAACTTCTGCGAAATCTTTGGGCTGCGGCAAATTGCGTTGATACAATGCAGTGTCACAATACACTCTTATTTTATCACGAAACTTTCCGCCCAGCAATTGATACACAGGAACATTTAATGCTTTGCCCGCAATATCCCATAATGCAGTTTCAATTGCAGAAAGAACGGCTACATACATGCCCGCCTGTGCCCCCTGAAAAATCCCTGACTTTCTAATGTCTTCAAAAAGCCGGTGCACATTTAAGGGATTTTTTCCCTTGAGCCTGTTCCCAAAATTTTTTACGAGATAATACGTGCCGGGAATTGCATCTACTCCTTCGCCGCAGCCCCATATATCCTGGTTGGTGTAAATTTTTACAAAAAGACTCCCTCTTATATAGCCACATTTTACATCGGTGATTTTTAAATCGGATGGCGGTGAGAATTTCGGCGTTTTATCAATAGCAGTTTCATATCCCTGCCCAAAAGTTGATAGGGAAGCAAAGGGTGTGATAGCGGCGGCTATTGCAGCTTTAGTAATGAAATTTCTCCTTGATGAAGATGACATATTGAATTGATTTAATTATTGTGAGAATAGGTTTCTGGTTACGATAACTGGTAACCTGCAACTGGTAACCCGGCTACCACGTACGTTCTTTCAGGTATTTTTGTATTTGTTCTTTTGGAACAGGGAGTTCATTAATATGATCATTCAGCCATTTGGAAAAGTCTTTTTCAATTTCATCACTCCATCTTGCATCTATTTGACCGGCTGTATATTTTCCTTCTTTCAAACGTTGATGACCAAACATATCACGCAGCCTCACAATCTCCGAAGTGGTTACTACCTTCTCTGCCAAATGCGGTGGAATAAAAACTACCACGCCTAATTTTCCAAGCACAACATCGCCCGGCATAACTGTTACATTCCTGATTCTTGTGGGCTGATTAATACCAACTATCATTGTATTAAGATCACCGGGCGGATTATGATAAGAAGGATCATAACTGGTGTAAAAAGAAGTAAAGCCGCCTATCTCTTTTAATCCTTCTACATCTCTTAAAGCTCCATCATACACGATTCCATTACCGGATTTTGCATAGATGGCACTCCCAACATTGTCGCCGATTGTGGGACCGTTCCTGTGTGCACCAAATTGGTCAGCAACATAAACATCGCCCTTAACCAAAAGGTCAACGGCCCATGTGTTTTGACCTCTCTTTCCTGCTTTTTTTCCAACGGAATCTATTGCCGCCCAAACATCAGGTCTTGCGGGCATAAACGTCGCGGTAACTGCTCTGCCGACTAAAACACTGTCGGGATTTATTACCTGCCAATCTTCGGCAACCTGATAACCATAGCCTGCATTTTTCATAACTGCCCAAGCTTCTTCCACACTTACCGATTTCATTCGTTTCATAATATCATCCGGAACTTTTGGGCGACCGTCTGGGAAACGTTCACACGTCCACAAAGGCGTTAATGCAATCAATTGTTCTTTGGTGATTTGCACTTCCTGGCTTTTCAATTGTTGAAATAAAATCAACATTGAAAGAACAAGCATGCATTTTATCTTTTTCATGGTAAAAAAATTATTGTGCTGATTTAATTTCGTTAACCCCGATATTTTTTATTTTATTTTTCTCGTTCACGTCATCTTTAGGTAGATGATTATGCCACCAGCTTGCGAGTGAAGAACCGGTGATATTCATAACCGGTCCGAAAATGGCAGGAGCTAATCCTGTGGTGGCAAGTTTACCCATAGCAAGAGCAAGCCCTGATGCTAAACCGGCATTTTGCATTCCTACTTCCAATGCAATAGTTCTACAATCACGTTCATGAAATTTTAACAAGCGAGCCGACGAATAACCCAAAACATACCCGGAAAGATTATGAACCAATGTGGCAACGATGAGCAATGCGCCAACTTACAAGATTATCCCTGCCTGCAGCGGTAATAATCGTAATGATAATTACAATTCCCGCCATGGAAAGAAGCGGCATTGCTTTATCGAGCCAACTGAATTTTCCCCTGATTAAGTAATTAAACGCCAACCCACCGCCAACCGGGAGAATAACAATTTTGGTAATATCCCAAACCATGCCCCAGAAATCTATTTTAACAAAACTTCCGGCAAGTAAACTCATCAACAACGGCGTAAGAAAAGGTGCAAGCAAAGTAGAAATAGTAGTCACTGAAACAGACAATGCAAGATTGGCTCTTGCGAGATATGACATTACATTTGAAGCGAGACCGCTTGGGCAGCAGCCCACCAGTAAAATACCTGCAGCAATTTCTTTTGGGAAATTAAAAAGATGAGCTACGGCAAAACCTACCAAGGGCATAATGATATAATGACCTACCACTCCAATGATGATGCCTCTTGGCATTCGTATTACATTGGCAAAATCTTTCAAACTTAGTTCGGTGCCCATGCCAAACATAATAATTTGTAACAATGGAATTATCAGGTCGGACAATTTGAAATCGCCAATTGTTTTAAAATATTCAGGGTGATACATGGCAACACTTACAACAGCTAATATCATTAAAGTAAAAGACAATCCTTTCAGAAAACGATTGTTTCGGAAAGCAATAGCAAGACTTACAAAAAACAACATCAGTATCCACCCACCCCATTCATGTCTTTTTGTTATTAATACAACTATGTATAATAAAACCAATACAGCAGAAAGGCTATAAAAAATAAATGGTGTTTTATTTTTTTGCATTTTTCAAAAGGCTTTGCATTGAATCTTGAATCAATAAAAGAGAATCGCATTAGTCTAATCACAATAAAGGCTGAAGAAGGTTTTTTTACAAATGATTTTTTCAAAAATTTGTAGACTAACATTTATTGTTTGATAGTTACCTTTTCCTTTTGCTGTGGTACGACCTGTTTATGCTGCAGTTCAGCAATATCCTCGAACTGATCGGATAAAGCGGCAGTTACTTTTTCAAATACATTGAAGTAACCAGCATAAACAGCGTGATGCTGTGTTTGCGGGTTATACTGTTCAGGCAACTCTACCGTCAGTGCTGCATCATCAAGTGATTTATAAATACCCATTTCAGTAGCTCCTAAAAGAAAAGTTCCAAAACTTACACTATGAAAATTGGAGCGCAACCTAACCGGCTTATTAAACATATCAGCAATCATTTGAGTGCAAAAAGGAATGGTGCCTAAGCTGCCGTTGATAGAAAGACTTTTGATGTTACGATGTTCTTCTAAAATTTTTCCAATACTATATATCTCGTACAAAATGCCTTCCATGGTAGCTCTTACAAAATGTCTCTTTTCATGCTTGATGTTTAACCCAAAATAAGCACCTCTTGCATTGGCATTCCAGATAGGAGCCCTTTCACCTAACAGATAAGGAAGGAATAATAAGCCATCCGATCCCACTGAAACTTTTGAAGCTTCGTTAATCAGTTCCTGCATACTTTGGTCTATATCGAATGGGTTTTTAAAATCACCAAACTGCCCCGCGAACCATTCGAATATAACTCCGCCATTATTGGTTGGTCCGCCGGATACATAACAATTCTCCGTGAGCAGGTAATTAAAGAAACGCCTTCTTTCATCCTGCAACACTTTGCCACCCATTACTCTTACGGCTCCACTGTCTTCAATTGTAATAGTTGCACGTCCTTCGCCTTTTACACCATCACCCAATATAGCCATGCATCCATCGCTTGAGCCGACAATTATTTTTGTATCAGCAGAAAGACCCAGGGAAATTTGATACGCCTTCTTCAATTTACCTGCCGATGCAAAAACAGGAGCAAGGTCGGGTAGCATTTCCGCTGTAATACCTGCAAACTTTAATGCATCTGCTTCCCATTCGATCGTATGTATATTCAGCAAGCCTGTAGCCGAAGCGATGCTGTAATCAATTAAGCACTCGCCTGTAAGCTGCTGAATGATATAACTTTTTATGGATAGAAATTTAGATGTTTGATAAAAGCGATCTTCATCGCGGTTTTTGATCCACGATATTTTTGCAAGAGGCGACATAGGATGTAGCGGCGTGCCCGTAGCATTGTAGATACTTTTTCCTAAATCAGAATTTTTTAACTCGCGGGCTTCTTTAATGGCTCTGTTATCAGCCCATGTAACGGCATTACCCAACGGGTTTCCGTTTTTGTCCACAGCGAGCACACTGTGCATGGAAGAGCTGAAGCAGATACTGGCGACCTTATATTTCCTTGGATGAATCTTCTCATTCAGCAAATTTTTCAATACGTACAACATAGTGATAAAAATCTGCTCCGGATCCTGCTCACTGCGATCAGGTTCGGGATGAAACGTAGGACAATAAGCTTTCAGAGAACCAATCACATTTCCTTCAAGGTCAAATGCAAATACCCTCACAGCGTTTGTTCCTAATTCGATGGTGATAATACTTTCCATATATGCTGACAATTATTTTTCTTTTAAATGATTTTTTCTGAACTCACTCGGCGTATAACCTGTGAGCTTTTTAAATGTTGTTGAAAAATGCTGCGACGAATAAAAGCCTGTGTCGAGCGCTATATCGGTAAGGTTGATGTCAGGACGTTTCAACAACTTAATCGCTTCTGAAATTCGAATGTTTATAAGGTAGTTGATGGGAGAAAAGCCGGAGTAGCTTTTTACTTTTTCATTGAATAGAGTTGTTCCCAATCCCACAAGAGCAGCCATCTCTTCCACGGTCCATTGATGCGAAAGATCTTTACGAAGCGCTTGTTCCAGATTCATAAACGTTTGGGGAAAGTCACGACCGGGATTGCTTTGCCTTGTAAGGTGTCTTGTGATTCGTATAAACAACTCATCCAGCAGATGATTAACACTGGCATGATAACCAATCTCCTGGCTGAACAACTCTGTTTGTATGTTTTTAAATATGCGCCCGGCTTCATTGAATTTGAGCAGTACAGGTGAAGGGTTCAATTGTAAAATTTTTCCGATAACAACTCTTTCATTTTCGGAAAGTCCACTCCATTTTCCCGTAATTATTTCACCACTGTGCAATTTTTGTATGCTAAGATGTATCCAGGAAAACGAGCCGATTTCCAGCACTCCGTTTTCACTTCCGAAAGAATGATCAGGAAGTATTAATGCAGCATCGCCGGGATAAAGCACATATTTATGATGATTGATACACCATTCAAATTTTCCTTCCATTACATAATACACCCTGATGCCATCTGTTGCAGATGCAGGAAACGAACTCAACTGAATGGATATATTTTTTTTAATGCCAAGCTCGAGAATGTGCGGAAAGAGCCGCAATTCCTTTGAATTACCCTGCTGAAGTAAAAATTGATTCATGCAAGCATCGCTGATTGTTTATTCTGCATTCACGAAATCATCATTCATTAATTCATGTGTATAAAGGAAGGGAATTTATTTCACGAAACAGTGCAAAATTCAACAGTGTTTTTTATTGGAAGTTTTTGTTTGGTAGTATAGATACTTTGGGCACAAATTGTAAGCAAAATTTTTAACAAGGTCTGCCATAACAATTATTACTCACTAAAACGACTTGCTTTATGAATCAAAATTTAAAGCTTGTACTTAAAACAGGTTTAATCAAACTGCTGCTTTCGTCACTTTTCTTTTTGTTGTTCACTGCAGCAAATTCACAAACGGTATCGGGAACAGTATCCGGCGAAAACGGTACAAAACTTTCTTCCGTTTCCGTTACTGTTAAAGGCACGGGTGCGGGTACCACCACCAATGATTCCGGCAGTTACCGCATTAATGCCGGTGCAAATGCAGTGCTGGTTTTTAGTTCTGTTGGTTATACAACAATGGAAGTGCCTGTTAATGGAAGAAGTGTGGTAAATGTATCATTATCAACAAATGTTCGAAGCCTTGACACGGTAATCGTAATCACTGCATTAGGTATCAGCAGACAGGCAAGAAGTCTTGGTTACTCGGCTACCAATGTAAAACCAGAGGAACTTACAGTGAACAGAACATCTAATCCAATAAATGCATTAGAGGGAAAAGTAGCAGGTGTAAATATTACTACGTTGGGTACGGGTCCGGCAGGGAGTTCTAAAATACGTATCCGTGGACAGTCGGCTATAACAGGAGGAGGCAATCCGCTTATTGTAATCAATGGTGTTCCTGTTGATAACAGCAGTTTTAATGGCAATACGGTAGGCGTTACAGGCGGCGGCGTGTTTGCCGATGGTGGCGATGGATTAGCGAGCATCAATCCCGATGATATAGAAAGCATGACGATTTTAAAAGGAGCTCCTGCTGCGGCTCTCTATGGCAACCGCGCCTCAAATGGGGTAATAATGATTACTACAAAAACAAAAAGTAGGAGCCGCGGTATTGGTGTAAGTATTAACTCAAACTATACCAATGAAACGCCTTTGGATTTTACAGATTACCAAAAAGAATATGGTCAGGGTGAGAACGGTGTTCGTCCTACTACGCCAAATCCCACATCCGGCGAGTGGTCTTTTGGAGAAAAAATTCAGCCGGGCATGACATATATTTTGTTTGATAGCCTTGTTCTCCCCTACGTAGCACAAGGCAGCCGCATAAAAGAGTTTTATCGAAATGGACAGAACTTTTCCAATACAGTAACAATGGAAAGTCTTGGTGACAAGGGCGGCTTACACCTCTCACTGAATAATACGGATAACGACGGCATTATGCCTAATAACGAATTCAACCGGAAGATTATGAATCTTGGATTCAGTTACAATCTTTCTGATAAATTTAGCTTTGCAGGAAATGTAAATTACTCAAGAGAGTATATAAAAAATCCGCCTAACATAGCAAATCAGGATAATTCCATCCCTACAACATTAATGGCTCTCACCAATACGATGCCGTTAGAAGTGCTCAATGAAAACAAATACAACGCACAGGGAAATGAATATATCTATTCACGGTTTATGAACCGTACCAATCCTTATTGGGTGTTGACAGAACAGTTTCACAACATAAAAAGAGACCGCATTTTTGGAAATATATCCGCTAAATACAACATACTTCCGTGGTGGTGGATACAAGGTCGCTTTGGGCAGGATTATTGGAGCCGTGATGAAGACGTAAACAACTTTCCTACCGGTCAAGCTTCACGCCCACCGGCTCCGGCAGGTTTTGTAAATGGTGTATATACGCAGGAAACTCGCCGCAACAGGGAAACCAATCTTGATTTTCTTACCAGTGCTAACAAGTCGTTTGGAGATTTTGATATTACACTAACCGCAGGCGGTAACCAAAGACGCAATCGTTTAGACATAAACAATGTGCAGGTTACTGATTTTGTTATAAGAGGTCTTTATACGGTTCAAAACGGAAGAGCAAAAAATCCAACTTACAATCTCTTCGAGTTCGGTGTTAATTCCCTCTATGGTTCTGCAGAGGTGGGATGGCATAAAACACTTTACCTGAATGGAACTATAAGGAAAGACTGGTTCTCTACACTCTCAAAAGAAAATATGGGTATTGTTTATCCGTCGGTTTCCGGCTCTTATGTTTTTTCTGAAACCTTAAATGGTGCACTGCCCTGGTTGTCCTTTGGAAAGGTGAGACTGGGGTATGCTGAAGTGGGCAGCGACGGGGATGTGGGTCCTTATGCAGATCAGTTGTTTTATGCTATAAATGCCAATTTAATCAACAATCCATTAGGTACACCGGTTACAGTAGCAACCAGCGGAACCACTTTGCCCAATCCTAATTTAAGGCCTATGAGAGTTAAAGAACTTGAAGCCGGATTAGAGTTGAAATTATTCAAAAACAGAGTTGGTCTTGATGTAGCAGTTTATAAAAAGAGAACAATTGACCAGATTATTACGGTACAGATATCAGATGCTTCAGGCTTTGTAAATACGCGTATCAATAGCGGTGAAAGCTATAATAAAGGTTTTGAAGGTTTGTTGACTGTTTCGCCTGTTGCAACTAAAAATTTTAGATGGGATTTTACCGCGAATACTTCTTACAACATCACCAAAGTAATCAGTATAAGCTCCACGAAACCCGGAGAAAAAGCTACTATCGGTACGCACCCGTTTAATGGAGAGGTAAGGGTTGTTGTAGGTGAAGAAATGGGGCAAATAGCCGGATATGGTTATGCAAGAGATGCTAAAGGTCAAATGATTTTCCAGAGCAACGGCTTGCCTTTGCGTACCACTGATTTCGTTTTATTCGGAAGTGGTTTGCCCAAATGGACGGGTGGTTTTCTCAACACTTTTAATTATAAGGGCATCAGCCTTTCTGTGCTGATAGATTATAAATTGGGTAACAAGATACTCTCGGGTACCAACTTCAATGCTACACGGCATGGCTTACATAAAAGAACATTGGAAGGTCGTGAAACCGGCTTTGTTATCGGCGAAGGTGTAGATCAATCAGGAGCAACGAATACTGCACAGGCAGCAGTGCAGACCTATTGGGAGCACCTGCGTTCACAACAAATTGTTGAATCGGTTATATACAACGGCGGCTTCTGGAAACTTCGTCAAATTACCCTCGGATATGATTTTACCAGATACATTCCTGCGAAATCGCCCATAAAAGGGCTCAAGCTCGATTTTGTGGCAAACAATGTTTTGATAATCAAAAAATGGGTGGAAAACATAGATCCTGAAACAGTGGGTTATGGTGTTGATAATATGATTGGTTTAGAATCTCCCGGAGTTCCCACTACCCGAGGTTTAGGTGTGAATTTAAACATCAAATTTTAATGCAGAAATTATGAAAAAGATACTTCACTACAGTTTATTCATCCTTTCATTGGGCGCTATTGCTTCATGTGATAAAGGATTAGAAGATCTCAATAAAAATAAAGTAAATCCTACCACAGTTGATCCAGTTATGCTTTTAAACAATGCCATCATCAATACTTCTTTTCCCACAAAAACACAGATATATGAAATGGCTATTGTTCAGCAAATGGTTACGCCCAATGGTGGTG
>Ga0137373_10004430_pt1 | contig 15333 bp, 14 predicted proteins | sample SagtaG_5_FD_104912 | JGI IMG/M metagenome (GOLD analysis project Ga0137373, IMG submission 104912) | Vadose zone soil microbial communities from Sagehorn Ranch, Mendocino, California, USA - Sage1_R_80_16 metaG | ecosystem: Environmental > Terrestrial > Soil > Vadose zone | place: USA...
ACGCGTCCGGATGACGGCAGTGGGCATGCAGCATCGCCAGCCCACCGAGGCTCGTGCCCATCCCGACCCGAACGCTGGTCGCCAGCCTGCTGGCGAGCGCGGGGATCACCGCGAGCCGCAGCGCGCGGGCGTAGCGCGTGTTCGCGGAGTACCAGCGGTTCCGCGGCCCCGGGCCGAGCAGCGCGGCCCGCAGGCACGGTAGCCAGTTCCCTGCGACGCCCGCCGACAGGTAGCGGGTGAGGCCGGCCAAGGCGTCGTACTCCGGACCGTCGTGCACCACGAGCAGCGGGAGTGGCTCGTCGTCCGCCGAACCGGCCGGGGACCATGTGCGCACGGAAATCGCACTGCCAAGCGACGGAACTGGCACGTCGAAGGTGCGGTTGCGGCCCGGCTCGGCAGGGGCCGTGAGCCAGCGGGGCGGCGCGTACGAGGGAAACTCAAGCACACTCTTCGTCCCGAACGCGCCCGCGACCTGCCGCGGGTTGCCCGGATCTGGCACGATCTCGACGCTGCCGTCGAGGTATCGGAGCTCGACAAGGTACTCCATCCGGCTCACCGGCGGCCGGTCGATGACAAGCCGCCATTCATCGCCGCTGCGGCGGAAGTCGAGCAGGTCGCCAGCGATGCGCACATCCTGGCAAAGGCGCACGCCCGCGAGCCGGTGCGCCGGATCGGGTACCCGGAAGGTCGCGGCGGCGTCGTCAGCTTCCGCTGCCGTATGGGCGGGTGATGATCTCGAGGAAGTGGCCACTCGGGTCCTCCCAGTACAGGCCCCGGCCTCCGTGGTTGGTGTTGAACTCGCCCGGCCGCCTCTTGCCCGGATCCGCCCAGTACGGCAGTTCGCGGTCACGGATCCGGCCGAAGATCTCGTCGAAGTTGGATTCGGATACCAGGAACGCGTAGTGCTGCGGGTTGACGGGACCGTGGTCATCGGCGAAGTCAAGGGAGACGTCGTTGCCGACCTGCACGATCAGGAACGGCCCATACGGCGTGGGGTCGTCGAGGCCAAGGATTTCGGCCAGGAATCTCGCCGATTCATGCTTGTCATGGACTCGCACGATGGTGTGGTTCAGCTGAACACCCATCGGGACTCCTTAGAGTGTTAATCTTCCAGGTGGTCTTGCCGCCTCGGCATCCGGCGCGGGCCGAGCCCGGCCGGAGGGGCGATCGGCCGGACGCTGCCTGTATGCCCGAGGCTGGCCCGGCCAACCTGAATTGAGGGGGGTCCGGGCTGACATCGGCGCGCCGCTTCGCGCCAGCCGTTAAGTACCTAAATGGTGCTTCTTGGCTGCGGCGAGCCACGGGACCGCGCGGCCCTGCGGCGGGCGAATCCGCCGACGGTAGCTGATCCGTCACGGCCGCGGCCGGCGATCCCGATCGCCGGCCGCGGTCCTCATGACCATGACCGATCGACTGCGTCTGGACCGGCGCACGCGACGCCGCTTGGCCTCCTCCTCCGCCAGCAGATCATCCGCGTCGGTCTCGATGAACAACTTCACGAACATCGGGTGCATCATGTCCTCCCCCTGGCCGACGGCTGTAGCGCCGTCGCCTGGTAGGAGGACAGCGCCTGAGCGGTGATACATCCATGGACGGCCGACGCGAGCCAGCACCGTGAGTAGTTCATCAGGCTTTGGCCAGGCTAAGCAGAGCTGTCGCGAGCGAGCTGTCGACGACGAGGCTGTTCGCATAGCCGCCGACAAGGACAGCCCGAAGGGCGTCGGCCTTCGGCGCACCTCCGGCGACTGCGACGACTTCCTCGATCCCGCGCAGCTGGCGGCCACTAATCGAAATGCACCGCTCGGTAAAGTCGGTCGCCACTTGAGCTCCGTTCCTGTCCAGCAATACCGCACATATTTCCGCCACCACGCCTTCCCGTTTAAGGGCTTCCCGCTGGCTCTCCGGCAAGGAGTCGTAGAGCTGCGATCGCGGCGGGGCCCAGGAGCCAACCGCGACCACGGCCTTTGTGACCGTGTCGAAACGCCGATATGCCTCACTGACTTCCAGCTGCTGACGCAGGGATGCCGCGGTCTGCGCGTCCGGCAGCACCTGCGGCGCATAGATGGAGAAGCACGCTCCGCCGGAGCGCGCTGAGATCTGCCGGACCAGCTCTACGCTGTTCTCGCTCGTGTTGACGCCCACGAGGGCGCCGGTGAGCTGGACGACCGCGCATGGTGCGAGACCATCTATCGTTTCGGCCATCACCGTGAGTGTGCGTCCGTAGCCCACGCCTACCACGTCGTCAGCGGTCACAATCTCCATTAACAGCGCCGCCGCCGCATGCGCCAGTTGCTGCCGCATCTGCGCTTCCGGCTCCTCAGGGGTATCCACGACGATCGCATGCCGCAAGGCGTATTCGTCCCGGAGCCCGTGCGCCAACGATGCGTCGAGCCCCGCAGGCAGCCGGATCTCGATCCGTACGATGCCCGCTGCCCGTGCCTGTTCGAGGATTCGCGCCACCTTGAACCGGCTCACGCCGAACTCATCGGCGATCTCGCTCTTGGAGCGGCCGTCGATGAAGTGGCGGCGGGCGATGCTGGCGGCGCGGACCAAATCGGCCGGTGCGAGACCAGCGAACCCCCGGTCGGCCTCAAGCGGCATCGTCTCTCCAGCCTCTCAGGTAACGAATCAGCCAACAAAACGCATCGATCGGTAAATAAGTCCCACTCAGGCCCTTGACGCCTGGGTAGTCTGCGCAGTGAACTAAAGATGCTCGTTAGAGCATAACCTCGCTCATTTGAGCAAGCAAGGAGGTCACTGTGCATGGCCGATTGATCAGGCGGGGGAGATGGCTGATAGTCGCGACAGCAGCCGCCACGACAGTGGGCACCATGGCCGCTTGCTCCTCGTCCGGCAGCCCCGGCCAGTCGACGAGCGGCAAGCAAACCATCACGGTTGCCGTCGTGAATAACCCACAGATGATCGACATCGAGAAGCTGACACCTAAGGGGTTCGCGGTCTCGCACCCGAACATCAAGGTCAAGTATGTGACCCTGGACGAAAACACGTTGCGCGACCAGGTGACCAAGGACGTCGCTGCGGGAGGAGGCCAGTTCGACGTCGTCATGATCGGACCGTACGAGACCCCGATCTGGGCGAAGAACAAATGGATCGACGACCTTACGCCCTACACGACACGCGATACGGCATACAACGTGAACGATCTCATCAAGCCGATCAGGGAGAGCCTGAGCGTGGGGGGCAAGCTCTACGCGGCCCCGTTCTACGGGGAATCGTCGTTCCTCATGTACCGCAAGGATCTACTGGCCAAGGCTGGCCTGACCATGCCGGCCCATCCGACATGGGACCAGGTCGCGGCGATCGCGAAGAAGCTCAACAACCCCGCCAAGGGAATGGCCGGAATCTGCTTGCGCGGCAAGACCGGGTGGGGGGAGAACCTCGCGCCGCTCGACACGGTGGTCAACACATTCGGCGGCCAGTGGTTCGACACGAACTGGAACGCGCATTTGAACGCTCCAGCGTTCCAGAAGGCCACCAGCTTCTACGTCAACCTCATCAAGGCCGCGGGCGAGCCTGGTGCGGGAAACTTCAGCTTCAACGAGTGCGCCAACGCGATGGAGCAGCAGAAGGCGGCCATGTGGTATGACGCGACAGTCGGCGCTTCTGTAATCGACGACCCCAAGGCCAGCCCGATCGCTGGCAAGCTCGGCTACGCACCCGCACCTGTCGCGATGACGCCGAACTCTGGGTGGCTATGGACCTGGGCGCTGTCGATCGAGGCCTCATCCAAGCACAAGGCCGCAGCGTGGAACTACATAAGCTGGGCGACGTCAAAGCAGTACATCGACTACGCGGGCCAGCAGCTTGGATGGGCACGGGTGCCGCCGGGAAGCCGCTATTCGACCTACTCCAACGCCAATTACAAGCAGGCTGCTAAAAGCTTCGCCGCAGCGACACTCAACGAGATCAACAGCGTCAACGTCAAGCAGCCGGGCGTGCGCCCGCAGCCTTATCCGGGCGTGCAATATATCGGCATTCCCGAATTCGAGGATCTTGGCACCAAGGTCTCTCAGGAGATCACGGCGGCCATTGCCGGCAAGGAGACCGTGGCCCAGGCGTTGAGCAAGGCTCAGGGCTACGCCGCTCCGGTCGGGCAGGCCTACAAGTGAGTTCGTCGCCTAAGAGCCTGCTTGAGAACCCCGGACCGGGGTTCTCAAGCAGGCTCTAAGAGGAAGTCATGGCAGTAGTCGCCGACCGTGCCGGTGACGCGGGCGTCCGATGGGCACAGGCCCGAGGCCGCAGACGCAACAGGCTTCGCCGGTTCCCTCTCTTGCCCGCGCTGGTGTTCACCATCGTGGTCACGCAGATCCCGTTCTTGCTGACCATCTATTACAGTCTGCAGTCCTACAACCTGTACCACCCGGACACGCGCCATTTCTCCGGGCTGCAGAATTACGCCGTCATCTTCAAGGACGCGATCTTTCGCGCGGCCCTGATCAATACGCTGCTCCTGACCGTCATTCCTGTGCTGCTATCGATGCTGATCGGTCTGCTCCTGGCGCTGCTGCTCGACCGCAAGGTCTTCGGCCGGGGCCTGTTGCGCACGCTGATCGTCAGCCCGTTTCTTGTCATGCCGGCCGCCGCCGCCCTGGTGTGGAAGTTCACCCTGCTCGATACGCAGTTCGGGCTGCTCAACTACGTGCTGAGCCCGTTCGGCGTTCACCATACAGATTGGATAAACAACTATCCCAAGGAAACAATCATTACGGTGCTCACCTGGCAGTGGACACCGTTCATGGTGCTCATCCTGCTGGCCGGGCTGCAGAGCCAGCCCGGCGATGTCCTTGAGGCGGCGAAGGTCGACGGCGCTGGAGCATGGCAGATCTTCCGGTCGATGACCCTGCCGCACCTTCGCCAGTACATGGAGCTCGGTATAGTCCTTGGCTCCATTTACGTCGTGCAGGCTTTCGACGCGATCTTCATGATCACATCTGGTGGCCCAGGCCAGCAGACCACGAACGTACCGTACTACCTCTACGAAGCGGCCTTCCGCGGCTTCGATATCGGGCGTGCATCAGCCATGGGAGTGGTCGTTGTCGCGGCCACCATCATCATTGCGACGTTCGCCCTACGCACGATCTCCGGACTGTTCAGCGAGCAGGGGATGGAGGGGCGGATGTGAGCGCTCCAACCTTGACGCGCCCGGTACGGCCGGAAGGCACGGGCGGGAGCGCGTCACGCAGACGGAGGATGCGCCGAAATATTAACAGTGGCCTGCTCAGTCTGCTCACTTGGCTCGTCGTCCTGCTTTTCTTCTTCCCGGTGGTTTGGATGGCGCTCACCGGCCTCAAACAGGAGTCGCAGGCGGCCACGACCCCACCACATTTCCTGTTCGGCCCGACCCTCACGCAATACCAGTCGGCCATCAGCAAGGCCGGCTCTTACCTGGCTCACTCCCTAACCATCACCCTGGTGTCCACGGTGTTGGTGCTCGCCCTCGCGCTGCCCGCCGCTTATGCACTTTCCATCGCGCCCGTTCGCAAGTGGCGGGATGTGCTTTTCTTCTTCATCTCAACGAAGATGCTGCCCATAGCGGGGGCAATCATCCCGATATACGTCATCGCACGGGATCTGCACTTGCTCGACACCCTCATCGTGCTGATCATCTTCTACACGTCGATGAACCTGCCCATCGCGGTGTGGATGCTCAGGTCGTTCCTGCTTGAGATCCCGATGGGGATCCTCGAGGCCTCCCACGTGGACGGTGCGTCGTTCCGCAGGCAGCTACGTTCGGTGATCATGCCGCTGATCGCTCCGGGGATTGCCGCCACGGCGCTGATTTGCTTCATCTTCGCCTGGAACGAGTTCTTCCTCGCGGTGAACCTGACGACCCAGAACGCCGCGACCGTCCCGGTCTATCTCGTGAGCTTCCAGACAGGAGAGGGCCAGTTCTGGGCACACCTCTGTGCCGGGGCCACGCTGGCCTGTTTGCCTGTGCTCATTGCCGGCTGGGCCGCGCAGGACAAGCTCGTGCGCGGGCTCACCATGGGAGCGGTCAAGTAAAGGAGGCTGGCCCAGAGCATGACCGTCAGGCACGCGTGAGGAAGGGAGAGGCAGTCAGCGTGAGAGCCGTCGTGATCAGCTCGCCCGGAGTCGTCCAGGTTTCGACCATCGACGACCCGGTACCCGGGCCGCGCGAGGTCGTCGTGGCCGTGTCGGCGTGCGGCCTGTGCGGGACAGACCTGCACATCCTCGAGGGCGAGTTCGCGCCATCGCTGCCCATAGTTCCAGGGCACGAGTTTGCCGGTGTCGTCGCTGCGGTCGGATCGGCGGTCGAAGAGCTTGCGGTTGGTGCGCGGGTCGCGGTGGACCCTTCCCTGTACTGTAACGAATGCCACTACTGTCGCATTGGGCGCAACAATCTGTGCGAGCGGTGGGCGGCGATCGGCGTGAGCGCCGCAGGCGGAGCCGCCGAATATGCAGTCGCCCCGGTCGCCAACTGCGTGCCCCTTCCCGATCACATCCGCCTGGTGGATGCCGCGCTTATCGAACCGCTCTCTTGCGCGGTTCGCGGATACGACGTGCTGATGTCGCAGCTCGGATCGCACATTCTTATCTACGGATCCGGAACCATGGGCCTGCTGATGCTCGAGCTGGCCAAGCGTTCGGGGGCCGCGTCAGTAGATGTCGTCGACCTCAACCCTGAGCGGCTCGCCACGGCCATGCTCCTCGGCTGTACGGCGACTGCCGACAGCGCAGACGAACTCGACCGCCCGCACGGCTGGGAGATCGTCATCGATGCGACCGGCAACCAGGCGGCCATCCAGGACGGCATCGGCCGAGTGCGGCCGGGCGGAACGTTCCTCCAGTTCGGCGTCTCGTCGTCGGCCGCACGAGTAACCATAGATCCGTATCGGATCTACAACCAAGAGATCACAATCACCGGCTCAATGGCGGTGCTGCACAGCTTCGAGCGCGCCGCCGAGCTCTTCGCCGCTGGCCTGCTCAACCCCGACATCCTCATCAGCCACCGCCTGCCGCTTGAGCAGTACGCCGACGCCATCGAGATGTTCCGTACTGGTCACGGCCGTAAGACCCAGGTCCTGCCCAGCGATGGAGAACTCCCCTGAAGATCGTCCCGACGCATTCTCAGCCGTAGTTCCAGCTAGCTATAATCAGGCGACGGTGAGGTCAAGACCGCCGACTTCGGCCAACAAATCCGGGCCGCGTTCCTCGGCGCGATCGACAAACGCTAGCGTCGCTTCGGTGCCGTTGAGCACCGCGGTCCGTGGACACAACCCGCCGTCGGCGAGGCCCTCCACCACACGTTCACGGAACCGCGCACTGCCGCACATCACCCCGCCGGACAGCCCTACGGCGGGGAAGCTGCCGAGCCCAAGCAGGGACACCGCGAGCAGCGCCGCCTGGCTCAGCGCCTCGGCCTCGGTTCCCACTATCGCCGTGGCCACCGCGTCCCCCTCCGCGGCGGCCGCGAGGACCTCCGCGGCGAACCTCGCGACCTCGAACCGGGCCCGCTCGAGCTCGGCCAGCCAGCGGCCGAGCGCCGGCGTCGAACGCCCATAGAACGCCTCCGCCCTGGCCAGCAGGGTGGTCGCCGGGCCCAGGCCATCGACTGCCCTCGTCCCGGCACGCAGGCCCTCCCGGGCCAGGCTATAGGCACTTCCCTGATCGCTGAGGATGTGCTCGTGGCCGCCCAGCTTCAGGAGGCGGCCGGATCGACCGCGGCCGATCACGGCACTGCCGGTGCCGCTGTTGATGATCACTCCGCACCCCGCCACGTGATCGGACCAGAGGAGCGGCACCACATCGTTAACCAGGAGGACCCGTCCAGTGCACCCCGATCCGGCAATGACGCGCACCAGCGGCGCGGGTGGTGGCGCCTCCGCAGCCACCGGGTACGAAGACGAAGCAATACATCCTCGCATCGCAGCGGCACCCGCCAGCTCGGCTCGAACTCCCCCAAGGATGTGGCGAAGGTGCTGGATGGCTTGCCCCTGACCCACCGTGGCGATTGCGCACGAGGGCTCTTCCCACGTCCGCTCGCTGCCGTCGGCCCGGCGGGTACGCACCAAGGTGTGCGAACCACCCGCATCCAGGCCATATGCGGGCCTAGCGGAGGTCGTCATGGGGACACCCTATGACTGCGGACGAGCGTCCTCCCTGCTCATTGTTTCGCAGGCAGGTCACCGCAAGTAGAAGGTCCGTTGGCGCGAAGTACGACGATCCTGTCGAAAGAGCACGCCCTACCAGGTAACTGTTCCGGGTGACCGGCACGTCCACCCCCTAAACGCCGCCGCGGTACCCGCGAGCGGCGAGCACCGCTCCTAGGTGCCAGGACGCTCGGCACCGGCGTGCTCTGCCGCAACGCGAGCATCGGCCGTTTGACAGACATTTAGCCTGATGGCTAATATTTCTGCCGTGAACGAATCCGTTTCATCCGTCGCGTACTACCGGGTCAAGCCGGGCAATATGGACGCGTTCCTCGATGTGATCGATCGGCACACGGCGACGATGCGAGACCTCGACCTCATCACCGTGCGTGAGGTCGAGATATTCGTCGGTGAAGAGCGCGCCACCAAAGGCCCGCTGGTCATCGAGATCTTCGACTGGGCGGACGCCAGCGCGTCTACCCGGGCGCACACCCACCCTCGGGTCAGCGAGGTCTGGGAGGCGATGGGTCCGCTCTGCGAAGAGCGCGCCGGGCGGCCTCCGTTCGAATTCGCGAACCTCCGCCGACTCGATCACGGGTGAGCCCGGAAAAGGACCACTCAAAGCGTCAGCGTGGGCTCCGCGAACTCGATGAGATCGACTCGGTGTTCGCGGCGCTCGCCCATCACACCCGTCGCCACATACTCCAGGTGCTCGCGGCCCGAGGTGGGGAGCTGACTGCCGGGGACCTGAGCGCACGGTTTTCGCATTCGTGGCCGACCACGACCCGTCATCTGGGCGTCCTGCTCGACGCTGGCCTGGTAACGGCCGAGCCGGTGGGGAGAGAGCGCCATTACCGTATCGCGCAACAGCACCTCGGCGACATGCTAGCGCTATGGCTCGGGAGTGTGGGCTTCGGCCTGCACTCACTGGAGGCCGACCCGGTGCACGGGGCGGATCCGCTGAGGCAACACCGGCATCGGGGCACCTCATGGGCGCCCTGATTCCTCGTGCGAACTACGCCGCGCTCTACCACTGCACATACCTCAACCAGGCGGCCCTCGGGTTGGTTCCGACCCAGGCCGTCGACGCCATGGTCGCGTTCCTGCGGGACGTGGCCCAGCACGGGAACCTTCGGCTCTCCGATGATCAGGAGGCTCGAATCCTCGATGATCTTCGAGTGGCGGCCGCCGAGTTCCTCGATGCGCCAGAGATCTCGATCGCCATCACCGCGGGCGCGAGCGAGGCGCTGGGCCAGGTCGCTGCGGCGCTGGGATCGCTGGACGGCTCGGTGGTACTGGTCTCGTCCGACTTCCCGAGCGTGACCTATCCGTGGCTCGCGGAACGCGAACGCCTGGGCACTCCCATCGCCTGGGTCGACGACAGGCCGGAAACGGACCTCACCGAAGAGCTCGTCCGCGCCATCGGCGAGAGCACCAAGGCGGTCTGCTTCAGCGCCGTGCAGTTCGGTACGGGAAGCTCCGTCCACGTCGCTGCCGTAACGGCCAGGGCCAAGGACGTCGGCTGTCGCGTCATCGTCGATGCCACGCAGTTGGCGGGCGCTGGTCCTGTCAGCGTGCGCCACTGGTCGGCGGACGCTGTCGTGTGCAGCGGATACAAGTGGTTGTCCTCGCACGGCGGTGTGGCGCTCCTCGCGCTGTCTCCAGACCTCCTCTCGGTGACCCCGCGACTCGTCGGATGGAAGGGCACCGCGGAGCCGTTCGCCTTCGAGCCCACGACACTGCCACTCGCTCCAGGCGCTCGACGGTTCGAGATGTCGACCATCGCCTACTCCTCGGCTGTCGGGTTGCTGACGTCGATCCGCCTGCTCCGCACCGCCGGGGCCGGGCCCATCGCGCGTCACGCTCGCGGACTGGCGACCGAATTGATCGACCGCGTTGAACCCCTTGGATGGGCGCCCTTCCGCTCACTCTCCGATCCGTCCTCATGCGATCACATCGTCGCGTTGCGGCACGCCCTCGCCGATGTCCCGCGCGTACAAGGCGCCCTCGCCACGGAGCGCGGGATAATCTGCAGCAGCCGGGGCGGCAATCTCCGCGTGTCATCTCTACAACGACGAGAGCGACGTGGACGCTGGTCGATGCCCTCGCGACCCTCACCGTCGACTCGACCGGCTGATCTCCCCCCACGGGATCGTTGCGTTCCAGTCACCAACCATCCGTCCAGCAAGCTTAGGTGGTCGTGGGCCTGCGTTGTATCTGTGGCTCGTTCCTTTGTGGTGCCAGGAAGCGCAGCCGTTCAGGATCAAGCTCGCCGACCCTCATCGTCGACCTTATCCACGGTGCCCCAGCCCAGGCCCAGCAGTTCGTCACGCCGGCTCCGGCGTTGGACTCCGACGTGGATGTTGTGATACCCGCCGGGACGGTCAGGGCTGGGACCGCAGGAACTTCCAGGGAGGTCGCAGGCTTCAATTCGGATCCGCACACCTTCATTATGTGCCTGGCCACCTCGGCAGAACGGCGTGTCTGCCGCGGCATGGGTCAGTGGGGGAGCCCGTATTGGCGGCGGAGAATGGCATCGTATGCGCGGCCGGGCAGGAGGCGATTCATCGCGACCACACTTTTGGCGAGTGGGTTGATCAGGTAGCGGGTGCGCGGCCGCGGCGTGGTGACCGCGTGGGTGATGACCTTGGCGATGTCCTCCGCAGTGGAGCCCAGGCGCGCCAGCAGGCCCGTCTGGGCGGTGACGAAGGACGCGCTGACCGCGGACTTGTAGGCCGCGTACGGGTCGCGGGCCAGGGTGTCATCGGCGTCGCTGCCCGCGGCGCCGGCGACACCGGCGCCGGGGGCGCCGGGTACGGCGGTGGACATCGACGCGGCGGCGACCTCGTTCCAGGGCGTATTCGCCGGCCCGGGTTCGATGAGCACCACGTGGATGCCGAACAGGGCGACCTCCATCCGGAGCGCGTCGCTGAGCGCCTCGACCGCGTATTTGGAGGCGTGGTAAAAAGCCCCACCCGGCAGCGTGGCGCGCCCGCCCATCGAGGAGACATTGAGGATGCGGCCGCCACGGCGGCGGCGCATGCCCGGAAGCACGAGCTGGGTCAGCCGGACCAGGCCGAAGAAGTTGGTCTCGAACTGGCGGCGTATCTCCGCCATCGGTTGCTGCTCGACGGGCCCATACAGCCCGTACCCGGCGTTGTTGATCAGCACGCTGACCCCGCCTGCGTCAGCCTCAACGGCGGCAACAGCCCGTGTCATGGACGACTCGTCGGTCACGTCCAAGGCCAGCGTCTCGATGCCGCGGCTGGTGAGATCGGTGAGAGCGCCCATACGCCTGGCGGTCGCGTATACCCGAAGCCCGGTCTCGTGCAGGCTGATCGCGGCCGCCCGGCCGATTCCAGACGAGCAGCCGGTGATGAGCACCACCTCCGGGCGAGTCGTGCCGACCATGGTCGTATCCCCTTCCAGACGTCGGTTATCACCAGGTAACCATCCGAACAGGCCAACCGCGTGGCACAAGTACATCGAGCCCGTATTCCGCGCCGAGCACCGTACGAGCCGCGCATGGCCGGGTGCCACGCGGGCTGGCCAAGGTGCCGCGGCCGTCTTACTGGCCGATGGTGTTGAGTTCTTCGACCGCGTCGGCCGGCAGTTCCAGGTTGGCTGCGGCGACGTTCTCGCGCAGGTGGGCCACAGACGAGGTCCCGGGGATGAGGACGGTCGTGGCGGAGCGCTGGAGGAGCCAGGCGAGGGCGACCTGCTGCGGGGAGGCGTCGAGGCGGGCGGCGACGACGGTGAGCGTCTCGGACTGCAGAGGGCTGAAGCCGCCGAGCGAGAAGAACGAGGCGAAGGCGATGTTCTCGGCCGCGCATCGGTCGAGGAGGGCGTCGTCCTGCCGGTTGGCGAGGTTGTACAGGTTCTGCACCGTGACGACCGGTGCGATGGTCTGCGCCTCGGTGAGCTGGGCCGAGGAGATGCCGCTGAGTCCAAGGTGGCGGATCAGACCCTGCTGGCGCAGCTCGGCTAGGGCGCCGAACGGCTCCGCGATGGACCCCCCGGCGGTGCCCTCCGCCGGGTCCACGCGCAGGTTGACCACGTCGAGGGCGTCCAGGCCGAGGTGCTGCATGTTTTCGTCGACCTGGGCCGTGAGGTCGTCGGGGTCCTGTGCCACCGTCCAGGAGCCGTCCTCGCCGCGCCGGGCACCGACCTTGGTGACGATGTGGAGGTTGGCGGGGTAGGGGTGCAGGGCCTCCTTGATGAGTTCGTTGACGACCGTGGGGCCGTAAAAATCGCTGGTGTCAATGTGGGTGATACCCAGTTCGACCGTTTCGCGCAGCACCGCGAGGGCCTGGTCGCGGTCCTTGGGCGGTCCGAAGACGCCGGGTCCGGCCAGTTGCATGGCCCCGTAGCCCATACGGCTGATGATAAGGCCGTCGGCGAGGGTGAGGGTGCCTCTGGAAATACTGCGAGTCATGTCGCCTCTTTCAGTTCCTACCGGGCATATTAGGCAATCCAGGTTATTTAGATTTAGCCGGTATGCTCAAATGGCCACCCACGGCCCCGAAACGGGCGAGACCAGCGCCGCTCCCGGGGAGCGGAATCCCGGAGAAAGCGCTGGTCAGGAGCGGAGGCTCGGGGGATCTGAACCCGGAAGAGCGCGACCCCTAACCGCGTTGGCAATACGAAGCTCAGTTGGTGGCGAAAGTATGTCCGGCGACCATGACCGGCCCGGTAAGTCGCGTTAGGACAGGTAGATGCTCTTCCTCGCACTGACATTGCCGGTCTTGTCGTAGGTCCAGACCGAGATGGCAACGGGCTGTGTGGCCGACGCCGTGAGCGAGGTCGAGGTGCCGATCCCGAAGTAGCCTGTGCTTCCGGCCCACCACACGCTGGGCGCGGTTTTAGCGGCGTACCAGCGGACGATGACGCCCGCGAGGTCGGCCGCCGACGGGTTGGTCCAGGTGACGGTGACGCGTCCGCCGTCGCGTACGGCCTTGAGGTTGGACACCGGTCCCGGCGCGGTGACGTCGGCGCGTGCGTGGAACCGCATCCGGGCGCTCACCGTGTAGGGCGAGCTGGAGGCACAGGTGGCCTGGAGCTGGGCGTCCATCCGGGTGAGGTCCCGGTCAGGCCCGAGCCAGGCCAGGTCGTTTAGGGCGACCGAGCCGCTGGTCATCTCGCACCCATTGTTGGACCGGGATAGGTACATGTAGAAGGGGTTCTGGGCCGGGTCGTAAGCAGAGGTGGTGCCTTGCTGCATCTGCAGCCCGCCGTAGGTGCCAAACCGCGCGTTCCACGGTGTCAGTGTGCCGTCGGGCTGCGGTTCCCAGGCCTGGGATCGGATCTCGTACGGGCTGCCCACCGACGCGGAGTCCATGACGAGGTGCTCGTCGGTGCGGGAGGGGTCTGCCCAGTTGACGTCCACGGTCCAGTCGGAGATGCCGAGCCCTCCGGTGCCGTCCAGGGTGACATACGTCGGCCCGGCCGAGGTGGGCACCTTGAGTCTGGCATGCCGCGGGCCAGGCGCCTTCGGGGTGAAGCCGACCCAGACGGTGCAGCCCGAAGCGGTCAATGAGCCGGTGCAGTTCTGGTTCCGGATGGGAAAGTCGGCTGGGTCGACGCCGATCACCGACGGCGTGTACATGGTCACCGCCGTGGCGGACGTCAGCCGCACCTTGATCGGGACGTCCTGCGCCGCGCGCCCGGGGTAGATGGTCGTCCAGGGCCAGGCCACGACCCTCGGCGACACGTCGTATGTCGTTTGCGGATAGCCGAGCCGCAGCTCACCGAACTCGACCTGGCTGGGGCTGCACCAGCGCTCGAACACGAGCGAAAGCCTGGTGATCTGAGCGCCGTCTCGGCGGATGTTGCGGACCTCGAAGCTGCCGGTGTGGTCGTCGCACGGCGTGTTGCCGTACACGGCGATCCCCGGCCTGCCAGCGTCGTTGAACGGGTACCGCTGGGCCCACCTGTAGAAGCGGGTGACGAGCCGGCCGCCGTTCCCGTCGGGCGTGGCGAAGTCGAATGTGTACAGCGGGGTGCCGTCCTTGGAGGTGACCCGGACGGTGATGGCCTCGTCCGTGCCATCCCAGGTCTGGTTCACGGCGATGGTGGCGTTGCGCGGAGAGAAGAAGTAGTTACCGGCGGTTCCGGAGACGCTGATCGAGAATGTCTCCTCGACTGGCCAGGCTTGTGCGCTGGGCATGGGTAGCGGTACTCCCACCACGGCGAGCGCCGTCACGACAATCGTCCCGAACAGCAGACGGCGCAGGCCGATCCCAAGAGCCATTTGTGGTTGTCTCCTACTCTCGGCTCCCCAGCTACTCTCGGCTCCCCAGCGAAGCCGGGAACACTCTAGTGGTTTCCGCCACCGTTGGAACCCATTTTGGCGGCCAGCGCCGATGCGCGGCTCTCGTACACAATTGTGCTGGTGCGAGCGGAAACCGTTGTGCGAGGTCGGACCGCCCGGCACAATCCCGGCAGTGGCCGACCTGCATGCCGACGGTCGCGCCGGGATCCACGCGGGCGTGGTGAGACGCCTCGTCGCGACTCAGTTCCCCCGTGGACACATCTTTCCGGTGACACCAGCGTAAGAGGGTGCGTGTCAAGCGGTACCCGGAAGTTTCTGTCTTCGGGTTGCCTGGTGGGGCTGCGGGGTCTTGCTACGGCTGGCGCTGGTGGCCTCCGGCCCGGGGCTGGCTCGCAGGTGGCGGCGCCGTTCGCGGGCATGCTGGCGCCCACCTGGGAGAATGATCTTGCCCGGGTGGTGCAGGTGGTGCCTTCTGGCCCGGGTCTTCTCGCTCTATGTAGTTCAAGCGGGCTCGGCCTGTGCGGGCCTGCCCCGGCAGCGTTCAACCGAGCTGGTGAGAAGCTCCGGGCGACCAGGGCAGAGCTGCCCAGGGTGTCTCGCGAGGTAGGCCTCGACGCGCCAGCGGGCTCGCTCTCCCCTCATCTGGGAGGGTTGGTCCAGGGCACCGGGTGGTGCGGGGGATGAAGCGGTAAGAGCGCTGGTCGGGCGGCCTCCGGCTGGCAGGAGGGGGCAGCCAGGGTATCTTTTTGGTCGGCGGCCACGCCGGGGTCCCAGCAGGTGCTGTGGACCACCATGGAGTAGATCCAGCGCAGCAGCGCGGCGGCACAGGCCACCCGGGCCTTGGCGCGGCACCGCCGGGCCGCCTCGGCAGCCGGCGTGGCATGCCCGGCCCGCCCGGAGCCGCCGGCCCGGGCATCGGCGGCGGCCTGG
>Ga0137373_10004434_pt1 | contig 15327 bp, 17 predicted proteins | sample SagtaG_5_FD_104912 | JGI IMG/M metagenome (GOLD analysis project Ga0137373, IMG submission 104912) | Vadose zone soil microbial communities from Sagehorn Ranch, Mendocino, California, USA - Sage1_R_80_16 metaG | ecosystem: Environmental > Terrestrial > Soil > Vadose zone | place: USA...
ACAGATCCGTTCCTGAGTGAGCGAAAGGATGCCGGAATGAAGGCAACGCTCGAGAAAGCGTTCGGCTATCAGGGCCACACCATGAATCTTCCGGTCCGCAATCTTGTGGCCGCCCTTCCTTTCTACGAGACCGTGCTCGGGTTCCGCGTGCTGGCGCGCAGCGCAACGCCGCACAGCTCGGCCGTGCTTGCGCGCGATCAGGTCAAGATCGGACTGGCTGAAAACGGCGGCGATCCGACGCAGGATGGGTGCGCCTTCCACGTGAAGAACGTCGACGCGTTGCTCGCGGAGTTCAATGCCAGCGGGCTCGACAAAAAGCCCTCAGCCCTCGAGATCGAACAACATGACGGCATCGCGTGGAAAGTGTTCTACGTTGTCGCGCCTGACGGCCTCTGTTACTGGTTCGGTGAACGACAGGAGCTGGCCGAAGGCGCCGCCTGAAACGGCGCGATGAAAACAGCCGTGGATTCCGTGACGCTGCTGCGGGGCCTCGTGACGGTCCTGTTCGTCGGCGCGATGGCGGGCCTTGCGCTCACGATCGTGTTTGGATTCGAAGAGCAGTCGCGTTGTATGAAACGGGAGCCGCCAGGTTGATTTTTCCGCTCTCTTACTCCGACGCGCCAGGTGCCCTTGCCCGCGTGACGCCGCTGGTGATCATGATTGAACGATGGAAACGGCTCCACTCTCCAAAATGAACACAACGAAAGCTTTCGCGTGTGTCGTCACGGCCGCCATTCTCGCGATCGCCGCGACACCAGGCGCCGGTACGGCGCGCGTATGGCTGACGTATCTCGGAACAGCCGGTTGGGAGATCACCGACGGCAAGACCGTCGTTCTCGTCGACCCTTTTCTGACCCGGCCTCGGACGGTCATACCGAACGACGACACGCTGCAGACGGACACGCGGCCGTTACTGACGCAGGATGACATCGCGCAGCCCGATACCGCGGTGATCGATGCCCACGTCCATCGGGCTGATTTCATCCTCGTGACACACACGCATTCCGATCACGTCTTGGACCTGCCGTACATTGCGCTGAAGACGGGCGCGACTGTGATCGGGACGCACAGCACATATAACTACGCTCGCGCCTCCGGAGTGCCAGGCGACAAGCTCATGATCGTGCGCGGCGGAGAGGACTACGAACTAGGCGGCCTGTCGGTGAAGGTGGTGCCGAGCCTGCACGGCGTGCTTCGGCATGCCCCCTTCCTGCGCCGTGATCCGAATGCGCCATTGCCGCCGGCGGTTTTCCCGGCAGATGCCAGGGCGCCGTTTCGGCTTCGCGATCTGCGGATTGAAGGAGGAACGCTCGCGTACCTGATTCGCATGAACGGAAAGCAGATTCTCGCCTTTGGATCGATGAACTACATCGAGCGCGAAATAGAAGGACTGCGCCCCGATGTCGTCCTGGTCGGCGCCATGCCGGAGCGAAGGGAAATATACGATTACACGGGACGGCTACTGCGTGCGCTGGGGTACCCGCATGCGGTGATGCCGACGCACTGGGACCGGTTCAACGTGCCCTATGACGTGTCGCAGGCGCCCGCTCTCGATCGCCTGCAGTCGTTCCTGTCCGAGGTGAAGACGGCGTCTCCGAAAAGTGTGGTCATCGTTCCGCGGTACTTCGATCCGGTCGCAATCCGCTAGTCATGACAATCTCGCCGGTCAGCGCGGCACGACGGCGTCTACCCTCACGAGGCTCAATCCCCAGTCGCCGTCGTCCGGGAACGACGGCAGCGTGATTTCGCCGATGTTGTTCGCCTTGATCTGTCCATTCCGGACGTCGAGCCACTCACCGGTGCGTGGATTGAACCAGCGCGCGCGATACGTCGCGTCTGGTGTCGCGCCGCGGATGCGGCCCTGCGGGCAGCCCTTCTCGAAATACGCCAGGAAGAACCCCCGGTCAGGCGTGCGCGCCGCGTAGGCCCACCCTTCGTAACTTCTGGTATTGGCCGTGCGCGATGGAACGACGTAGTCGTCGGGCGCGAGATCCTGGTAGCGTGCGCCGGCCGACATGATGAAGCGCGACAGGTGCGCCATGTCTGCGCCCGAACTCCACTGGAACGCGTCCCACATATGGGTCGGCGCCGCCGGTTCGATGTCCGCGCCCCAGATACCCTCGGCGCCGTAGACATGCCCCGCGAGTCCCCCCGACAGCACGCTGCCGTACATGGACGACCGCACGAACTGCGCGTCCCTGTCGGAGCCGCCTGGCGCGCCATACTTATAGCCGCCATTCAGGCCGCGCGCGTCGACGTAGCCTGAATAGTACGGCTCACCGTTGAGCGCCGGGTGCGTGTGCGCTTCGCGGAAGATCTCCGTCAGATACCAGTAGTACTCGTGCTCGCGCTTGTTGCCAATTGTGTGCAGCGTCACCCAGGAGCGTGGTCCCCAGTTGGTCAGCGTCGACGGGTTCGCATTGGCGGACATCAGCGTGCCGAACGGCGGCGGCCCGTATGTCTCGTCCATCCTCTGGATGGCGGCGTTGAACTGCGGAACGGTGATGCTCTCCGCGATGATGTCGAGATGCACCGGACTGAAGACGATGTTGTTGGCGCCGTAGCGGGCGCGGACATATTCCATGTACCGAGCCGGTGAATCGGGCCACGCGTGGTACTTCATCCACAGCTCGCTCGCGTCGCGGCGGAACGATTCGATGAACGCCACGAATCCCTGCGCGTTCAGGTAATCAATCTTGCGATCGAAATACCTGAAGTACTCCGGGTTGATGCGATCCATGTCCGGGAAGACGGTTTCGTATCCTGCTGCCTTCCCCGGGAAGAGGAACGGCCGCCCCCCTTCGTTCTTCATGTTCTTGGCTGTGCCGGTCCGCGCATCAGGGCCCGTGCCGAATTCGAGCCATGCCGACCGCACCGTCAGATGGTTCGCCTCGTCCACGATGTGCCAGGGCTGACCGTCGTTATCCCAGTTGGGAAACGCGGCGATGATGCTCACCCAGTTATAGCCTTGCGCTTTCCGGAACCGCACGTAGTCCTTGAATCCGGCTTCCGGTCCCATCGGCCGCGCCGTGTCGTCGTCGTACCACTTGAACCGGTTCGTCGCGGCGGAATACCAGGTGTCGCCTGCAGCGAAAAACGGCGTGCCGTCGGCGAACTGGAGCGCGTGGTTGTTCGCCGTCGCGCGGAGGAAACCGCGACGGAGCGGGTTCTCCTGCTTCTCCGCCTCCGTCCAGTCGATCGCCGTGAAGGTGCCGGTCTTGCGGGCGAGTCCTGGATCAGCGGGGCTCGATCCGCTCGTCCAGCGCCACTCGCCCGGCGCGGTCGCGACGAGGCGGACCCGAAAGGTGTTGCCGCCATCCCAGAACCCGTAGACGCGCTTGTGAAAACCTGGACCGTCGAGATCGACCCACACCGTCGCGTCCGTGTAAGGATTGCTGAAGGTCTTGGCGGAATGGAAGGTCAGTTCCTGTTTCTCCCAGACATGGACAGGACCCGCAGCGAAGGCATTTGCCGCAAACAGTGACAACGCGGCGATGAGGAACGCGACGGGCCGATCGAAGATGTGTGCTCGCGTGATCACGCGGTTGATTCTACGCCGCGCGAGCGTGTTTAGGGATTGACGGATTAGAATGCTCCGGCAGCAATCACGTATGTCTCGCCAGATGGATTCGCCGGCGCTGCGCCTTGGCTCGGGCCTGCTCGCCGTGTCTTCATTCGGGCTTCTTGCTGCCCCGATCATCATCGTGCGGAACATTCCGGACCTCTCGACCCGCGCCAGCCGTCACGCATTCGCCGGCGCGCTTGCGCTCATAGCCGTTGCGATCTTCGAGTGCGTGCTCGCGCTCATTCCGATTCGCCGCGGTGAAGTATGGGCTCTCGTCCTCGCGGCCGTGCCATTCGCACTCGTCGGTGTTCCCGTGCTCTTCGTGGACGCGACGCGCGTTGCCCCTGAGCGGCTGTGGAACACGCTTGCGCCGCAGGTCGCCGGACTCGTCGTCGGCGCCGCCGCCCTGACCATCTGTGCCGTTGGACGAAACGTGCGCCGAAGGCGAGGACAATGATGAACACGAGCCTCGTTCAGTCGGTGCAGCGTGCGGGTCCTGGCCCGGGCGCAACGCGAAGCGATCTCGTGAGTGCGGACTACCCAAGCACCACCCACTTCATACATGACTGAACGTCTTTTCTCACCCAGGTTTCCGCGTACGTCCACCTATCACCCGGATTGGGTCACCTCCGCCGTGAGCGGCGGCGCGAACTCGCTCTGGCTCGCCGAGTGGCTGACCGAATCGCTGCAGCTTCGTTCCGGCATGCGCGTGCTGGATCTCGGCTGCGGACGCGGCGCATCGTCCGTCTTCCTGCACCGCGAGTTCGGCGTTCAGGTGTGGGCGACGGACCTGTGGTTCAGCGCTGTCGAGAGGCTCCAGCGCATCCGCGACGCGGGCGTCGAGGACGGCGTCTATCCGGTTCACGCCGACGCGCGGGCGCTGCCCTTCGCGCCCGGATTCTTCGACGCGATCGTGTCGATCGATTCGTTTCCCTATTACGGCACGGATGACATGTACCTGGCGTCCGTCGTTCGGTTCCTGAAGCCTGGCGGCCCGATCGGGATCGCAGGCGCCGCCATGGTGCGGGAGATCGATGGTGCGCCGCCCGAGCATCTGCGCGAGTGGTGGACGCCCGACATGTGGTCCATCCACTCCGCGGACTGGTGGCGGCGGCATTGGGAACGCTCCGGAGTCGTGGACGTCGACGTTGCGGACACGATGGCGGACGGCTGGCAGCTCTGGCTCGAGTGGCAGAGAGAGATCGCGCCGCACAACGCGTCCGAGATCGACGCGCTGGAGACGGATCGCGGTCGGTATCTCGGCTACTGCCGCGTCGTCGGTCATCGCCGCGTGGGTGTGCAGGTAGACGATCCACTCGCGTCAGTCGCTGTTGAATACACGCGGAAGCCGCTGCTGCGATTCACAACCGCGACGGAATAGGCAGCCGGGAGCGGGTACGCAGAATCTGCACACTTCGTAACGAGCCCAGGGCGCCGCTGCTGCGTACCTCCTGCGCTCGACGTCCGGCTCAGGCCAATGTTTTCTCGAGTTTCACGCCTGGCACGAGCGTCGCAAGACGACGGCGTCATATGACGAGCGATCGGATCGATTTCATCTCCGCCTACTGCGACCGCTGGTGCGAGCGGTGCGCGTTCACCATGCGCTGTTCGACCTACGCCGTCCACGTTGCGACGGCGATGTGTGACGGCGATTTCAAGGAGGCACTCGCGCTGGCGGTGGGCAGGCCGCGATCTACTCAGCCGAAAGAGGAGCCGGAGCCCGAGTGGCGGCGCGAGCTGCCGGACATCGAGTTTACGCAGGCTGAACTCGACGAGACGTCCCGCCTCGAGGACGAGCGACAGGAGCGCATCGAGCAGGCCCCCCTCACGACGGTGGCGTCCGCGGTGACGGACCTCGCGGTGGCATGGCTGAATGCGCATCGGGACCAGCTGCACGAACATGCCACGGCTGACGTCGGCAACGCGCTCGACATCATCAGCTGGGACGCCTACCTGATCGCTGCGAAGATTCACCGGGCGCTCGATGGCCACGATCGGTCCGCCCACGGTGAGGATTACGATGACGACCCCGTTCAGAATGACTGGAACGGGTCGGCCAAGGTGGCGCTGATTTCCATCGGACGCTCCGCGGCGTCGTGGGCTGTGATCGCCGCGGCCACCGGCGACGCCGAAGCCGCACGCCTGGCGGGAGAGCTGAGAGATCTCGGACGCGAAGTGGAGCGCGTGTTTCCGAACGCCTGGAAATTCATCCGGCCCGGATTTGATACGTCGCCGGCCTCAGGAAAGAAACGGCGTGCCACGGGGTGATCCGTCGCGGCAAACGACCGTGTCAACGCGGCTCGTCTCGGCGGTTTGGGTCGTCATGTGTTTTGCCGGCTGCGGGACGATCGAGCCGCCGCTGACGCCGCGCCCTGCGGCGGAATACATCACCGAAGCGTTCGACCGCTATCCGCTCGTCGCGCTCAGCGAGATGCACGGCAACGCCGAGTCGAAGGACTTCTTCGCCCGCCTGATTCGGCATCCCGGCTTCGCAGGCACGGTCAACGACATCGTCATTGAATTCGGCAACGCCCGCTACCAGGACGTCGTCGACCGCTACATCGGCGGGGAAGCGGTCGATCGAAACGTCCTGCGCGGAACGTGGGAAGACACGACGCAGATCAGCGGCATCTGGTCACTGCCAATGTACGAGGAGATGCTCGCAGACGTCCGCGCCGTTAATCTCACAGTGCCAGGAGACCGGAGACTGCGCGTGCTTCTTGGTGATCCCCCGCTCGATTGGACCCAGGTGACGAGCCCTGCAGATGACGACATGAATGACTGGCGCGATGCGCATTTTGCGTGGGTCGTGGCAACACACGTTCGCGCCACGCGACGGAAAGCGCTGATCTTCGTCGGTGGCGGGCACATCAGCCGCACGGTGGTATTTCCGAACAGCCTGATTCACCTGCTGGACGCTCGTTTTCCCGGGTAGACGCACGTGGTCTCAGTGCTGGATGTAGGGACGATGCAGCCCACCGTCGCGTCGCGGTTGCAATCGTGGTCTGTTCCATCGGCGGCACCGGTCCGAGCCACATGGCTGGGGCGCACGGATGTGAAACAGATTGGTTGGCGCTTTTCCCGCGGCGGGGTCGTTCAAGATGATCTCGACGCCGTTCTGTATCTCAGTCGATCGCCCCTTGCGTACGCTCCGGCACCACGCCTGGACAGCTCGTCGCCGCGCGTCGCCGAGATGATGCGCCGGAGAATGCTTGCGGAGGCCACGGTCCCGTTTCGCGGCGCACAGATTCGCTTCGAGCCGTTTGGGCCGGTTCTGTCGGCGCGATCCACGGAGCCGCTGCAGGCCGTGCGATCCGAATTGAGCCGGGACCGCACGTTGCGAGTCGTCGTGAAGGCGTTCGCAGACGGCCAGGAGCGGGATCCCGTCGCGCTCTCGACCGCGCGAGCACACGCTGTGATCGACTGGCTCGCGGCTCGAGGGATCGCACGCGAGCGGATGCAGCCGCTGGGATGTGGGGCGGCGCGACCGCTGTGGAGCGATGATCTGGAGGAGCATCGGGCCGCCAATCGCCGCGCCGAAATCGTCCGCAACACGGCCACTGCCGCGTGTCAGCCGCCATCGTCTTTCGAATCGAAGTGAAGTGCCCTCTTCGATCGGCAGCGAGTATCGAGCGACGCGATTCGATCCGGGCATCCCACCGGCCGTGGAGATCGCAGGAGGCACGACGATCCGCGTCGAGACCGACGACAGCGTGTACGAACGGCTTGCGGCGGGCGAGTCGATCGAGAGCGTCGGCATCGAGAATCTGAACGTAGTTACCGGCCCAATCGCCATCAGCGACGCGGAGCCAGGCGATGCGTTGCGGATCGACATCCTGTCAATCGAGATCGCGAGAGCATGGACCGCATGGCTCCCGGACTTCGGTCCGCTCGGCAACCGCGTGGCCGCGTCGCGCGTTCGGCAGCTTCGGATAGACGGAGCATTTGTTGAAATCTCCAATCGGCTGCGCGTCCCGCTGCAGCCGTCGATCCATTCGATGCCTATGCGGACATCTGCGCCCGCGTGTCAACGCGGTTTAACGGTCCGGCGGGCTCGCTCGTGCTCGCGGTCATTCCGGATCAGGACCCTGTGTCGTAGACGTACATCGTCGAGCGGTCGTCTTCCGGGATGAAGTAGGCACGAAGCCCCGTCGCTGTCGCCTCGAACCAGGCGGGGTTGTGCGTCATGTCGAGACCACCCGTCGTCCACAGCAGCACCGGGGCCTGGTGAAGCGGGCGGCCATCGCGCAAGTCGATCAGATCGACTCCGCCGAGCCGAAATGGCCAGACGTTCGACGGGACGCGCAGTTCGCTGACGCCCGTGCACAGCATCCGGTGCCGCCCCGCGTACTTGCAATCCTGGTAATCCACGTAGTGTGACGGATTCAGTGCGGCAGCTTTCTGCTGCGATGCGCCCCGCACTTCGCCCCGATCAATCTTCCAGCGGTAGAACCGTCGCGATCCCCAGCTGACGCCATGCAGCGTGTTGTCATCCGTGTCGTACGCGAGGCCGCCGATGTGATCGTTGACCCTGAGCACTTCGGTCGCGCTCATCGTCTGCGGATTGACGCGGTACACGATCGAACGGCTGTTCGGCCGGTACTCGGCAACCGGCACCCAGATGCTCGTGCCGTCGTAATCCATTCCGCCGGGGTGGTACATCGTCTTCTCGCCGATGCGGATGTCGGTGACCAGATTGCCGGATGCATCCAGCTTGAACAGATGTCCGACCCCTTCGCCCGTGTCGCGATCCATGCCGTTCACGGGTGCGGGGAAGCGCTTTGTGGGAACCGTCACTTCTACAGACGATATGAAAATCGTTTCGCCGATCTTCACCATTCCCTGCGGATGGAACGTGCGGAAGCGAATCGGAACCGAGGCGACCAGCGTCCACTGCGTGTCGCGGGTGAGCGTCGTGGCGCGGTCGCCCACAAGCGATCGCGTTTGCTGCTGCGCCCCCGTCGCCAGCGCGATTCCCATAATGGCCAGGAAGAAACCTGTCCTGCGCATCTCTACCATCGTTCACGAGTGTAGCGCCGGAACCTCTCTTACCGGTGTTTGCGAACGCGCGCACAAGCAGCGATCATTGCCGCATGCACATGCGCTTGCGAGACCTGCCGGCGCAGGAGAAGCAGGACGAGACCCGGTTCCGCGGCATCCGCTGCCCCTTGTGTCACTGGCAGCCCGACTCGTCGAGCCGCTGGTGCTGCGACGCGAGCGACGCGCCGGAGCCGTTCTTCCACGGATGCCAGACGCAATGGAACACGTTCACCACGCGGGGACGCTGTCCCGGCTGCGGGCACCAGTGGCGCTGGACGCTCTGTCTGAGTTGCATTGGCTGGTCGCTGCACGATGACTGGTATTCTGTGGAGAAGTAGTCAACGATCCGTGCTGCCCGACGAACCGATTTACCGCGCTGAATTCGAGGCGACGATCGACGACTTCGTCGACGTCCAGCTGCGGATGCTCGAGCGATCGCGCGTCGCGCAGGGCTGGCGGCGGCGCGACCGGTGGTGGTCGGCTGCGATCACCGGCATCGCGGTTTTCCTGGCGATGGGCCTTGGCCGTTCCTCTCCGCCCCTCGTCTACCGGGCACCCGTCGGCGTGCTCTGGACCATTGTCTACTTGTTCTTCTTTGAACGCTGGATGGGCGCCCAGCGGATATCGAGAATCACGCGCTATTTGCGCGAACACCTGGGCGACGGCCCCGTCAAGGTGATCATCGAGCTCAGACCCCAAGCGATGTGGACGCGCCAGGCCGATACAGAAATGTTGTTCGACTGGAAGAACGCGACCGCGGTGGAAGAGGCGCCGGCGGGCGTCGAAGTGATCTTCCGGAACGCGACCGTGCTCGCGCGCGAACGCGGCTTTGCTGGTCCGGTCGAGCGCGCCGCATTTGCGAACCGCGCGCGCGAGTTGATGCACTCGGCACGCTGACGGCGGACGGGGCGATCCGTGACGATTCTCTCACTCGCCATCTCACCGAAGACACCAGCTGACGCGAAGCGGCTCGCGGACGGGCTGCAGCGCCTCACGTCCGAGGACCCGGCGCTCGAAGTACGTCCCGGCAGCTTTGAGGGGGAAGTGGTGATTGGCGCCACGAGCGAAATGCAGCTCGAACGGGCGATCGACAGGCTCAAACGCGAGTTCTACGTCAACGCGACGCTAGGCCGTCCGCGCGTGGTTTACCTCGAAGGCATCACCAAGGCTGCGGACGGCGAAATGAAGTATGCGGTCCACGCAGGCCGCAGCGAATACGCGCACGTGAAGCTCCGCGTTGGTCCAGGCAGCGGGCCTGGGGGGCACATTTTCGAAAATCACTTGATTGGCAATGCCATACCAGCGGAGTTCCTCCCGCCGATCCAAGAAGGTATTGGAGACGCACTTTCGCAGGGGATCGCGGGCGGCTATCCCGTTCAGGACGCGCGGGTCGAGCTGTATGACGGCTCGTATCACGACGTCGACTCGACGCCTGCCGCGTTCAGGATGGCCGCGTTTCTTGCCGCGCGCAACGCAATCGACGCGGCGGAGTGCGTCCGTCGTGCTCGAACCGGTGATGCGGCTCGGTCTGGACGTGCCGTCAGAGTGCCTGCAGGATCTGTTGAAGGACCTTGCCGCCAGGCGCGGCCGGATTCGACTGCACGACAGCCGAGGCGAGACTCACCACATCAGCGCGATCGCGCCGCTCGCGCAGCTGTTCGGCGTGGAGTCGTCAGTCCGCGAGCTCACGCGGGGCCGTGGCTCGTGCGACGTGCAGTTCGCAGGCTACGTTCCGCTGCAGGCTGCGGATGGCGACAGCGGCGGCGATCGGGATTCTCTCGTCGGCGCGCCGCGCAAACCGTCGCCAACACTTCGACAGTCGCGCATCGAGCTTCCGGAGCCCGAGGAGAACGATCCCGAACCATAATTCCGGGAACGGATCTACCCCCGCAGTCGTCGGCCCATCCGCAGATACCCGACCGCGCAGGCGAACGTGGCAATCAGGAGGAGAAACGCCTGAACCGGACTGTCGCGCAGCATGAACCAGCGGATCTGTCCCCGTCGAAGCTGAAGGCCAGCGACGTCAGCAGCGTGCCCATCGCGAGCGCGATCAGAAGCGTGCGCCGATGGCTGAACCGGCGGACGCGCTCGAGCGTGACCTTAGTGAACAAGCAGGCCTTGACGGTTGTCTCGCGAATCGGCGAGGCAGAACTCCACGCCCGGTGGAACGTTTCCGACGTGAGGTCGTCAGCGAGCGTGCCCTCACCGCCGAGATACCGCGCGAACCGGTGCACGTCGGCTGCGTAACGCGAATAGAGATCGTGCAGGTCCATCGTTCCTGCTCACAATACCGTCGACGGCGGGAAACGTTACACTGGGATCACCACCATGACTCTCATGGAGTGCCCGCACTGGATGTGCGCCGTGCTGGGACTGGCCGCGATGGCCTGCAGCGCCGGTGCGCGCGACGCGCAGACGGCCGCGCAAGACTGGGCCGCGGAACGCCAGCGCATGGTGGATCAACAGCTCCGCGCACGCGACATCCGCAGCCAGCGCGTGCTGGAGGCGATGGCGGCGGTGCCGCGCCACGTGTTCATTCCGGAGCCGAACCGCGCGGAGGCCTATTACGACTCACCCGTCCCGATTGGCTACGGCCAGACGATTTCCCAGCCCTACATCGTGGCCTTCATGACGCAGGCGCTCGAGATTGCGCCGGACGATCGCGTCCTCGAGATTGGAACAGGCAGCGGATATCAGGCGGCGGTGCTCGGGACGCTTGCGAAAGAAGTGTATTCGATCGAGATCATCGCGCCGCTGGCGGAGCGCGCGCGCGAGACGCTCTCGACGCTCGGATACCGGAACATCGACGTGCGGACCGGCAACGGGTATCTCGGATGGCCGGAGCATGCGCCGTACGATCGCATCGTGGTGACGGCGGCGCCCGACGAAGTTCCGGATGCGCTGGTGCAGCAGCTGAAGGTGGGCGGGTTGATGGCGGTGCCGGTCGGAACGGTGATGCAGGAACTGCGAATTCTTCGCCGCACCGATCGCGGCACGGAGACGCTGAGTACGCTTCCGGTGCGCTTCGTGCCGATGACGAACAAGCCAAAGGACCCGTCAAAATGACGATGGCTGCCGACGCGCAGAGGCAGTTCGAGGCGGCGTCGCCGCTCTTCCGGTTGACGCACAAGATCGACGAGCTGCGCGCGCGCGAGTTCAACCGGCTCGATTCGGGCGGAAACGTGTACCTCGATTACACGGGGGGCGCGCTGTACGCCGAGTCGCAGGTGAAACGCCACGCGGACCTTCTGCAGCACCACGTGCTGGGCAATCCGCACTCGAAGAGCCCCGCGTCGGAATGCGCGACGGCGCTCGTCGAGGAGACGCGCCGCCGCGTCCTGACATTCTTCAATGCGTGCCCCGACGAGTACCAGGTCATCTTCACCGCGAACGCGACGCATGCGCTGAAGCTCGTCGGCGAGTCGTACCCGTTCGGCCCCGGCGGCACGTTCCTGCTGACGTTCGACAACCACAATTCCGTGAACGGCATTCGCGAATACGCCCGCACGCACGGTGCAGGCATTATGTACGTTCCGGTCATTCCACCGGAGATGCGGAGCACCGATGCCGCCATCGCACGCGCGCTCGTCGAACACGCGGGCAGCGATGGCGGGCACCTCTTCGCGTATCCCGCGCAGTCGAACTTCTCCGGCGTGCAGCACCCGCTGGAGTGGATCGAGGCCGCGCACGATCGCGGATGGGATGTGCTCGTCGACGCGGCCGCGTTCGCGCCGACGAATCTCCTCGACCTGGCGCGCTGGCGCCCCGATTTCGTCGCGCTGTCGTTCTACAAGATGTTCGGCTACCCGACCGGCGTCGGAGCGCTCATCGCCCGCATGGACGCGCTGCGGAAACTCCACCGGCCATGGTTCGCCGGCGGAACGATTACGGTCGCATCCGTCAGCGCGGATCGACACGTGCTCGCGCCTGGCGCCGCCGCGTTCGAGGACGGCACGGTCGATTATGCGAACATTCCCGCGGTTCAGGTCGGCCTCGACTTGATCGAGCAGATTGGGCTCGACGTGATCCACGATCGGGTGATGTGTCTCACATCGTGGCTCCTCGAGCGGCTCACCGCGCTGCGGCACACGAATGGACAGCCCCTGCTGACGTTGTATGGTCCACGAACGACTCGCCGGCGCGGCGGAACCATCGCGATGAACTTCCACGATCGCGGCGGCCTGGTGATCGATCACGCCGCGATCGAGGCGCGTGCGGGTGAGCACGGCATATCGCTGCGTACCGGGTGTTTCTGTAACCCTGGCGCCGGCGAGCTGGCGCTCGGCCTCTCGAGCGACGAGCTGCGGCCCTGTTTCGGCCAGCCCGATCATCCCATGACCTACGAGGGGTTCCGGCACTGCGTGGCGCCGAAGAGCAGCGGTGCTGTCCGGATCTCTCTTGGCCTCGTCAGCAACTTTGCCGACGCGCACGCGTTCGTACGCTTCGCGTCTGAATTCCAGGAGTAGTGCGCATGAATCGACCGGATCGTGGCGAAGCCGCCGAGTACTACCTCACCTACATCAACCAGGTGCCTGACGGGGACATCGCGAAGATCATCGAGACGCAGGCTCTTGAGACTGTTCAGTTCCTTCGCGGCATAACCGAGGATCGATCGCTGCACCGGTATGAGGCCGGCAAGTGGAGCATTCGCGAAGTCGTCAGCCATCTGAACGACACGGAACGCCTGTTCGTGTTCCGCGCGCTGTGGTTCGCGCGGGGGTTCGAGGCCCCGTTGCCGAGTTTCGACCAGAACATCGCGATTCGCGGCGCGGCGGCCGATGAACGCCCGTTGAGCAGCCACGTCGAGGAGTTCCGCGCCGTACGGGCGGCCACGCTCGCGCTCTTCCGCGATCTGCCAGCCGACGCATGGATGCGCCGTGGCGTGGCGAGCGGCAACCCGTTCACCGTGCGCGCGCTCGCCTACATCACCGCCGGCCACGTCGCGCATCACGTGAGACTGCTGCGCGAGCGATATTTGTGATCGCGCTTCGCGGCTCGCGGTTCGCGGCTCGCGGTTCGCGGTTCGCGGTTCGCGATCGGGTTTTCGAAACCGTTTTCTGACCGACCGAGTGACTGTTGCGCATGCGCTCCTGATCTGACACCATCTCATCCGCTCCCGCAGCGAATCTCAAGGAGGTGTCCCCATGCGGCACGATGACGATTTCGACAACCTCCCCTCGTTTCGAAACCACTAGCAAGCGGAGGAGAGGGATATCCCTCCGAGACGCACGTCCGTCGAGGCGTGCGGATCGTCCACGGCGACAAGGAACCGCTCGAGAAACTCGGGCGCAATGATTTGTGCCTGTGCGGTTCCGGACGTCGCTTTCAAGAACTGCTGTATGCGCTCTGGCCGGTTCGACGGCAGCGAGCGTGATTACTACTTCCGCAAGTAGTCGGGCCGGGACATCAGCTTCGCGAGTTGACGTTGGTGTCCCGGTCGCCCTGAGCGGCTCGTCCGACGACTGGTGATCAGGGAATGACGTTGTTCGCGCTCGTTGTTCGCAACCTCCAAAACGTGTACGGCGGACCGCACTACGGTACCGAATACGCGATGGTCAAGGCGTGCCTCAAATGTGGTACCGGTGCCGAGCAGGCCGGGCCGCTGCGGCTGAGGCGATTCGCCATGCCGGCGGCCGAAATGTTCCTCACGCTCGACGACGAGGTGCTCGTGCGTCCTGCACTCGCCGAAAGATTGCGCGCTGAGGGCGTCGCGTGCCTGGACGTTGTACTCGACGCCCAATCCGGCAGCGCACTGGACGTGTTTCAGCTCAGGACGGAGGCTACGCTCCCGCCGTTTGCGCCCGGCACGGCCGGCGTCGCGCGCGAGCGTCCGTGTACGGTATGCGGGCGCGATGGGCACTACGGAATACCGCACGAACCTTACCGGTTCGTTTACGACAAGCTGGAGGACGCGTTGTTGTCGAAGGACGCGCTGGCCACCTACGAGCGGTTCGGCACGTCAGTGCTTCGAGAACCGTTCAGCGACAGCGTGCTCGCCACGCCGGTGACGATCGTCGGACGGCGGATCGCCACCCTGCTGAAGGCAGCAAAGGTCCGCTCCGTCGAGTTGGAGCCTGTCCGCCTTTTTTGATGGCAGACATGCGGCGGAACCATCCGGAGGAGCTGCTGTTTGGGAGAAGGTCATGAGGCTGATTCTTGTCGTCGCGATCGTCGGCGGTGCGTTCTGGGCTGGTGTGCGAGCGGCACCGGACGTGCCGCAGAATTCCGCCCCGCCGCAGCCGGCGCCGGCATTCTCGATCTCTGTCGACACGCCGATGACGGCGCCGCGCTGGGCGGTCCTCGAGCGGCAGCTTCTCGCCGACAACGTGCCCTCGTGCGGCGAATTCTTCACGAAATATTTCGACGATCGCGGCTCTCTGCAGTGCGTGGTGCGCTGGGGCGCGAATGATGGACCCGACGATGCGTTCGAAAACTTCAACCGGTGGCCGGAGCTGCACGCGCTCGGCGCGAGCGACGACATTCTGCGGATGTACACGAAGGGCCACGAGGGACTGCTGAAGCAGTACTCCGAGGCTAAGACCACCGACGTGCCGATCGCGCGCGCGGGAATGTATTACAAGGACTTCATCGTCCAGTCCGACTGGATGCATCACGGCGAAGGGCTGCAGCTGTTCAACCGGATGGGCCTGTCGGTTCCCGGCGACAAGACGTACCAGCAGCGCGCGCGGCGGTTCGCAGGCTTCTACATGGGCGACGATCCG
>Ga0137373_10004441_pt1 | contig 15313 bp, 11 predicted proteins | sample SagtaG_5_FD_104912 | JGI IMG/M metagenome (GOLD analysis project Ga0137373, IMG submission 104912) | Vadose zone soil microbial communities from Sagehorn Ranch, Mendocino, California, USA - Sage1_R_80_16 metaG | ecosystem: Environmental > Terrestrial > Soil > Vadose zone | place: USA...
CCGGTGCCGCGGCGGCCTGAGAGCTCATCTCTGCGCGCCTGCGATCGCGCCCACGTGCGCGCGGTACCACGCGATCGTCCGCTCGAGACCTTCGCGCAGCGGCGTGCGCGCCTCGAACCCGAACAGCTCGCGCGCGCGACTCGCGTCGAGGCTGCGGCGTGGCTGGCCGTTCGGCATCGAGGTGTCCCACTCGATCTCGCCCTCGAACCCGGTGAGCTCGGCGATCAGCTCGGCCAGCTCGCGGATGGAGGTCTCCTCGCCTGTGCCGAGGTTGACCGGATCGGCACCGTCGTAGCGCTCGCCGGCAAGCGAAAGCCCCTCGACGCAGTCCTCGACGTAGAGGAACTCACGGGTGGGTGATCCGTCTCCCCACAGCACGACGCGCTCGCGGCTCTCGAGCATCTTCCGGATCAGGTCCGGGATCACGTGCGAGGTCTTCAGGTCGAAGTTGTCGCGCGGCCCGTAGAGGTTCGCGGGCAGGAGGAAGATCGAGTTGAGGCCGTACTGCTCACGGTATGACTGCGCGCCGACGAGGATCGACTTCTTGGCGACGCCGTAGGGCGCGTTCGTCTCCTCCGGATAGCCGTTCCAGAGGTCGTCCTCGCTGAACGGCACCGGAGCGAACTTCGGGTAGGCGCAGACGGTCCCGACGATCACGAGCTTGTCGATCTCGTGCTCGCGTGAGAGCTCGAGCACATGGGCGCCCATCATCAGGTTCGCGTACCAGAAGCGGCCGGGATTCGCGCGGTTCGCACCGATGCCGCCGACCTCGCCCGCGAGATGGAAGACGCGCTCCGGCCGCGCGTCGCTGAACAAGCGCTCTGTGTCGTCCCGCTTCGTCAGGTCGTAGTCGGCGCGGCGGGCGGCGAAGACGTCGTGGCCGTCGTCCTCCAGCCGCTCGACGAGGTGCGAGCCGAGGAAGCCGCCTCCGCCTGTGACGAGCGTCTTCATGCCGGCGCGCGGGTCGGCGAGAGCCAATCGACACGGCCGATCCAGCGGTCGCGGTTCTCCGCGTACCACGCGATCGTTTGTGCGATCCCCTCCTCCCAGGAAACAAGCGGCTCCCAGCCGGTCTCCCGGTGCAGCTTCTCGTAGCCGACGCGCAGCGCCATCACCTCGCTGGCACCCGGCCGGAAACGCTCAGGCGTCGAGGCGATCTCGCGCGCCTCCCAGTGGCCTTGCTCGCGGCCGACCCGCAGGATCAACTCCGCCCAGTCGCGCATCGAGATGTTCTTGCCCTGCCCGTAGACGTAGAGATCGCCGGGGATCCCCTGCGCCGCCACCGTCAGGTGTCCGCGCACGCCGTCCGTGCAGAAGCAGAAGTCGCGCATCGGGTCGAGCTGTCCAAGCTCGACCGTCTCGCGGGTGAGTGCCTGCGTGATGATCGTGCCGGTGACGTAGCGCGGGTTCTGCCGCGGACCGTAGTTGTTGAACATCCGCGTGACGACGGCGGGCAAACCGAATGCGTCGTGGTAGTTCATCGTCAGGAAGTCGGCCGCGACCTTCGACGTCGCGTAGACGGACTTCGGGTTGATCGGCGAGCGCTCGTGAAGGATGAGCCCGCCCTCCTCGTCGAAGTCGTGGTGGTGCGCGACCGCCTCGCGCACGTTCCCGTACTCCTCCGACGTCCCGGCTGTGTCGAACTTCTCCAGCTCGAGCCCGTAGTCGACGATCGACTGCAGCAAGTTCAGGGTGCCGACCGTGTTCGCCATCACCGTCTCGTACGGCCGGTGCCACGACTCGCCGACGTGGGCCTGGGCGCCGAGGTGAAAGACGTACGGCTTGTCCGGCGCGTCGAGCAGCTCCTTCACGAGGTAGTCGACCGAGGTCTTGTCGGTGAGGTCGGCGAAGTGCACCGTGAGCCGGTCCCGCAGATGACCGATGTTGTTCAGCGCGCCGCTCGAGGTCGCCCGGACGAAGGCGCGCACGTTCGCGTCCAGATGCACGAGCGCCTCGGTCAGGTGCGAGCCCATGAAACCGTCGGCGCCGGTGACCAGACACGTCCTGCCGCCGAAGGACTCGCCGAACTCCCGGCGCAGATCGCCGACGGCCTCGTCCGTCCAGGTGGAGTCATGTCGGTCTGATTTCATGCAGCAGTGCCCGCCGGCGAGCAGGTCAAGGGTAGCCCGGCACACGGCCGGAGCGCCGTGCGAAGTGGTCTCTTTACAGGTCTCTCATATGTGACCCTGAGCCTGGCCGCGGCCGTCGCCGGCGCGTTGCTCGCGCACAAGTTCGGCCGCGACAGGGAGACCGACGGGTTCATGGCGGCCTACGGCGTCTACCTCGTGCTCGTCCTCGGTGCGCAGGCCTTCCGGATGGTCGTCGTGCCCGACCTGACGCGCGCGGAGGCTGAGGGACGCCTGGGCGCGGAGTTCCGCGCCTACGCGCTCGCCTTCTTCGCCGTTGCCGTTCCTGCGACCGTGCTGGCGGCGGCCTTCTCCGGCTTCTGGGGTGAGTTGGTCACGGGCCGTCTGCCGCACGAGTCGGCCGTCGTGGCCGGCGATGCGCTGCCGTGGCTGATTCCGGCGGCGTTCGCGCAGCTGATCGCGTCGCTCTCCGCGAGTGCCCTCGCGGCGAAGGACAGCTACCTCCCGGCGGCCGCTGCGTTCGCTCTGGGAGGGATCGGCGGTGTCGTGTTCTTCGTCCTGGCCGCAGACGCACACGGCCTCGTCTCGCTCGCCTGGGGACTCGCGCTGAACGGCGCGATTGCGATCGGCGTGCCCGTCTCCGTGCTCCTCCTGCGCGGCAGCCGCCTCCGACGCCATCGCGGCGTGCCGCTGCGGCTCGGCTACCGGCTCTGGCGGCTCCTGTACGGCGCGGCGGTGCCGCTCGCGATCCAGGGTCTCTACCTCGTCGCGCTGCGCTTCGCCGCGGGGACCGGAGAGGGGAACGTCACCAGCCTCTCGTACGCGTATCTACTCGCCGGGATGTTCGTCAGCGCGACCGCGTTCTCCCTCTCGCTGATCTCGGCGGCACCGTTGACGCGGCGCGGCGTGAATGCCGAGACAGCAGCGGAGCATGTCGTCCACTCCGCCTGGGTCTCGCTCGCACTGGTCGGCGCGGCCGCAGGACTCGTGGCGCTCATCGGCGGTCGGGTCGTGACGGCGGTGCTCGGCGACGCGTATTCCGGCGACGTCGGGAACGATCTGGGGCGCCAGGTCGTGTTCCTGTCCCCGTGGATGGTCGCAAACGCGGCGTTTTCGATCACGTACCCGCTCCTGTTCGTCATGCATCGCACGCGGTTGCTGATCCCGCTTGCGCTTGCCGGCGTCGTCGTCGACATCCCGGTCTCGATCGCGGGTCGCGCGCTCTGGGGACTCACGGGCGTCACGGTTGCCCTCGGCATCGCAACCCTGCTGCTCGTGCTCGGATTGATGGCGTCACTCGCGCCGCGCATGCTCGCTCTGACCGTCGTGGGGCTGGGACGGCTCTCGCTGCTTGTCGCCGCCGCGACGGCACTTGCGTTCGGCGGAGCCTCGCTCGTGCTAAGCGCGGTTCCGGCGGCGGCGGCCGGCCTGGCTCTCTACGCGCTCATCCTCGTCGCGATGCGCCAGTTCGGCCTGGCGGATGCGTGGCACTACGTGCGCGCCCTCCACTGACAGGCGCACCCCGTACAATCTCCGGAATGTCCGGGCCCGAGGGAAAAAACCCGGCGCCTGCAGGCATTTCCTCGTCGGAGGAGATCGACGTCGCCGAACTGTTCGAGCGGCTCCGGGAGGAGCTTCGCCGGGGTGCCGCCGATGGGGACACGCGCAGCGCCGAGTTCGCCGCCACGCGTGCACTGGCGGAGCGGTTCTGGCCCGTCACCGCCGAGCGGGCCGCGGGCGGCGGCCCAAAGGGATTCGTCAAGCGAGTCCTGCGCAAGCTGATGCGCTGGTACGTCGAGCCGCTCGCGGCCGACCAGCGGGTCTTCAACGACTCGATGCTTAAGCTCCTGGACGTGCTGTCGGAACGTGCGGATGCCGCAACCGCAGGCCGAGAGCAGGCCGAACGGCTGGTGCAGGAGCTCGAGGAGCGGCTGGCGCGGCTGGAGCGTCGAGGCATAACGGGGAGCGGTACGCCCGCACCCGTGACCGTCGCCGCCCAGCCGGCCGCCGCCGCACTTCCGGACTACTTCGCGTTCGAGAGCCGCATGCGCGGCAGCGTCGAGTCGATTCGAGAGCGGCAGCGGCGTTATCTGGACGACTTCCGCGGCGCCGCTCCCGTGCTCGACGTCGGCTGCGGCCGCGGTGAGCTGCTCTTCCTCCTGCGCGACGCAGGCATCGAAGCGCGCGGAATCGACGCCGATGCAGACATGGTCGCCTACGCGCGCGGCGACGGCCTCGACGTGGAGCAGGCCGATCTCGTCGAGTACCTCGAGCAGCTCGACGACGGCTCGCTCGGCGGTGTCTTCATGGGCCAGGTGGTCGAGCACCTTCCTCCGGCCGTCCTCGCGCGGGCCCTGATCCTGACGGCGAGGAAGCTGCGCGGGGGTGGCATTCTCGTCGCGGAGACGATCAATCCGCTCTCGCCGCTCGCGCTGCGCCATTACTTCGCCGACCTGACACATGCACAGCCGCTCGTGCCCGAGACGCTGGAGCTGCTTGCGCGCCAGGCCGGGTTCGACGAGACCGAGATCCGGTTCCTGAACGAGCCGGCTGACCGTCTCACCGAGCCGGACGACCCGGTGATCGCCGCCAACGTGCGGCGCCTGAACGAGCTCCTGTTCGCGCCGCTCGACTACGCCCTCGTCGCGCGGACGGCCGTCGATGCATAGACGCGACGAAGTCGCGATCGTGTTCCAGACGTATCACACCTTTCGTCATAGGCTGTCGGTGGGCGGGAGAGGTAGCTAGGCGCTCTATGGATCTCACGCGCGTGAAAGTGAATATGCCGTGAGGATCGCGGTCTGCGCGCCCCAGGTGCCGTTTACCCGCGGGGGAGCGGAGATCTTCGCGGACGAGCTGGTATCCGAGCTCCGTGCGCGCGAGCCCGAGACCGATCTCGTCACGATCCCCTACAAGTGGTATCCGGGTGAACGCGTTCTCTCGCAAGCATTCCTGTGGCGGCTCCTGGATCTGACGGAGTCCGACGGCCGCGCAATCGAGCTCGTGATCGCGACCAAGTTCCCTTCCTACGCGGTTCGTCACCCCAACAAGGTCGTCTGGCTGCTGCACCAGTTCCGGCAGGCGTACGAGCTCGACCGCACCGACCTGGGCCAATTCGGCGAGAGCGCGGAAGAGCGCGCGGCGCGGCGCGCCGTGCAGAGGCTCGATCGAGTCGCCCTCGGCGAGGCGCGCAAGCTCTTCGCGACCTCGCGGAACGTGGCCGAGCGCCTGAAGACTGCGACCGGTCTCGAGGCGGAGGTGATGCCGCATCCGCCGCAAGAGCTGCCCTACCGGACCGAGAGCTACGACGACTTCGTCCTGTCCGTCGGCCGCCTCGATCGCGCGAAGCGGCACGAGCTGCTGCTCGAGGCGCTTGCCGCCGACTCGACCCTCCGCTGCGTGATCGTCGGCGACGGCCCCGACCGCGACCGGCTCGAAGAAGTCGCACACAGGCACGGACTCGACGGGCGCGCCCAGTTCGCGGGGCGTGTCGACGAGGAGGAACTCGCCGCGCTCTACGCACGCTGCCTCGCCGTCTACTACGCACCGGTCGACGAGGACTTCGGGATGGTTCCGTACGAGGCGTTCCTCGCCGAGAAGCCGGTCGTGACGACCACCGACGCGGGCGGCCCCCTCGAGGTCGTCACCGATCGTCGTACGGGGCTCGTGTGCGAGCCGCGTCCGGCCGCGCTCGCGGAGGCTTGCTCCTGGCTCCGCGCGCACGTCGACGATGCGAAGGCGTGGGGTCGGGCGGGCAAGGAGATCGCGCGCCGCATCTCCTGGGACGAGACGATCGCCCGATTACTGTCGTGAGAGTCGCGTTCTACTCGCCGCTCCCGCCGGAGCGGTCCGGGATCGCCGACTATTCCGCGCTGCTGCTTCCGGCGCTCGCTCGTCTCGTGGAGGTCGAGGTCGTGCGCCGCGGCCGCACGCGCCCCGTCGCCGCCGACGTGGCGCTCTACCACGTGGGGAACGACCCCGAGGCGCACGGCTGGATCGTCGACGCGCTGCGACGCCGCCCGGGCGTCGTCGTGCTGCACGACTTCGTCCTCCACCACCTCGTCGCGGGCCTCACGATCGGGCGGAAAGACGGGCCGGCCTACCTCGCGGCCATGGAGCGCGACGCCGGCGTTCCGGGGCGTCTACTTGCCCACGGCGTGCTCGACGGACGTGTGCCGCCTCCCTGGGAGACGCGACCCGACGAGTTTCCGCTCGCGCGCGAGGTGCTCGAAGGGGCAACCGGGCTCATCGTCCACTCGCGCTACGTCGAGGAGCGGGCGCGCGCGTCCGGTTTCAAGGGTGCGCTGTGGCGGGTCCCGCATCCGGCCTGGCCCGCGCCCGACATCGACCCGGCGCCGGTGGAGGGCCGCCCGCTGTTCGGTTGCTTCGGGCACCTGAACGCCAGCAAGCGCATCCCTCAGCTCGTTGAGGCGTTCCAGCTCGTCCGCGCGCGGCATCCGAACGCGAAGCTGCTTCTCGTCGGGCCCGCTTCACCCCACTTCGACGCGGATCGCCTCGTCGGCGACGGCGTCGAGCGGCTCGGCTACGTTCCCGAGCAGCGCCTCTGGTCCCTGATGGCCGCCTGCGATGCCTGCATCTCTCTCCGCGCTCCGACGATGGGGGAGACCTCGGGCAGCGCGGTCCGCGCGCTTTCGCTCGGGCGGCCGCTCGTCGTCAGCGATCTCGGCTGGTTCTCCGAGCTGCCGGATGACGTCGCGCTGAAGGTGCCCGTCGACGAGGACGAGGTTCCGGCTCTGGCGACCTCGCTCGAGTTACTCGCTTCCAGCGAGGCGACGCAGCGCGCGATGAGCGACGCCGCGCGCGACTACGTGCGTCGCGAGCACGACCTCGACCGGGCTGCGGACGCATACGTGGCCGCACTGGAGGAAGCCGCCGGCGGAGCCGCGGTTGCGGACGCGGTCGTCGCCGACGTGGCGAAGGCCGCCGCGGAGATCGGGATCGAGCCGGGGACACCGTTCGCGGCAGAGCTCGCCGGCCGCCTCGACGAGCTCGGCCTCGCACGCAACGGCCGTCCCGAACCGGCACCTTCGCCGCCGCGCAGCCGTCTCGCGCACGTCCCGATCTGGGCGTGGCTCGTCGTGCTCGTCGTTGTCTCCGCCGTCTTCCGCTATGGGCTCTCGCGCCGCGTCGTCGCGCCCTGGATCATGGTGGACGAGCTCATCTACTCGGAGCTCGCCAAGAGTTTCGCCTCGACGGGCCACTTCCTCATCCGCGACGTGCACCACGGAGCCTACGGAGTGGTCTACCCCCTGCTGATCGCTCCTGCCTGGCGGCTGTTCGATTCCGTGCCGGATGCCTACGCGGCGGCGAAGATGATCGGCTCCGTCCTCATGTCGCTGACCGCGGTCCCGGCCTACTTCCTCGCCCGCCGGCTCATGACGCCGTTCCTCTCCCTCGTCGCCGCCGTGCTCGCCGTCGCCGTGCCGTCGCTGATGTACACGGGGACGCTGATGACGGAGACGGTCTTCTACCCGCTCTTCGCCTGCGTCGCGCTCGCGCTCGTCCTGGCGCTCGAGCGACCGACGCTGTGGCATCAGCTCGGACTGCTCGCCGTCTGCCTCCTCGCCTTCCTGACTCGCTCGCAGGCGATTGTGCTCGTGCCGGCCGTCGCGAGTGCTCCGGTCGTCCTCGCGTGGTTCGACCGGCGCCGCCTGGCGCGGGTCCTCGCGGAGTTCCGCGTGCTCTACGGCGTCCTGCTCGCGGCCGTGGTCGCGGTCCTGTCCGTCCAGCTTGCCCGCGGCCACTCGCCCTACGACGTGCTCGGAAGCTACAGCGTCACCGGTCACGCCGACTACCGGCCCGGGCAGGTGCTCAAGTGGCTGCTGTACCACGTCTCGGAGCTCGATCTCTACGTCGGTGTCGCGCCGTTCGCGGCTCTCGTCTTGCTCTCCGTGCTCGGGCGATCGCTCGACCGGCCGCTGCGCGTCTTCCTCGCGGCCGCCCTGCCGCTGTGCGCGTGGCTGCTGCTGGAGGTCGCCGCGTTCGCGTCGGCCCTGTCACCGCGCGTGCAGGAACGGAATCTCTTCTACGTCGCCCCGCTGTTCCTGATCGCCTTGCTTGCCTGGATCGAACGCGGTATGCCCCGCCCCGCCCGCGCGACTGCGGGGGCAGCGGTCCTGGCCGCGGCCCTCCCCGGCGCGTTGCCCTACCACCGCCTGATCGACGTTCCCGCGGAGTCGGACACGCTCGCTCTCCTCCCATTGTGGTGGCTTCAAGAGAGCGTCGTGGCCCTCGACACGATCCCCGTCGTGGTCGTTGCCGCCGCCGCCGTCGTGGCGGTCCTCTTCCTGACGTTGTCGCCGCGCTACGCGCTCCTCCTGCCTGCGGTCGTGCTCGCCTGGTTCGCCTTCGCGACGGAACGGACTGAACGCTTCGGCCACGGGTTCCCGAAGGCGTCCGTCGGGGCGCTCTTCCAGGGCATCACCAATCCGCGACGGGACTGGGTCGACGCAGCGGTCGGACGGAACGCGGACGTCGCGTTCGTCTTCTCGGGTAGCCACCCGACCGAGCAGCCGCTGACGCTCTGGGAGAACGAGTTCTACAACCGCAGCATCGGACCGGTGTACGACCTGCGGCAGCAGTCGATGGGCGGATTGCCTGAGACGCCGGTTCGAGAGCGCCCCGACGGCGTCCTGCTCGCCGACGGCCGCCCGGTGCGTCACGAGTACGTGCTGTCGGAGGAAAGCGTGCCGCTCGCCGGCTCAGTGGTCGCGCGAGACGCGCGGAAGGGAATGGTGCTGCGGCGAACCGACGGGACGATCGCAATCGCGTTTCGCATTTCCGGCGTCTACGCCGACGCGTGGTCCGGGCGTCGGGTGACGTACACACGGCTTCGCTGCAAGGGAGGAAAGGTCACGGCAGCCGTAGCCAGCGATGCTCGCCTCTTCTCGCGTGCGCAAACGATCAGCTCGCTCGGGCGCAGCGTCACGTTCGCGCCTTCCGAGTCGGCGGATCTCACCGTGCCCCTCCACCCCCGCGACGGCGTTTGCCGCGCCGTCTTCACCGTCACGCCGACGGCCGTTCCGGCGCGTGTCCGGCCCGGCAGCACAGACACGCGCGTTCTCGGCGCGCGCTTACTCGCTTTCCTCTACAGCGCTCCGTGAGGATCGCCTACGACGTCACGCCCCTCTCGCATCCGCGGACGGGCGTCGGCAACTACATCCTGGGGGCGCTGAAGGGAATGCTCGCCGCGGGAGGCGGCGAGCACGAGTTCGTCGCTTTCGGCCCTGTGAGCATTCGCGGACGCAGCCTGCTGGACGAGACCTTGAGAGAATTGCCGCTGGAGAAGCGCCTCGTCACCGTCCCGTTCGCCCACGCGACGCGGCGGGCGTGGGGCGCGCTCGGACAGCCGCCGGCCGAGCGGTTCCTCGGCCCCTTCGACGTCCTGCACTTCAGCGACTGGATGGTGCCGCCGCAGCGCGGAGGGGTGCGCGCGACGATGGTCCATGACCTCGGCCCGCTGCGATATCCGGGGCGCTTGCATCCGCGCACGGTGAGGATGCACAGCCGAACCGCGCGGGAGGCGGCGGCCTGCGACGTCGTCTTCGCGAATTCGAGCTTCACCGCGAACGACGTCGTCGAACGGCTGGGGATTCCTCTCGAGCGGATCCGCGTCGCGTATCCCGGAGTGGGCGATCGGTACCGGCCTGACGGAGAGCGGCGCGATCTCGGGCGGCCCTACGTCTTCACCACGGCGACCGAGGACTGGCGCAAGAACCGCGGCACGCTCGAGCTCGCGATGAGGCTGCTCGACGGCGACCTCACCCTCGCCGCGCTCGGCCACGGCGGTCTCGGCTACGTGTCGGACGACGAGCTGCCCGCCCTCTATCGCGGCGCCGAGGTCTTCGCCTATCCCTCGCATTTCGAGGGCTTCGGGATCCCTGTGCTCGAGGCAATGGCGTCCGGCGTCCCGTGCGTCGTCTCGTCCCATCCGTCCCTCGACGAGGTCTGTGGCGACGCGGCCGTGCGCGCGGACCCGGAGAGCCCCGAGGACTTCGCCGACGCGATCCGCGCCGCGCTGGCCGACCGCGACGATCTGGTGACGCGGGGACTCGAGCATGCGCGACGTTTCAGCTGGCTCGAGACCGGCCGGATATACCTGCAGAGCTACGCTGACGCGCTGTGATCCGCGTCGCGATCGACGTCTCGCCGCTCGTGCAGACGCGTGCGGGCACCGCCCGCTACCTCAAGGGGCTCCTGCGGGAGCTGCGTCGCCGCGACGACGTCGCGGTCTCGGCGCGGTGGTTCGGGCGGGGCGACCGCCTCTCGACGCTCTCGCGCGACGCCGTCTGGTATCCCTTCGTTCTCGGACGCAACCGCGACTCGGACGTCCTGCACTGTCCGACGTACCGAGGCCCGCTGCGGCCGCGCCTGCCGCTCGTCGTGACGGTTCACGACCTCGCGGTGCTGCGCCACCCGGATGCTTTCAACCGCTGGACGCGTACCTACAGCCCACGCGTCGTCCCACGCGTGCTGCGTGCGGCGCGACGCGTGATCGCCGTCTCGGAGTTCACGCGCCGGGAGCTCGTCGAGCTCCTCGACGTGCCGGAGGAGAAGATCCGCGTCGTCCCGAACGCGGTCGAGCCGGAGTTCACGCGCGAGGGGCCGGCCGCCGACGGTGACTACGTTCTCGCGGTGGGCACGCTCGAGCCGCGCAAGAATCTCCACCGGCTCGCCGACGCAGCTCGCCGGACGGACGTCGAGCTGCGCGTCGTGGGCGCGCGCGGCTGGGGTGGGATCGAGGTCGGCGGCAACGGCGTCCGCTGGCTCGGGGAGGTCAGCGATGCCGAGCTGGCACGTCTCTACCGCGGCGCGCGCTGTGTCGCCTACCCCTCGCTGTACGAGGGCTTCGGAATTCCCGTCCTCGAGGCGATGGCGTGTGGCGCGCCGGTCGTCACCACGCGTGGCACCGCGATGGAGGAGGTCGCCGACGGCGCGGCTGTGCTCGTCGATTCGCACGATCCCGCGGAGATCGCGGCCGGGCTCGAACGCGCCGCTGCGGAGCGCGAGCAGCTCGTCGAGCGAGGGCTGGAGCGAGCGCGCGCCTTCCGCTGGGACGCCGTTGCGGACGCAACCGTTGCCGTCTACGGGGAGGCGGCGGAATGACGAAGCCGCTGATCCTGGTGGACGCCGACGTGCTCGGACGGCGGCGCACCGGTGACGAGACCTACGTCGAGCAGCTGCTGCGGGCCCTGCCCGAGGTCGCGGGAGATCTGCGGCTTGCGGCTCTTACGCGTGACCCGGCATTCGTTCCCGCCGGGATCGAGCCGGTCCACCTGCCGGCGAGAACGCAGGAGCTGCGCATGGCGATCGGTGTGCCGAGACTGCTGCGACGGCTTCGACCGGCCGTCGCCCACTTCGTTCACGCACTGCCGCTCGCGTGCCCCTGTCCGGCAGTGGTGACGGTGCAGGATCTCTCGTGGGAACGGGACCCGAGCGTCTTCGGCTTCTGGGACCTGGCGACGTTCAAGTTCTTCGTGCGCCGCGCAGTGCGCCGAGCGCAGCGGGTCATCGCTATCTCCGAGCGCACGAAGCGCGATCTCGTCGAGCTCTACGGCACGGCGCCCGACAAGATCGTGGTCACGCCGCTGGCGCCGGACCCCGCGTTCGTGCCTGCCCCGAAGCGGCCTGTCCGCGACAGCGGACCAGTGGAGGGCAGTCGGGGGAACCGGGAGGTTCCCCCGACTACGGACGAGGCGTCAGACTCCTTTCTGCTCTTCGTGAGCGCGATCGAGCCGAGGAAAAATCCCCTCGCAGCCGTCGACGCGGCCAACGCCGTCGGGCGAAAGCTCGTCGTCGTCGGGCCAAGGAAGGACGAGGAGCTCGCCGCCGAGCTTGCGCGCCGCGGCGCCGACGTGCGCGGCTACGTGCCGAAGGAAGAGCTCGTGCGCCTCTACCAGCGCGCCGCCTGTCTGGTCTTCCCCTCGCGGTACGAAGGGTTCGGCCTACCGGTCGTCGAGGCGATGGCGTGCGGGACGCCCGTCGTTGCGGCGCCGGAAGCGGCGATGCAGGAAGTGGCCGGCGACGCCGCCGTTTTCACGGACGATCTCGCCGACGGCGTCCGGCGTGCCCTCGCCGAGCGGGAGCGGCTGTCGGCGGCCGGGCTCGAACGCGCCAAAGCTTTCTCCTGGCGCGAGACGGCGCGCCTCACGGCCGACGTCTATCGAGGGGTGCTCGCCGCGTGAAAGCTTCCGGAATCTTCGTCGTCACCGGCGCAGGAGAGGCCGCGCTCCTCCGCGACTCGCTGCCCGCGCTGCACCCGCAGGTCGACGAGCTCGTCGTCGTCGCAAACGGCGCGAACAGCCGACCCTCGGGCATCCCCGGGGACGTGCGTGTGCTGGAGAACGACCGCCCGCTCGGGTTCTCCGCGAACGTCAACAAGGGCATCGAGGCGACGAGCGGCGAGTACGTCGTGATCTCCAACCCCGACGCCGTTCCGGAAGCCCAGTGCGTGAGCGAGCTGGTCGCGTTCGCGGACGCCCGTCCGCACTGCGGCATCGCCGGCCCGAGGATGCTGAATCCCGACGGCACGCTGCAGGCGTCGCGGCGAAGCTTCCCGACCCTCGGCGGAACGATCGTGCGGCGGACGCCCCTGCGCGCACTCTTCCCGCCGCTGCGGTGGCAGCGACGTCACTACCTGCTCGATGCGCCGACCGACGAGCCGCTCCAGGTGGACACGATGCTGGGCGCGTTCCTGCTGATGCGGCGCACGATGCTCGACGAGATCGGCGGCTGGGACGCCGGTTACAAGCTCTACGTGGAGGACATCGATCTGAGCTACCGGGCCATGAAAGCGGGCTGGGAGCGATGGTGGGTGCCGAGCGCCGTCGTCCGACACGAGTACCAGGCCGTGATCGACAAGCAGTTCTTCACGCGCCGGAACCTGTGGCACCTGCATGCGATGCTGCGCTTCCTGCGCAAGCATCCGGAGCGGCTCTTCGCCCTGCGGTGAGCGAAACCAAGGCGCCGACTCGGCGGCGCCGCAGAGAGGCCGAGCGGGCTCGGCCCGCGCGGCCGTCTAAACCCGCTCCTAGGATCGACCCGATCTGAGCGACGAAACCCCATCGAATCAGAAATACCGCGGCCAGGCCGAGCGCTGGACGGAGGACGCGTACGCTGACGCGCACGCGTATCTCGCCCATCGCGCTGAGCTGATCATCTCGCTCGGGCCGCCGCTTCACGCCGGTGACACCGCCCTCGATCTCGCCTGCGGGGACGGAGGCCTCGCCGAGCATCTCCCAGGCCTGCCCTACCGCGGTGTCGACGCGAGCCCCGAGATGGTGGAGGCGGCCAAGCGGCATGGGCGCGACGTCGTCCTGGGTGACCTGAACGACTACGAACCGCCGGAGGCGGTCACGGCGACCACGTGCTTCCGCGCGATCTACTACGCACGCGACCGCGCAGCGTTCTTCCGCCGCGTGGCCGGTTACACGGAGCGCAAGCTCGTCCTCGACCTCAACCCACGCCAGTACCGGCTCGAGGACGTGCGTGCCGACCTCGTCGCAGCCGGGTTCGACCGGATCGCACAGCGGCCGTTCTTCTCGCCGCAGCGCGTCTCGCTGCCGGCCCCGGCCGCAGCCGCTATGCGCGCGCTGGAGCGGAGCGGGCCGTTGGCCCGCCTTCTGCTCGCATTCCGCTTCAGCTACTTGTGCGCAGCTTTTCGCGGCGGCAGGAACACGTAGCGCACCTTCGCGCCGAGCTCGCGGTTGTCGCTTTCTGTCTGCGGCGAGAGCTCGAGCGGCACGAAGGTCGGTGAGATCGTGACCTCGACCCGGAAACGCGGTCCGGGGGCGTGGAAGACGACGGGCACCGTCTGCTTGCTGTGGATGTCGAAGCGCTCGACGGCCGTCGGCTTGTCGATGTGCGGCTGGTTGTCGTCGCCGATCACGATCGGACCGATCTTGACCGTCACGTGGCCCGGCTTGTCCGGCCCGCCCCACTCTTCCCGGGAGACGAGGACGCGGATCCGGCCCGCGCGATTGCCTTCGGTGGAGTAGCGGGTGTACGAGCTGACCGAGCCGGTCCATCCGTCCGCGAAGACACCGGTGACGGCGCCGCGCAAGCGCAGCGGCGGAGCGATCTTGATCAGCCGCCAGCGCTCGAGCCCGCCGCCGGCTCTGTGCAGATGGCTCGCGACCTCGGTGCCGACGATGTCGATCCCGCTCTCCTCGACGGCGTAGGGATAGCCCGGGTCGCGCGAGAGCGCCCCGTCGGAGCCGCGAGGATCGGGTGTGGGCGCTGGGCCGGGTCCCTGTGCGGTCCCGTCGAGGCTGAAAACCTTCTTGATCGAATGTGGATTCCAGAACTCGAGCAGCCACTCGCCGTTTTGATCCTTCATCTGCTGGCCGATGTAGAGCGTCGGCGCGCCGCCGGTGTGATCGTCGACCCAGGTGAATGGTCGGCGAATGTTGTCGACGAAGCGGTCCGATGCGCGATTCGACGCAGAGGCGAAGGCGAGCTCGCCCGTGAGATTCCACGCGACCACGCCGAGGCCGATGCCGACGGCGAGCCAGGGCGTGCCCCTGCGGAGAAAGCGCGGCGCGAGCAGGATGGCGACAGAGAAGGCGAGCAGCGCCAGCAACCCGATGCGGGCGCCCTCGTGATCGAGCTGGAGGTAGCGATTCGCCTGTTGGATGATGGCGAGCCCGGGCGCGTTGTAGGAGATGTCCTGCCCCATCTCGTACGGCGTCGTCAGGAGCAGGTAGAGGACGAAGCCGGCAGAGGCGGCGAGCGCGACCGGATGCACGGCCCGACGCTCGAGCCAGAGTGCCGTGCCGGCGAAGAGCAGCGGCGCAAGGTAGATCAGGTTGCGCTCGTACGTGTACGTCCCGAAGGTCGTCGAGACATACGTGGACTTGATCGCGGTGTAGACACCGAAGGCGACGACGGCCGCCAGCAAGACGCTGCGGAAGCAGCTCACCTCGCGCGTCCGAGCCTCACCGGGCGCGCGCCAGAGCGAGGCTAGCCCCGCCACGACGGGAAGAACGCCCAGCCCGATCGTCAGTGCGCCGGCCGCGTTGAGGCCGAGGTCGAAGATCCGACTCTTGAAGTGATCGGTCGAGATCAGCCATTCGTACGAGTGGTGTCCAAGGAAGGCGCTCAGGATCACGCCCGCGCCCACGAGCAGGACGACGAGACCGACCCAGTCCCACGTTGTCCACGTCGCCCGCCACCCGCCGACCCAGTCAGAGCGCCAGAGCAGGAAG
>Ga0137373_10004447_pt1 | contig 15307 bp, 8 predicted proteins | sample SagtaG_5_FD_104912 | JGI IMG/M metagenome (GOLD analysis project Ga0137373, IMG submission 104912) | Vadose zone soil microbial communities from Sagehorn Ranch, Mendocino, California, USA - Sage1_R_80_16 metaG | ecosystem: Environmental > Terrestrial > Soil > Vadose zone | place: USA: California...
CATCTCCATCTGCACACCGAATACTCGCTGCTCGACGGGGCTTGTCGGCTCGACAAGCTGGTGGAACGCGCGCATGAGCTGAAGTTTTTCTCCATGGCGCTGACCGACCATGGCGTGCTCTACGGGGCGGTGGATTTCTACAAGGCGGCCCGGGAACGCGGCATCAAGCCGATCATCGGGTGCGAGGTTTACGTGGCTCCGGGCAGCCGCCTGGAGAAGAAGTCCACCGGGGGTGGAGGGCGGGATGTCTATCATCACCTGGTGTTGCTCGCCCAGAATCAGGCCGGTTACCAGAACCTGATTCAGCTCGCCACCAAGGCGCATCTCGAGGGCTACTACTACAAGCCGCGCATCGACAAGGAAATCCTGGCGCAGCATCGGGAGGGGCTCATCGCCCTCTCGGGCTGCCTGGCCAGCGAAATCCCCGAAGCCATCACCCGCAATGAACTGGCGCGCGCGCGCGAGGCGATCGACTGGTTCAAGCAAACGCTGGGCCCGGACAATTTTTATCTCGAACTCCAGAACCACGGCATCGCCGAACAAGCGAAGGTGAACCAGCACCTGATCCCGTGGGCCAGGGAATTCGGCTTGAAATGCGTCGCGACCAATGACGTGCATTACATCGAGAAGCAGCACTCGCACGCGCATGATTGCCTCATCTGCATCGGCACGCAGACTTTGCTCAGCGACCACCAGCGGATGCGCTACGTGCCGGAACAATTCTATCTGCGCAGCGCCGAGGAGATGCAGGCGCTCTTTGCCGGCGTGCCGGACGCCGTGAAGAACACGCTCGAAGTCGCCGAGAAATGCAATGTCGAGTTCGATTTCAAGACCCTGCATTACCCGGTCTTTCACCCCCCGGAACACTTCACGCGCGAAGGCTACCTGCGCCAGTTGCTCGTCGAAGGTTTGCAGCGCCGCTACACCCTGCGCGTCCGCGCGGAAGGCAAGCAGTTCATCGTCGAGGGATTGGCAGACCCGCGACGATTGCCGACCTATCGGCCCGGCCCGGATGGCCAGCAGGACGCGGGATCCGCGGATCCGACGACTCGCCCGCCTGATGCCTCCGCAGATTCCCCGCAGGATGCCGACCTCAAGGACCCCGCGGTGGCCGACGCCATCAAAGTCGTTCTCGACCGGTTGCAGTCCGAACTGGCGGTGATCGAGCGGACCGGGTTCATCTCCTATTTTCTGATCGTGGCCGATTTTGTCCGGCACGGGCGCAACATGGGCGTGACCTGCGTGGCGCGCGGCTCGGCCGCCGGATCGCTCGTCACTTACCTGCTGGAAATCGCCAACGTCGATCCCATCCGCTACGGGCTGCTCTTCGAGCGCTTCCTCAATCCCGAACGGGTCAACCCGCCGGACATCGACATCGATTTCGCCGACGATCGGCGCGCGGATGTGATCGATTATGTCCGCCAGAAATATGGGCGCGAATCGGTCGCGCAGATCATCACCTTCGGCACGATGGGCGCCAAGTCGGTCGTCCGCGATGTCGGCCGCGTCATGGGCCTGAGCTACGGCGAATGCGACCGGCTGGCCAAGATGATTCCCAACGAGCTGAAGATGTCGCTGGAAAAGGCGCTCAAACAATCCTCCGACTTCAAGCAGGCTTACGAAACGGAGGAATCCACCCGCGCCCTGGTTGACGTCGGCTTCGTCCTCGAAGACATCGCGCGCAACGCCAGCGTGCATGCCGCCGGCGTCGTCATCGGCGATCAACCGCTCCTCCAGCTCCTGCCGCTCAAACAGGACGAAAACGGCACGATCGTCACGCAGTACGCCATGGGCCCGGTGGGCGACCTCGGCCTGCTCAAGATGGATTTCCTCGGGCTCAAAACCCTCACGGTCATCCGCAACACTTGCGAGATGGTCAGGCAAACCCAGGGCGCCGAGATCCCGATCGATCATCTCCCGCTCGACGACCAGATAACCTACGACCTCCTCAACAAGGGCAACACCGTGGGCATCTTCCAGCTGGAATCGGGCGGGATGCGCGATCTCTGTCGCAAGTTCCAAATCAGCTCGATCGAGCACATCACCGCGCTGGTCGCCTTGTACCGCCCCGGCCCCATGGATCTCATCCCGGACTTCATCAAACGGCGTCACGGCGAAATCGACATCCTTTACGAGCATCCGTTGCTCGAGAGCATCTCGAAGGAAACTTACGGCGTGCTCATCTACCAGGAGCAGGTCATGCAAGCCGCCCAGATCCTCGCCGGCTACACCCTCGCCAACGCCGATTTGCTCCGCCGCGCCATGGGCAAAAAGAAGGTCGAGGAGATGCAGCAGCAACGCGAGACCTTCGTCCAGGGCGCCGCCCGGACCAGCCACCTCCCCGCCGCCAAGGCCAACGCCATATTCGATCTGCTCGAAAAGTTCGCCGGCTATGGGTTCAACAAGTCGCACGCCGCCGCCTACGCCATCGTGGCTTACCAAACCGCGTTCCTGAAGGCCAATTACCCGGTGGAATTCCTCTGCGCGATGATGACCAACGAAATGGGCAATACCGAGAAGCTCTCGGTCATCCTCAACGAAGCGCGCACCATGGGCGTGGAAGTGTTGCCTCCCGACGTCAACGAGGGCCAGGCCTTCTTCTGGCCGGCCAAAGGCAAAGCGCGCCTCCAACCAGTCCCGCCCCCGGCCCGCAACGCCGCGCTTTCCCCGGACCAGCCGGGCCTGTCGCCCGCGCCGGGCTCGCCGGAAACCGCGCCGGCGACGGCCATCCGGTTCGGGCTCGCCGCCATCAAGGGCGTCGGGGAAATCGCCGTGCAGAACATCATCCAGGCGCGCGAGCAGGGGGGCAAATTTCGAAACCTCGCCGACCTCTGCGAGCGCGTCGATACCCGGACGGTGAACCGCAAAACGCTGGAGGCCCTCATCAAGTGCGGCGCCTGCGATGGCTTCGGCGAAACGCGCGCCAGCCTCTGCGCCAGCATCGAACGTGTCCTCGCCCGCGCCGCCGAGGTCGCTTACGACCGGCAACGCGGCCAGAGTTCGCTCTTCGGCCTGTTGGAAGAAAACGCGCCACGAACCACCGAGTCTCACGGCTCCCTGCCCGAGTGGCCCCAACACGAGCTCCTGGCCCACGAAAAGGAATTACTCGGCTTTTACGTGACCGGCCACCCCATGACGCCTTACGCGCCGTTGCTCGAGCAGTTTTGCCTGCACAACTCTGCCACCGCCAAAACGCTGCCCGCGCGCACCCCCACGCGCATCGGCGGCCTGATCAGCGCCGTGCAACCCGGTTTCTCGAAGAAAAACGGCAAACCCTACGCGATGGTCACCCTCGAGGATCTCGCCGGGACGATCTCGATGCTCTGCATGAACGAGAATTACGATCGATACCGCGACCTCCTCGTGCCTGGCAAAGCCTTGCTCATCGTCGGGGAAGTCAACAACGACGACGATCGGCCCAAACTCTTTCCCCAGGAACTCATGCCGCTGGAGGATGCGCCCAGGAAATTCACCCGGCAGGTCCACCTCCGGCTCAATACCGCGCACCTCGCGCCGGAACACCTGCCCGCCATCCGGTCGCTCGTCGCGGCCCATCCCGGCCGCTGCCCGCTCTTCCTCTGCCTGCGCCGGCCCGGAGGCGAACTGGTGTTCATCGAGACCCACGAGGATTTCTTCGTCACCCCCACGCCGCAGTTGCAACAGGCCGTGGACGAAATGTTTGGGGAAGAGACCTACTACGCCAAAATTGATACCACCCTGCCGGAACGCCAGAAACGCGCCTGGGAACGCAAGGCCGACCACACCGGCGAGTAAGCCGGCTGCATCCGCTCTTGCACGGATGTCGCCCGCATTGCCAACGCGCCCGAACCCAGCTAAGGTCCGCTCATGCGCACGGCGTTCGAAGAATGGGCCATCCTGGTCGATGCTTTGGGGCGCGGAGAAAAACTTCCCGGCAAGTCGTCGGTCGAGCCGAACCACCCCGTGGTCACGACCGGCGCCTGGCTCGTGCTGGCTCCTCCCAACTTTGACCGTCAACTCAACCCGTTTCTGGCCGCGCTCAACCGCGCCGCCGCCTGAACCATGTCTGCCCGCCGCGCCCATGCCATGGACATCCCGCTCAACCAACGAAAGCCCCCTACCTTGATGCTCGCTTCGGTCTCCCCGCGCCGCTCGGAGTTGCTGCGGCAGATGGGCGTCTCCTTCACCGTCGTGCGCAATCACGTCCCCGAAGTCGCCCCGGAACATCTTAGCCCGGTCGAGACGGCCGAGATCAATGCCTATCGCAAGGCCCGCGCCACGGCCAAAAAGCATCCCGACGCGCTCGTGCTCGGGGCCGACACCATCGTCAGCCTGGGCAGCCTGATCTTCGGCAAGCCGGCCGACCTGCCGGACGCCGAGCAGATGCTGGTGAAGCTCCAGGGTCGCACCCACCAGGTGATCACCGGCGTTTGCCTCATTCATCTCCGTTCCCACCGCCAGAAACTTTTCGCCGTCAGCACTTCCGTCACTTTCCGCAAGCTGCACCTCGGGCAAATCCGGCGCTACCTGGCCAAGATCTTCCCGTTCGACAAGGCCGGCAGCTACGCCATCCAGGAGGAAGGCGATTTGATTGTGAAAGGCATTTCCGGCTCGTTCAGCAACGTCGTCGGATTGCCCGTCGAGCGGCTCAAGGAGGAACTGGCCGCCTGGGAAGCGGTGTGCTTCTAGGGCGCTGACTCGATCCACGGGTAGCTGGCCCCTTTTCCAGGCCGCGCCGTCTTCGCCTAACAGGGGATTGCTCATTGCACATTGCACATTGCTCGTTGCTCATTACTCTCCATCCACTCCCCACAACTGAACAATGAACAATGAGCAATGTGCAATGAGCAATGTGCAATGAAGACCAGAGCGCCCGTCAGCCTTTCTGCGGGGCCTCTCGTTCCAGGGCCGTGAGCACTTCGGGATCGCGCACGTCCATCCAGCGGCCCTCGATGGGCATTCCGGCCAGGCGATGGCCGCCGGCCACCAGGGCGTTCACCGCGTCGGTCAATTCGTATTCACCGCGCGGTGATTTCTGCAGCCGGGCCGTGAAATCGAAGAGCACCGGTCGAAAGATATAAATGCCGGCGTTGTACCAGCCCACCTGGCCGGGCTTGAGCCAGCCCTCACGCCGTAATTGCTCCAACTGCTCCGCACTCGGTTTCTCCACCACCCGCTTCAGGCAAAACTTTTCGTCGAAAAAGTTCAGTCCCCCTTTGGTCACGTCCTGGCTGGCGATGACCGTGACCACGCCGCTGCATGGACCTTCGCCAAAGCGATCGATCATTTGCGCATAAGGTTGCGGCCGCACCAGAATATCGCCGTAGGTGAGCAGGAAATTGTCGGAGCCGACGAAGCCCCGGGCCAACTCGGGCGCCTTGCCTGTGCCGTCCTGCACGAGTTGTCGCCCGTAGACGATGCGAGCGCCCCAGGGCTGCCCGTCGCCAAAATGGCGTTCGAGCACCTCCGCCTTGTACCCCGTCACGATGAACACCTCGCGGATGCCCGCGCCGAGCAGGCCGGTGAGGATATGCTCGAGGATCGGTTTGCCGTGCACCCGGAGCATCGGTTTGGGCAACTCCTCGGTGAGTCCCTTCATGCGGGTGCCTTTGCCGGCGGCCAGGATGACGGCTTTCATGGATTCAATCACTCGCGGTCACGGGGCTCGGGATTAGCAGAAGAAGCGAATCTCGACAAGCACACACGGAGGCCAGGAACCGCTCATCCTTCTATTGACCTGCCCACCCGGTTGCGGGGAATATCCCGCCATGCCATTGTTGGGCGTCCCAGAATTGATCACACCCTAAGATGGACGCGCTGCCCCCGATTCCCAGTCCGTTCCGCGCCCGCTGGCTGCGCCTGCGCTGGAAGCTCGTTCATCTCGGCGTCTTTCTGGCGCTCGGCGCGGGCATCGTCGTGGCGTGGCAGCGACTGCAACTGCCCAACTCCTTCGTCGGCCAGGTGGAAACGATCCAAACGGTCGTCAGCAGCCGCGACGCCGGCTATGTCACCAACCTCTGGGTGCTCCCTCTGCAAGAGATCCAGGCGGGGGATTTGGTCGCCGAAATCGTCACCACCGACCCGCGCACGGTGAACAATCGACTGGAGGCGATGCGCGACCGGATGCGCCTGGCCGCGCTGGAGATGGAGCCCATCCTGAGCCGGGAGCGCAGCGCCGTGGCTTACGAGGAACTCTCGGTGAACTGCGACCGGGTGCGAGCGGAACTGGCCATCGCCCGCGTCAGGCTGCAACAGGCCGAGAGCCAGCTCAAACGCGACCAGCAGTTGTTCAAGCAGGGAGTCCTCTCCGCCGAGCTGTTCGAGCTGTCGCGCCGCAACAAGGAATCCTACGACGTGGAAGTGTTGGAAAAGGCCAACCTCGTGGAGCGCACGGAAAAGACCCTGGACCGCCTCAAGACCATGTCGGAAACCTTCGTGCCCGGCGGGGAGAATGATCCCATCCGGCAGGCGCTCGCCGTCGAGGAAGACAAGATGAAGGTCTTCGAAGCCAAGGCGACGCCGCTGCGCCTGGTGGCGCCGACCAATGGCGTGGTCACCCTTGTTCACCACCATGCGGGCGAGCAGGTCCTGGCCGGCGAGCCGATTGTCACCATCACCTCCGCCTGGAGCGGGAGGATCACCGGGTTCCTGCCGCCAAACTTTCCCATCGTCCCGCGCGTCGGCATGGAGATCGAAGTCTACAACCGGGCCCTCCGGCGTGCCCGGGGGCGGGCGACCGTGATCGGGGTCAGCCCTCACGTCCAATCGGTCACCAACGCCCTGGTCCCGCCCGTGGCGGTGCATCCGGTCATCGTGCCAGGCATGCGGCGGGTCATTTCGATCAGCCTGCCGGCCGAGTTGCCCCTGCTGCCGGGCGAGCCGGTGGATTTGGCCTTTGTTGAAAAGCCGATCAAGTCAAAGCAACCCGGACGATCCGGGAAGTGACTTCTCGTCCGCTGTCCCGCAGAACAAACGACCGTTTCGTGGAGGTTTCCGATTGGCGTTGGATCGCACAGGCCGCTGGCGGTTCCAATTCTGTGTTCCGTACGGAACATAAAATCGGCCCACGCGGTTGGACGGTTCAGGCAACACTTCCCGGCTTTGCCACGCGACGTCCCGTACGGAACATGGGCGAGGCACCATCGTGTGATCCCATTTCGAAACACATTTGGAGAAAACCGAAGACAACGAAGCAAGTTCCTCTGCTTTGCGCCACAAACGTCAAAGCCACTCATTTCCGACAGCATCTTGTTTGGCGGCGAGCGCGATTCGGTTTTATGCCCTGCGCCTTTGCGCCTTTGCGCTTTTGCGTTTGAACGGGGTCGGTTCCAACGCAAGGACGCAGAGAGGAATTGTCCACGGATATCTACCCGTGCAACGCTCCGAGAGGTTGTCGGGCCGAAGGCATCCAGGGCATCGCTTGGCTCAGCCCTCGGCTGGGTTCTGACGGGCTGTTGGGCCGCAACGATGGCGGCTTTGATACCCACGGTGTCCAGCGGAAAAGATATGGGTAAAGATGAGCCCCGGGGAGAGGGCCGGGGTGCACTGCCGTTGAATTAAGGACCAATGAAGACCCCTTACGCCCATTGGTGAGTGGCCTCTCGAGTCCGCCGCTCACTCCGCGGTGATGGCGATCAGGAACGGGGCCGGATTCTCCATGGTGGACTTGAAGTCGATGCTGGCCACTTCCACCTCGGGCCATGGGTTGATCCAGGTCATCTGATAGAGCCGCACCCGCATCCCCATGGCGCGACTGGCGGGGTTGCTTCCTTCCCAGGCCAGCGCGGCGCCGGTGATGAGTTGGGCCGACGACGGAGTGAACCACCACTCCCGCACGTTTTGGCCAAAGAGGATCTTGATCTCGCGCGCTGCGCCGTTGGCGTAGCGGACCACGTAGCTGCCGATGTGCGTCCCGGCCGGCGCGCTCCAGCCGGCGTCGTGGAGGAGATGCAGCCGACGACACTTCCGATGCACCGGAACGCCGCACACCTCCCGCGGGAACCGGCCACCGAGATTCTCCAGCGCCCCGCCGGACAGTTGGACGATCCCACGCACGTCGAACTCCACGCCGCCAAACTTCTGCACGCCGCGCGGAAGGGCCGACAGGTCGTTGCCGAATGGAATCACGTTCGTGGGAAACCAGGTCTCGGTCAGCGCCGCATTGTAAAACGCCGACAAGTCGATCAGACGCGGATCCGCGCCGGCCGCGCGGGCCGGAATCCGAGACGGCAGGTCGGGAGACCGGGCAACGTTCGCCTCCTCCCTGGCCAATTCAGTCGCCGCGCGATCGAGGCGTGCCCGCAGACTTCCTTCAGCCGGGTTGAGCGCCACGGCGCGTTGCCAATGAAACCCCGCGCCAAACCAGTGCCGGGCCTGCTCGCAGATTTCGGCGGAGCGTTCGTGCCAACTCGACAGCTCCGCGGGTCCAAAGGCACGTGCGTACTTGGCCCGGAGGATTCGCCAGCTTTGGCGCAAGGCTCCCGCCGCCAACGGTGCCGGTCTTCCTTCGGGCAGAATCCGCCGGCCGGAAAGCAATTGGGCCCAATCGACAAAGTCCTCGTCGCCGCCCGCCGCTGGCGCCGGACCGCCCATCGAGTTTTCCCCGAGCCCCAGCCCGCGCGCTGTCCCGTCCGCGCTGGCCGTGAGCAAACAATGTCCGGACGGACTGAAGCAGACGTCGCGCAGGCTGGCGTTGTGCGCGATCGAAAATCGCTGCGGCCCGAACGACAGCGCGTCCCAGACTTGCACGCGGTTGCTGCTCGTGGTCGCGAGGAAACGGCCATCGGGACTGAACACCGCCCGTTCGACCGGCGCCTCATGACGGAGGATCGGGGCAAGCAATTGACCTGTGATCGCATCCCAAATTCGGGCGGTGTGGTCTTGCCCGGCCGTGAGCAGGCGCCGCCCGTCCGGGCTGAACGTCGCCACCGTAATCGGTTCGTCCTGTCGCGCGCTCCATGAGGCGCGCTCCCCGGAGCGCGCATCCCACACTTGGGCCTGGGCTCCACTCACTGTCAACAGGCGACGGCTGTCGGGACTGAAAGTCACGCAGGTGACCGCGCCGCGCGTCATCAACGCGGGCGTCGCCGGTTCGCCTGTCCCGGTGTCCCAAACTTGTGCCGCAGACCCGCCGCTGACGGTGGCGACAAGGCGTCCATCCGGACTGAAGACGGCATCGAAGACGCGGGCCTGGTGCGTCAGGGTGAATCGCAACCGCGCGCTGCTGGTCTCCCAGATTAGCGCCTCCGGCCCGTCGGTCACGGCAAGGATTTGCCGGCCAGTGGGACTGAACCCGGCCTTGCGCAGGGGGCGGGCCGGATCGAGCTTCACGCTCACCGGCTCGCGGGTGAGGGCGGTCCAGATCTGGGCGAGCCCACCATCGGTCAGGCTCAGGACCCGTTCACCATCAGCGCTGAGCTCCGCGTGCCGGACGATTCCTGCGTGCATCAGGGACGGGCCGATGGGTTCGCCAGTTCCGGCATCCCACACTTGCGCGGTCTGATCCTCACCGGCGGTCACGACGCGCCGACCGTCCGCGCTGAAAGCGGCGGAGTTAATCGCGCCTTCGTGCGTGAAGAAGAGGGAAAGATTCGGGCAACGTTGACGCAGCGACTCGATTTTCTGGCCGTGATCCGAGCGCCGCAGCGGGTCGGGCGGATCGACGGTGAGCGCCTTGCCAAACCAAAGCAGCGCGCCGAAGAAATCGCCCTCGCTCGCCAGCCGGTCTCCTTTGTCCCAGTAGAGATCGGCCAGGCGCCGGGTTTGCTCCTGGAAGAGTTCCTGCACGCGGCGGCCGTCCCTGGCTTCCTGTTCCGCCTCGTGCGTCATTCGATCTTTCTCCTGCTCCATCCGGGTCAGCCGCCGCTGTTGCACGAAATGGTTGGCGACGGCTATCCCCGCCACCACTACGGTCAGCGCGATGGCCGCGGTGCGCGCCTTGGCCAGCCGTTGTTCCAATGCGCGGGCCTGCCGGAGCGACTTGCCGCCGTGCAGGAGCATCAAATCCGAGGACAGTTCGCGCGCCGATTGGTAGCGTTTGCGGACGTCATTCTGGCAGGCCCGGAGAAAGATCTGGTTCAGTTCCAGCAATTCGCCCCGGGCCGCCGTCTCGTCGGCGAAGGTGGGCAGTTCAGGGAAATCCATCCGGTCGTGGCCGGTGCTGATCTCGTAAAGCACCTTGCCCAGGCTGTAGAGGTCGGCCTGCGGTGTGCCGGGCCCTTCCGGCGGCAGGAAACCTTCCGTGCCGACAAAGGAAATGGTCGCCCCGACATCGGTGACCAGCCCGATATCGGCCAGCTTGGGGACCCCGTTCACAAAGATGACGTTGGACGGCTTGATATCGCGATGGACCAGGCCGTGCTGGTGCAAGTGATCCAAAGCCGTGGCCAAAGCGAGACCGATCCGCAAGCAATCGTCGATCGGCAGACGGCCTTTCCGTTGCAGTTCCTGCTTGAGAGTTCGTGGGACGTACAAATCCGGATTCCGAATTCCGAAATCCGAAAGAGTGCCGAAGCCCGAGGTCGAAGTCGCCCCGCTCGATGACTCCATTGCGGTATTCGGATTTCGGGGATTCTCCGGATTTCGGATTTCGGATTTCGGATTTTCCGCGGCTTTCGGATTTTCCGCGGCATCATCGGCCAGCTCCATCACGTAATAGAAGTAACCCGCCTCCTGGTTGCGCCCGACGTGCAGGATGCTCACCTGACTGGGGTGAGTGCGCGAGATGGGCTCGAACTTCTGGATGCCGGAGAGTTCCCGCTCGAAAGGGCGGTCGTGCTCGAATGTTTTCCGATAGACCACTTTTACCGCGCGAAACACTCCGGCAGCCTGGCGCGCCAGCCAGACTTCGCCATAACTGCCGCGGCCGATGCAGCGCAACAATTCGTAGTCCGGAATGCAAGGTGGGGTGAAGGGTTCCGGCGGAACCGAACAAGGGTCGCGGGACGGGGTGGGAGCGGATTCAGCCATGCCACGAAGAAAGGACCAGGAACCATCCCGAGAACGGGCCGGGATCGCGCGCGGAGTGGATCAGGGCTCCGGATGTGTTTAGCGCATCGAGCATGGGACACTCAAGCGCTTCTCCAGGGCGTTAACCTCCTTTTTGAGCAACGCTCCGATGCGGTGCCTGGCCAGGTAAACCTGCGGAGCGCTCACCCCGAGTTCGTGGGCCACCTTTTTCACCGGCCATTCCTTGAACACACAAAGGTGAAAGATCTGGTAATGCTCCGGGTTGACCTTGCCTTTGACGCGCTGGATGGCCGCCTGGAGAAGGTGCTGCTGCCATTCTTCATCCCACATCGTCTCCAGGGAGAGTCCCGCCGGGTCGGGGATTTGATCCACCGTCGAAGTGCGGGCCGTGCCGGCGGACCGCGCATGGTAGCGCGCGCCGTTCCGCCGGCGTTTGCGCAATTGGTCCACGATCCGCCACCGCGTCAGGTTCAGCAGCCACGTTTTGAAGGAACAGACGGCCGGGTCATACTTGAATTGCGGGATGCGCCGTGACACGGTGATGACCGTTTCCTGAACCACTTCCTCAGCTTCCTGTTCGGTCAGGCCCGCCTTGAGGGCGACCCCGTAGATCAGCCTCCAGTACAGGTTGAAGAAGTCGCGCCAACTGTCGTCGTCCCGCCGGTCTTTCAAGCGGCTGAGAAGGCTGTCGCGCGTGGGAATCAATTCTTCCGGGTTGGGCAGATCGCTGGACATCGAACAACTCAAACGAAGCAAACCGCCAGTTCTTTCAGACTTTTAGCTGCTCGGGAGTTGACCGCCGCCGCGTTTCTCCTATCTTCTCGATTCCTTGATAGAACTGGTGGATGGGGCCGTTCAAGCATGTTGAACCTATACACAAAACCAGGCTTTGACGAGGACCATTTGAAGACCGGGCGCCCGTTTCCGAATCGCGATGCCGGAAGCAAATTGTGATGGATGGATGACGAATTCACCATTCTGCGGCTGATCCTGCTCCTCAGCATGGGCTCCCTGGTCGTCGGCCTGGTGGTACGGGCTGGGCGGGAAGCCTCCCAGCAACGCGCCCGGCTGGAAGCAACCCGCCCGACCATGACCCCCGTTGCCGCCGCGTCGAACTCCGCCGCCGCTGCTGTCCCGGCATGTCAGTCGCTTGGCGGGGATAGATAGCGACAACTCCTTCGGCTTCCGCTGTGGTCCCACCGCAAGGAAGCATCACGCTCGCCCTCACCCCGACCCTCTCCCCCGGGGAGATGGAGGTTCCTTTACCGCGTTGGGACGAAGTGGGGTTGATCGGCGGCTTGAGCGTCCTATGCGCAGCGGACCAACCCGGCAACAGCACAGCAGCGCGAGTGTTCTCACGACGCGTCGCCGCGATCTCCCTCTCGACGGGGGTGAGTGCCGGGGTGCACTGCCGTTGAATTAAGGAACACCCTCCAATTGTGCCCCAACGGGGCTGCGTCCTCCAGCCCAGGGTTGGCCCGCGCAGCGGGGCTACCCTGGGTAGGCGCGTTGAGGGATGAACAACCCCAAAGGGGTTGTGGCGGCGGGTGCGCTTTCCTTGGCTCAACCCCGTTGGGGTTGGACGTTCTGTGGCCAGGATACCCAAGGTAGCCGCTACGCGGCAACCTTGGGCTTTGGGCCTCAGCCCCGTTGGGGCTGGGAGCCGACGAGGACGCACGGAGCGGGAGCACCCCGAAGTTACCATCTCGCTTAATTCAATGGCAGTGGGGCCGGAGTGAGGGCGAGCGTGCCACTGTTGGCTTCTAAATCCATTCGAGCGTGCCCCCCTGCGCCCGCGGCCAAATCGCGGCATTTGCCGGCTTGACGGACACGATGCGGCGACTTTAACTGAGGATGGTCACACGCCCGAAAAACCTAGGCGCAGCTATGAAGACTAACCCTTCTCAGTCATGGCCCGCGTGCCAGCGATGGTTTGCTCTGGTTCCGCTTCTGGCAAGCCTGGCCAACACTCCTGCCCGTGCTCAATCCACTGCTCCAACCATCACCTCCGCTCAGCTCGAAGGAACGAACCTGGTGGTGACCGTCCAGGTGCCGCCGGGTCTCTTGCGCGTCAGCCTCGAATGCCGCGATCGCCTGGGCGACGGCGCCTGGGAACCGCGAGCCGTCGCCCGCCTCGATGGCTCGGGCGGACCAGTGACGTTTCGATTGGCCAAAGCGCGGTCGCTGGAAATGATCCGTGTCCGCGCCGATGCCGCCGACCCGTTGCCCGTTTCCTTTTATTCCGGGACCAATTCGTTTTACGAACAGGTCTCCAGCGCCGGCTTCAGGCAGCCCGGGGCGGTGGGACCGATGGATGCGAACGGCAACGCGCCGCCTGTCCCCGACGGGTCGCGCGCCGTCGTCGAGTCGGACATCTGGAAGATCCGCGGTGACACGCTTTACTTTTTCAATCAACTCCGCGGCCTGCAAGTGATCGACATCAGCCACCCCGACGCCCCCGTCGTGCGCAGCACGCTCGAACTGCCCGCCGTCGGCGAGGACATGTATTTGCTCGGCGACAAACACCTCGTCCTCCTGGCTCGCAATGGCTGCGGCAACAACGAGAGCCAGGTCATCGTCGTGACGGACTCCGGCGGATCGGCCAGCATCGTCACGCGGCTGCCCGTCACCGGCTCGGTGCAGGAAAGCCGGCTGGTCGGCACGGCCCTTTACGTGGCGGCGCAATCCTATCGCCCGGTCGCCGGCACCACCAACACGACTTGGGAATGGGCTGTGGTCGTCTCTTCGTTCGACCTGGCCGATCCGGATCGGCCGGTCCGCCGGGATACTTTGAGTTACGCCGGCTACGGCAACGTAGTCAGCGCCACGGACCGCTTGCTCTTCGTCGTGACCCAGGACCCGACCAACTGGTGGCAATCGATCGTCCGCAGCATCGACATCACCGCGCCGGACGGAACCTTGCGTGATTACGAATGGGTTCGCACCGCGGGGCGTGTGCCGGACAAGTTCAAGCTGAATTGGGACCACGACATCTTCACGTCCATTTCGGAAGACTGGCGCCCGGTGCGCGGACGCACCGTGACCACCAAACTGGAAACGTTCCATCTGTCCGATCCGCAGGAGGTCGGGCCGGCCGGGGTGATCAAACTCGGCGAACTGGAATTGGGCCAGGGCGAGCGGCTGCGCGCCACGCGCTTCGACGACCCGGTTGTGTACATCGTCACTTTCTTCCAGATCGATCCGCTCTGGGTGGTGGATCTCTCCAATCCATCGGCCCCGCGCATCGCGGGCAGCGTCGATGTGCCGGGCTGGTCCACCTTCATTCAACCCCTGGCCCATCAACTCGTCACCGTGGGCCTCGAGAGCAATCATGTGGCGGTCTCGCTCTTCGGCGTCGCCAACCCGGCCGCGCCCGCCCTGCTCAGCCGCGTGCGCCTCGGGGAAAACTATTCCTGGAGCGAAGCCAATTGGGACGAGAAAGCGTTCAACGTCCTGCCCGACGCGGGCCTGATCCTCGTCCCTTATTCCGGTGACACGACCAACGGCTATGCCTCCCGGGTGCAACTGATCGATTTGAACGCGACCTCGCTGGTCGCGCGCGGCGTGATCGAGCACCAGTTTCAGCCGCGCCGGGCCACCCTCTACGCGGACCGCATTCTCTCCCTCTCCGGCTGGGAACTGCTCAGTGTGGATGCCACCGACCGCGATCACCCGGTGGTGCGGGCCACGACCGCGTTGGCCTGGCCGGTGGACCGGGTGTTTCTGCACGAGAACTTCCTGCTCGAGCTGGGCGGGTCCGGCGGCTGGGGCTGGCCGGGAAACGGGGATAACCCGGTTCTGCGCGTGGCGCTGGCGGATTTGCCGAATCAAATCGTGGGCCGGCTGGAGTTGACCAACCTGGCCATCCTGGGCGCGACGCAGCGCGGCTCCCGGCTCTACATCGCTCAAGGCCAGCCAGGATGGTTCTATCCCCCGTTCCCCGTGCTTGCGGACGGCTCGGACGCCACGAACCCGCCGCGCGCGCAATTGCTCCTGACGGTCGTTGGACTCGACAGCCTTCCTGCAGTCCAGGTTCTCGGCCAGGTTCAGGCCGGCGTGGATGGCTTCGGATTCGGCGGCGAGATGCAGCCGGTTTGGCCCAAGCCGGACTTGCTGGTCTTCGCGGGGGGCGGCTTCAATTTTTGGTGGAGATGCCTGGAGTGCCCAGTGCCGCTGGGCGCTGACGCGATCATCAGCCCACGCTGGTGGCCTTTCTGGGGAGGCAACGGCGGCCGGTTCCTGGCGTTCGATGTGAAGGATTCGGCCTCGCCGAAATTGGCGTCCACGGTCGACCTGGGCACTAACAATTGGTGGAATTTCAGTCAGTCGTTTGCCACCGAAGGATTGGTGTATTTGAGCC
>Ga0137373_10004455_pt1 | contig 15294 bp, 18 predicted proteins | sample SagtaG_5_FD_104912 | JGI IMG/M metagenome (GOLD analysis project Ga0137373, IMG submission 104912) | Vadose zone soil microbial communities from Sagehorn Ranch, Mendocino, California, USA - Sage1_R_80_16 metaG | ecosystem: Environmental > Terrestrial > Soil > Vadose zone | place: USA...
GATCGGCAGTCCGATCAACTTGGCCGTGGAGATGCCGAGGCCTTCCAAAAATGCGGCGGGGCCGAGGTGATACTCCTCGACGAAGTAGTCGGAGCCACGCCGCCTGGCGCGAATCGACTGAATGCGGCCGACCGGACGGCCGCTGGTATCCCGAACGCGCCGGCCGGCGAGGAGCTCGACGTGGACGTTCTTGATCATTCCTCTCCCGATCCGGGAATCTTGGTCACGATGTGATCGCGGAGCCAGCGCTCCCAATCGAACGCCGGCGTTTCCATCGCCTTCAGGTCGAGCTGAATGTGGTGGTCGGTAACATCCATGACTTTCGACCATGCAACGATCTGACGCGCATTCTTCCGTGGACTCCAGCGCTTTCGCAGCGCGCTCAGCCATTCTTCGATTCTCGGATGGAGCCGCCGCGCGAGAACGGCGAATCCGAGCTCGAAGTGATCGATTCGCGGAGGGCCATTCCCATCGATCGCCAGGACGATTCCGTCAGCGCGACCCATTTTCGTCTCTTCGCGATCGACGATTTGCTTATCGAGAAAATCGCGGATGATGTCCACTTCTTCGTGCATCAGCTTCCTCCGACGACAGCGAGCGGAATGGAGACAACCGCCAGTACCAGAGTGAGCAGGACGATCGCTGCTGTCGCCAGGTTCGAGAAGATCCCATTCGCGGCGTCGCGCAACAGCTTGCGGTCGTTCATCAGCAGCAGCATTGGAATGGCCACGACCGGCAGCACGGCGGCGCTGATGGCCATGGTGAGCAACGTGAGCTTCAACGGATCGACACCCGCAAGCATGAAGAGCGATCCGAGCAGCAGCGAGATCGTGTACACCAACGAGAAGCGCGCATCCTCGGCGGGATTGAGATTCTCACCCCAGTTCCATCCGAACGTCTGCGCGAACGTGTAGGACATCGACAGGGCGACCTCCGTTGCGGCGCCGAGACAAGCGACCCCCATCGAGACGGCGAAGAGAACGTAGCCCCAGTAGGGAAACGCCTGGGTCAGCATCAGCGCAGCCTGATGGTAGTCATCGACGTGAATGCCGCGCGGCGCCAGCACCACGCCGGCCACGATGATCGCACCCAGGGACACGATGCTGCCGAATCCCATGCCGATCACCGCGACCGCGCGATTGACCGGAATGTACGACGGATCCCATTCGTCTTCGACTGCCCCCGATGAATAGAAATAGAACAAATACGGTGCGATCACCGCGCCGATGATGCTCACGGCGATGAACCAGTAGTTCTCCGGATTTTTCGACGGCATCGACGGCACTGCCCCTTGGAGCAGGTCGTGCGTGGGCGGATGAAGCCAGATCGTAGCCACCACGAAGCAGAGCGTGATGAGGCCCAACAGCGAGGTGCTGTTCTCGATCGTGCTGAACGTCGCGCGCCACAGAAAAACCCAGAGCAGAATCGCGACGGGCAAGGCCCAGACTTGCAGCGGCAATCCCGTCACGAGGTGCAACGCGAAACAGATCCCTCCGATCTCTGCGCCGAGGACCAGGATGTGGATGAGGGTGAGAATGATGAAGGGCACGAGCCAGAATCCGAAACCGAAGTGCTCGCGGATTGCGTCGGGGAGTGCCTTCTTCGTCACCGCAGCGAAACGGCCGGACATCTCCACCAGAACAATCACCACGAGCGTGGCGAGCAGCAAAGCCCAGATCAGTTGAAAACGAAATCGCGCGCCGGCTTGTGTGCACGTGGCGATGTTTCCGACGTCGAAGAACCCGCCGACGCTGGTGAGGATGCCGAGGGCCAGGGTCATCGCCTTCTTCATGATCTGTCCTTCTGCTCTTCCAGCTTCTGCAGTGCCGCGCTGACCGCCGCGAGTCGTTTCACACTCTCCGCGACCATCCGCCGATCATTCTTCTCGATCGCCTGCTTCAGATCGCGGGCCGCAGCGTGCATGATGTCGAGCTGCTGCGTGATCGCGTGGCGAAGCTCCTGGCGCGCGTGTGATTCCGAGATCGCCTTATTCGTTTTCTCAAATGCTTTTTCCGCCGCGCCGACTGTCGCGCGCACGAATGACGTCGGAACGCCGTTGGCCAGCCACTGTTCTCCGGCGAACTGCAACGTCGCCGCCCACGATGCGAGAGGATCAGCTTCTTCGAGCAGTTGCTGATCGGGGGTTTGGTGGCTACACGCCACGAGAAGCAGGAACGCGCAAAAAGCGAGATGCCGGCTCATGCGGCCATGGAGCACTGCAGGGCTCTTGCCGAACCGAAGTGTTACTCACGCTCCCGCGCGACGCACGCCACTGACAGACTCTGCAACATCTTCCACGCGCCGCTTCGTCATGCGATTTTCGACGGAGCCCGACAGCATGACCACTCCCTCACGGATGGTCGGGAGGCCGAACTTTGCCACGGTCACGCTGAATCTCGGCGTCACTTATGCGAACCAGGGAGATCGACGACCTGACCGTTACCGGAATCACGAACACTCCGGAGGGGCTTCGCACGTGCGAAGCCCCTCTTCACGGCCGGCGAGGCCGCTGCTTCGCGGAAATCGACTTGATGATCACTCTTCGCGGACCGCGGAACGGGATGCTCAAACGCTCGGCCGCCTGTGCAATCAATGATCGAACGGCCGGGGCGTCGAGATCATCGACGCTACTGAGCCGGATCTGTCGGACGATTTTGCCGGCGCCTTTGAGAAGCTTCTGCGGATCTCGCAGCTTCGCTCCTTTCAAAAAAAACAGCGTCACCCACCGCGGATACACGGCGATGGAGCACACCGCCTCGGAAGCGCGCTCGGTCGGTGCATATCCGATCACCAGCGCGTTGTAGTTGTCATAGATCATCTCGATCGCATTGGGAAACAGCACGCGCATTTTCTTGCGCGCAGCTTTCGCCTCAGCGCGGATTTCCTGCGTGTATTTCGCCAGCATGCGGGCGAGTTGCTGCTCTGCTTTCAGAACAATCCTTTCGAGCGTGCCACCGGCACGAGGGAGAGCGCGATGCCGATCGCGATAATCATTATTATATTTGAGAGTACATAAGGATAGATGATTAATAGAAATCCTACGATCACGAAGAGTGCATCGTGCTCTTTCTTGCCGTAGATCAGATAGACCGTTCCGACGGCGCCGAAGATCAGGCCGAGAAAGAGGATCAATGAATGTGCGCGTGCTCGTGCACGCCGTGTGTGTGTCCCGGCATGCCGCTCTCGACCTGCGTGGCCACTTCCTTCGCCAGCTCGCGGAATGCCACCGCCGCTGCGGATTGCGGGTCGAGCACTACGATCGGCTCGCCGCTGTCGCCGCCGACGACCACTTTCGGATCGATCGGCACTTCACCGAGGAAGGGGACGCCGAGCATCTCGGCGGTTTTCTTTCCGCCGCCATGGCCGAAGATTTCTGTGCGCTCCCCACAATGCTGGCAGATGTAGTAGCTCATGTTCTCGATGATGCCTAGGACCGGGACATTCACTTTGCGGAACATTGCCAGGCCTTTGCGCGCGTCGATGAGGGCCACGTCCTGCGGCGTCGTCACCACCACTGCGCCGGTGAGCGGCACTTTCTGCGTGAGCGTGAGTTGCGCGTCCCCGGTGCCGGGCGGCAGATCGATGATCATGAAATCGAGAGTGCCCCACTTCACGTCGGTCAAAAATTGATCGAGCGCTTTCATCACCATCGGACCGCGCCAGATGACCGGCGTGTCGGGATCGGTGATGAGGCCGAGCGACATCGTTTTTATGCCGTGGTTTTCCATCGGCACGATCTTCTCGTCGTGCTCGTCGATCTGAGGACGCCCTTCGATGCCGAGCATCATCTGTTGCGAAGGTCCGTAGATGTCGGCGTCGAGCAGCCCGACGGAATAGCCGAGTGCGTGCAGCGCGAGCGAGAGATTCGTGGAGACGGTCGACTTCCCCACCCCACCCTTCCCTGACGCGACAGCGATCTTGTAGCGAACACCCTCGAGAATTCCAGCTTGTCCGCCGGTCGCCGGTCCGGCCATCTGTCGCGGCGCGACCTCGAGATGCACTTTCACGTTCTCGACGCCGGGAATCGCGCGGACTGCGGCTTCGGAATCGCGCGCAAGCTGCTGCCCGACCGCGGGATTCTCCGTCTGAAAATGAATCGTGAAGCTGACGTTGCCGCCGTCGACTTGAACGTCGCGCACGAAACCGAACGAAACGATGTCGCGCGAGAGCCCTGGGAATCGGACTTTCTTCAGCGCCTCAAGAACCTGTTCCTGCGTGGGCATTCCCTTTCTCTCCTTTGAAGTGCTCGTACGAAGCGCTGATGATGGGAATGGCTTCCTTCGACGACCCGACCACCGAGACGATGCCGAGGTCCTGCGGGCCGCAAAGGCCCTTCTGGACCATCGCCCGGTCGATCCATTCGATCAGGCCGCCCCACATAGTACCGACGAGGATCAGCGGATGTTCGGTCATGTGCTTGACCTGTAAAAGCTGCCACACCATGAACAGCTCCAGCGCCGTTCCGATGCCGCCAGGCATGACGATGAACGCCGACGACAGCCGCACGAAATGATGCAGACGCGAGAAAAATGTCCGGTGGCGGAACACCTTGTCGACGAACGGATTCGCCTGTTCCTCGGTCGGCAGATGAATCGCCAGTCCAAACGACCTCGCCTTGCTCTCGATCTGCCCCTCGCTCGCCCCTGAATTCGCCGCTTCCATCAGTCCTGGGCCGCCGCCGGTGACGATGTCGATCCCCATTCGCGCGAGCTCGTAGCTGAGCGACTTCACTTCTTCGTAAATGGGATCGCCGCGCCGGATGCGCGAGCTGCCGAAGATCGAGACGCGATAATGCTCGACGCGCTCGGGTTGGATCTGATCGAGATCGTTGATCGTCTCCCAGAGCTGGTAGATCGCTTTGTCGAGGATGTGGCTCGGATCCGCGCCCGATCGCTTTTTCGCCTGACCCCGCCGCAGCTCCTCCAGCTCGGGCGTTGTGGTATTCCGTCGCTGAGTGGCCATTTGCCGGCCCGCCATCTTACTCGATGGTGCCGGCTTGTGGCGGGTAGCGGGTGGCGGGTGGCCCCACCCGCTACCCGCCAAATGCCACCCGCTATCTGGTGATCCAGACCTCTTTCGAGAACTGTTTCAGCTTGGCCTCCGCGGCATGGGCATCGGCGTCACTGGCAAACTTGATCCGAACGCGGAAGACCGTTCCCTTCTCCGAGGTGGTGCGCTCGACGTAGGCCGCGGTGAATCCCCTTTCGATCAGCTTTGCTGCAAGCGCCTCGGCCGTCTTCTGATCAGATGTGGAGAGGAGTTGCGCGTACGCGGGTTCTGTATGCGGGGCGGCTTCAGCCGGCTGGCCGACTGAAGTCGGCCCTACACTCTCGCTAATCGTCGGCTTGAAGTCGTCGGTCTTCACTTCGGCGACCTTCGCCGGCTCTTTTTTCGGTACGGGAACGGCGGCCGCTTCGCTGATGACCGGCGCGTCTTTTCGCATGACCAGCCGCTCATCCGCCTGGCCTCTGCCGATCAACAGCCCGAACGCGAACGATGCCGCGAGCGAGAGCAGCAGCAGGACAAACGCGACAAACGCCTGACCTGCTGTGAGAGAAATCTCGTAGTGGGATTGATCGTCGGTGAGTACCTCTTCCATTGCACACCCTCCCTTTTCAGTCACCGCGTGGCCGCCGAAGGCGGCGCAGCCGCGTTCCAGTTTGTGTGATAGACGACTCCGTTGTCAAAGTAGATGGCCGAGGCGCCGCCGTCCACTTTGGGGTAGATCCAGACCGAGTAGACGCGACCGTTCTGCACCACCTGTTTGATCCAGTCTTCGCGAGGCAGCCCGACGAGTCTTCGCACGTCGTCTTCTTTCATCCCGGTGCGCACATTTGCGAACGCGGTGATCGAGACGTACCGGCGGCTCTCCGCAGTGGCGATGCGCTGGTTCGCGTCCTGGTTCATCGGATCGAGCTCCACCGCGGCGCGGTAGAACTCCAGCGCCTTGTCATATCGCGACAGCAGGTCCATGTACTCGTCGCCCATCATGATCTTCTCGCGGGCGAGCAACTTCGCCGCGCGAGGATCGTGCGTCCGGTCGTGATACTCCCTCACCTTGTCGATGAATGCGACGTACATCGGCTCGAGTTTCTTGTGCGTCTGAATGGCCATCTCGATCATCTGCTTGCGCGATGCACTCGGCGGCGGCGCCGGCTGCGCTCTGCGCACCGAGTCGATCCACGCGTAGTCGGCGGTGATCTGCGCCCACTCGCGATCGTTGGGCTGGGTGGGTGGGCCGGAGGCGCAGGCAACGAGGATGAGAAAGCCGAGGACGAGGAGGCGGCGCATCAGTGCACAGTTTATCCTGAGCGAAGCGAAGGATCTCCGGTGGAGCAGCAATCGGCCGGCGCGACGACAGGCCTCGTGGCATGCTGGTCGCTGATGCACCGGAGATCCTTCGCTTCGCTCAGGATAAACTGAAGCATCCCGCTATCTCTTCACCTTCTGCACCATGGCGATGATGTCCTTCTCCAGCGATGTCCCGCCAAATTCGCTCTTCACTTCGAGAATCCATCCGTAGAGAAGCTCGTGCAAGACCGTGTGCACAACGAGGCCCTGATTCTCCGATCCGGAGGCGATCAGGTTGTTGAGCAGTTGATCGAAATCGACGCGCCCCTCGTTCACCATGTTCATGCCGCTCAGATACGGCAGCATTTCGGGCGACAGGTGCAGCACGACGCGATCGATGAAGTCGTAGATGTGATCGCCGATTTTCTGGAACACCAGCGCGAAGATTCCTTGATAGGCAGTGTTGTAGCGCTCCACCAGCGCCGACAATTCATATTCGCTCTCCTCGGCTGCCCGCGTTTCGACGACCGCAGCGCCCTCCGCGTCCTGAATCAGATTGATCGTGAGCAGGCCCCAGATCGTCTTGCAGCTGACGAAGTTCGAGAGGTAGCTGTGCGAGACGATGTCTTCGATCTTCACCGGCTCGCTCACGAGGTTGAAGACGTGGTTCTCTTCATCATTCAGCTCGAGAGCGAAGCTGCGCGCGTTCGAGCCGGGCGCTTGCTCGAAGATGCGGTCGAGCCGGCCGAGTCCCCTGGTGATCAGCGACCAGAAGTCGATGCTCCGGATGCCGTCGAGAATCAGCCGCTCGGTCGAGAGCGGCAACGTGATCACGTCGTCGGGAAAATCGGGCGTGAACTCGATAGTGTAGCTTCCGCTGCGATAGCGCATGGCATTGAGCACGATCGCGCTCGCCTGCCGCTCGACGGCCCGACTCAAATCCTCCGGCTTGACGAATCCGAGTTCCACGAGCAGCGCGCCAAAGCGGCGCGGAGTGATGAGGCGTTCGGAAGCCTGGTTGTACTGCTGCAGATTCAGCTCCCCGCCGCGCAGAAGGATTTCGCCCAGGCCCATGTCGGGATCGGTGCTGGAGGCGAAGATGATCTTCCCCTCGTTGACGTAGATGATGTCGGTCCGCCCGAATCCCGCGAGCGAAACGATCGCCGTCTCGCTGCTGCGGATCAGCGACCGGAAAAGATCGGGTACTGTCGTCTCCGCGAGCGTTCCCTGAATGCTGAGTTCTTCAGACATGGTTGCTGGGTTGCTCGGTTGCTGGGTTACTCGGTTATTCCGGTTCCACCCAGCAACCTAGCAACCCAGGAACCGAGCAACCATGAATTCTACTGCGCGGATGCGGGACGAATCTGCTCGACCGACGCGATCCCCACGGCATTTTTGGTCGTCGATTTGACGCGATACATCGCGGCATCAGCCTGGCGGATCAGATCATCCTTGCTCAAGCCGTGCGTCGGATACGTCGCGATGCCGAAGCTCGCCGTGACGGAGATTTCTACAGTGCCGTCGATGATGAACGAAGTCGCCGTCAGCGATTTGCGGACGCGGTTGGCCACCGCCATCGCCTGCTCCTGATCGGTCTCCGGCAGAACGATGCAGAATTCATCGCCACCGAAGCGGATCACCTTGTCGATCGTCCGCACCGCCAACAGGATGCGCTTGGCGACTTCCTGCAACGTCCGTGAGCCGGTGAGATGGCCGTAGAAGTTGTTGACCATCTTCAGATCATCGAGATCGAGAAAAATGATGCTGAACAGCGAGCCGTAGCGGCGGGAGCGCTCGATCTCCTCGTCCAGATACGACTCGAAAAAGCGCCGATTGAACGCCTTGGTGAGATCGTCGCGCATCGCCAGGTCGCGACTCGCCGACAACTGGTAGATGTTCCCCAGAACCGATGACACAGCGCGGACGTACTCGGTCACCTCGTCAACGACGCTTTCATCGAGAGCGTCGGTCGAGGCGAGCGGGGCGCGAATGACGCCGACCAGATCGTGTTCGACCTGCAGCGGAATGACGATCATCCCCGACGTGCGGTCCGCGGCAAAGGAATGACCGGACGACAAGGCGCGCTGCAGCAGATCGGCTGGAATGCCGGGCAGGAACTCGCCCGTCTCGTGCGCGTCGGGATCGTTGGTGAAGCTGACGGCGTAACGCTCCAGCCGGGGATCGTGCAGGAACAGCGTGCCGCGCGGGAGGCCGAGAAGGTCGAGGACGGTGCGGGTGATCCGTTCCGAAACGGCCTGAGCGTCCACGAGAGACATCAGCTCATGGATCTGCTTCAGAAAGGCGACCTCCGTTTCGAGCTGCGACGCGTGCACGGCCGCGTCAACGAGGTCGCACGCGAAGCACAAATATTCGTGCGGTTTAGCGAGGAACGATTTGCGATCGATGTAAATCTCGCCCTGCCGGCGCTGCGCCGGCTCGTCCATGTCCAGGACGACGCGGACGAGGCTCTTTCGGGGCGGGGGCGTGAGCGTGGCGTGCGAGTCGCAGTCGATGACTGCGATACGACTGACCTCGCGCTCGATTCCCGAATCGGCAAAAGTCAGCTCAGGGCATTTCTGCCTTAATGTAGACACTAAGTCCGAGCCGCTATAAATCCCGATCGTCTGCTGAATCAAGCGGTTAATTCTACAATGCGCCGCTGCGATGCGCATTGTTCAGCTCCTTCTGCCCCGCGCGTCCGAGTATGACAAAAAGTTGCAACGGATTGATTTCGAGCTCCTCCGGCGTGAACACGAAGTCCTCGTCGGTGAGCTGCCCGCAGCGATGTGACGCTCATCTACGGGCAGCCACCGCTGTCGGAACTGCCCGAGGCGGTGGAGCTCGCGTTCTTCGATGTAGCGCCGCGGCCCTCCGCGGCGGCCGCCGAGGGCGGCGGCCCTACACGAAAAACCCTTGCCTCTTTTCGCCGGCGTTTCATCATTTCGATCATCGAGCACGTCTGCATCGCACTCGTGAGGACATCGATCGGTTACTGCTCGATCGCCCACCGACTCCGAGCGATTTCGCGCAGATCGAGGTCTGGATTGTCGTGGCCGAGGCGCAGGTCATTGGAAAAATCGTGGTGGCGACGCGGATTCCGATCAATGTGAAACGGCTGGAAAACGGCCGGATTGGACTGCTCGTTCCGCCCGGCGACGCGAACGAACTGACTCATGCGATACTAGCCGCCCTGTTCAAGTCGGAGGTCGTTCAGCAAAAAATCGAGGCCGCGAAACTGACGATCTCGAAATTCCATCCCCGTCAGTGTCTTCGCGCGCTGGTGCAACTCCTCAATCCATGATCCGTCGGGATACCCTTGCTGCTCCCCAGCGCCGCGCGCTCGACCTGATCAAAGAAGTCGGCGCCGAGAAACACCTGCGGCCTTATTTGGTCGGCGGCCCGGTGCGCGATCTCTTGTTGGGGCGCAGCATCATCGATCTCGATTTCACGCTGGAGGAAGGAAGCTCCGCGCTCGCTCGTGGAGTGGCGAAGCGGATCAACGGACGCGTGCGATCGCATCCGCAATTCATGACGTACAAAGTGACTGCCGCCGAGTATCCGGAGATCGACATCGCCACGGCACGCAGCGAAAAGTATCGCCAGCCGGGGGCGCTGCCGAGCGTCAGCCCCGGTACGCTCAATGACGATCTGTTGCGGCGTGATTTTTCGATCAACGCGATGGCTTTCGACGTGCTCTCGGGGGAGCTGCACGATCCGACCGGCGGGCAGCGCAATCTCGAAAAGAAAATCGTTCGCGTGCTTCACAACGGGAGCTTCACCGACGATCCAACGCGCATCTACCGCGCCATTCGCCTCGCCGCGCGGCTGGGATTCGCCATCGACGCAGACACGGAAGAGTTGATGCAGAATGCAATCCGCGCCGGCGCGCTGAGCACCGTGTCGAAAGAGCGGCTCTGGCGCGAGCTCTTCCTCGCCTTCGAAGAGGAAAGCGCGGCGCAGGTGATCGCGGCGCTCAACAACGCTGGCGCGCTCGATGTGCTGTTCGGACGACGGGAGATCGATCCCGCGCGACTCGAAGGGGCCCAGCAGGCCGCGAAGGCGAACCCCGTGCTCGATCGCGAAGTGCTCTACACAAGCGCGATCCTCTACGGCAACGCGTCGCCGGTGGACCTCGAGGGCTCCGGGTTCTCGCAGCGGCGCGCGCGCCTGGTCATGCAGATCGCGAACGAGATCCCGCGCTACACCGATGCGCTCAACGAGGCGAGCTCGGACCGGCAGCGCTTTAGAATCTTGAGGCACGCGTCGCCGGAGCTTCTGGCGATGCTCCCGGCTGACCAGGTGGCCAAGTTTCGGGAGTACCAGAACTTCCGGCTCCCCCTCCGCGGTAACGATCTCGAAGTGCCGTCCGGGCCGCATATCGCCAAGGCGCTGGAACGCACCCGGGAGGCGGTTTTCATGGGCGAGATCAACCCCGAACAGGCGCGCTCTTTTGCGCGCGAAATGGCGATCAAGTATCTTGAAAAGGAATGAATGTTGGAACATTGGGACGGTGGACGTTTGGAGCGCTGATTGTCATCGCGTTCTCGCCGCCTGACATCCTAACGGCCCAACAGATACCAACCCATGACATCACCATGGTCGACAAGGCGCCGCTCGGTGGCGCCATCGCCACGCCGCTGCCCGAAGCGCAACGGAAGCAGTTGATGAAGTATGAGATCCCCGAGCTCGCCGGTTCCAAACAGGCCCTAGGATCGCAACTCGTCGAGGGCGCGCTGCCGCAGCCGCTCGTCGATTACATCGCGCAGGACGGAAAAGTGCAGCAGCGCTTGTCGATTTTTCAGGGCGGGCTGGTGGTGGTCGATATTCGCGGTGCAGGCGGTCCGATTCGCAAGCGAGTCATCATTCCGCCGGACGCGCTGCAGAACTATTTGAAAGGGGTCGCTCCGATTGCCACCGTGAGGCAGAACGATCTCCCGTCACCGCGCGACGAGCGTCGGGCGCTCCTGCGCGTGTACTCCGCACCCCAGCAGTTCACCGAACGCATGTTCGATCCCGCGGCGGCGTTGCCGAGGGTCATGAATGACGAGATCACACCGCTCAGGGATCTGCTGCGCGCGATCACCGAGGATCGCACGGTCACGAACAGCGTCGCAGGCTACATGCCGAAAGAAGGCGACGAGCTGGTTGGCGACGACCGCAAGGTGTATCGCGTCATGCGCATCATGAACGACTCGATCGTCGAGCTGCGCTGCCTCAGTCAGCCGACCACGATCTACGTTGCTGTGAAGGACCTCTACAACTATTTCATCGGTACGACGGGAGCCGCGCAACAGTAGTGGCCAGTCTTCGCGTGACCGCCGGCGCGCTGCGCGGCCGCCGTGTTCCCGTTTCTGCCGGCGATCTGCGCCCCACCTCCGAACGCGCCCGACAAGCGTTCTTCAACATTGTGGGCAAACGCATCGACAGCGCACGCTTTCTGGATCTTTTCGCCGGCAGCGGTATTTTCTCCTTCGAGGCAGTGTCGCGCGGAGCCGCCTCCGCGACGGCCGTCGATCACGATCGCAGAAAAATCGAGGCGATCTCCCGCCTGGCGGACCGGTGGGACGTTCCGGTGACGCCGCTTCACGGCGAGGTGGTGACCATGTTGCCGAAGCTGAATAAAAATCTATACGATATTGTTTACGCCGATCCGCCGTACGACTTCACCGCCTACGACGGCCTTCTCGACGCGATCGACAAGCACCTCTCACTGCCGCCCGATCCGATCGTAGCCGTGGAGCATCGGAGGCGCACCAATCCGTTTCATGAAAGGGCAGGACGACTCCAACTCCAGCGCCGTGCCGAGTACGGCGAGGTTTGGATCACGTTCTTTGCATAGGAGACTCACACCGAATGGAATTACGACTGGACGACGAAGGCACTCAGGCACTGTTCGGCAGCCGCGATGAGAATCTCCGCATGCTGGAGGACGCTTTTGGCGTGAAGATCTCCTCCCGCGGAAGCGAAATTTTCGTGCAGGGGAACGCCGAGAACGTCGCGCCCGTGGAAAAGCTTCTGGGCGAAATGCAGGAACTCATCGAACAGGGATATCCGCTCAAGAAATCGGATGTCTCCACCGGAGTGCGCGTGCTGCGTGACCGGCCGGACACCAACCTCGTCGATTTTTTCACCGACGATGCGCTGCAGGCGGCAGTCCGCCGCGTGGTCACGCCGCGCAATGTCGCACAGAAGCTGTACCTGCAATCGATGCAGGAGTTCGACATCACCATCGCCATCGGACCGGCCGGAACCGGCAAGACCTTTCTCGGGGTGGCCGCAGCGGCGGCGGCGCTGTCGGAGAAATCGATCAAGCGCATCGTTCTTTGCCGCCCCGCCGTCGAAGCCGGCGAGCGCCTCGGATTCCTCCCCGGCGATATCGCGGAGAAGGTCAATCCGTATCTGCGTCCGCTCTACGACTCGCTGTACGACATCATCGGTTACGAGAAAGTGGACAAACTGATGGAGCGCGGCGTCATCGAGATCGCGCCGCTCGCGTTCATGCGCGGCCGCACCCTCAACGACTCGTTCATCATTCTCGATGAGGCGCAGAACACCACGCCCGAGCAGATGAAGATGTTTCTCACCCGACTGGGGTTCGGATCGAAAGCCGTGGTCACGGGCGACGTGACGCAGGTCGATTTGCCCGAAGGAAAAAAATCGGGCCTGCGCGAGGCCCATAAGATTCTGCGGAACGTCGAAGGCATCAGGTTCTTCGAGTTCAGCGACCGGGACGTCGTGCGGCATCCGCTGGTGCAGAAAATCGTGGTCGCCTATGACCGCGCGGACAAAGAGCGAACGCAAAGTTGACCAATCTCGAGATCACCGGTTCCGCGCCTCGCCTGAGCCGCCGCGAGGTCGCTGCATTCGTTCGAAGAGTCTTGCTGGCCGCGCGAAAAGAAATCGGCGGGATTTCTATTGCCTTCGTCGACGACGCAACCATGCGAAACCTCAATCGCAAGTTTCGCAACAAGAACAAAACCACCGACGTGCTCACGTTCCCGGGCGAAGACTCGTGCGAGATCGTCATCTCGGTCGATCAGGCCCGCCGGCAGGCGCGCGATGAGAAACATTCGCTGGCCACGGAGGTGCGCTACCTCCTGCTCCACGGCATCCTTCACGGCCTCGGCTACGATCACGAGACCGACAACGGTGCAATGAACGAGGTGGAAGTCGAGGTGCGCGAGAAGGTGGGTTTGGATTAACCGGTTGGGTTGCCAGTTACCGGTTCCCAGTTGCCGGAACTGTACTGGCAACCGGAAACCGGCAACCGGCAACTGTGCCCTCGAACTCCAGCCTCGAGCTTCGAATGTCGATCAACGGCCCGAGCTCGTACACGTTCCTGTATCCGTACGTGAAGAGCGTGATGAACGTGGAAAGGTTCAGCGACGCCTGCGGCAGCTTCGAGGGAAACGGGCCGAGCGCATTCGCGAAGTTGTTGTTGCAATAAATGAGAATGCGCGTGTCGCGATCGGGGATCGTTTCGCGAAGGCTGTCGACGGTGATGTCGGGAAAGCTGAGATTGATCGCCCTTCGAATGTGCAGCTCATCGAATTTCTGCCGGCTCCGCGCGTCGAGAATGATCGTTCCTGGCTCACCGCTCATGCGGATGAACTCCTCCTCCGAGATGCGGCGCGTCTCACGATGTGCAGCGGCCTCGCGCGCCAAGCGCAGAAAGCCGTCCATATCGATGGCCGGATTCTGAATCGCAGCGGCGAAAATCAGCGCAAGCACAACCCTTAGACGGCCCGACGCGCTGGCAAGTTTGCTAGCCGCCCTCGAAGGCGATGACTCCGTCTTTCCACAGCTTGTAAAAAATCAGCATCGCATCGGGTTCGCGAATCGGGCTGATTTTCATGAGCGAGCCGATGTCCCATTGGCCGTTGATGCGGGACAGAATGAATCCTTCGTTCGGCGTGAAGTTCATCTGGGTGATGTCGGCGATCGGCTTGGCCAGCCGCGGCACGCGCGACTCCTTCAGCCCCTGCGCGTGCAAGTCGGCCAGGATCACCGCTTCCGCCCCTTTGATCGCGCTGCGCACGCGCGGCTGATTGGGATCGAGATTCTCCGCCGCCTTCAGCAGGCGTTGCGTTTTTTCGTAGTCCTTGCTCTTCAGCGCCTGTTGCGCGCGAGAGAGCAGCGACGCCACTTCGTCCGATTCGCTGTACTCCTCGAAGGGCGCCTCATCCTGAACGGCCGCCACTTTTTCGCCGGCCTCCACCAGGCGAACCAATCCTTCCCGGATCAATCGATGAAGCGTTGAGCAGACGACAAACGAGGACGCGCGGCTCTCCAACTCGATGTCGGCGATCGTCCGCTTTCCATCGATGGCCTTCACGATCGTTCGTTGCACTTCATCCAGATCCGCCGGATTGATCGTGCGAGATTCGATCGGCACCATGGCGTTGTTGGGGACCACCTCTCGAATGCGCGACCACTCATCGACGCGCCGGCTGCCTTCCATGATCAGTCCGGTGACGTCGACCTGCAGCGGAATCATGTCCATGGCCGGAAGCTCTTCGTCGATGAAGTGAAACTCGCCTTCACGCCAGAGAAAAATCTCGTAGATCTCTTCTTCGGCTTTGCGTCGCATCAGACGCAGCAGATCTTGCTCGCTGATGACCTCGATCATCACCAGGATTTTGCCGAGCAGGATCCCTGACTGGTGTTGCACTTCCATCGCTTTCATCAGCTCCGGCTCGGTGACGAAACCGTGGCTGATGAGAAATTGTCCGAGGTAGTCGCGGGGATCGGAGGAAGCGGAGGAGATGACCCGGCCGTCCTTGAAGAAGATCCGCTTATCGACCGATTTGTTGCTGACCACCAGCGTGCCGGTTTTCTGGCCCAGGCTGAGCCACTGCAGCAGGTCGCCCGGGAGCATCGTTTTGAGATTGCCGCTGACGCCCATCGCATTGCGTACACTACACGAATGGCTGACAGGCCCTATTACGACGAATCCGATCTCCGGAACCGTCACTTCGATCCCACGAAAGACCTGGGCGCACC
>Ga0137373_10004458_pt1 | contig 15290 bp, 10 predicted proteins | sample SagtaG_5_FD_104912 | JGI IMG/M metagenome (GOLD analysis project Ga0137373, IMG submission 104912) | Vadose zone soil microbial communities from Sagehorn Ranch, Mendocino, California, USA - Sage1_R_80_16 metaG | ecosystem: Environmental > Terrestrial > Soil > Vadose zone | place: USA...
CCGAGATTCAGTGTCAGCCGGGGACGCACACGCCAATCGTCCTGAACAAAGCCTGCCAGGTAAGTGCTATCAGCGTTGGGAATCAAGAGGGGCTGTGTGGGCTTGCCGCTACGCAAGGTGACGGCGAATAGCAGATCGTTGTCATCCACCTTGCCGTCGCCGTTGCGATCGAAGTCGGGAAAATCTTCGATCATTTCAATGCGCCCCATCTGAAAGACTCGCAGATCAAAATCAGCTTCGACGCGCTGGACCTCGCCACCAAAGTTCAGGGTGTGGTTGCCCCGGATCATCGAGATCGTATCGCTGAACTGCAGTCGACGCTGTTTCGTGCCCTGAGGCACACGGAACGAGGCGCCGTCCTGAATGCTGGGAAAGGTAAGTTGCGGTCCCGGAGTGATCGGCTCAATGTCGTTAAAGAACTTGCTGAAACTAAAGTTGAAATTATTCACATCGCGGGAATTCAAGACTCGCGTGTAATTCGCGAGAAACGAATGCGTATTGTTGACACTCGCCTGGCGTTGAGAAGCAGAACCGATTGCGCGATCCAGCGTGCTCGCCGCGACGTCGTCTTCGCGTTGCAGCGAATAGCGAAAGAACAGGTGATCGAAAGCACTCGGTTGCCAGTCGACGCGCTCGGTGCTCAGCAGATCGTTGAGCGGCGCTCCGGCAAAGGACCGCTTGATTGTCCGAGTGGACAGATCTCGTACTCCCACTAGTGCCGCGCCGTCCTGATTACGGTATTCGAATGAGCCAAAGAACCACGCCCGGTCTTTTTGAATCGGCCCACCAAGGGTGAAAGCATATTGTTCTCGGTCAAAGGGCGGAGTCTGTCCCAGCCCGCGATCGAAGGTTGCCGGCACGCCTTGCAGCGCCCGGTCGCGAAAGTAGAACGAGCCTGAGCCGTGATAGGTGTTAGTGCCGCTCTTGGTCACGATATTGATCACGGAGGAAGCAGAGCGACCTAACTGAGCTGAGAAACGGTTGGTCGCAATTTGAAACTCCTGCACCGCCTCCTGCGAAATGTTTTGTACTTGTCCGCCCACGACGTCATCATTGTCGTCGGCGCCATCAACGGTTACATTGCCGCCCCTACCGAGTTGACCTGCGGAGGAAATGACTACTGTATTGCTTTTTGTCGGATCGAAATTCGGCGCCGGGCTATTGCCGGGAATCAATAATGCGAGTTCGAGAAAGTTACGGCCATTCAGCGGAAGGGTTTCAATGTCACGTTTGCTTATCACGCCATTAACGACGGATGTGCTGGTATCGATCGGATTTTCGGCGTCAAAGTCTCTATCGATCGTGACCGTCTCTTTGATGTTTACCTGAACAGGAATATCCAATGCCGATATTTGGCCAACTTGTAACGTAACCAGCGGAAAGAGCCTTTCGGCAAATCCCTGCGCCTGTGCCCTCACCTCGTAATCTCCGGCGGCCAGGTTCGATATGACGAAAATGCCTTCGTCGTTGGTTGTCGTTGTGCGCTTAACCCCTGTAGCCTTGTGCCTGGCGATAACTTGCGCTCCTGAGACCACACTTCCGTTTGGATCAACGACTCTGCCTCTTAGCGTCGCCGTCGCGGCTTGCTGCGCACTACTCGACGAAACCCAACCTGGAGATGAACAAATTACCGCTCCGAGCAACATTGGGTATAGCAAGAATCTGTAGCGATTCGCGGCTTTGGAGAGCTTATGTTCGCGTGAACTCATTTGACCGTCCTTATATTTGAAGTAGCTGATTTTTGTGACTTGATCTTCAACGGCGAAATCAGAAAATCTTCTGAGATCAGTCAAGTACCATCCGAGCCGTTGCCTGTCATTAGACCGATGATTGAATTTCATCCCCAACTTTAGTTGGAGAATTGCGGTTGCCACTCTTAGAAATCAAACCGAATCTGGGCTTCGATACGCCGGTTGTAAGCGTTTGAATTGAGACCGCCAAAACCGCCGAAATTTCCACCACTTGACGTAGAAATTCCGAACAGCGGAGAGCTTAGATTGCCGATCGGGTTGGCTTCGTTCGTATGGTTCAGCAGATTCTGAAAGTTCAGAGAGAAGGTCAGGCTGTAGCGCTTTCCAGACTCTTTACTACCACCACCTCGTCCACCGCCCATACCGATGACTCGTCCTGGTCCTCTCCCGTCATTGCGCTGAGTTTGCGCCGGCACAGAATTACTGGCCGTTTCGTTGCCGAAGCCAAATGTCTTGCTGAGTCGCAAGTTGACGTTGAATGAGCCTGGTCCATTGCCAAGATTGTGAGGAATGACGGTCTCGACGACGGTGGGGTTTGTATCAAAAGCGCCGAAGGGCGTAATGACCACCCCAGGCTTAGTCAGATCGCGCGCAAACGCGGGACGATCGGTGAAGACCGTGTCCCCGTTTAAATCTCGTCCGATGATGATATTGAACGGACGACCAGACGTAGCCAGAACGAGAGGGCTCACACAGATACCCCATGGCGCCCGAAAGTTGCCGAAGAGAACGAAACGGTGGCGCACATCGAGTGACGACCGACCGTATTCGCCGCTGAGGTTGAATGAATTTGCGGGAAACGTAGTTGCGCCATCGGTGTCACTGTTCGCTCTCCCGAGGACGTAGTAGGCGCCAATGGTCGAATTTCGGCTGAAACGGTTTTGCACATTTACGATGAACTGACTCTGGTTAAAACGACCTGTAGACTCGTATTCAAAAATATGTTCGTTCAAATAATCTCAAATCTCAAATCTGAGATCTCAAATACTTAGAAACTGAGATTTCAAATGTGAGAGATCTGGGATCTCAAATCTGAGATCTCAAATTACGTAGAAGCTGACATCTTTGCGGACAAGACGCCCGCGTTTCCAAGCGGCGCGAACAGCGGGAAAGTGTGGCAGTTTTTCCTGGTGTGGCTATTTTGCCGGCTTGCACTAACCTTGTCTCGAAGATCAATCCAAGTTCAATCTCAAATCGAGCTGCCATGCGATAGAGCGTTTTGCGATTGATACCAAGGATCTCGGCCGTGCGTTTTCGATTGCTACCGGTGGACTCGAGAACGTGAAGAATGTAACGCCGCTCGATTTCATCAAGGTTGGGTAGGCCGGAAAAGAGTTCGGCAAGATCGTCCGAGGAAAGTTGAGCTGTAGTGCTTCCGAGGTATTCCTGTCGAATCCTTGGAGGGAGATCTTCATTTGTTATTCGATCACCCTGGCTAAGAGTAAGGGCGCGTTCGATAACGTTCTCCAATTCGCGGACACTCCCAGGCCAGGAGTAAGCCGTCAGGGTGCGCATTGTTTCTTCATCAATAGCCACCTGAGGTTCGCCTTCAGAGGAATGTTTGCGGAGAAAGTAAGCGACCAGAAGCGGGATGTCTTCGTGCCGTTCGCGTAGCGGTGGAAGGTTCAGTTGGATGACATAACTGCATCTCCTGGCGCAGATCTTCCAGGCTCGAAAAATAGTGATATGCCGAAATGCGGTCGGCGAGCGCTAGTGTTTGACTGACGGCATTTTCATAATGGTCCTTTTCAATCAGCGAGCGCGTTCGGCCGCTGTGCAAATAGGAGGATGCGAGCAGCACCAATGACATTGTGCCGGTTACGAGTAGAAGAATCTTCCACTGCAAATTGAGCGCGAAACGCACCATCCCCTCCTAATCGCGAAAACACGAGCCGTAATTAATGGGTCAGCATCACCTCGCGGTAGCGGCTTTGTGATAACTCTGAAATCCCACCCACGGGAGTGGGTGGATGGTTCAGATCCAACCTACTTGCGATCACGCCGAGTTCTGGAATCCCACCAACGGAAGTTGGTGGATTGTTCAGATCCGGCCTCCAAAACAAAGCGGCTGAGCGCATTCAAAAGCGAGTTCAGTTTCATCGGCCCTTCTTTGGGACGAACAGGTTGGATCTGAACCATCCACCCACTGCCGTGACTGCCATGGGTGGGATTCGTAACTTCAGAAGCCCATCTATCCCCTAACAGGACGACGTCTTCTGGCACAGCAATTCCCGTGCAACTCCGGTCAATTGCAGAACCGCTGAACGGTTCGACCGGATCCAATGTGCCCTCTGCCCAACTAACGAGGTGTTACTCATGATTAATTCTTTTTACAGCGTCCACATCCGGCGGCTATCCTGGGCACTGGGCGGATGGACACTCGTGTTTGTGCTTTCCTGCGCCCATGCGCACGCAAGGTAATCAACAACAGTGGAAACTGGAGATGATCTCTCGGGATAGCGCTGGTTAACGCGTTCGGTGTAACGCTGGATGGGTGGAGGATCGAAGGCGTAACGGGCTCTCGCGGTCGTGTGAGCACTCCTTCCTTCTCCGATCGTCTCGACGGTGATAGTGTCTACGAGCGCAAGGACGATTTCACGTTTGGTCTTATCGTCTGCCTTGGATACTCGATCTGCCATGAGTTTCAACATCGTTTCCGCATTGAGAATTCGCAGTTCAAGGCTTTCTGCAGTTTCTTGTCCTCTGGCAAGTTCGTCACGCTCAGTTTGGATCTGACTGACTTCCTGTTGGAGGCGCGTTAATTCGTGTTCAGCCTCTTTGTCATTAATCAACCCGCGGCGTACAAGACTTATGACTCTCGCGCGCTCTGCTAGCTTGCCAGTGAGAATGGAATCCAACGATTCAATCTGATTATTGAGATCATTCTGATCCCGCTGGGTGGCCAGCATGGTCTGTCTCACTTCTTCAAGAACAGCCCTAGGATTGCGGATGAATTCAGCACAGTGTTCCCAAACTCTTTGATCCAGGACATCGGAACGAACAGCTTTACCTTGGCACGGTTCGACGCCGATTTTACGAAAATGACTACCACAGCGATAGTACTGGTAGCGGCGGCGATTATTGGACGTGAAGCCGACGTAAGTGCGACCGTAACAACCGCATTTGACTAGCGAGCGAAGAAGGTAAAAGTGTCTCGCATTTCTGAGAGAACGACGAAGATTCTCCTTAAGTATTCGCTGTGTTTCCTCAAAGTCCGCGGTCGAAATGATAGCTGGAACTGAACAGGAGATTTGTTTGGATTCGGCAGCCTTGATAACAGTGATTCTTCGCCCAAGTCTCTTTCGCGCCGTCGTTTTTCGCCATCTGAAAGTGCCCGCATAAACAGTGTCTCGTAGGAGCTTCGAAATAGTAGCCTCATGCCATAGGCGATTCACGCCTTCCCTGCCGAGACCCATCGGATGAATCACGCCCTGCGCATTCAAATGGCGAGCAATTGCATTCTGTTTACTGCCCGAAATGAACATGCGAAAGATCTCTTCAACGATCTTCGCTTGTTCAGGCTGGACGGCGAGTTTGCCATCAACGACCCGATAACCGAATGCCGGTCTTCCGCCTAGCCACTTACCTTGCCGCGCAAGACGCTCCATACCAGCGCCGGAACGATCACGAATGGCATCGCGCTCAAGCTGAGCCACCGACGCCAGCATCGAAACCAAGAACTTGCCTACTGACGAGTCCGTTTCAAACGGCTCCGTCATTGACTTAATTGAAACACCGCATTGTCCTAGCGTCTCGACGACCTTGAGAATCTCTAATGTCGATCGGGCAAGGCGATCTAACTTGTAAACTAGACTAGTATCGTGTCGAATTTCTTGCCCTTAGCATTGGCTAAGAGTTGGGAACCATCAGGCCGTTCAGCAACCGGCACCGTTCCCGAGAACCCCTCATCACTGTAAGAGCCGATAACCTCAATCTCATGAGCCTTGCAATATCGGGCGGCGAACTCGCGCTGTGTTTCGATCGAAGCGCGTTCCTTCTGCTCATCTGTACTGACTCTAAAGTAAAGCGCCGCTTTCATAATCTGATCCGCAATGCGAAGTGTCAGCTTGCGAGTCGTTGAGAATACCTTATTCGCTCTCGACGCTCCTTTAACAACCGCTCAATGTCATTTCTGGTTAAGCCGCACGCGATCATAACACCACGCATCATTCGTTCGATGTTTGGAGTGTGCTCCGCTACTATAATGAATGCTGACGTCGGCGGCGGCACTACCTTAATGTGTGATGCTTGAGTTCTCAAAGAACTCCCCTTGAAGATTGAATGACAACAGTCAGTCCTCTAACTGTCTTGCTGCGCGTAGTGATTTCCCGACTGCCGTAATGTAGGCCCAAGCGGTCACACCTGAACGTGCGAGAGATGGCCGCGAGCGCCGGATCTTGCCGGCGCTCGCGGCGGCTGAGCCAGCCTATTGACTCTTTTACTACTTGCCGATGCTGCTTTCGGCGGCCGCTTCGATGTACGCCTGAACGTCTTCATCGAGGAGGAAGCCCTGCTGATGGAGTCGGCTCGCTGCCTCTGCCACCGCGCTCACGTACTGTCCGTGGTTTCGGTACCGCTCCTTGATCGAGAGCCGCGTATCGCCGGTCGCCAGTCGTTCGGCGAGGGTTTGCGCGAAGTCGATCTTCTGACCGAACGCATCGCACAGATCGTCCCCGGCAAAGGCGCTGGCGCGCAAGTTCCAGCCGGAATACGTCGCCAGCGGCACGGCGATGTCCGGCAGGCGGATACCGGCGATATCGTTCCCATCGGCATCAGTCTTGGGCACGAAGACCGGATAGGGAGAACCCAGGAAAAGTGGGGGAAGAAGCGTCACGATGCCGTCATCATAAGACGGTCCGAAATTGAACAGGTCTCCGGTGCTCATTAGCCCGTTGTATGTGACTCCCGGGATGTTGGGAAAGCCTACCAGCATCTGAGGGAGGGAGGTAACCAGCGTGCCATCGGTGCGTCGAGGCAGGCTGCTTGCTGGCGGCTCCATGCCTGATGAGACAAACACATCCAGTGCCACCAGGAGGGCGCGCAAAACGGGGTTGGGTAGGAGCGGATTTCTTAGCTGCGCGCAGATGCCGCGCCCAATACCGCCAGCGTGCGGGAGACCGGCGAGAAAGTAGAATCGGACATTCGGGGGGTCGACGAGATCGTTCCCGAGAGTGTCGGTATGCAACAGTGACCCGCCCTTGACCCAGTACTCGTTTTCCGAGTTCACCTCGAAGATCTTCGGGCAAGTGCTTGTTACCAGGCACCGAGCAATGCGACCGTCAGTCTTCCCGGTGATTGGATCGAAGATCATCTGGTTGGCGAATGGGAACTGGCGTTCTGGATACCAGCGATTGATGTGCTGACGATGGGTTCTCGCCGGCTGCGCGAAGCGATAGTTGAAGAAGCCGCCGCTGGCGCCGCCAATCCAATTCAAGTTTCCATCAAAGACAGGCCGACCGAATTCATCCTCGTTAAAGCCTAGATAGAGGAAGTCGTGGATAAAACGTGTTGGCTGGGAGCTGCCGAAAGAGTAGACGTGCCGCACGTCGCCAGCGAGCGGGTTGAGAGTGCCCTCGTCATCCGTCGCGGCGTGGTGCAAGAACGCCGTGAGATCACGAAGGGCCGCAAAGCCCAGGCCCACTACGAGCGGGTCTTTTGCGGGATAGGTGAATTCATAGAGCCTCCCCTGCTGGAACGGTGTCCCGACGGGCAGCAGTCTGATCGCCCTGCCGACGGAACTCACATAGCCCCAGTCAGTGGCGGGGACAGGCACCGGCGGATCCGTGTAGTGCACGCGCATGGTGAGGCTCGCCTGGAACTTGTCCAGGGTCGCTGCTGGATACGTAAGGGCACCCGTCATACTTGTCGCGTTGTCGATCACGAACTCCTCGAGTGCGGGACCGACGATCGACGAGCCGTCCGGATTTTTCGCGACTGGGACCGTAATCGTGTAGCGGCCGCCGCCGGGCGTTACCGTAGCGTCCCAGCCGCTCAAAACGATTGTGTACCCCTGGAGCATGAGAAATCCGTTGCCGGCGTCGGCCGCTGTCGTCGGATCATTCCCGGTGGTGCTGTCGTTGAACAAGCGGACGGCGCGGATGTCGCCCCGGTTGTTTACATCGAAGAACACCCTGTGGTTGCCCTTCGAGGTGTCCACCGGCTTGAGAATGTAGACATCCGTCGAATATTCGACCATGCCCCTGGCGTTCTTCGGGGCGAACTCGATATCGGCGATCACCGCATTTCGCGGATCGGTCGGATCGACCTCGCCAAACGCACGCCCGACGAGCTTTTCGTACTGCCCAACGCTCCCGAAGGAAGTCCCCTCGAAGGTCGGTGACACTACGCGGGTGATCTGGATCCTTGTGATGCGCGCTGCTGCGACCATTGGTACAGCGACAAAAACCGCGATGGCCAAGCAAAGTGTGATGACTGCTCTGACAGTGCGCGACAGATCGATGGTCAGGGACAGCGCGCTGAGAGTTAGCAAAACGAAATCGCGCTGGCGTCGTTGGGGGCAAGGACGTTCGCATTGTGCCTTAATGTTGAACATGATTCTAATCTCCTTTGGTTTGTAGGGTGACGGTCGAACCTGACCCGTAGGCGCGTTGTTTCAGGGGACTTAACTGCGCTAAAATGAGCGCCATTCAAGCCGGTGAACTGGATTCCGCGCCTACTTTTTGTTCACCACGCGGCGGACAATACTCTGAGCGCGATTCGTCAGTCCTTCGAAAACTCGGAAAGTTCCCAGAAAGAGTTCGGAAGCAATTCAGAAAGCCATTTCAAGCCCCGTTTATGAGTTCGGGCCGTTCCGACTAGACACAGCAGAGCAGCGACTGTTGCGCGACGGAAAAGCTGTGCCACTAACGCCGAAGGTCTATGAAGTGCTTCAGTTATTGGTGCAGAACAGCGGACACATGCTTGGGAAGGACGAGCTACTGAAGGCGGTTTGGCCCGATAGCTTTGTCGAAGAAGGAAACCTCACACGGAATATCTCAACGCTTCGGGCGGCGCTAGGCGAGAACTCAAACGATCATCGGTACATCGAGACGGTGCCGAAGCGCGGTTACCGATTTATCGCAGGTGTCAGAGAGTTTCAGGCGGAAAGCGCTGAGTCGCTGTTGGCCGATGGTTCTAGTGCGCGAATCACCACAGAAGAAACGGAAGTGCTGAGCAGTCAGGGAGCCATTGAGACTATCCATGAGCCAACACTTCGCGCCGGTGAAGTGCCAAACTCAGGGAGCCGTGATTACATTTTCAGCAAGATTAAGAACCATACGTGGAGCACGTTGCTTTGTCTCGCTACCCTTGCAATTGCAGTTGCAGCCCTCACTTATTACTCATACTTCGCAAATAGGGGCGAGGCAATAGATTCAGTCGCCGTCATGCCTTTCGCAAATGTGAGCGGTGATCCTGCCACGGAATACCTCTCAGACGGACTCAGTGATGATGTCATCAGCAGCTTGGCACAGTTACCTAATCTCAAAGTGATCGCGTTCAGCAGGGTCTTACGCTACAAGGGTAAACAAACGGACCCGCAAGCGGTGGGGCGAGAGCTAGATGTGCGAGCAGTGTTAATGAGCCGGCTGGTGCAGCGAGGAGATGATCTGGCGATAAGTACGGAGTTGGTAGACGTGCGCGACAATCACGTTCTTTGGCGCCAGCAGTACAATCGCAAGCTGGCGGACATCCTATCGGTGAAGATGGAGATCGCGCAGCACATCTCTGAGGGGTTGCGGTTGCGGTTGGGCGGTGATGAGAAGAACCAACTTGCCAAGCGCTATACCGAAAACCCCGAAGCTTTTCAAGCGTATCTTCAGGGCCGCTTCTTCTTGGAGAGCGGAACAAACGCAGGGCACCAGAAGGCGATTGAATACTTCGAGCAAGCGATCAAAAAAGACCCGGCCTACGCACCGGCTTATATCGGGCTGGCAAGGGATTACAGGGATTATTTGTCCTTATCCTCAAAGGATGCCAGGGAAAAAGCGAAGCCCTTGTTGCTAAAGGCACTGGAGATCGATGACACCCTCGCCGAAGCCCACGCCATGCTGGGGGCCATCAGGCAAGATGAAGACGACTGGCCGGCTGCCGAGAAGGAGTTTGAACGGGCCATGGACCTTAACCCAAGGGCTTGGGGGGTTCACAGCCTTTACGCTAAATACCTAGCAGCGATAGGGAGAAATGATGAAGCTGTCGCGGAGGCGAAGCGGATGCTAGAAATTGATCCGCTGTCGGCGTCGGCGGTTGGGGCGGTCGCATTGATGTCTCTCCAAGCGCGCCAATACGACCAGGCAATTGAATTCTTCCGCAAGGCAATCGACATGCAGCCGAACGACCCCCGATTTCACAACAACCTCGCGCGCGCCTTTGTGCAGAAGGGGATGTATGAAGAGGCCATCGCTGAGTTTCAAAAGGCCAATACCCTCGATCCGAAGCAGCCGGGAAGATTTGCAAGATTCGCATACACCTATGCTGTATCGGGGAAGAGAGCCCAAGCGCAGAAGATGCTCGAGGAGTTGAAGGAGCAAGCCAAACAGAGCCATGTCGCGCCCGTTAACTTTGCGATCATCTATGCCGGTCTTAGCGAAAAGGATCGAGCTTTCGAATGGCTGGAAAAGGCATATGAGGATCGGTCGGGACCGCCCTATATCCAGATCGATATTTTTCTCGACAGTCTTCGCTCAGACCCACGGTTCGCGGACCTCGCACGACGCAAAGGCCTCGCTCTGTAAGAGAGTCAAAAGCCCAAAGTCGATGAAAAGCATCTTGACTTGAACATAAAACCGATACTGGACTCAAGGACAAACGATGATCGCCAGAAGGGCAGCAGCTTTACTTTTACCTCTTCTCTTTCTCCATTCGCCTTGTCTGAATGCGCTTGCCCAAAGTCCGATTACGGGTCGCATTGCCGGGATGGTCAAGGATGTACGAGGAGCCAGCATTGTTGGAGCGGTCGTAGTCGTTGTTAGAAAAGGAACTGGAGATGAAAGAAGAGTCGCGACTGATAGGGAAGGCTACTATACGTTGCCTTCGCTACCGCCCGGCATTTACGACGTAAGCGTCATGGCCAACGGTTTCACGAAGGTTCAAGTCGACAATGTGACCGTGAACATTACTGATACCACCTCGGTCAATGTCCGACTGGAAGTTGGGACGATTCAAGAATCGGTCAAGATCAATGTTGCCCCGCTGATTCATAGAGATGGTCCACAACTTGGCCGCGTGATTGACTCAAGAGTGGTGTCGGAGCTGCCGCTGGCAACGCGGAACTTCACGCAAATCCTGGGACTGTCGCCAGGCACTGCGCTCGATCTCACTGACAACACCGCCGTGGGCCGCAACTCGCTTGATATCTCGGTAAACGGTGCACGCACGACACAGAACAATTACCAGATCAACGGCGTGGATGCCAACAGCATAGCCAGTAACAACTCGCTGCGGCTGGCGGTGCCCGCGCCAGAGACCATCCAGCAATTCAAGGTGCAGACTTCGCTTTATGATGCCACCTTCGGCCGCTCGGGCGGCGGCAATATTCAAGTCGTCACCAGAAGCGGCAGCAACGATCTTCACGGAAGCCTATATGAATACTTACGCAACGACGCGCTTAACGCCAATAACCCTTTCTTCAAAGCTGTGGACGTGAAGCGACCGGTGCTCAAGCGCAATGTCTTCGGCGGTATGCTCAGCGGCCCTGTTAGGAAAGATAGAGCATTCTTTTTCGTCTCCTATCAAGGGACACGGGAGCGCAACGCGGCATCGGCCAACAGTTTGTCGTCCGATGTTTTGATCGACCCAGCTCTGACCGATGACCGTTCCCAGCAAACCCTGCGCACAACCTTTAATGTTCCCTCGATCCACCCGATATCGCTGGCGCTCTTGAACGTGAAGTTGCCTGATGGCCAGTTCCTGATTCCAACTCCGCAGGCTGGCGGCCGGTATTCCGGCTCGGCTCCCTCGAGTTTCGAGGAGGACCAGTTCAACACCAATGTTGACTTTCGTATCAACGAAGGGAACTGGCTCGCGGTGAAATTCTTCTTTTCGAATGCGCCCCAAACCCTGGCGTTATTTAGTGGCCCAAACGTTCCAGGCTTCGGCGCCGTCCAACAGAGCAACAACCGACTAATTTCTCTTCAGCACGTTTACACGTTCAGCCCGAGGGTCATCAACGAAGCGCGCATCGGCTACAACTTCATTCGCCAGGAGTCGTTTCCGGAGGCGGCGGTGAAAGACTCTGATGTGGGAATCAGCCGAGCCAACGCCAATACCTTTCCGGGCCTGCCGCTGATTCGCATCGCGCCTAATGCCGGCGGCGTGGCTTTCGGCACGGCGACCGGGAATTCAGACGTGGCATTGACTATGCCTTCAGCGACAGTTGGAAATGTTCTCTCGATCACGCGCGGCAAGCACAGCACCCGGACGGGCGCCGAAGTCATTTACTACCAATACAACGTCAAGTCGAACCAGAACAGCCGGGGCCAGATCGATTTCAACACCTTCAATGATTTCCTGACCGGTATTGTTACCTTATCGGTCTTGGGCACTGGGCTTAACTACCGCAGTCTGCGCACGACCGATTACAACTTCTTCGTCCAAGATGACTGGAAGCCTTCGCGTAGATGGACGCTCAATTTCGGATTGCGTTACGAGTTGGACCTCCCGTTCCATGACACACGCGGGCTCATCTCGACCTTCGATCCCGCGCTCTACAAACCGCGTCCGCTCAGCGATACCGCGGTCACCGGATTGACGGTGCCCCTCGGAGGATTCGTGCAGGCGGGAAACGTTATTCCTCAGTACGATCTGTCGGACGTACCGAACGTCGGCAAGCGCGTGGTTAACAGTATTGACTCAAACAACTTCGCCCCGCGCATTGGCTTTGCTTACTCGCCGCTCGACTCGGACCGTCTGGTTGTGCGCGGCGGTTATGGCATCTTCTACTCGCGGTCATCAGCCTTTCACCTCACGACGGGCATACAATTGCCGCCAAATTACGTCATCGGCAGAAGGGACAGGCCGCCGTCGTTCGCAGAGCCCTTTTTCCGTGTGCCGTCAATAGACGAGTTTCCGACCTTTGTTCCCACCATTAACCTTACGAATCAGGTCTTTGACCGCAACCTTCGTACTCCTTACTTTCACCAGTACAACACGACTGTCCAGTACGCTGTGGGAAGGGACTTGCTATTCGAGGTCGCCTATGTCGGAACGCGCGGGCTCAACTTGTTCCGCAATATCGACATCAACCAGGCACAGCTCGCCAGCCCGCAGCATCCTGTAATGAACGATGTGACGCTAGCCGTAATAACGACCAATACTCCTTTAAACGCACAACTGCGAGCGCCGTTTCAGGGCGTATCGATCGCCGGCTTCGGCCAAAGACAGACCACCGCGCAATCAATCTACAACTCGCTCCAGGTTAGTTTGACGAAGCGGCTGTCGAAGGGGTTGCAACTGCTCGGCTCCTACACTCATGCCAAGTCAATTGACAACGCCTCAGGCGGGGGTACCGGGACAGGAGCAGGCTCCGACACGAGCAACATACTCGGCAACCAGCTTGATAATCGCGCCAATCGATGCGTCTCAGATTTTGACCGTACCCACCGTTTTGTCTTGAGTTATCTGTGGGATTTACGAGGACCAGCTTTGGCTGCGAGGTCAACTGCTGGCCGGTTGCTGTTCTCGGATTGGCAGGTTGCGGGGATCATCACCGCGATGTCTGGCCTGCCAATTGACATCGTCGATTCGAATGCCGGTTCATTCTATTTGGGGCAGGCCAACGGGCTCTCACGGCCAAGCTGGGCACCTGGCGCAACACGCAGCACCGCGATCAGCAACATTCCGGCAGGTTACTTCTTTAACTCGTTTGCGTTCGCGCGTCCTACTGTGCTTGCCGGTCAACTGATTCCAAGTTCAAACGGAACAGCCACTGCGGGCGCGACCGGAACCGACTTCGGCAACGTCGGCCGCAACGTCTTGCGCGGGCCACGACAAATTAATGTGGACTTCTCAATCATCAAACGCTTTCCGGTTGGTGAAGCAAAGAACATCGAGTTTCGCTCCGAGTTCTTCAACCTGTTCAATCACGTCAACTTTGCTAACCCGATCGCTAATCTGAACGCCATTACGTCCTCAGGCGGCAGCATCGATCCGAACACCGGGCGAATCATCAATCCCGGCGATTTCGGCCGCATCACCTCGAGTAGCAACAACCCTCGACTCATTCAATTCGCCCTAAAGTTCAATTACTAACGCCACGAGGCAGAGGTTGAGCGACCGCCCACCTGGTGGAACACTACAACCTCCACTGCTCTTGGTGCGTGTGAGACAGCTAAACGCCCTAAATATCTATATCTCTGATTATTGTTAATTGCCTTACGCGCGGACATGCCGTAGCCCAACAGAAACCAAACTCTGCCGCACAGCCATGCGCCGAGCCACTGACCGCGATCTTTGATAGGGTTTCGCCATCGGTCGTCTTTATCTCAGCTGTATCAATCAACCCGTATCGAATGAATGATCGCGTCGAGCACGTCCTCGGTTCCGGCTTCATTATTGATAATTCAGGCCTGATTCTTACGAACTCTCACCTGGTCTTCGGCCGGCAATTGATTGAAGTGACGTTGGATGACGGCACGACTGAACCGGCCCAATTGATAGGGGCTGATCCAATCCTCGATGTTGCTTTGCTCAAGGTCGCGAAGCCCTCGAATGTTGCTTTGACGGGATCTCGCCTTGTTGGAATGCTAAGTAGGCGGCCTTCACTACCGCGACATTGTCTTGCTCATTCATCGTTAAACTCCTTCCAATGATGCTGCGAAAAAAGAATTACGCTTTCTAAGCGCATTTGCTCGGCAACCACCATGCCAGTGTGATTGCGCAGCCACAGGTATGTTTCGCCAGAACTCTTCATCCTTTCTCTCCAGACCGTCTGTACCGTGTGGCCTTTTTGGTGGCCCCAGGAAAGGAAGCCACAGCGGGCGCGCTCCTCAGAGGAAAAACCGTTCGTCAACCGACAGCATAGTAATCCTTACTGAGAGGGCCGCGAATTCTAAATATTCGGCAACTTAAAGCCAGTGTCGCCTCGGCGGATTCTGCCCGTGCACGTAAAACATTTTCACCAGAGTTCTATGGCACGCGGATTTCAATTCGTTGGCATCGAGAATCGTTGCGATTCTCAGCTGAGAGCAATAAGAGGTGAAGCAATCGGGACTGTTTTCCGATTCCTTTAACAACTGGAACGGCTTGCTTCGGTCGGCTTCCATCGAAGGAGAAATAATGAGCAAGCAATTCATGGGCGTGGCGGTTATGTGCTTTCTAGTAGCATTGCTTATCGCGTCACCCACCCACGCGCAAAACCCTGGCATGGCAGAGCGGGTAGTGATTCCGTTTGACTTTATTGTCAGAGGCAAAACTCTTCCGGCGGGTACATATACCATTCGACGAATCAACGATTCTTCGAAAGCACTGGTAATGGACAACTTCAGGCTCCGCTCGCACGTCACGTTTGAAACCGAACCCTTTGAAAGCCGTCGCGCACCTACG
>Ga0137373_10004479_pt1 | contig 15264 bp, 10 predicted proteins | sample SagtaG_5_FD_104912 | JGI IMG/M metagenome (GOLD analysis project Ga0137373, IMG submission 104912) | Vadose zone soil microbial communities from Sagehorn Ranch, Mendocino, California, USA - Sage1_R_80_16 metaG | ecosystem: Environmental > Terrestrial > Soil > Vadose zone | place: USA...
GCCGCGAGACTTTTCAGCCGGCTCGTGCGCAACATCGATTTCGCGTACCGCGAACAGGACGGATCGATCCTTGCAGCCTTCACCAAGACCGACCTGCGCAGCGCGCATCTCCTTGCGCGCCGGATCGCGAGCGTGCTGACGCACACCATGCTCTCGCCCGGTCGCGATCGCCGCGCCATCAAGCCGACGATCACGCTCGCCGCCCTCAAGCCCACCGACGATCTCAGCACATTGGTGGCGCGTCTCGGCGCCCATCCCCAGGTTGCCGCCGAGTGATGGCGGGCATAGTCTGGCGGCCCCGCATGAGGAGAGCGCCATGACTTCAGCCTTGCCGATCGACATGGTTTCGGACCTCGTGTGCCCCTGGTGCTTCATCGGCAAGCGCCGGTTGGAAAAAGCGATCGCGTTGCGGCCCGACATTGCGGTCGAGGTGCGGTTTCGGCCCTACTTCCTCAATCCCTGGGTGCCGCGCGAAGGCATGAACCGGGAAGATTATCTCACCACCAAGTTCGGCTCGCCCGAACGCTATCGGCCGATCGCGCAGCGCGTCGCGCAGGCAGCAGCCGCGGAGGGATTGACCTACAACCTCGATAAGATCAAACGCCAGCCCAACACGCTCGACTGCCACCGCCTGATTCTGTGGGCCGGCGAAGAGGCCGCGGGCATGAAGCAGCGGCTGATGCAACTCTATTTCGCCGAAGGCGGCGATCTCACGGATCGCGAGGTGCTGGTTACGGCCGCGGCCGAATGCGGCCTCGATGCCGAGCAGGTGCGCGAGCGCCTGGCGGGGGCTGACGACGTGGAGCGCGTCACGCGGGACGCTGATTCCGCCAAGGAGGCGGGAATCGACGGCGTGCCCTGCTTCATCCTCGGCGGGCGCATCGCCGTCCAAGGCGCGCAGGCACCCGAATATCTCGCGCAAGCGATCGCGCGCGCCGCGAACGAGCAAATCGAGCAGCAGGCGGCCAGTTAGCACCTTTGGGCGAAAACGCCCCTGTCCGGACCTTCATTCGTTCTCAGAGCCGCAAGGCGAAACCCCAAATGGCGGGTCGCGGCGCCACGCAACAGTGAGCTGTTGCGTCCTACCCCGATCGGCCGCTTACCCCACACTCGACGTGCAGTCATGCGGCCTTGGCGGGCTGCGCTAAGGTCACCAGCTTGCGGAGAATGGCCGCGGTTCCGCGCACGCGCGCCTTGGGATCTTCCCAATCGTCGAAGAAGACCACCTTCATATCGGGCCGTACCCGCGCGGCCGGACCGAGATCGCGAATGAAGGCCACGAGCCGGTCGGGATTGGCGAAGGTGTTGTCGCGGAACGACACTAGCGCTCCCTTGGGCCCGGTCTCAATCTTTTCCACATTGGCCTGCCGGCACAACGATTTGATCGCGACCACCTGGAGGAGATGCTCGACCTCCTCGGGCAATGGCCCGAACCGGTCGACAAGCTCGGCGCCGAAGGCCTCGATCTCGCGCTCGTTCTCAATTTCCGCAAGACGTCGATAGAGCGCGAGCCGCACCGGCAGATCGGCGACATAGTTCTCCGGAATCATCACTGGGGTTCCGATCGTGATCTGCGGCGACCACCTGTCAGCGACCGGAGCGCTGATGCCGGCTTTGAGACTGGTGACCGCCTCTTCCAGCATCTGCTGATAAAGCTCGAAGCCGACCTCCTTGATGTGCCCGGACTGTTCCTCGCCCAGGAGATTGCCGGCGCCGCGAATGTCGAGGTCGTGCGAAGCAAGCTGAAACCCGGCGCCCAGCGTATCGAGCGACTGCAGCACTTTCAGCCGCCGTTCGGCCTGCGGCGTGATCTTGCCCACGGCCGGCAGCGTGAACAGCGAATAGGCGCGCCGCTTGGAACGTCCCACCCGTCCGCGCAGCTGGTAAAGTTGGGAAAGCCCGAAGCGGTCGGCACGATGCACGATCAGCGTGTTGGCGGTTGGAATATCGAGCCCGGACTCGATGATCGTGGTTGACAGCAGCAGGTCGTACTTGCCGTCGTAGAAGGCGGACATGATGTCGTCGAGCACGGTCGCCGGCATTTGCCCGTGGGCAACCGCAACTCGCACTTCCGGCACATGCTTATCGAGAAACTCTTTTGCGCCGGCAAGGTCTTCGATGCGCGGACAGACGTAGAAGGATTGGCCGCCGCGGTATCGCTCGCGCAACAGCGCCTCGCGCACGATCACGGGATCGAAGGGCGAAACGAAGGTGCGCACGGCGAGCCGATCGACCGGCGGCGAGGCAATGATCGACAGGTCGCGTACCCCGGACAGCGCGAGTTGCAAGGTGCGCGGGATCGGTGTTGCGGTGAGCGTGATCACATGCACTTCGGCGCGCAGCTGCTTGAGCCTTTCCTTGTGCGCGACGCCGAAATGCTGCTCCTCGTCGACGATCAGAAGGCCGAGATCCCGGAACTTGATCGTCTTGCCGAGCAGTGCATGCGTGCCAATGACGATGTCGACGCTGCCGTCGGCAATTCCCTTCTTCACGCGCGCCAGCTCCGAGGCCAAGACTAAGCGTGAGGCTTGCGCGATGTGCACGGGAAATCCGCGGAATCGTTCGGTGAACGTGTGGGCGTGCTGACGCGCAAGCAGCGTCGTGGGCACCACCACCGCGACCTGCCTGCCGTTCATGGCGGCGACGAAGCCCGCGCGTAGCGCCACCTCGGTCTTGCCGAAACCCACGTCGCCACAGATCAGCCGATCCATCGGCCGTCCGGAGGCGAGTTCATCGAGTACCACGTCGATCGCAGCCTGCTGGTCCTCCGTCTCCTCATAAGGAAAGCCGGCGCAGAACTCCTCATAAGGGCCGGGCTCGACGGTCAAGCGTGGCGCCTCGCGCAACTGCCGCTCGGCCGCGATCTTGATCAGCGAGTCGGCAATGTCGCGGATGCGCCGCTTCATGCGCGCCTTGCGCGCCTGCCAAGCGCCGCCGCCGAGCCGGTCGAGCTCCACCCGGGTCTCTTCCGCGCCGTAGCGGGACGAGAGCTCGACGTTTTCGACCGGCAGGAACAGCTTGTCGCCGCCGGCGTAATGGATCTCTAGACAATCGTGCGGTGCGCCGGCTGCTTCGATCGCCCGCAGCCCAATGAAGCGCCCGATGCCATGGTCGACATGAACGACGAGATCGCCGGCGGCGAGGCTCGTCACTTCGGCAATGAAGTTCTCCGCCCGGCGAGCGGCGCGTCGCGGACGCACGAGGCGATCACCCAGGATGTCCTGCTCGCCAATCACCGCCGCTTCGGCGGTCTCGAAGCCGCTTTCGAGCCCCAGCACGGCGAGCGCGACCTGTGAGCGGGATAGTGCGAGGGCCTGCGGCCACGACTCGACCGTCGCAAGCTCGGCAAGCGCGTGGTCGGCGAGCACATGGCGCATGCGCTCGCGCGCGCCTTCGCTCCAGAGCGCGATGGCGACACGCTTGCCGTCCGCCTTGAGCGCGGTGACGTGCTGCGTCACCGCTTCGAACACGTTGCGGCCGGGCTCGGCGCGCTCGGCGGCGAAATTGCGCCCCTGCTTGGTGTCGGCATTAATGGCCGGCCCCTGCCCTTCCGGCACGGCGAACGGGGTCAGCCGCGCCAGCGCGACAGCCTCGAGCCGCGCGCGCCACTCGGTTTCACTCAGATACAGGCGCTCAGGCGGCAGCGGCTTGTAGGGCGGGCCTGATCCGCGCTGGGTGAGCGCTTGCTGGCGTGCCTCGTAGTAGTCCTCGGTCTGATCTAGCCGCTCGCGCGCTGCGTCCTCCACCAAGGGCTCGAGCACCACCGGGCAACCTGCCAGATAGTCGAATAGCGTCTCGAGCTGCTCGTGGAACAGCGGCAGCCAATGCTCGATGCCGGCATGGCGCCTGCCTTCGCTGACCGCATGGTAGAGCACGTCGTCGGGGCTGGGTGCCCCGAATGCCGCCACATAGCCCAGGCGGAAGCGCCTGATCGTTTCGCTGGTAAGCTGGAATTCAGCGACCGGCACGAGATCGAGCGCGCGCAACTGATCGGTCGTGCGCTGGCTTTCGGGATCGAAGCTGCGGATCGTCTCCAGCGTATTGCCGAAAAAATCGAGCCTTACAGGCTCCGCCATGCCCGGGGCGAAGAGATCGATGATGCCACCGCGCACCGCGTAATCGCCAGGCTCACGTACCGTCGATGCGCGTACGTACCCATTGAGTTCGAGCCATTGGGTGATGTCGTCCATCGCGAGCACATGACCGGGCGCAACCGACAGCGACTGCTGCGCAACGAAGTCCCGCGCCGGCACCCGCTGAAGCGCGGCATTGACCGTCGTGAGCACCACGGAGGGATGGTCATGCCCCTGTGCGCGCACCAGGCGGGACAGCGTCGTCATGCGCTGTGCGACGAATCCTGCGTGCGGTGAGACCCGGTCGTAGGGCAGACAGTCCCAGGCCGGAAACTCCTGCACGGTGAGATCGGGTGCAAAAAAATGCAGCGCACGGGCGAGCGCGGCCATGCCCGGCCCGTCACGGCAGACAACGGCGAGGCTGGTTGCCGACCCGTCGCCGCGCCCGGCCACGGCGCGAGCGAGATCAGCAACGATGAGAGCTTCAGCGCCGTCGGCGACGCCTGCCAATGTGAGGGGCCGGCCCGGGACGAGAAGTTGCGCAGGATTGCGCGCCGCGTTCATCGTGCACCCTCACCCCTGCAGTTGAAATCGCGCAGCCGCCGGAACAACGCGGTATCGTAGTTTGGCGGCACAGCGAACTCCCCGGTAATCCAGGCCAAGAGTTCGCGGTCCGGCACCTCCAGCAAAAGCTCGAAGTCCGCAAGCTCGTCGGCTGCCAATTGCTCGATGGTCGCGTCGGCGAAGCGCCCCATGATCAAGTCCATTTCCCGCATGCCACGATGCCAGGCGCGAAACAAAAGTTTGCGCCGACGCGCATCCAGTCCATCGCTCGAACGTGACGTGCCGGTCATTTGTCGCCAACGCCAAAAGCCCGGACGGGCCGGGCGAGGGTCATATAGCGAGGTTCATGGGCCGTGTCAGCGCCCCGCCGCATTGCCTATCCGGTGCGTCCGCGCCAGCATCGGCGTCGAGAAAAGCTGGAATCCGAATGCGGCCGAGCCTGCTCAATCCATTATTCGCTGCGATCACGACCCTTCCCGGCATTGGGCCGCGGCTGGAGAAGCTCTATCGACACCTGTTCGGTCGCGAACAGCCGGCGCGCGTCATCGACCTGCTGTTTCACCTGCCTACCGGCGCGATCGACCGCCGAGCACGGCCGAAGCTTCGCGACGTCGTGCCCGATACCGTTGTCACCGTCGCAGTCACCGTGGATCGCCATCGGCCGCCGCCCCCGCATCGGTCGCGCGCGCCGTATCAGGTTTACACGAGCGATGAGACCGGCGACCTCACTCTGACCTATTTCAACGCGCGCAAGGATTACTTGCAGAAGCTGCTCCCGGTCGGCGAGCGGCGCTACGTGTCGGGCACGGTCGAACTCTACGATCATATGTTGCAGATGGTGCATCCGGACCGTGTCGTCGCGGAAGCCGACCTGGCGAAACTGCCGCTGGTCGAGCCGGTCTATCCGTTGACGGAAGGACTGACGCTTAACCAGGTATGCAAAGCCGCCGATGCCGCGCTGGCACGCCTGCCGGCCTTGCCGGAATGGCAGGAAGCGAGTTGGGTCGCACGCGAGCGCTTCCCGACCTTCGCCGACGCGCTCCGCGTAGTCCACCGGCCGGCCGAGCCTGCCGACCTGCTGCCGGAAGGCTTGGCATGGACGCGCCTTGCGTATGACGAGTTTCTGGCCGGTCAGTTGGCGCTTGCGCTGGTGCGTGCGCATCTGCGCCGGCCTGCGGGGCGCTCGACGCCTGGGACCGGGCAGATCAGGAAACGGCTGATCGAGGCCTTGCCCTATTCGCTCACGCCCTCGCAGGGGCGTGCCGTCGCCGACATCGTCGCCGATCTTGCCAGGCCCGAGCGCATGCTGCGGCTCCTGCAAGGTGACGTGGGTTCTGGCAAGACGGTGGTGGCGTTGCTCGCCGCGGCGGCCGTCATCGAAGGTGGCCGACAGGCTGCGCTGATGGCTCCAACCGAAATTTTGGCGCGGCAGCATTTCAACACGATTGCGCCGCTCGCCGCCGCGGCCGGGATCAATGTCGCCATCCTCACCAATCGCGAGCGAGGACGCGAGCGCAATGAGATCCTCGAGAAGCTCGCTTTCGGGGACATTCACATGCTGATCGGCACTCATGCCCTATTCCAGGAGCAAGTCGGGTTTCGCGATCTCGCGCTCGCCGTGGTCGACGAACAGCACCGCTTCGGCGTGCATCAGCGCCTGGCGCTCGCCAAGAAGGGAGAGGCGGTCGACGTGCTGGTGATGACCGCAACGCCGATCCCGCGCACGCTCGTACTCACCTATTTCGGCGACATGGACGTGTCGGAACTTCGGGAAAAACCGGCCGGCCGTCAGCCCATCGACACGCGGGCGGTTCCGCTCAGTCGGCTCGGCGAGGTGGTCGGCGCGGTCGGCCGCGCGCTCACGGACGGACGGCGCGTCTATTGGGTCTGTCCGTTGGTCGAGACCACCGAGCATACCGATATGGCCGCGGCGGAAGAGCGCTTCGGCGCGCTCAAGGAGCGCTTTGGCGCCATGGTCGATCTCGTCCATGGGCGTATGAAGGGCGACGAGAAGGACCGCGCCATGGAATGCTTCGCGGCGGGCGAGACGCGCCTCCTGGTCGCCACCACGGTGATCGAGGTCGGCGTCGACGTGCCGGAGGCGACCGTCATAGTGATCGAGCACGCCGAACGCTTCGGACTCGCACAGCTGCATCAGCTGCGCGGCCGCATTGGGCGCGGCGCGGAGCACTCGACTTGCCTCCTCCTCTATAAGGCGCCGTTGGGCGAAACTGCCAAGGCCAGGCTACAGATTCTGCGCGAGACGGAGGATGGCTTTCGCATTGCCGAGGAAGATCTCAGGCTGCGCGGAGAAGGCGACGTTCTCGGCACGCGGCAATCGGGTATGCCGGGCTTCCGCATGGCCCGCATTGAAAGCCATGGCAAGCTGATCGGCGCCGCACGCGATGACGCGACGCTGGTGCTCTCGCGCGACCCGAAGCTCGAGTCCCCGCGCGGGCAGGCGCTACGCCACCTGCTCTATCTATTCGAACGTGATGAGGCGATCCGGCTCATCCGGGCGGGCTGACGACCAGAACGGATTTATTTCGCCGGCGCCGCGGTACGGTTGGCCGGTGTCGCGCGCGCCGCACGCGCGGTCTCGGCCAGAGCCGCAAGCTTCCTTTGTTGGTCCCCCGGCTGCACCATTCCGGCCGACATCAAGAGCGTCATCGCCGCCTCGACGCTGACGTCGAGATCGATGATGTCGCGGCGAGCGACGTAAAAGAAGAAGCCGGTGGTCGGATTGGGCGTGCACGGCATGAAAGCGGCGATGTGCTCGGTGTCCGGCAATCGTGCCGCGATCTCGGCGCTCGCGGAGTTCGACAGGAAGACCAGCGACCACATGCCGGGCGAGGGAAACTCGACGAGACCAACCCGCCGGAAGCTCGAGCCACCTTTTGCAAATAGCGTCTGAAAGATCTGTTTGAGGCTATTGTAGATCGGGCGCACGACCGGCATGCGATTGAGAATATTCTCGCCGACCTCGACCAACTTGCGGCCCACGAAATTGGCGGTCAGGAAACCGAACAGCGTCAGCGTAACAAACACGATGATGAGGCCGAGCCCAGGAATTTTCACCGGCAGATACGTCTCGGGCCGGTAGGCGACCGGAATGAAGGGCCGCACCAGATCGTCGACCCAGGTGATGAACCACCAGGTGAGGCTGACGGTGATGTAGGCCGGGGCAACGAGGATCAGCCCGGTGAGGAAATAATTGCGCACGCGGCTGACGACGCCGTGGTGGAACGGGCCGGCTTTGGCGGGCGCCGGCGGCGCGTCAGGGCTGGCCGCCGGCACGATTCCGGCATCGCGGTCAAACTGGTTCATGCGGGTCTTATCGAACATCCATCAATCGAGTGAGGTTACCTGCCTGCACGCACTCCGGCGAGATGCGCAAAAGTCGCGTCCGATCACTCCACCGTGACCGATTTGGCAAGGTTGCGCGGCTGATCCACGTCGGTGCCCATCACCACCGCGGTATGATAGGCGATCAGCTGCACCGGGACAGCATACACGAGCGGCGTCACCATGGCGGGCACGGCCGGCAGCGTGAGCTTTGATACCGAGTCCACTTGCACCTCATGGGCCCCTTCGGGATCGGTGAGAAGAATGATCTTGCCCTGGCGCGCCGCCACCTCCTGCATGTTGGAGACGCTCTTCTCGAATACCCGGTCATGGGGCGCGATGATGATCACCGGCATGGTTTCATCGATCAGCGCAATAGGTCCGTGCTTGAGCTCGCCCGCGGCATAGCCTTCCGCGTGGATATAGGAAATTTCTTTGAGCTTGAGAGCCCCCTCGAGCGCAAGCGGAAAGCTGGTGCCGCGACCGAGATAAAGGACGTTGCGGCTTTTGGCGAGATCGCGCGCCAAATGCTCGATCTGAGGCTCGAGCGCGAGCGCCTCCGCCATGAGGCGCGGCGTCTCGATCAGCGCGCGCGCCATCTTGCTCTCCTCCTCTTCGGACAGCACGCCGCGGGCGCGTCCGGCCGCGATCGCGAGACAGGCGAGCACCGCAAGCTGGCATGTGAAGGCCTTCGTCGAAGCGACCCCGATTTCCGGGCCGGCAAGCGTGGGCATCACGACCTCGCTCTCACGCGCGATCGTCGAGGTGGGGACGTTTACCACCGAGAGCGCATGCTGCTTGTGTTCTTTGGCGTAGCGCAACGTCGCCAAAGTGTCTGCGGTCTCGCCCGACTGCGACACGAAAATCGCGAGCCCGCCCGCAGTCATCGGAACCTCGCGGTAGCGGAATTCGGACGCGACATCGATCTCGACCGGCAAGCGCGCAAAACGTTCGAACCAGTATTTTGCGACCAGTCCGGCGTAATAGGCGGTGCCGCAAGCCGAGATCGAGACCCGCTCGAGCGTGCCGAAATCGAACGGCAACTCGACCGGCAGCCGCACGCGTTCGGCGGCCATATCGATATAATGCGCGAGTGTGTGGCCGACGACCTCCGGCTGCTCGTGGATCTCCTTCGCCATGAAGTGGCGATAATTGCCTTTGTCGACGAGAAAGGCCGAGGCCGAGGATCTGAGCACGGCGCGTTCGACCTTGCTGCCTTTGGCATCACGGACCTCGACGCCGCTGCGCGTGAGCACCGCCGAGTCGCCATCCTCGAGATAGGAGATCGCGTCGGTGAAGGGGGCGAGCGCGATCGCATCGGAGCCGAGATACATTTCGCCGTCGCCGTAACCGATCGCGAGCGGCGAGCCCTTGCGCGCGCCGATGATGAGATCGTTCTCGCCCGCGAACAAAAAAGCGAGCGCGAACGCACCCCGCAGCCGGGGCAGCGCGGCCGCCACCGCCTCGGCCGGCGAGCGGCCATTCTTCATCTCCTGCGTGACCAGATGGGCGACCACTTCCGTGTCGGTATCAGAGCCGAACTTTGCGCCCGTCTTCTCCAGTTCGTCGCGTAGCTCGCGGAAATTCTCGATAATACCGTTGTGGACAACGGCGAGCCGTTCCGTGGCATGCGGGTGAGCGTTGTGTTCGGTCGGTCGGCCGTGGGTCGCCCAGCGTGTGTGGCCGATGCCGATCGTGCCGGTGAGCGGCTCGCGCGCCAGTCTGGCTTCGAGATTACGCAGCTTGCCCTCGGCACGTCGGCGCGCAAGCTGGGCACCTTCCAGCGTGGCGACGCCGGCGGAGTCATAACCTCGGTACTCCAGCCGCTTGAGCGCGTCGACAAGCAAGCCCGCAACCGGCTCACGGCCGAGAATGCCTACAATTCCGCACATGCGAGCGGCTGCCTCCTAAGCTGACGGCGCAGGATCATATGCCGACGCGGATATATCGGCGGTCGAAGCCAAAAGGGAAATCAAGCTATGTCTCAACTTCTGACGATTAACATTAACAGGCAGGCGATCTCGTCACTTTCCCGGCATGGCTTTCTTGCCCAGCGACATGCGCTCGCGCAACCGCCGCGCCCAGCCCTCCTTGACGACCTGCCGCCCGCGGCCGAGCGCCAGTGCAGCGGCGGGCACATCGTGAGTGATCACCGAGCCCGAGCCCACGTAAGCGCCGTCTCCGATCTTCACTGGTGCCACCAGCGCCGAATTCGAGCCAATGAACACGTCCTTGCCGATCTCAGTGCGATGCTTGGCCACGCCGTCATAGTTGCAGGTGATCGTGCCAGCGCCCACATTGGTCCCGGCACCGACGGTTGCGTCGCCGATATAGCTCAGATGATTGGCCTTGGCGCCGGTTTCGATCAGCGCCTCCTTGATTTCGACGAAATTGCCGACGTGAACGTTTTCCTGCAGGTGCGCGCCGGGGCGCAACCGCGCATAGGGGCCGACCAGCGCGCCCTTGCCCACATGCGCCCGTTCGAGGTGCGAGAAGGAGCGGATCACGGCGTTGTCCTCGACCGTAACGCCGGGTCCAAACACCACGAAGGGTTCCACCACCACCTCGCGACCGAACTTGGTGTCCGATGACAAGAACACCGTTTCCGGCGCGACCAGCGTGACGCCCTGCTCCATCGCCGCCTTACGCAGGCGTTGCTGCAGCACGGCGGCGGTCTCCGCGAGCTGAGCGTTCGTATTGATCCCGCGCACCTCGTCCTCCTCAGTCTCTATCACCGTCGCCTTGCATCCCATGGCACGCGCGATGGCCACGGCATCGGTCAGGTAGTATTCGCCTTTGCGATTATCGTTGCCGATCCGCTCGAGGATCGCCAGTGCGGTGGGACCGGCGAACGCCATCAGGCCGCCGTTGCAGAGCTTGATCGCGCGCTCGGCCGGGCTGGCATCGACTTCCTCACGGATGGCCACGAGCTCGCCGCCTTCGACCACAAGACGCCCGTACCCCGCCGGGTCCTTGGGACGAAAACCAAGCACCACGACCGCCGCTTCTTGGGCGACAGCCTCGCGAATGCGAGTAAGCGTCTGCGGCCGAATAAGCGGTGTATCGCCGAAAATCACGAGCACATCGTCCGGCGCGCGCGCGATCGCGGCTTTTGCGGCCAGTACGGCGTGAGCGGTTCCGCGCCGCTCCGCTTGCACGAAGATCTCGGCATCGGGCAGGATCCGTTTGGCTTCAGCCGCCACGGCTTCCGCGCCGAGCCCCCCCACCACCGCGGTCATGGTGCCGCCCGCCTCGCGCACGGCGTGGAGCACATGGGCCAGCAGCGATCGCCCGGCGATGGCATGCAGCACTTTCGGCCGCGCCGAGCGCATGCGCGTACCTTCGCCGGCCGCGAGCACAACGGCAAGGCAGGTGCGTTCAAGTGCCAATGGGCCTCCTCCGCGGCTGGGCGGCCGCCGGCGCCGTCATATCCGAGTGCGCCGCTGCCGAAAAGGTGAAATGCGCGCGGAACCTTGACCGACCCAATGGGTGCGTTCGAATCAATTCGGCAGCGCGAAATCCTGAACACGTCGGTTGTAGGGCGAACACACGCGCGGCATACTGCCGTTACCTATGCAGCCCGCGCTGTTTCTGCCCACCGCCCGGCAAATCAATTGGCTTCTGCTGATCACCCTGCTCGCGCTCGGCGAGGCGCTCTATCTGCGCTATCTCGCAATCGAATACGCGCCGGTATCCCTCGCCTGTCAGGCCGGCCTCGACACCTGGCTCTGCGCCACGTTTCGGCTCACGATCATCCTGTATAACCACTCGGTGTTCGGCTGGGTGGCACTCGCGGCAGCTCTACTCAATTTCCTGCGTCCATCGATCCTGTTGGTGGCGCTGGCGCTCGCCGCAACCGCGTTCGGCTTGGTGTTGCACAATGCGAATCTCGCCGGCGCGGCGGCGGCGCTGCTGCTGCTCAGCCTGGCGCGTCCTGCGCCTGCAGCAGAGTAAACGCGAGCGCGAGTAAAGCGGCTGAGAGCCAAACGGCTTGCCAGTTGGCGAAGCTTTCGTTGCAAACGATGTAGACCGCCGACGCGGCCAGCGTCGCCGCAACCGCGCTCTCGGCCGCCGGGGCCTGCAGATGCCGTTTCCACCTCGCCAGAAGCGCTCCCTTGATCGCGCGCCTTCTCTTGATGATGAGCAAGAGCGGTGCTGTCGCACCGGTGAGCGGCGCGAAGGGAAAATCCCGGTAGCGGGGATCGAACACGAGACCCAACGCCGCCTGCACCGCGAGGACGGCAAGGGCAATCAGCAAAATGCCCAGGGCAAGCGCCACGGGATTGCGTGGACGTTGTGCTGCCCGACCGAGAATTTGCGCGAAGGCGGGTGCCGTCGTCCCCGACGCCAAGGCGGCAGCGCCGATCACCGGCAACGCCAATGCCGCACCCGTCCAGGCGAGCGAACGCAGCCAATCGCCGACCGTCAGGCTTTCGAGCGGCACGTTCGCAACCGTCCAGCCGATCAGGATACCGGATACGATCGCCATCGCCGCGATCCGCAACCACCAGCCGGCGCCGGCCGCGACAGCGGTTCGCCTGCGAACGCCGAGTGCGGTTGCGAAGATTACGGCCGCGAGCCCTACTCCGCCTGCGGCCTGCCAACGCCAGTACGGATGGTCGGATACGAGGCCGCCCCAGGCGAATTTGGGCTGTCGTTGATGGGCGTCGAACAGACCCCAATGGCCGCCGACGGTTCCTTCGAGCTGGCGCTTCCAGGGCTGGTCATACGCCTCAATCAGGTTGACCCGGTAGTTCTCGCGTTTGGCGTGCTCGAGCACCTCGTGCATGGTGCGCGCCTGGTTCATCGGCGAGGGCAAGGCGCCTTCGCGCATGCGGCCGGCGCTCGGCCACCCGAATTCACCTACGAACACCTCCTTGCCCGGAAAGGCGGCGACCATTTGCGCGCGAATAGCATCGACGTGGGCTGCCGCATTCCATGCGGGAATCGGAAAGTCTTCCCAATAGGGCAGAATGTGGATGGTGACGAAATCGACCGCGGTGGCCACGTCGCGGTGGCGCAGCCAGAATTCCCACACGTCGGCATAGGTGACCGGCACTGGGACCTGCGCCTTGACCTCGCGAATGGTCCGCACGAGATCAGCCGCCGCCATCTCCCCGCGCAGCAGGACCTCGTTACCGACGATCACCGCCGCAATCACGTCGGGAAACCGGTTGGCCAGCGCAATCGCAGTCGCGACCTGCTTGCGGCTGAGCTCGGGTCGGTTCGACAGCCACAAACCCTGCAGCACCTTCATACCGTGGCGCTTGGCGATCTCGGCAATCTGATCGAGCCCGAAATCGACCGAGTACGTTCGCACGCAATCCGTGATGTGCTTGAGTCGGGCTAAGTCCTCGTCGATTTGCCGGGGGTCGACGGGAATATCCGACCCGAACGGACTCTGGGTTCCCCGGAACGGGGTGTACGAGACGCAATAAAGCTTCTCGCCCGGGGCCAAGGGGGAGGGCGGCATCTGGACCGCGGCCCCGAGCCACGCCCATGCCGTGACGATCGCCGCCGCCGCCATGGCGAAAAGCGCGGTCGCAATGCCCATTGAGATTGCTCGCAGCCCTGCTCGCGGGTGAGCCTCGCTTATCGTGCTCCAACCGCGGTGCCAAGCGCCGCCCCGCCCGCATAGGACGCTTTTTTCGCGGGACCGGCCTCTGCGATCTTGGCGTCAGCGCTGCCGGCTGCTTTAATCGAGGTCGCGCCAGGGCTCCGGCCGTCGCCGTAATGCTGACCGAATGGGTCGCCATGGGAGGACGACCCGCCGACGGGCACGGCCCAACAAATCAGGACAACCATGCAACGCTCTAGGATGCGTTTTCTCACCGCCGCCCTCGGCGCGGCGATGTTGTTTGTCGCCATGCCGACATTTGCCCAAAATACGGAGCAAAAGGCGGGCGATAAGGATAAATCGCAGGCCGGCGAGGCCAAGGACGTTCAAAAGAAGATCGACGAGTTTGCCGAAGCCGAGCGGCTTTTAGGGGGGCCGGCGGCCAACCCGGAATGTCTGTGGCTAGGTCGGCGGGTCGTAAGCCTGCTTTGGCGCGATGATCTCGACACCGCGTTTCGGCACCTTGATCTTTACGACCGGTTCGGCTGCCCGGCCGGGCATATCCAGGCAACGTTCCGCTGCCTCGTGCGCCAGGGCAATTTCGATCCGAAGGCGACCGATACGCTCAACAGCCGGGTGCATGGCTGCTGGGTCAACCCGAGTGCTGAAACCCAGGGCACGGCAGCCGCACCCAGCCCGACGAGCAACCGCTGACCGCAAACCCGGCGTCATGACGGGGGGCTCGTCCCCGCGTCTGCGTCTTCCTGTGGGACGTCTGGTGGGGACGCGCACCAGTCTGTACAAACGTTCAGCTAGCACCGACGCTAAGCTGTACAACCGTTCACAATGAGCGTCTCGGAGTTTCGCAGAAGCATATTTTTTAGTGCTGTTGTTTGCTTGCCTTGCATCGGCCACGACCGATCGCTACTTGCACGAATGCCTAGAGCCAAGGTACGCTGATGTCGACCTTGGTTGGACCTAGGGGGCAGGTTCGGGTCTCTGCATTTTGCCCCGCGTGGTTGTCCTTCTATGCGCACCGTCGCTGTCGTGGTGGCGCTCTTGGCCTGCGTGCATGCCGGGTTATGGACGCTCCTCCAACGGCAACAGGCAGTGGCCAACGTCGACGCTCCGCTCGCCAGCATTTCTTATTCTCCGTACACGCGATCGCAGCATCCGGACTACGGCGACCGTCCGACCCCTGAGCAGATCCGCGCCGACCTCAAAATCCTCAGTCCTTATACCCAAGCTATCCGGACCTACACTTCGACCGGCGGGGGCGAGTTGGTGCCGGCAATTGCCGCCGAGTTCGGTCTCAAGGTCACGCTCGGCATCTGGATCGACAAGAACGAAGAGCGCAACGAGCGGGAAATTCAGGCCGCCATTGCGCTTGCCCGCCGCTACAGCAACATCAACGCCATCGTGGTCGGCAACGAAACCACGCTGCGCGCGGAGAAATCGATCGACGAGCTCGTCCGGCTCATCCAGCGCGTGAAACGGCAAAGTCCGGTGCCGGTCACGACCGGCGAAATCTGGACGGTATGGATAGAGCACCCGGAGCTTGCGTCGGCGGTCGACTTCATCGCCGCCCACATCCTGCCCTACTGGGACGGATTCAACGCGACTCAGGCCGTCGACAAGACCATCGAGTTCTACACCAAGCTGCGGCAGGTACATCCGGGCAAGCGCATCGTGATCGCCGAGTTCGGCTGGCCCAGCGCGGGCTAC